>Ga0163217_1119941_pt1 | contig 10120 bp, 4 predicted proteins | sample SynspAceP_FD_185933 | JGI IMG/M metagenome (GOLD analysis project Ga0163217, IMG submission 185933) | Saline lake microbial communities from Ace Lake in Antarctica - Synechococcus sp. Ace-P (PacBio error correction) | ecosystem: Environmental > Aquatic > Non-marine Saline and Alkaline > Saline ...
TCGAGAGATAACCAAAAACCTCCCCCCCATAAAAAGGAAAAATAAACGAAAAAACAAAATTAAAAAACTAAGGCTAGACCTTTTTTTTTTAAAAACTATTTTCCCCCCCCCCCCATCTTTTCCCGTTTATAATTATTAAAAATTAAAATACGCAACAAAACCTACGCGTAACAATTTTCCATAAAAAAAAAACAAGATAAAAGAGTCCATAAAAAAAGATAAAAAAGTCCCCCCTTTTAAATTCTTTATAATAGAAAGTAAATAAGAGGTAATATTTCCTAATCTTTGGGTTGCACTAAAAAAAATAAAAATAAATGCCTAAATCGCAAATGTCTTCCAAATATGCCGCTTACGCAGTACTGATTTGGCAAGTTTAAATGCCTTCTTATATTGACATAAAATACAGCAAAAGATAAGTCAAGTGAAGCCCACAGCAATTCCTAAAATGCGTAATTAGCTAAAATATTTTGCAAGAATTATCAAAACAACCCATATTGGTTAGCTCTGTAAAAAAGGTTCCCCTAACGGTGGCCCTTTTAACTTAAGTGAAGAAAAATAGAAGTGTAAACTGAAATAAAAATAATAAAAATTTTTAATAATGGTAAAAGGATCGCCTTGACCTCTTGTGGTTTTAAAAGTTATAAAAAGAACTGCAAATGCAAATCATCCATGCCCCTTACATGAATGGTGGTTACCACTAAAACACGATTTTTTATTAAAATGGAAATACCCACGACGCAATTGGCGATTTAGTGGTCCGATTAAAAGACGGTAAATATCGTTTTTTGCCCCTTGTAGGACGTTTATTGCTACATACCCTAAAAAAAAGAGCTATTCTAAATCTAATAGATAGCCTTACCATTTTAACCTAATAAATAATCAAATGCTGATTTTGAACGTTCAATATACTGCCGCCAGTATTAGCATCCAGATACGCGACAAGACTAAAATTGGCCTTAGCCTATACCCCCAAAATCTTACTTGATCTTAGTTGCTATTATCAAACAACACCAAGCGGCTGCTTCGTCAGATTTTTTAGCTAATAAAAAAATTTTTAAAATTCCCAATTTCAAAAAACAAGCTACTGCTCTCGTTTGTATCCGTTAAATGTCTTCACCCTTAGCAACTCACCAGTTGCGTTTTCTAATTAGATTCAACTTCCAATAGCCCGTCATCGAGTCTAAGGAAAAGTTTACCACTAACACCCCAGCATCCGCTTTTTATAGCTATAGATCTTCATTATTTGGATAAACTAGGATTTCCCATCTTGGCATTCGGGATCAAGGCTTACGTATAATTTTCCTACGCTGGAAAACTCATCATTTGTTCCATTTTAAATAGCAAATCGCTGAAAAAATCGTTCACTTTTACCTCTGGATTAAAGGCATCACGCTAAAATAGTACCTTGTTAGTATCCAGGTTTCCCATAAAGCTATTTATTGTTTTTTGCCATCAAAGCGGACTCTGTTACTATTCAATACGCTCGTGCCGTAAACTTTTGCATGTCTAATGTGTAATCTAGTTTTAAATTCCCAATATCATCGCATTCCCGGCATTTGGAAAATAAAGTAGCCCTTGGCTATGGTGGCTCCGCGTCGTTATGATCCAGATTAGGGCCAGAATTGCATCAATGCTGGTCAATAGCATTACAGGCTCCACGATAGTTTTAACCATTTGGATAATAGGCATCAGTGGCATCCTCCTTTTAAATCCGGATAAAGAAAGTTCGTGTACCCAATAGTAAAATTGGTTGTTGCGCGGCAAATATTTCTATACTGTGAATCGTTTTGCTTTAAATGTTGTAAAATTGTTGTTAAATCGGTAAGATCCATAACCCCCTCAGTATCATCAGAACTCACGAGAGACAGCAGTGAAAAAGGCTAAAGCTAAACCCGAAATTATTTTTATTGTTTTTCATATTTTATTTTTATTATTATTCTAATATTTGTTGATAATTGTTAAATTGGTTCACTGTTATGTTTCATTGATAAGTATAGAACACCGTCATTTAAATACAATTACGACCCATTCGGGAATATTTTTTCCAATCGGTGTACGTCGAATAGTTTCGTCAATATGGACTTGCAACAAAAAAGTCGGACAGATTTTCTAAGACCTATGCCACATTTTTGATTGGAAATAAAATTCTAATTCCGATTTCTGTTAGTTTATAGCTAAGATGAGTGCAAACGTTTCCTTTGTACCGAAACCTTCATATATTCCAAAAGACTGCTAATTTAAGCTTCTGTGGTAGTTTTAAAATTATGATGGTAATACCATTTCAACTTTAAAGGTTGTTAAAAAAGCTTTTTCAGCTACAGCGTTACCCAACAATTAGCTTTTCTGGGCTCATACTTTGAGTAATTAGAGTGTTTTTAATTAATTAAATTTTCTAAAAATTCTATGAAGCATATTTGTATATCCTCTTGTTGATGAAAAAGTAAAAGGTTCCGTTATTTTTCTTTTGACAAGCCCATTTTTCCTAAGCTGGAATAAATCCGTTTGGTTTTGTATACAACTTTGTACTGTAATGACCATTCCGATGACTTGTCTATCATCATAAATCAATATGGTAGTAAGATATAACAACCTGAAAGCTGTTTTTATATAAGTTTATATCAGACTACCCAAACTCAATAAGGCCTCTGGCGTAAAAGTTTCTATTAAATGATTTCTACAAACAGGATATGGATGTTGACTGTAGTAAACTTTAAATTGTTTTTAAGTTTACTTCTCCAACCCATGATACGCATCAATTTAGCAACTCTCTCTTTTTGATATACGAATTCACCTCTTTTAATTCTTCTGTTAATTCCTAGGACTTCGCATAAGTTTTGATTGCTTAATCTCAAAAATTCTTTATCAACTCTGTAAACAAACTGTTTTCTATAGTTCTATTAGAAGGCCATGACTAAACCATCTATAATAACTACTTCGAGACTTCTTTTTAAACGGTTACAGCATCTTTTCAAGGGTAATAAATGGTTTATAGCTAACCTATACAACTGATAGACTCCATCGCTCTGGAAAAAAATGTGAACGGCTTTTTTTAATATCCAAGTTCTAAATCTTTTCTTTAAGAGCTTTGCGGTAATCGGTTAAACTTCTATAAGAATCGTTTCTGGTTTATGGCAAACCTTGGGGTAATAACTTTGTTTTGACCTGCTTCTCCAACCTTTATAAATGCGTTGAACGTCCAACAAGCCTAGCTCATCTTTGCCATCTTCTTTAATGTTCACGCTGATAACTAATCGTAACTGCTCTGACTTTAATTCATACTGTAAACTCGTTTTTCATAAATTCTTAAGATATTGTTTTTTTAGTTAAACAGTCCTTAAAATTCCTGTCCGAGTAAATGTAAGCAACTCCAGGGTTCTACTGGGATTAGTGAGCAATGCCTTTGCCATGGTGAGATAGGTAGTTTACCCAACACAATAAGTCGATGAAAAAGAAAATACCAATAAACTTGGCTAAAAAAGGTCAATTTTTCATCTATTTTGAGAATCAAGTAGGTGGCAATAACTACCACGCATAAAACCACCTGGTTCCCGGAAGTGAAATCAAATCACAAAAAAGACTCAGTCCCCAAAACCGTATTTTGATCTTTTCACACTGAACCTAACTTTGCTTTTCGGCTAACGTAATGGCAAGATTTTTTGTAAAGAAGCGCCAACGTAAAATAGTGGTTAATTTTAAATCTAGAAAAAATAACATCATGCGGAATACCAATATCATTGGCTCCAAACCATAGTAAAATGAAACTAAATAGATATTTAGTCCTTAAACATTCCAAAGAATGCCCACTTTAAGCCTCCCAAAAGGATATAGGTCACAAACAGGCTTATGATGTAACTAGTATCACTTTTTTTTGCGCAAAAATAACGTTAGTGGGACAGAAGAAAATATGCAAATAAAATCATAAAAAAAAATTTTTAAAAAATCTTAGCACTGGCGTTCTGTCCCTTCAGCTTATATAAAGTACTTTGTTTTTAAAAACGTTAGTCATGTTCACATATTTAGAGAACAAAGAATTTTTTAGAGATTTATTTTAGAGGAATTTTGTGAATATTCATAATTCATACTCTTACCGTATTGATGACGGTGCAAAGACGTAGAAGACAGCCTACAATTATACATTTCTTTTTCAGAGCTCGTGATCACCAATTTTATGCGACCCCCCAATATTTAATGGAGCAATTAACTACCAAACACAGACAACCATACGGCGATCATCGTATGGCTACAAAAACGAAATCACACCAACTAAAGTTGCCCATTAAAATAGAAGCTGCGCAGAGCATATATGATGCTTAATTTTGAGCATAGCTTGTAGAGACCTTGAGGTAATGCCATTAAAAAAGCGGTACTTTAATTATGAAATGTCGTATTTACATAGCCCACTCAATTAAAGATGCATGGAAAAATAGCCACAGGCGAATACTTCACTCCTATTTTTTGCTCATCCTGAACGGAGTATCAGTATTTACAGCGAGACGACCAAATACGAGTCCTATAAAATAACGGACTATTGGTCAATTGAATTTTAATTGTCTTTAGGCAACTATTGATGGAGCGAAGTAACCAAAGTGCCCACAAGGTTTATTAAGATCAAAATTTAAAATGATTTTGCAGGGACTGAATGTGCACAACCTAAAACATGTTATAGGCCCTAAAGAATATAAAGATAATGAATTAAAAATTTTTATAATGAAGTTTACCGATACTAGAGAAAATCGAACTAATAATTTTGGGTAATGGTTGGTTGTTCGTTGAATAGGTTTTTTTCGTTGTTTCGTTGATGGGGTTGTGTTGATGGTTGTTAGTTTTAGTGGGTAGTGATATTGGTTAGTGGGTAGTAAAACTACTAAAACATATGGTTCTATTTTAAGACACCCCTGCTCCTTCTATGCAACTTAGTTTGACCTAAAACAGTAATCTTCAAATTCTCACCTCAATCAATTAACAACTTCAATCGATTACGGCCCAAATTTCCACATTTTTTACGGATTCCGTTTATAGCCATCCCGTATTTCCGCCGTAGCCTAAATTTAAGTTTCTTTCACGTCATGACTACAAAAGATAAATGATTTAAATTTACCTTCTTGCCTGAAGTTTTAACGGAAGTTTAATTCAATTGGTTCCTGTTACCCCAGCTCTGGTCAACGATAAATAACTATGATCGGAATATTTACTAATAATTAAGTAGTATCGACAACCACCATTGAGGACGGTTATCTACAATCACATAATCATAGGTAGCATCTGAATATTCGGCGACTAGTCTTTAAATCTTGGACTCAATAAAAGTTCGCAGGTGGTGTGTTTCCTGAGTAGGATCACATCTATTTCATTAAAGATCAACCAACAATGCTTTACAATATCTTAGGTTCTATATGTTTTATCGACAGATAATCGTTAAAATCCAAGAATTAATCGACTCTTTGGTGCCGGAACGTTGCCCTAATGCGTTACATCTTTTTTAACTTTCAGTTAAAAAAAGAATAGATTTCGGTTCGAATATCAGCACAATCATTAACTACCTCTTTACCTGTATTTGCGTAAGACCATGGCTAAATTTAGAGGCAATATAATGGTTTCCTTCGGCCGAACACACTAGAAGTTCATAAATACATTACTCTTATTTGTAGAATTCTTTGGTGTTGATGCAAATAATCCACACATTAGTTCTGAGAAATGCGCAGTGATTCCTGCAAAACCGTCCGATCGTCCTTTCACGAAGCAAAATCTTTGGTTTTTTCCTTGCTGATTTTTTGGTACTCGGCAAGTAGCAGGAATATCTTTTTGTTATTTTTTCCCTAATTGTGATTTATTGCTCACTAGAGTCTAGATAAATCGTGTCACATAGAATAGCAGAGAGAGGAATGATAAAGGCCAAAGAACAGCGCTTGCAAAATAAATCGATAATTTATTCGGCTGAAACCGGTGCTGTGCTTTGAGCAAAAGCTCATCGACCACTTTTAATTTGGGTGCTGATTAGGCATACGCCTATCTGGACTCTCTCAGTTCTCTAATAAATAAAGGTATAAGGCTTCAAATAGTATCGCTCTCTACTAATGTCCTGTTAAGGCCCCCTTTCATTTTGGTGAGGAGTATATTTTAGAATTGATTCGAGAAATATGCCCACTCAAGGCATTGCTTGCCAATGCTTAAGTTTATTTGTAACACTATTAATGCTATTTAAATTTCCTTTAAAAACATCTAATTGCCTGATTTAAAATTATAATGGTCGGTTTTTTCTTTGCACTTTAACAGCCTATTTCTGCTCTAGTACCACATATTTCATGTAACGCCCCTGTGTTTGACCCTATCGTTTGCATCTGATAAGCCTAGTTTGATAGGTAAAAGGTTCGTAACCCTCTGTATCTTCTATCGATATCGCGCATCGATTGGCATCTGTAACTCTGTCTCCAACTGCCTGATCAATCTTGCCGATTTGCTGCCCCAAATTCAGGTTCATAACTCGCTTCGGAGGCAATATCAGTAATACCACGCCCCTGTTTTTAAAATCTTGGGCGGATTGGTCTACCTCCGATAATTCCGATAAATTCTGTGGAATTCGATCAGTCGATTAAAATTTAGAGGTCTTATCGGCAAATGGCTTTTTTATCTAAACGGCGTTTTTTAAATGAAGACTCGAATGAAAGGTATTGATCACATCCTTTGCTTTGTGGGAGATCGGTCTGTTTAAATAAGAGATTTAATAGGTCGTAGATTTACCAAGTGGGAAATAGAAATTCTATCTTGGTTAGGATTGGCGCACGTGGCAAATTACAGGTGCAAATAAGATATTTTAAATCGTCTACCGATACTCCGATTTTAGGCTTTTTAAATCAATCGGGGTAAATTACAATATCACCTACAGGCATGGAGATGTTTGTAACGCGAAAAAAATATATTTTTGACGGACTCATATCTTCCTTCAGTGCATAAATTAAAGCTAGTCCTCCGAATAAAATCATAAAAATTGAAAGCTGGAGTTTCGTATAATAGAAATCGATGCTAATAAAATTTTATTTTAAAGGTGCTGATGGTATAGATCCACTACTCATTTTTCCTAGGGCTTCATTTTTATATTCAAGTTAATTCATTAACCACTCAATTAAATTAAGAGCGCGATTTAAACGCTAAAATCTTCAATCTTCAATCCGCAAGAACTCATAAACTATTATCAGATAATATGCCTAATCTTGAAATGCACTTAATTCTGGATTAAGCCGCTTTTCCTCTAAAACATCTTGAACTCCGCCGCTTTCAGCCAATACGGTGGCTGAGAAACGATAAAACAAAACCAAAGCCAAAAACTAACTAGCGTTATAAAAAACCATTTCCAATTTTGGTATAGGTTTAAATAAGCTTTTTAAAATCAAAGTATTGGAAGAATTATATCGAATTTAATTCCATAAATAGGCGTAACGTTTATATATTTAAAATTATCTCGTCAAAAAGTTAGTACTGAAGTTAAGGCAAAAGTTTACTAAAGATAAGCCTAAATGGTAACCCTTTGTCGAGATCGGAAGTTTTTATGCGCAAATTACTTCGGCTCCACATACCCGCACATCATTTGGGTAAGGTAAACAATGGGGTTTTAAGGCCCTCTTGTGAAGGTAATATCAAATTCTTCGGGTCACACTTCGTACCATTAAAATTCTCGTAATACCAATAATATTTTTGACGCTTCCTTGAATGTTTAAATCTTCTCCGCAAACCTAAGCCTAAAATGGTGACCGCGTTCTCCCAACACCAAATAGGTACTCTGTTCTATTTACTGCTCCGACACGGTTATCTAAAGTTTTTTAAGCGATGTTTATGATGGATCGTTTAAATACTGCCTTCTAGTTTACTTCTAAGCAGCATTCCAAATTCGTCAGAGACAGTCCGCACTTTAATTTTACCTAATACAGAAAATCAAATTTCTCCGTAATTTACGATCTAAATAACTTTTACTTAATCGTGTGTACCTCCATATTCGGCAAAACGCCCTCGAAAAAAGATTAAAAAGGAATACTGGCCTCGGGATTGGTGGTTTGATATTAAAATACTGACCTCGTCATCAATTTTAAATTTTGGCTCAAAGGCATTTCATCTACTAAAGTTTCAAATCGGAGGTGTCCTTGAAAGTAACAATGTCTTTTCTAGAACCCAAAGAACTAAGAAATATACTACAAATTAAGAGTAAAATTCGTGGTGCTAACTTCAATAAGGTGCGTGTTAAAAAATCAAATATAAGCAATCTAATAGATTTGGAATGTAAAGATGTTGCCGTTTTTAGCCTTCGAAGCTAAGTCACTGTACTTCTTCTTTGAACTTTTTAGAATCTAGTTGCCACAAATCGGAATTATTCGAAAATATATTCCGGAACAATTTTTCATCAACTTAACAGTACCATATCAAAATACTATCGCTAACAACACAGCTGAATCAAATTTTAGATCGTGTTGTGGTGAGTCCCAAACCCGTGCCTTGCTTAATCATTAATTTTTTAACTGATCAGGTGGGCAATGGATTCTCGCTCGTGGCTACACTCCTTCGTATAAAACTTTTCTCAGGGTCGCAAACCAGTTCTTTAATATCAATATCTTTCCTGGTATTTTAAGCCCGATACTAATCATTTTTGCTAAGTCGAAAGATTTTGTTAACGGACCTCGCCCATATCGAAAAATAAAATCTCTGCCCCCCTCGCCCATAGCCCCAGCCTCGAGTACCACTGTGAGCTTCTGGAATGTCCATAAAATAACGATTACATCTTTGTGGTCACGGCAAGGACCTCCTTTATCATTTTGTTTAAATAATAGGAATCACTGAAGCCTAAGAACCAAAACATTCCCAAAAACGGTCGTGATAAATTTGGTTACCCCTTGTTGTTGCAATACAAGCAATATACATTTCGGCGATTCGCTTGGTAGCCCCCCATAACAATTTTGGTTACGGCTTATCGTGATACGAAATATAAATTTTCACTTCAAAAGGCGCGACAAATCGCACATGACTTTTATCCCTGCTACAATTTATTTTTATGGGCTTCAAAGGCGTTATATCCATTAAAGGCACATCTTATAAGCAGCCTGCGTGAAAAACAAAGCTGGGATATGGTCTTTGAAAATAGGGTTGTTCATCTCTATTTTTATCCCGAATATTCGGCTACTATCGGAACAAAAGTTATGATAACCTTTTGCTTAGTTCTTGCTGTAAATCATATAAAAGCCGATTCGCTTGGTCTACCACAATTAAATATTTTGTAATTGGTAGGTGCAAATTTGGCGTACTTATTCACTACCAATAGAACCGTGCTCCCCAGTAACCACAATGACTTTCCTCACGGCAATCACTAATTTTACTGTTTTTTATAGATATCGTGCTCTTGTCTAACAAATCTCAATTTTGTACATTTTAAATTTGGAGAGCTTTAAACTCTCATTACCAATCTCAACAGTGGCACAAATTTTCACAAGCACATGGATAATCCACCAAGCTTCTACTACTAAAACGCGTAAGTTTTATGATCTATTTCTGGAAAGAAATAAAATTCAAAAACATCCTTTTGAACGATAAATTTTTCATAAGCACCTCAGGACGCATAATACTTTAATTCCATAAAATAGTGCATTCCCCTACTTTGCGAATCTTTACAACATAGCCAATCACCTAACCCTACTTTGGTATTGTTGGTAGCCGCACTTTGCGGTCAAAATTCAGAATTCTCCTGCAACCAGTAAATTAAAACATTTTGTATTATAAAACCTTAACACTAAAGATGGTATAAACGCTTAAAAAAATATACGAAGCCCTAATAAAGCTCAAGCAAGCTGTGAATAAGAATGATCGTTAAAGGTATCGTTAAACGCGTCCACGACGACAAAATTTCTATTGGCTTACCATCAAGATATGTAGATGATTGCAAAACAAAACAGAAGCAATAAAAGATATTGATACATCGCGCACTCCCGGTAATGGCGCACTACTCCTTTGTAGGAACCAATTATTAAAAAGGCGATTAGTGTGAAATACAGGCAATAACCGGTAAATGCAGAATAACCTGCTAACATCAAATTCAGCGTTAGTAAACAATATAAAAATAAAATAGATAAAAGACAATCCGAAT
>Ga0163217_1019086_pt1 | contig 10119 bp, 8 predicted proteins | sample SynspAceP_FD_185933 | JGI IMG/M metagenome (GOLD analysis project Ga0163217, IMG submission 185933) | Saline lake microbial communities from Ace Lake in Antarctica - Synechococcus sp. Ace-P (PacBio error correction) | ecosystem: Environmental > Aquatic > Non-marine Saline and Alkaline > Saline ...
GGTCAAGCCAAGGGCATACAAAGATGGCTGGGGCAACAGTGAGGTAGCTACTTTAGTTCTATCCAAAAACAGAAAACCTCCCTGACACGTGATTGCTTTGAGCAATGAGCAGGGTTCATCCTGCGAATGGATCCAAACCTTCTTTGATAAAGAGCAGGACCTTCATGCAAACAGTCGGCATGGGCAAACAATTGGGCAGGTTCGTGGTAATTCTATGAATTGCTTTTGGAAATGAGAAAGGTAGAATTAGTTCTGTGAGTATGCGCGTATGGTAGAACCAAGTAATGTATTTCTCCCTGAATCCATGAAATCTGGGCTGGTGATGATCCAAACTCCCTATAAGCTTTATAAGATGAGACCCAAGCAACCCACTAAGGAAGGAGAACCCTACATTGAACTCAGTACCTGGATTTCAGATCAATCACGGCAAAGTATATAACGTAGTGTCCCCGAAGCCTGTGGAGAAAACGGTGACTGGATAGTCAAAGGGCGCTAGCGCCCTTTATTGTAGATGAGTTGTTTGTGAATTGAGGATGAATATTTTTGACAAGTTTTAATGCCTTCAGTAAAAACGAAATTTCGCAATTTCTCGATAGGGGTTTTAAGTCAAGGTGCAATTGGTCTGGGAAAATAGTCCATTGGCGTTTGCCATTCGGTTTTAGAGATAATTAGGTAAGTAATACTGATTTGGAGTCAACACCTTTCACTTTTTTAGAATCAAAATCACTCAACAGCTTTTATAAAAGTTTTTCGAGTAAGTTTAGCTGCCGATTTCCTTAGCAGTCCTTGGCAGGGGAATCTCCCTCCCAGATTCGTACATCTCAGTAATTGGGATACTTCCCCTACTTAGCAATTAACTCCATAACCAATACACTCAACACACTCATATCTGAATGAATTACCATTTTGGCCAATTTAAAGATGTAACGAAAATCCTCCCATATCTGCCCAATATTTCATTGTGCACTCGACTATCGGCACAAAACCAATCCAAGTAATGGCGGCCTCTTATACCCTTTGCCATTTTTTGAAAAATAGCCGGAATCTAAAGACAGTTTAAGTAGCGACCTAAGTTTGGGTTGCTTTCTATTAGTTTTTTTATATAAAAGGTGAATTGCATTCCGATCGAATTAAATGTGGAATTGGCGATGGGCTTCAAATTCCAAAGAAAGCGATGTAGCTTTCTGGATTTCCTCACGATTCCTTTGTCAAAATCAACTTTACCCGGAGTGTTGCGCTCTTTGGCTTTCGACGCAAAATCCTCTAATAGTTTCAATGACATCGTAGTTCAATTCGAACGTCCTCGTACATCCAGTTCGAGGTAGGTTTCCTTCCGAAGATTGCTCAATTCCTCGTAAAAAGCCCCTTGTTCAAGAAAGAAAGTTCCTCTGCCAAGGCATGTAAAACAATGAATTTCCCTCGCTCTATCTTTTCCATTAGTAGAAGAATGGTAATTTGTAGTTCTTCTATCAATATGGCAAGAGGAAAGGCCATTCCATGCAATCCCCCACCAATATATCTGTAAACACGACTCCAAGACCGTCAACGAGAATGGTAAAAATGTGACTTGCCCTGTTGGAACATTAATTTGAATAAAGCCGGATTAGCTAGCTTATAAGCCGACCATCAACAAAATTGGCCGCCTAAGCCGCAATGATTTATTAGCCCAAGTTGGATTAAAAATGACGCGTGGCCAACAGGAGCATGAGTCCATGGGAATGTGGAACACTTGGTTTTCCACCGGCCTGCAAACATTGGCCGAGATCGACAATACTTGAGTAACCGAATTCCTCCGATTAAATCCAGACAGGATTATTACCGTCTGCGCAATAGCTCCGGTAGTGGGAGTAAACTTGTTATCCGATCGATTTTGTCTGCGCTTCTACGCGAAAGTAAAGTTTTCCAAACTACTACCAACCAGGCCAGAGAAAGGCTACTGCCAAAATATAAAAAACACATTAAATCAGTAATGCCCAAAATTTGGAGAGTGAACTGCCCGATGAACATATTCACGTTTCCGGAATAGGGACATTGACCAGATGGGAGTCTGATATAGGAAATTGAAGTCCGGCGGAATCAGGCTTTGAAAAATCAATCAATGATCACCGCTGCAAAGGCCCTGGGAAAAGTTTTGAAAAATCGATGCTTTTTGGTGAGTACTTTAATCCAAAGAATTAAGATCAACAAAGAAATCAGGGTAATGAAATCGCTCCAGGGAAAATGGATGTAAAACTATAGAAGAAAATGCGGTAAATGTATTTTCTCCATCGGGTCTGGAAGAAAACCTTTCATCCCCTTCAAAATCTGCATCACCGAATGCATGTGGAATCTGTTTAAGGACAATAAAATAATACCGATAGCAGCCAGCATACCTTAAATCACAGCACTTGGAAAATAGTAACAATCACCCCGGCTTCAAAGCCAAAGACGATCTGGAAACTCCCGCAGAATCACGCTAGGAGAAAAGTTTTCCAAAGCTCCCGAGTGTCCGATCGCGTATAATAAATCACCGCCAACCCGCTGCCCGCCCACTGACCACCGATCGTAGATCCCCACACTAAATCACGCCAACAACCACCCCACCGATAACCCCGGATCAAACCCAGAAACAAGGGACACCCACTTGCCTAAAGGCGATCCCCAAACAAAGTGGCAAGCCACAAAAACACAACAATACTACCGACAAATCTTTTCCCGACATGCTTAAATAAAGCTGACAAATACTTTTATTTTAAATGAAATATTACCCAGGGGGCAACCGAAACCGTAATCAAGAAGAAAACCTTAAAAATTTGGAGGAGGGATCAGAATACTCTTTCTAACTTGAAAAAATTCCAAGAATTATTCCGATAAATAAAATCTCACCTTTCATTAACGGAGATTATAAGCCCAAAAAGAAGGAAGAAGAAAATACTTTTGGTACAAGATCTTCTTCAAACATTCCTGCATGGAATGTCTCAACCAATTCCTTCTAGGCAAATAGTATTGTACATTAGTATATGCTGCGACAAAATTGATTGCCATCAAAAAACTTATTACGATAAGAATCTGCTTCAACCTGATTATTTAAATTTCAAATCATGGACATTTTGAGAAATAAATAGTTGATATCTCAAGTCGAAACCCACTGACCAAAACAAAGGTCTAAATTTAAGGAAAAAGTTTTTCTGATGGTCGAAATATTTATTTCTTCAAAAAAAAACGGCCAGACCTTGGTTTTGAAAGGTTTGTCACCGTCTATAGACGAAGGCTGTAAAGGCTCTATCCGATTTTTCGATGCAGTTACAGCCTTCCAAATGGATTTCAAACTCGAAGCACTCTTTTTCTAACTCATCAATTCGGTCCTCTCTCAAGCTTCAACTTACTAGACTGAACCCTCCTTCAAAACATGAATTGACCAATATATCGAAGCATGATTAATCGATGAAGAATTGATTCTGAACGAATGTTTAGTGATTTCAAGTTTATCACTTGACCGAGGTGGAAATTAAAATTAAAATGATTCTGCGTTCAAATATGAATCACGCATTTGTATAAAAGTGTTCCCCTTGCAAGTTTAGCTCGATTCCTTGCAGTCTTTGGTAATCGAAGTCCCCTAGATTCGTACATTCTTTAAGGTGTGGAATGCTTTCCCTACTTCGTACATAGTCCCCCTCAAATGACCTCATCCAAAGGAATCAAATGAATCAACTCTGCCAAGGCATAATTTGCACAGGACAAGGCCATTGGAGGCAGCCATTACCATTTTTGTTTAGCCAGGTGCTTCTACTCGATTCCTATTGGTCACAGATCATTCCCAACGAACTCTGCAAAGCCATCGAAGCTTGCAGAAATACTTTGATTTACAGTACGCCTGCCAACTTACAAATGCAGCGGCAGCCATGTGAACCCAACCGCATTCTGCTTGGCATCCTTCCACTTCCGCCTGCAAAGGTGGAAATGTGCCGCAATAAACACCCTATAAAACCTGCAATCAATTAACGCCTCGTGGTATCTTCATCTGAAAAGACGCCATCGAATCAGAAACGCCAACACCGGCTCCGCATCGCACCACAAGACCCAGCGGTCGACTGCCACGACACTCCATGGAACTCTTCCACCTCCTATGATGGCAGATACATACATGAAGGTCCGAATTTAAACATTCCCATCGATCAGCTTTTTTATGCTCCATCATGGAACTTAAATTTCACCGAATTGAAGGTCCCAAAACCGATCTTCGAAACTCAGTTCCTCTCAAGCCAAGTCTCCACTGCATTCTTTGAGGAAATCCGATCTCGTTCATTTAGAAGTACTTCTACTGAAGAAATATACTTCGGATGTCTTCATACAGAACCGCCATTCCCACAAGCTTAAATCTTGTCCCTCATTGTAAGCCAAATCTCCATCGTAAGGTGATGAAAGGGGACGGAAGGATTTTTTTCCGGCGCAGAATCGTCAATAGCAGATTGTATTCTTTTGATTTGCGTGACTCCTTCGCATTGACTTCAGCTCCTCCAGTAGCATCTCCTCGAAAAATGCCGGGGAGTTAAAAGTGCTATATAAACCTCCTTTTTCGGCATGAATTTCCGCCCCCTTCAAGAATCCGGATTGCTGAGTATTGTTCAACTTTTGGAATCGGATGAGTAAATCATAGTGACAAACCTTATCTCCCTGCATGGGAGACGGCTAACCCGTCCAATCTCGATCACTTCGATCATTCCTCCACCCTGTGGAGATGGCAATGACCTATGAGTTCCCAAGATAGCCAAGGTGATTTTATAAGTGTTCGATGATCGCCTGATATATCGATGATGTTGATTTTAAACTTAAATCCAGCCACTCCCAGATCATTCAAGATTGCACCAATCGCTCATGCATACGCTTCCCCATCCCAAAAAACCCCCAAACAAAACCCATATCTGAACCCTTGCTCTTTATGCTTGTCCGCCCCAAGGAACCGTTGGGATCAAAAATCAAATGATAATTCAGACATTCTGCCATCAATCAATTCATGCTATATCTCTATTTCAGGCTGCGCACAATGAGAACTCGATGGGCCTCTCATCACAGGCCGATTAACGTCATTGGAAATGCTGGATAGTTCATGATATTCTTTTTGGTAACAAATAAAACTTGTTGAATTCAGGAGACTAAATTAAAAGCCACACATTGCGTACTCGTAAAACACTAATGAATCACCTTTTTTGGGTAAAATTCCTCAAAATAGCATTTGTAAATAGTTGGATTTTTTCAACTGAAAGATGTACAATAACCTTCTGGATTCCAAACTAATGCAAAAAGAGGAGTTTAATTTTCGACAAAGTTTTTTCAAAAAAATCAAATCGCAATTATAAGATCATATAAATTCAAAACCTCAGCAATCCTCGCATAAAGAATCTAATTTTTCCAATCTCAAGTCGTGGAAATGCAAAACATGGGATTAATTAGTCTTTGGACCTAAATCATAAACAGTAAACTCATCCACTTCGCCTGACCAAAATTCACATAACAAACTTCAGTCAATCTAGCTCTTGACATGGTAGCAATAGAAAGGAAATGAATTTTTCATTTGCTGTTGGATGAACGGCGGATATTTTGGTATTAAAGCCAAAAGGTGAGAGCGGACTATCAATCAGAAAGCTCTATTTATTGAGAAGACACGCCCTAAAAAAGTTAGAACCAATTAAACTGAATTGCATGAATGAAGCCTTATAAAACCAAATCGGAATACTTTCAATGATGTGTGGAGCAGGTTGATAGTTACTAATAATTTCGCAGATCGTTTTTATGGGCCTAACATGAGGCGCTGGGACCTTCTTTTAACTGGATCTTAGCAATAATTGATCATCCCTGAATGTTTTTGGTTCGACATTCCTATGATATTATCATGCCTTGTTCCTTATTCGTTGGGCGCGTTTATTCCCATTTCTTTATCGAAAGGATCAAGAAAACACCCTTACAGCGCTATTTACGGAATCCTTGTTATAAGCGTTTTGTCCATCCCTTTCATTCTTGGCTGGATGTTCAGGGGAATCTATGCCTTGTTCCTGCGCAGTTTCACATTTCAGAATACCCTTCAGGCCATAGCCGTTGATACTTTTTTTTCATGCATGATACATTTACTTACTAGAAAATGGTCTATTTATTTCGCCTTTGCCTTAATTTCGACCTTGATTATTAACGATTCCTATGTTCCTGGTATTGGAAAGAGCGTTTTACTGCAGATCGAATTTTGCTCTATATGTGATCAGTTGTTTTTGAAATTTGATGACGGCCTTCAGTATCACTTGGCTCCAACCGGTTAGGGTTACTGCAACCACTTGTCAGGAACTTTTGCAGAAATTAAATTAAATCTAGATCTCTCCACGAAATAAAGTTCGCTGTATTTATTCCTGCAGGTATAGTGTCATTAGCATGGGTTGAATCTGGGGAATATTGGCAATCCGATATCAAAAAAATATGACAAGCTCATTTGTGCTGGCCATCAAATCAGGAGGTTGCTATCTGTTGTCTGGCTTTGTTCTACTGGATATTGATGTAAAAGGAAAAATCAAATGGTCATTTCCTGTTAAAAGTAATTGGCATGAACGCAAATCACCGCGTATGTGCTATCTCATGTATTAATTCTCTAAGTCGCGGACTTCTTACCTTTGGATTGGAGCAATACACCGGAGCTTACATATGGAACATGATTCGCTACAACAGGAGGTTTTGGCCTGCGCTATTTACTATTGTGGTATAGTATCAAGACAAAACCGTTATTAAAAGTCTAAATTCATTCCAATTGGAAGTGAGCATTCTGGCGACGTAGTCCCATACAGCATCAGAGCCAATTCCCTTTGACTACTTAGGCTTTGTGTCAAGTAGTTGAAGCAGTCTACTTTGAGATTTGAACACTTTTCATAAAAACTTCTCATGTATCTGCTTCCAAGAGCCTCCTGAACTTAACCTTTAACGACCCGACAAAGTCATGTTGAAAATACCCAAAAGAAAGCACGTCATAGAGTTCAGGAGTTTTTCCTTAAATAGCTCAGGTCGCTTCGAAAAAGTACTCGCTTTGTCACAGCTAGGAACTCTATGATTAGTAGCTCCATAATGTTGATGTCGCTTTACTCTTCCATCATTTCTGCTGTGTTTTTTACTAATCAAAATTTTAGGCCAAGGGTAAAACAGCGCTGGAATGTTGCATAATACTGATGGATAGCCATCAACGCTACTCTTGCTTGTCAAAAAAGTGTACAAACTCATAATCCACTATTAATGCTTTGTCATTCTTATATCAAAACCCATTCGCAACGCAGGCTTGGAGAAGAATGACCACATGACTCATCACACCCACCAATCATCTCGCACCATTCCTGAAAATTGCCGTCCTAATCCTTGAATAAAGTCATATTCTTCTGTAAATAGAATTCAGCGATAGAGATAGACTTTCAGAGGGTTTTTATACCCCATTCAGAATCGTGAAAAATCGGGATGACTGCACTACTCGCTACCAACATCCGTTCTTCATCAATCTACGGAAGTTTTACTCCGTAATCCTGAATCTACCCAAGAAATGTTGGAATATCTGACAAAAAAAGTTTATCCTCAAGGGTTTTAAGTTAGCATAAAATTGAACTTCTTGCAGAAGGAAATCGCCAATCTTCAGGAAGATACTTCGGCACATTATAGCCACTTTTTGACCTTAGAGTTTAAATAGAACGTCCAATCAGAGCGATTAGAGATATGGCAAAAAGAGTGAAAGAATGGTCATTCTGTGAGGTTAATTTGAATATGGATGCCAGTAAAGAAATTACTAATTTTTCCTCTATGATTACATGGAATCTATGAAGTAGCATTATTTCTTTGATTGACAGGACGGAAGACGATGACCGATGTGAACCATTTCGATGATTTCATGAAAGATTCATATAGTGCTTTTTCCCTTTCAGAGTTCCAATTGTAAGGAAAAGAAAACCCTCAATTCTTTTGAATAAAAGAGGTTAAAAAATCATTTCTATTTTCGAAATGGCAATTCCCAGTAAGTTTCGAGCTTTTCTCAATAGCCCGAACTGGCAGAACTAGATTGGAGGAGGTTTTGACAGAATTCCAATTAAATTGAAAGTTAAGCTCGAGCAAGCGCGGCAGAAAACAATCCCTAAAAACTTATGCAAAAAATCAAATATAAAAAGATGAATTCCAGAAGCTGGTATTTGGATGGTAGAAACAGACGACAATGAGCTGAGGCGATTTTTCAAACGAACAAGGGAAAGGCGAAACTTTGAAATTGTAACCACGGCTTTCCCCTCCTCCTCTTGGAAGTTTGAACCATATGCCCTTTCGGTAATTGCACGGGTTTGATACATCATGCGCTCCGACCTTGAATAGGACTTGCAGATCAGCTTAAAACCGAATCAGCCACTATCCGATCAGTTGCAAGCTGTATATTGAAGGGATTAGCGATTAAAGAAGGTATCAAAGCAGCCCATATCCTGGCTCACGATCTAGGCGATACCGAGCTCAATAAGAATTACTGCGCGTCAATTGAAGAAAACATCCAAGTCACGTGGCCTGTCATGCGTATTATGAATGGAGGAATTTTCCCAGAAAACTCAATCAAACCCGCTTTTTAATCCAAAAATTATTGCTGTCTCCCAAACCGGTCGGCTCATAGCAAAATTGATGTTCCGAAAAGTCGTTAAAAAAGAACTTACCATAAAATCTTCAGTAAAGCGCAATCCCTCCAACAACGAGTTTACCGTGAAACTGGAAACTAATCGTAGCGGAGAATGGAAGGACGATGAATCCCCAATTAATTCGTAACATGGACCGAGCGAAGGACTTATCGAGAGCGCGGGTTACACCTTTAGTGCAACGCGTGGTGCCAATCAGATGATCACGAAATCGTAGATCCTTATTTCAGGCAAGCATGCAGCGATCGGTTGCAAGAAGTTGTACCCAATGCTGAAAATCGTTTTTTGGAAAATTCGGTCATTATCCACATGTCCGAAACACCTGAATTATGTATTGAAAGCATTTTTTGAGTGTTCAATGATAAGATGAGTTAAAAAAGTTGATGGAAGAAAAAACTAAAGATTACAGCGCATTTAACTCAACTGAAAATAAAGCACGGGCACTATGAAGGAATCATTTTCTCTCAACCTTATTTTCGTCGTAGAGCTCAATCGATTTTACCAAAAGAAGTCGCCACTAGGAAGCCCTCCTTTTTAACTAAACCTGTTTTTATTTTTCGCTAAACCAGAATCTAGGCTAATACTCCCCAAAAGGCTTTAGCCAGCTAGTGTTAATTAAATGAATCTTTACAGCTAAAAGTCACCCAATTCTTAAGGTCAATTAATACTTTTGCCAACTTTTTCAAGTCTGACTAAAAACTCCAAATCAAAATACAATTGAAGAGACAAATTCTCAATTGCTTTTCCAATGACCCTAATGATTATTATTCTCCCTTTTAATAAAAATTAGAGGCCCAAATTCCTCAGAATTTTTCGCTCAGATTGTTAGGTTAGAAAAATTAAGCCGAGCCTTCTTTTTGTCAGGCATCTTGATCTGCTTCAAAATTTTGCAAGGACCTGATTTTTGCCGTATATTTTTATCGAATTCAAAGCTAAAACTGGCCTTCAAATAACCCATAAAGCAGTCTCTTCACGTGTAAAACACTTGCCGTAAGAAATGATAGCCCTCTTTTTTTATATTGAGTTTACCCACTCTTTGATCCATTTACTTGGGTTGTCAAGGGATTTGACTTATGGAGGTAAAAGACTTGTCTTCGTCAATCTCAAAACTCCTTGGTCCATTCTGGTTTCTTGCAGCTGCATTATTACTTTCATAGGAATAGCCTTCTATCTGAAATAAACAGGCTTGGATTATAGGAAAACCTTTGCCGTAATATTTCAAACAGGCCTTAATATTCTATTTCGGAAGGATGCAAAGTTTGGAAACATTACCGAATATTGCGATTTCTCGTAGCTATTCTGATTTCCTATAGCAGTTTGAATTTACAAACTCAAGTTGAAAAAGAAAGGAAAAGAAATGTCCTGAAAAATCACTTTCAGAATAAGCCTCCGTTTTTTCAGAAAGCGATAGAACTGCTGCCTTCCCTGTAAAAAAGTAAGCTCATTCCTGTGGCGCGATGCC
>Ga0163217_1060252_pt1 | contig 10119 bp, 8 predicted proteins | sample SynspAceP_FD_185933 | JGI IMG/M metagenome (GOLD analysis project Ga0163217, IMG submission 185933) | Saline lake microbial communities from Ace Lake in Antarctica - Synechococcus sp. Ace-P (PacBio error correction) | ecosystem: Environmental > Aquatic > Non-marine Saline and Alkaline > Saline ...
TTTTAGCCTTTGACGATCGGCCAGGGTATCGACGCCGCATGCTGCACGCCGAGGATCGCAGCTGTCCATCGCGCGGGCGGTTGACGTCAACGAGCCATCACACGCGCTTGCCGTCGCGGTCCTTCAGCTGGCAAAGCTTGGCCCGTGGTGGTGTTTAACCGAAAGCCTTGCAGCCGACCATCAGATCGGAGCAGGCGCATTGTCGACTTCAGCGCGCCCGGTTCGCCTTCCGCCTTCAGCGTGTCGATCACGCGTCGGACAAATCTTGACGACCTGCGGCCGGGGTGATCGATTTGTGACCGGCCTAACCTTTGGCCCTGTCTGCACGGCTTTGACGAAATCGCGGGCGACAGTCCAGGGAACGTCGGCTTCAAGCAGGGCGACGCGGACTTCGCGTAGGCGGTTTTCACATCTCGAGAGGAACCCTGTTGTAGCAACGGTCAAAGACCGCCATGAGACGTTCAGAAAGATTCTTCAACATGCCATTGGCCCCCTTCGATCGTGCGGTCCCGAAAGATGCCCGCGTTAATTCCGCAAATGCCCACAACGGGCGTAACATAACGCTGTGGGGCGATCTCGCCGCCGCCAGAGACCGGAAGACAATGATGCTTCCGAGATTGCGGACCGTTTAGAGCGAGCGCGGGTCGATCAAACCCGCGCGCGTGCCCGAGGTCAGGCTGCCTGAGCGCGCGACTCGCTCATTGGCGCGGGCGATGGTGGCTTCGGCAACGTGCCAGCGCGTCGGCGCGACGATGGTGACATCGTCATCCATAAACCATAACTGCCATTGAGGTAGCCAGTGTTGAAGTCGCCCGAGCCGCAGGCGACCGCCGCCGAGACCATCGCGACGATGACGCGCTTGCCTTGACCAGGACTTCGGGCCGGCTCCGGTGTAACTCGGTAATCAGACGCCGAAGACGGCGGCGCGACGAATCCGAATACCATAAAAGCCTAAGCGACGCGCACGCTAAAAAGTTTATAACGATGCGCCGCGCCAATGACGATGTGTCGCGGCCAGCAGTTCGGCAACAAAGCTTGTCGACCAACCAGCGCCTTTGCTTTTGCTCGGTGAGCGTCGACTCAGGTGTAACCGGGACGATGGCCCATGTTTCCGTGAATCTGGCAGTTCACGGCGAGATCGCGCACGGTTACATCAGTTGTGCCCAGTTTGCGATGATCGGTCGTAAGAACTACGTCACAGAGCTTGTTGGTGCTGGCGAGAGTCGATACGCAAAGATAGACATGGAGGATATCCTTCCGTGTTTGCTTTCTGACCCTACATGAACCCTTGCTTGTGCAACGCAACTGGTACAATGCAGGTGATGTTTCAAAAATGCACAGGCGCGGCGTAAGGGCTGTGGATGATAACTGGGACGAAATTAAAAACGCCACAACGTGGCGCGTAGGGGACCGTCAACGGCGCGGCCCGAGGTGTTGGGTCGTGCCATCACGCCACCCGACCCGCCACGTCGACGCTGAAACGCCGGCTTGCCGTCAACTGTTCCAGCGCAATGCGCGGCGGGTACAAACGACCGAGGCGCGAAACCTGCTGCGGCGCGGCCACCGACGATTCCAGCTTCAGCCAGTGCGAGCCGGATCAAGGCGGCGGGAGGGCGGTGTCGGCGACTTGTTGTCAACGTTCCGCGATGGACACGTCGAGCCTGGATTGACCGCCGCTTTATTTGTGTCCGCGTTCCACAGAAGAAGAACCCCCGGGATGTGACCGTGCGGTTTCTACGAAGAGCATCTGTTCCGAGCAGTAAGCGGTGATAGCCATATCGCGGATCCGTGCCGGACAGGTGCCGGAAGCAGACCAGATAATGTGTACACGCCGTTTTCAATAGCTGCAGATGGGGCGTTCGCCCCATATAAGATCTATCAATCGCTGCGCATGGAGCCCCTCGCCCCTGATGACTAATGCAACCACCGGTTTGTCGCATGACCGACGCGGCAGATGCGTGCACTTCTTAAGTGATGCGCGATATGGTGCCCTGCACAGCGAACTCGTTCGGCGGGCTTGAATCGGCGCCTGCGGGTGGCGGGCGTGAGGGCGCGGGTGATGGGTTTCATCGAGCTGACGGAAGGTCGCGCCGACCCTGCATCTGGTCGAAGTTGCACCTGCGCATTCTGCCCGATGGGAATTCGACTGTTGCTGGTGACCATAGATACTGCCCGCACGCCGAAGTACAGGCTTGGCTGTCTTTTCTAAAAAAAAGCGTAAAGAAGGAAATGTGGATGCAGACCTGATATGCAGGGCTCATCTGGCGAGCTGTATTTTCGCCTGGGTGGCGGGTCATTTTCTTCACTGGGGGCGCTGTCGGCCAATCTGATCTCGCCTAACGGCTGCTGAACGGCGCGGTTCGTTAATCGCGGTTAATGGTGAATGCGGTGCTGTGGCACGCTGACGACAGGCCGTGCCCAAAGGGCAACGCAGGCCCCTGGCGCTATCTGGTGCCTGTGGCGCCTTTCGCTGTCTAAATTTGTGCTGAATGTCAGGGCTGCCAGACGGCGCGCCTGTCAGTGCGTGCAGCTGTGTTACGTTACGCCGGGAACGCCTGCGGGGTTTGGCTGGCTGCTGCCTGCGTCCAGTCACGAAACGGCACGTATGGGGTTGCCCTGACGATCGGGACGCCTTGTGCGCTTTGGTGAACTTTCGCGCGATTTCGCGGCCCTAGCGCGTTTTCGAATAGCTATGCGAGGCGGTCTATTTCGTCGGGGTCATCTTCATGGCGCTTTTTATACGCCCGATGGTTCGATAAAACTGAACCAAGCGGACCGGCCGGTTTGTGTTCACCTTGGGCACGCTGATTGTCCGGGGAGCGGCTGTTGTTGTCTAACGTTGGCGCGATGTGCTGGGGACCTGAGCTGAATTGCGCCTGCCCGCCAAATCGTTGGACACGATCATATATGTCGCCGGCGCGGCCTCTCTGCTACCTCGGTGTTGCTGCAATTTTGCGAACCACTGCCGGCCTGGCGCGGCAAAGTCATGGCCTCATACACCTTCCTAACGCCCAGTTGCGTGATCCTATGGGAGAATCGCAATTAAGGCCAATGGCGCGGCCGCCGGCCGCTATATTCTGGGGGGCGTGGGCGCTGACGAAACGTATGCCCTGTACTCTGCTGCACTGCTGACGACACGCCAAGCACATTTTGACACAATCAACGGGAAACGTCTGACCTACTCCCGCGTTAGCATCACATAAAGCTTTATGAAGGAAACTATTCTACTAGCGTAGCATCTAATTTAATTTTATGTTGATGTTGTTGTTTGGAATCCTGCTCTTTGCGTTCGCGCATCTAACATCAATCAAGTTTGGCCCTTCTGTGATAAGAAACCTCGTCGCAGAGGGGCCAACAACCTACTTGGGCTGCCTAAGTCCCTGAATCATCCTGTGCCGCAATCTGTGACATATCTTTTTTATCTCTGCGGCCAAAATCTTTCAAAATTCACTCAAGATAATAGGCTCGTATTGGCCAAACCCTGATCCAGAACGATGGGGTTTTTTAGCGCGACAGCAGGTTCTGGAGCTGCACCATTTAAGTCGGGCCAGCGCTTTCCTGCGGCAATTAGCGCGCCGCACTCGTTCGAGAACCGACAGGTGTCGAGATCCTGCGGCCACGAGCGACACTCCGACGAACGGTTCGGAACCATAACAGTCTTCACCGGCAAGCTTCGAGCAGCATCGACAAAATCGCCGCACCGTTGGGTCGGCGACACACGAAAAGATGGCACAAACTGGGCGGCAGGCGGTTGGGCACGGCGTTTATTAGATTCCGCAGGCAGGTAAGATCGGCTTCGCTAGAGGTAGCGAAAGCCACGCTAACCAATAAGGTTGAATAGTGATTGTCATGGATCAATTGCAGAAGCTGGCCCTGCTTTGACCGTGATTCAGGCGATCCATGAAACCGCAATAATCAACAACCCAAAAAACATTTGCTAGCGTTTTCAAATGATACATTGCTGCTGCGACATCAGAGTTGAACTCTGTGCGTGTGAAAGTAGCTACTGCGCAACACATCCAACAGAAAAATACTGTATTGCTGTGAACCGACCAGACCACAGCAGCGGCTAAACAAGCTTGAGGCAAAGATCGAACAGCCAAGCGGCGCACGCAACCAAACAACCCCGGGTGGATGAACATTATTCCGAATCACGCTGGCCTGCGATGGTGATCGAACTTGCGCCGGTCTTGGGATCGTTTGGCCATCGAAATTCGTGATGGTTATTAGGAACGCTCGCCATTTTCATGGTGGCTGTTTGCAATGCTGGGCCTTGCGGCAAGGTGAGACATGCTCCGCTCTGCGCAGGAAATCCAGGAGAGAGAGAGAGATGGCCGAGCTGGCCGATGTAAAGAAAAAGGGCCCTGACAGGCGGCAAAGCAAACAGCGAAGAAACAGGCGGTTTGGCTTTTCACACCCGAATGGATCAGTTCATCGTTAAGCCTTCTTTGGGAAGGCGCTGTATCCTGTACACGATCAACCAACGCAACTAGTCTGGATGCAATTATGCTGTTCTGGCGACTTTGCGCTGCTGGTTTTGGCCACGTCAAACGGTCGTGATCTCCGCGCATGCAGTCTGTGCCGACTTGCGTATGGATTCATCTACAAGACCTGGTTGAAGAACAACTGCGGTAAAGAAGGGGTAAATACTCCCCACATCATGAACTGTCATTTTAGTCGTAATTCTCGAACTCCTTGGTCCCTGCTCGCGATGCGTTTACGGCCTCAGTCCGCAATTCTCTGTCACCGCTGTGCATGGTTTGCCGTATTCTTTTGTGTGACCTTCGGTTTTACGCCAAGAACGGCGCAGAACATTCCTGAGCCTGTTCGAGTGGGTCACAAAAGCGGCCACTGCACTGCTCGGTTCTGGCCGTGATCGAGCTGATCTCGTACTTTGTACGTCCGGTCAGCCACTCTAATCCGTCTTGCCGGTAACATGATGGCGGTCACCCGTATCAAGGTTTTCGCGAGCTTGCTGCACTTGCTGCAATCGCCCTTCTCGTTCTTGCGATCACGGCGAGTCTGGCCTTGAGGTGCTGGTTTCCTTCATCCAGGCCATTGTTTTCGCGATCCTCACATGCTTTTATCCTGAAAGACGCATTGCACCCGCACCACTAAACACCAGAGCAGGCGTCTTCCTGCCTGAACCAATCGACCTCAATTCCATTGTAAGGAGAAATACATGGAAGGCGAACTCGCAAAATGGCCAATTCCCATTGGCGCAGGTCTGACAGCATTCGCATTGGTGCGCAGCCATCGGTGGCACGTTTGAGCAACACTTGCTGCGCTCTGCCGCAAACCCATCTGCTGCCGCAGGTCAAACAGCAACCTGTTCATCGCCACGCCTTTGCAGAAAGCTCTGGGAACTTTCTCGTTCCTCGTCGCCTCTGGCTGCGAATAGTTCGCTTCTAAGCTTAAGACACCTAATCCTTGTTACGCTTCGGCCAGTGCGCAGATGCGCGCTGCCCGAAAATTTCCACGCATTGACAGGAGCCGCTATGGCGACGGAACCGTTACTACGGAAATTCGCTGGCGCATGCGTCAACGAATTTGGCAGCGCCATTGATCCACAGCTTTGCATTGATGTTCGCAACCAATTTCTGGCTTGATCGTCGCCCTGGTCCAATTTTACTTTAAATTCTGTCGCGCCGTTTGCCCGCCACCAATCGCGCGTTCCGGCGGAACGCCCAGGGCACAATCACAAGATATCGCCGCCGCCGAAGACCCTGAAACGCAAAGCCGACGGAGGCTAGACGCGCCTTACGACAAAGCGCTGATTGCGCGGGCACCCGGCAGAACACAGCAGATCATCATCGCGGGCGAAAGCATACATTCAAGCCGACCTCGCAAAGCGTTGCCAAGGCAGAACGCGAGATCGCAGCAAAGTCCGCCGGTCTGAAAAAGCCATCAGCGAAATCGCGCCTCGCGATGGAGAAACGTTGAAGCCGTGCAAAGATCAACAGCCGAGCGATCATGCCGCCCCTGGCAGTGCTGACGCGACAATTAGTTCCGCGGCTGTCGATGCCGGAGAAAGGATAAGCCATGCGGGTTGACCTTCTCAGCCCTCATCCGCCGGTCTGGTCGCGTCCCCATTGCAAGCTGGTGACCGTGCTTTTCGCTAAGCCAATACCGATTTATCGTTCTGCTGCCTTCAATTTCTTTTCGTTGCGTTTATGATGTTATTTCAAAGTGCCCAAGATGACGGCCAGCAATGCTTGGACAATCGGTCCGTAGCATCAAATCCGAGCTGATGAAGCCCGTCGCTGCGTGAAGAGGCGCAAACGCTCTCGAGCTACTACGACGCAAGCAAAGCAAGAATGAAAGAGAGCAAGCGACCGTATCGTGAACGTGCGGCAAAAGCCGACAACCGAAAGCCTGCGATCAGGCCGTGCCCGACTGAGAAATCCATCACGCGCCGTTTGACTGCAGCTGAGAAGAGCAAATTTGTCTCCGCTCAGGCGCTGCGCTCAGGAAGGTGCGCGATCAAGCGTCGTTTGTGAGCCATCGCCGCTGCCAAGGATCATCGCCAAAGAAAGATTAAACCGCGCGCCGAGGCACGCGTTGATCGACAGTGCAATCGCCGAATCGAGCAAAGCTCAACTAAGTTTTAATGACTTTACTCTAAAAGCCCTCGTATCATCCCGGGCCTTTTTTGCGTTTCAGGGTTTTTGTCATCGTCCTCGTGTGTCCAGCCGCTGCGGCGACGTCTCATTGCGTTCCGCCTTCCTGATTTCCCTCAACGCGTTTTCGACAAAGTTTTTTCCCCAAAAAAAAAAAAAAAAAAAAATGCTCTCAACGGCTTGGCCTGACGCCGCACGATCGCGCGAACTGTAGTGATTGTTAATTGCGCGGTGCTGGTCCAGCGGGCGGTACGGCGTGGTCCCTGGTTGAACATAACTTCACGGTTAAGAACACGCCACCACTAGCAGACGACATCGAGCCGCCATCATATGAAGCCATGATGACGTTATGGCTCGCCTCGTAATTGCCATGTGATACACTGGCATCAAGCTGGGCCTCGTCGTCGGCGTGCGCTTGTGTGTGTGCGTTTCCATCTTGGTCAAAAACCGCTGGATCACGCCCAAACTCTGTGTCAGAGCCCAAGCCGGGCTGCCGTTCGGCAGCCAGTCCCTCCATGTCACGAACGGAAACGAATAATAATCGAACCGCCTCATCGGGACGCGCGAAAAGCTCTGTCAGCGCGGTGAAAAAGCACTGCCCCAGGAATCGCAACATAGAACCCCTGCGCGGGTTTGCAGCTAACACCGCGGCCTGAAAAAGTTGGGCAATCGTCATCTCGCAGTGAGGGCGGACACGCAAGCCTCTCGCCAGTTTTCGCGTTCGGCGCAGCCTTTCCCAGGGCGGAGAATGCCGCGGAAGGATCAACTGTTCAACCTGCGGAGCGACGCGCGGAGTAGTTTCAGAGGCTGACAGGGTGAAAGCATTGGCTTTCCTTGATTGGTCAACATTAAAATACCAGCGGCATGGCAGCAATAGCACATTCATTTTTGACGACCAACGGCGCTTTAACGGTCGATTAGCATTACGCCGCCACATGTCGCTAGTTACAGAATATCGTTTTCTGCCCGTCTAATTTGCACTTGGTGATGCTCTTTGCTCGCGGTTTGCAACATGCCAAGGCGCCGCCTTTAGCGGCCTGCAGTCCAACAGGTCACGTGGATGATCTGTATTCGACTACGTAAAGGGGGCCAAGCTGAGCCATAGCGCATTAATATGGAAATACTCCCCTAGTTTTCGGCCGATCCGCGATCGTGCCGGCTCGGCTCACTGGTCAGGCGAGCGGCTGCAAGGTTGTACATGGTGGTGGGGACCAAAGCGTTGCGATAGGGAATTGAACTGCCCTAAGTATGACTGCCAGACATTGATTTTGAAACGGGAGAGGCGATGAGATAGATCAGTTTTACAATTCTTGTGGATAAAGTGGCTGCTTCCCCGTCTACCATTAGCGGCGTGACGTTAACAGCAAAGGCCCATGACCCGCAATTTCTGACTGTCCAAAAGAATAGCCGGGCACGAACATTGCGTTTTCTAACTCAGCTGACGGGCTTTAAAAGCTTTGTAGACCCTACAGATTTGATCATCACGGATGTCTACCGGCGTGGGTCGCCCCAATGGCTGTGTAAATCCCAACTCTCGAAGCGTTCCGTGGTGATGGGGGAAAACCGCCGACCGCGATGCGGGGCGCGGGATGGAGACGGTGATTTTTTTGCTGGTGCATCTTCGCGTCCTGCCAAAAAACGTTTGCCGAAGTCGCTTGCAACGACAAACTCGAACGTTTGCCCCCGCTGGCTTCACGTACGCGACAGTATCGAGATTACCGACGGATCACCCGTGATGTCGAGCCGGCGTAATAAGGCGGCGGGCAAGAAAGTCGCGTCACGCGATGTCAAATGCTTTTCGCTGAATCATCGACTGGGCCCACCCCCCGCTTTGTGCACAAGGTCAGGATCCCGAACTTATCAAGGCCAAACCCAAAAGCCGCGTCCGCATTCTGGAAGAAGCCTCGCCGGAATCTCGGGCTTTATGCACCGCCCGGCCACGAGGCCGAGCTTAAGTTGAATGGCACGGAAAACGAACCTTGCACGATCGATGACGTGATTGCCAACTGGCACAACCAGCTTGCGCAAGTTGACGCGCCAAGCAAACGCCAAGCGGCTCGGTAATCGGACATCGGCCAAACGCTGCGTCGCGAACCGAGGGGTCCTTCTATAGTCGTCCGCTGCGTGCGCAGAAGACGCGAGGCCGTCCCCGCGCAGAAGGCTGAGGGCACAGATGGCCGTCGCGTGAACGCGGAAGGGCCGGTGCGGCAAGCTGCTGCTGCGCGTCTGGGAGCTCGAAGAAGCTCTCCGTCCTTGCGCGAAAGAAGAACGATCGCAGTCGCCGTCCCTTTCAGCGGTTAGAGCGCAGCGAAGAATGCATTGGAGCGATCAAGAAAACCGCGCCCATGCCGCTATGAACGCTTACGAAAAACGCATTGCCCAGTTGTTCCGCGATCCGACCGAGAAAAAAGCTGATACCGCGATGCTGAAAACGATTCTTCGATTGAGCGGGAAGGGTGCGAACGGACAAGGCTGGTGAAGGCATAACCCGCGTCGCGAATGCAGGAAGATTGCGACGCAAGAGCCGGAAATTCGTCTTGGAGGCGCGGGAAGCCGAAATTGTCTGAGTTGACCGAAAGTGATCGCTCACGCTTGTGGCGCGCCACAGTTCTGCGAACGGCTCTCATTAATCGTGGCACCCTAATAAAACCGAGGTAGAACATCTAAAGCGCGTAACGCGTGCAACAAGCGGCGCTGCAGTCGAGAAAGCGACGCAAGATTTTCGACGCGCCCAAAGCTGCTGAAGCCAGGCCATGGCGCATCCGCCGCCGCAGAAAGGAAAGCCTTGATGAAGGCGAAGAAGAAAGCGCTGTCACCAGACCGCATGGCAGATTGCGCGGCGGAAACGGTCGCAAGCTGAACAGGGAATTGAATGCGATCAGTGTCGGAGGCTGGCGCGCTCGCTAAATTAGGTTGAACGGGAAACGGCCGGGCGGCGGCAGATCTTAAGAATCGCTGCAGTTGAGCACGCTTTGAGAAACGCGCTCGGCGCCGCGTGGCCTGACGAATTTGCGCGCGCCAGATGTGGAATCCGGAAGGCCTGCAGGATGGGCGCTCTTGCCGCCTTATTCCGCGTTCAGCTCTGCCCGAGGGATCACGCCGTTGACGGCGCCATGTTTCCGTGCAATTTTTTAGATATAGCAATGAGCCAAATCGATTGGTCGATGCCGATGATGTTTAAGATTGGCAACATTTCTCAAGCCGGGCCAACGGCTTGTATCTCTGAGGAGATTCTGTGCGATGGGATGGATTTCGGCGTGGCAGAAAGATGCGCCCCTGCTCGGCCTAACGGTAACATACAATTACAGGTTGGAAGATTAAGCAAGGGCTTGAGCAGGCACTCACCGCAGAGGCGCGTGACTGCATCATGAAACATTGAAAAAAAAAAAAAAGCTTCTTCTTACCCAGCGGGGCTGATAGAAACGCCCGTGCTTTCGCCCGCGACCAGACAAGCGTCACGATGCCAGCGTGCGCTAAGTCGGGCGAGGCAGACTCGTTG
>Ga0163217_1096562_pt1 | contig 10119 bp, 14 predicted proteins | sample SynspAceP_FD_185933 | JGI IMG/M metagenome (GOLD analysis project Ga0163217, IMG submission 185933) | Saline lake microbial communities from Ace Lake in Antarctica - Synechococcus sp. Ace-P (PacBio error correction) | ecosystem: Environmental > Aquatic > Non-marine Saline and Alkaline > Saline ...
GCAGGGTGGAAATGGCTTTTTTAGCAGTCCGTTTTCTTAAGCTGTGGTAGCAAATGCCTTCCATGGTGGACATGCTTCTGCTTTTATCAGGAAAGCCCCGCCAATAACCACCTACCGGGCTATATTGGACTTACCGTGGGCGCAAGCAGAATTGATTGTAAACATTTGGAATCAATTCCTCAAAAAGATACCATGTTCCCAAAATGATGGCGCCAAATGGGGGGGTAACATGTGCCTCACCGACACAGCAGAACTCCCTTTCAGTACATCGTGGACCAACCGCCGTGCCTGATGGTGATGCGTATAAAATAAACGGACAAAAAAATATTCATCTCCGGAGGAATTATAAAAGGTATGCGAAAATATGGTGCATCTGGTAATTAGCACGTAATCAAAGGAGCTCCTGCAGGACCAAGGAATTTCACTTTTGTGGTACCGGAAAAGAACGACTCGATAAGTGGGTAATTTAAAAAGCAAGCGACGTTACCACGTAGGCGATTTTCCAAAAAATGGGTCAAAGAGCTACTTGCACTACACATCTATTTTTGGCCGATAAAGACGAACGTAACCGGTGGTTGGTGGTGATACCTCATAAAGGCTAAAGATAATGTTCCCTGATGATAGAACGTGCACGAAATCGCTGTAGGCGGGGTGCTGCGGACAATTGCTACAGGTGGCTTACCAAAGCCTCCTTGATTATGCCAAGAAAGACCAAGGGAGGGAGCTGCAACGCACGGAAAAAAAGACGCTTCCCAAGAACAAACCCTTATCATCAATCACCCAGAATGTACGCAAGAATGCTCTATTACAAAAAGTATTACAGAAGGTCCTTAATTTAGTGTTTTTTGACCTCGCGGTACAGATCTTTCGAATCGCTTCCAGAATGTAGAAAAGTAAGGCAAAATAAAAATTACTGCTAAAATATTGACCAGTGGTAAGACTGTATCCTGCTGAAATGGGCAAATCACTTTCTGTAATAATGGAGTGCAAGTGCTAGGAGTTATGGTTTCTGTCAGATATATTTACATGCAGTACTTACGGGATATCCGAATCTCAAGCTATATAGAAGGTACTCCCGGTATAACATCCCAAGAATCTCTGGGAAGAAAAATCACCATGGAAAATGGAAAAGCATTGCTCAATTACCTCTGAGGAAATTAACGAATTCCTATTAAAGAAAGTATGGCACAACGAAGTCGCTGAAACCTTTTGTCCAAAAAATTAGGTAGCAAACTAGAACAACGGGCAAAAAGTGCTACAATCGCTGATGGGTTTTACGCCATGAAAGGCGAATTACCAACGGTTTTTGGGCGGAATCCACGCCTTTATGGAATTTTTCAGTACCTTTATTAGGCAATGGCAATGGTTAGATTGGGCAATGAAAGCACAAAAAAGGCAATGGGTTTCTGAGATACTAATTTTAGTGCTGAATTCTACGAAACAAAATCACGCCATGCATTTTTATTTTAAAATACGAACTCCTAAAACAACGGGGCTTGCCGAAATACGATGACAGCAACACTTAACAACTGAATACAGAACAGCAAGGTTTTGCTTAAATTAGAGGAGGAGTCAGGAGCCAAGAAAAAATGATACAGATCCAAAAACCCAACAATTAAAATTGAGGCATAAAAGCAAAATTCGACCTAAAAAAGGTAGAGTTAGCCATCGTTAATGGCTTCCAGTAAGGGGGATAGGGCTTTCCTAGCCAAGGTCCTTGCCGAGACGGGCCAGAGTAGTTGATCAGTATGCCGTAAACAAGGAGGCTGTAGAGGCCGTGGCAAAAGGAGTTCACAGAAGCTGGTTTAGAGGCTATAGGTATTGATGTCATATTGGGACATCTGCCCAAAGAGAACAACTGATAAAGCAAATACAATCGAAGCCTATGGCGAAATAGATTATCTTTGGTGATAAGCAGCCATAAAATCCGTTTACGGACCCTTAGAAGCGGCAGATGAGGAAGAATTCGATAAAATCATGGGTGTAACGTCAAGGCACCATGGATCCCTTTCCCTAATTTAGCACAAAGGCATATAGAAAGCCAAACGGCGCGGTACATCATCAATATAGCATCGGTAGAGGGCATTCACAGCCCGATTTCGATAAGGGCCTTTATAGTAGACGAAAGCTTGCCCTGATGCATGCTCACAAAAAACCAAGCCCAAAGATGGGCAAATACGGCATCCGTCCTAATGTGGTTTGCCCTGATTGATTAAAACAAAAATTTAGCGAAGTCCTGGTTCCGTATGAAAAACTGGCCGCACAAGTATAAACCAGTCGTCTTCCTTTAAAAAGAGTGGCAGAACCGGAATGAAAAATGGCCGGAATTGGTAATGTTATTGCGTCTGATGCAGGATCCTAATAATGACAGGGGGCGTGATGCAGCAAGAATGCGGTTATTTAATTTCAGGCTAATATAACAGCACTATGAATTTGACTACAGCGTATACTCGATAGCACTTCAAAATAAAATGAAGAATTTATGGAAACCTACGTGCCCCCCATTGAAAGGAGGGTACAGAATGCCATCAAATCCCGAAAAATAATTGAAACTTGGCCTGTGGAATGGAACCTAAAAACAAAAGGCAATGATGCCGGACTTTGGAATGTTTTTCTATCCCGCTTCGTTAACGGGCCACTGAGCCGGGATTTAGTAAATTTGGAATAATGCTCCTTTAGCAGGAATCATGGGCAGCATCCTTTTGGTCTTCAGAAATCTTTAAATTGTAGCCGCTCCCGATACGAAAATATGGAGGTGCTCGCCAAATAGTCCCGGAGCAACAAGAAAAATGGCTAATAACCTTTAAATGAATGGAGAGATCGCTCGCTTTTTTTAATGACAGAGCCTGAAGTGGCTTATTCTGATGCCACGAACATCGAAAAACTCGCTATTAGTGCCTGGATGAATGATAAATATCATCAATGGCGCAATGGTGGTCCCCTGGTGCCATGAATCCCAAGTTAAAATTTGCCATTGTGATGGGAAAGACCAATTTTGATGCACCACGTCGATGTACACAGAGTAATGATTTTAGGTACCCTCATGGATACCCCAGGCTTAAAAATAGAAAGAGCGCTGAGTGTTTTTTGGCTATCCGATGCTCCAGAAGGTCATGCCTGAAATTATTTGGACAAGTTTTCGCGTACCCAAATCTAATTTACTATTGGTGAGTAGAGGTTTGAAAATAGCAACAGGGCCGCTTAGGCCTGGTCGTTAATTCATCATTGCATGCGCTTGAGCGGGAGGCAAACAACGCTCTTAGAAATTAAATGTCTGAACGCACACGTACAGCGCAAACCTTTTGAGAACCTAGACAGCTTAGTAGTAACGACAAAGTATTGCCCTTTCGGCTTGTGAGATAGAAACAAAACACGTTTGTGGTGTATCCCCAAGCGGAATAAGATGGATAAAAGTGGAAACAAGGAGCCGAAAGACCCATGCCATGATAAAATAGTTACCCCAAATGGCCCTAAGGGTATCGTAGAGCCATTCAAATTTTAGAGGAAAAGGCGTTTGGCAGTGGATACCCCCTTGGCGCACTTCTATGCCGCGGCATCGAACACTGGCGCTGGCCGATGGCCCTGATGAGGTCATATGAGTCAGCTGGAAAAAACACGATAAAAAAGTATTAAACGATGCAACAATGGCTAGCGGAAGAAAATTAAAACCGTGCGAGAGGCGAGGAGTTACCTGAAGGGAAGGCTCAAAGCTTTTCCTGCGAGAACACGACCTAATACACAGTTGAATGCAGATTGATAGTGAAGCAAATTCACCAATTGCTATTCTAACCTCACTACCTGCTTTCAAATAGGAACAAGGAATTAACCGGGGTAATTTTGCAGGGTAAAAAAAAAGGCCCCAAAAACCTTTTGCTGCGCTCCAAACGCGGGCATATATGGGGCGCGAATTTAGGGTGCTAACAGCCAATTAAATCCTATTTATGATAAGAAGTCCTAAGTTCAATACTGTTTTTTAACCGAGGACCCTCAAAATTATTGGAGCTCCGTTTTATATCAGGAAAAGGTGAATGGGGAGATCCTAACAGCTGCATCGGCCTTTCGTAAAAAACGTTGCCCTGAGATTAAAATCCAACTTTCGAACTGGGTATCTGCTTTGTAAAAGATTTCACATATTGATTATAAAACCGCAGGGCTTTCAGAACTGGGACGCCCCGAAGGATTATGTAGCACGTCAAGGTACTAATTGGGTAAGCAGATACTCGCCGCGGCTACCGATGGTGCCAGCAAGCAACAAAAGGTGAAGACGTTGGATGAGTGAACATCAGCCTAAAATTGATCAATAAGCTTATCCACAATGATTTAAAATATATAATTGGTTTTTGAAAAATGACCGTTGGGAAGAAAGATTTCAGCTGTTTTTAGAGCTGGAAATGTGGTACCTGGAGATCCTATGATGGATTTGGGAACCTCATTAGGCTAAATTGACCACCGCAGAGGATCCTGAGTTTATGAAACAAGGGCGTGCCCTCCCCAACCCTGATGAAGGGCAATCCCTCCCGAACCGAAATAGTACAACAGTATGCTTAAAAAGTGGAAAGAAATATGATCATCCTCACCTTCTACATGTCTATTGGTTTTAAAGATTGCAGCATTGCTCAGCAAGAATTTATTACCGGTTACAAACACGGCCATACTAATGATCCCAAATTCGAATTTAAAACAAGGCTTCTGGCTTTATGTTGTAACACCGCATGGTCAGGCCATTCAGAAAAATCAAATAGATAATTTAAATACTAAACATGAAATAAGCAACACTATTTAAAAATAAATCCCGGGCAAGGTATCAGATCTTTGCAAAAATAGCGCATCTGACATCCAGTGTCATGTTAAAATATGTAAAATACAAAGCGCTCGTACCGGAATCAGGAAATGACAGGAAAGGAATCTTAACAAGGAATAATGCGACAAGCGACCTCTTTTTTTTCTTAAGGCGAAATGCCGAAGATAGTATTTTAATGGTTTCGCCCCAGCCATGTTAATAGTCCCGAAAATGATGGCTTTATGGATGACGTTTCTTGACATAAATACAATTCTGTTTCCGATTTTAATGAACCATGATAATGGGCAAAGGTATCCATCAACAAATAGCGGAGCAAGCATTAGAAGATTCCAACGATTAATTCATTGTACACCTAATCAAAAAAATTAATCAAACAAACTTAAAAAATGAAACTTAAAAGAAACAAGTAGTATGATAACCGAGGCAGCAGCGGCATAGGGCGGCTACGGCAAAAACTTTTTGGCACCCAATAAGGCCATTGTCGTGTCTCTGACATCAATTTGAACGAAGCGAAAGGTGGCAATGAAATTCGCATGAACGGTGGTAAAGCTTCGGATAGCAACCGATGTACCCAGGTATGAGCAGGTGAGGCCATTAGTACAAAATGTGGTTGAAAAACAGGGTCGTTTAGATGTCATGTGAATAATGCAGGTATAGGAGGAAAAAACAAGCAAAGAACAGCCGAACATTCTTTGAGAGATTGGCAACAATGTGATAGCGGTTAAACTCAAACCGAGTATTCTATGGTATTGAAGCTTGCCATACAAGCAAATCTCAAACAGGGTCATGGCAACATTGGAATGTTGCTTCCTTGCGGGATTAAAGGGTCTGGAAACAATCTTTCCTATTCCGCCAGTAAATTTGCCGTGGTAGGAATGACAAAAATCTGCGGCTTGGAGTAATGGGAGAAAAAAATCGAATCAATGCCGTTGCCCCGATTTACCCATTCGGCCTTGTTAAACAAATTACCGCTGCAAGTCCGGATATGGGCGATAAATTTAAAACGAATGGTACGCGATGGGCAGGTTCGGAAGAAGCAGCGGAAATCGGCGGAAGCTATTTGCTGGTTGGCTTCGAAAATTCTAAATTTCATAACAGGTCAAACTAACCTTAGACGGGGGAAACCTCATTATTCAAAAATTAACCTATGAATACATAGTAGTAACAGAAAAGGAGAAACATGTGATCGTTCATAATGAACCGGGAAAGGTTAATGCCATCAACTGGGAATGGTGAACGAGTAACCGAGGTTTTTAAAAATTAGAGATGACCCTTCGGTGATTGGGTGTATTTTAAACCGGACAGCCCCAACTTATTTTTCGCAGGCTTAGATTTTAAAATCTGAACTGTATCAATACCGATTAAAAAGCAATAACAAGAATTTTTACCGCTTTGGAGCTCTGTACTGCAATTGGTGCAAGTTTACAAAACCATTTATCTCGCCATAACAGGCCACGCGCCCAGCTGGCGATGCCGTCTTGGCCGTTAACGAGCGATAATCGTAATAGGCCGAAAGCGAGCCCTATGTTATTGCCTAAACGAAGTGGCTGAAATATACAAATTCAGTCAAAACCTAACGAAAATTTACGCCTTCTGGATGGGGGGAGGGCTAGCACATCGTAAATATTATGGGAAGGCGAAATTATTGAATGGCAAGGAAAGCCTTGGGCTGCTGGTTGGTAGATGAACTGCTACCCTTAAGATGCTGTTATGGAACGCTACCGAAAAACAAATGAACACTATCCTAAAGGAGAGACCAGGAAATCTTGTTAAATACCAAGAAATACCTGAGAAAAACCGCTCTGGGATAGAAACTCGATTTAAACGCCGAAACTCCCTTAAAAGAAGCAACCATACCTGGTGAAACCCGAAACAGAGGCTAAATGAAAGCTAGTAGAGAGTTTACGCAAACAAAAACAAAAAAATATGATAAAATCAAAATAAGAATGAATAAACAACAACTTATTTGTAAAGAGACCGTAGGCGCAGCAGATGCACTACGTGGATCCTTGAAACGAAAATCCATTCCAGAAAATTATGAGGAAGGAAACAGGTCCTGATAAAAAAATCATTATAGCTCTTTGTCCCCGCCATGCGCGCTTTGATGATGAAGGAAAATCAATATATAGCACCGGTAAAAAATTGGTGCGGTAATGCCGTGCAGGTTCTGTGCGAGGTCATAAAAAGTAAAAAATCATCCAAAGTTTAAGTGGGCGAGCTTTATTTCAGGCCACGGAGGCGTGCAACAATTATGTGCGACCGGATGGAAAGGCTTATTATAAAGTTGATTCAATAATTGGCACCCTTACCCACGTATATTGGTACCTTGGGCAAATCCGGAATGACCGCCTAATTTCGGAATTTTAGAAGTGGTAAAATTAAGGAAGGCGATGTGTAGTGGTCTCTGGCCAGCTGGTGCTGTAAGCAAGTATTGTGGGACAAATCGCCAGATAAAAGGCTGTAACCGTAATAGGGATTCGCCGGTGGGGCGGATAAGTGTAAGCGTATGGTGGAGATTTAGGCTTTGTGCCTGCAATCGATTACAAACGAAGATGTAAAAGAGCGCTTAAAAACAAGAAGTCCCAAAGGATGGATGTTTATTTTTGACAATGTTGGAGGAGAGATTTTTTAGAGCAGCATTAGGTAGGTACGCATGCATGCCCGAGTGGTTAACTGTGGAAGCCATCTCCCAATACAACAACAAGCAACATATGAAAGGACCCAGCCAATTACCTTCTTTTTGGTCATATAGGGCTACCATGCAAGGAATGGCGTTTTTGATTGGGCAGATAGAATATGGAGAAGCAGGGTCAATCAAATGGCAATGATGGCAGAAGGCAAGTTGAAAACCCGTGAGGATGGTTTACAAAGGCAATAGAGAGATTTCCCGAGACCTATGACCGACGTTTCTCTGGCGATAAAGTTGGGGAAATTGGTGTTGAAGTAATAGAAGATTGATTTTTTAAAGTCAGGAATCAGGAATCAGGAATCAGGAACAGGAGTCAGGAAGACAAGCGAGTAGGACTTTGGAAAACCGAATAGTTGAGAAATGGTTTTAATAGTTAAGGATGAAAGCAATACGAATGTAAAAACATACGTCCACCCTCAATTTAACCTGGAGGACATAGAGGCTTAAGCAGGGCCAAGCAGAGTAGTAGTGCAGGTAAAGGCTGTGCCTAAATTTCGCCGATACCTTGATCATACAAGGCTTGTATCAATTTAAGCCAGAGTTTGCCCAATTACCCCGGGAGAGCGAATATTAGCAGGTTTCGTAAAAAAGTAGGCGAAGGCTTCACCCATGTAAAGGTAGGTGATGGAAAGTTTTTGGCTTCGTAAGCTCATGGAAGCTAGCAGAAGATAGTTATTGTTCGCAGCAAATGCTTGTTTTCCCAAAACCACCTCAAATGGACTATCCCATAGCCGGCATCTGTTGATGATGGCCTATGGTACTTCGTATCACGCCCTAAAAGACGGGCAAAGTTAAGGGATGGTGAAGACCCTGCGTTGGTTTTGGTGCCTCGGGAGGGTTGGCCTAGCTGCTGTAAAGAACTGGAAAATTAATGGGAGCCAAGGTCATTGCTGCGGCGTCTACCCAAGAAAAGTAGACCTCTGCAAAAAATACGGAGCGCGGATGAACTCATTGGAACTATACCACACAAGATTTAAAATCTGACCTAAAAGAGTAACCCAGGAAAGGTTCCGATGTAATCTATGATCCGGTAGGAGGTGATTTTCTGAAGCAGGCTTCAGAGGGATTGTTGGAGAATGTCTCGCTCATTTAGTCATAGGCTTTTGCAGCGGCTGATATCCCAAGGATGCCATTAAAACTGCTCCTTGTTAAAAAGGTGCTCAATCGTTGGCCGTTTTTCTGGGGTGGTTTTCGCCAGAAGCCTTTCCTAAGGAAAATTATGGGCAATACCATGACCCTAATTGCAGATGGTAATGCGGAAGGAAAGCTAAAACCCCATATTTCATAACAATTTTCTCCCTTAGAAAGAAACAAAGAGGCCTTTGGAAGAAATGATGAAACGCGAAAGGTGAAAGGGTAAAAATGGTGGTTAAATTTGATAAATGAAAAGCCCATGGGGGTATACATAATCAAATGCTATATCTGAACCTAAAATTTTAAGAGAACATCGGGAGAGAAAATTATATCCTAAATGCCTATCTGAAGCTTCTGAAGAACCCATTTTAGAATTTTATTTTCGACTCCCTAAATTTTAGGAATAGGTTTACAGAATAGCTAAAAGTAGCAAAAGGGTAAATCATAATAGTAAGTACAACATAAGATGAGATTAAAGGAATAAAATGTACATTGTACAGGAGGCACAAGGCATTGAAAAGCTATTTCTGAACTGTTCGCAAAAAGAAGGTGCTGTAGTCCCTTATCATGGATGTTAACTGCCCAAAAGGCCCAAGAAGTAGCCGTAAGGGATGCACAGCATCGGGTTGCTAAAGCAGAATTCCATGCCCGTTTCGGTCACTGATAAATCAGCCGTAGAAGCGCTTTTTGAAACCACGTGAATTCCACCGGTAAAATAGATATTCTAATTAATAATGCCGAATAACTCGCGATCGTACGCTGAAAAAAATGAGCGAAGATGAATTTGACGCTGTTATAGACGTGAACCTAAAAGGGGTTTTTATTTGTACTAGGCCTTGCGCCGTATATGAAGGCCAACGAACTAATGGCAGAATTGTAAGTGCTGCCTCTAATGTAGGCCTTACGAGTAATTTTGGACAAACCAATTAATGCGGCTACCCAAGCCGGTGAGTTATATCCGCCATGGCAAAGACAATGGACTATGGAACTCGGTAAATAGGGATCACCTGCCAACCGCTATAGCCCCGGGCTTTACATGACCGATATGTCGAAAAATCCCCAAAGAACATGTACGGCAATAAAGGCAAGTATTTCCCTAAAATAGGCGGCAGAACCTATGATTATGCTTATGGGATATTTGGTATCTAGCCTCCGATGGAAGCGACGTTTCGTTTCTGGATTTGTTTTAACTATTGGATGGGGTACTTCACGATAAAATACTAAAAGGAATGGCTCCAACTAATATTTGGAAAAAATTTTTACAAGAGTTAAAACATTTGAAGGCTAAAACGCTACCTTCAGGAGAATGGATTAGCATCACCCAGAATGATCAATGATTTTGGCTAAGGCTACTTAGATTTTCAGTGGATCCATGTCGATGTGGAAAAGGCCCCCAGCCAGTCCCCCTTTAAAAAACTCAGTGGCACACGGCTTTAGTCTGTCTCCCTCTTATCAAAAATCTGGGAGATCTTATACAATTACATCGGTAAAAAAT
>Ga0163217_1016497_pt1 | contig 10118 bp, 5 predicted proteins | sample SynspAceP_FD_185933 | JGI IMG/M metagenome (GOLD analysis project Ga0163217, IMG submission 185933) | Saline lake microbial communities from Ace Lake in Antarctica - Synechococcus sp. Ace-P (PacBio error correction) | ecosystem: Environmental > Aquatic > Non-marine Saline and Alkaline > Saline ...
AGTTCTATTAAAACGGTATTGTTGTTAAGAATCATTAACATATAATATATCGCAAAATAATACTTCAAAAATAATATGATGATGAAAAAATAATTGAAGTAAAAGTTAGGGATGGTAATTCTTGTCCGTGTATTATATAAAAGAAAGGCCTTAAAAACGATTTCTAAACTAATTGAAAATATTCATGTTTAAATCCGTTCCATTGACCAGTAAAATACAGTCGCATTCAAATCCGATTTGATTGTCTTCTATATAGTCTGGATGAAGACTGATCAACTGAATTGACACACAATCGTTCTAAAGCGAACTTTAATAAAACGCCTTCTGACAATCACTGCGGTGAGCTGCTATAAGATAGATGTCTGTGAATTATTAAGGAAGGAAGAGTATAGAGCTGACAAAAACCGTCTGTCCAAATCGGTCTTTTTCTCACACTCGTATAGATTGTTGGTTATGTTGAAGCGTACTGCCAATGCCAACTCACCCATTTAAGGCTGATAATGAAGCACCTCCAACACTGGCGCTTCAGTAACATGGCACTTGGTAAAGTCGTTGTTATTCTGGCAGCCATTACACCACCAAAAGCCATTTCCGTTCGGCTCTTCGGTAGCGGAGCGAGCGGTAAGAGTTCACAACGAGGGTTTAACAGTCCAAACATGCGGCTAAATGCTACTTTGGTCGCGGCAACATAGAAATTCCCCCACGGTACCACTAGACGTGAGTTTTTGCAACCAAGGTAGACGCAACAACATCGCTCGTGCTAATTTGTCTTGTGCTGGCAAGCCCACACTCGCCTTGAGGGTAAAGCTGAAAGTACACCGCATCACCTGTATAAGCGAACTTTTACAGTGCTGAGTTAACTGTCTTTGTTTGATTTCAAAAACCAGTAATCCAATGCTTTTTTACTACCCACTAGGCAAATCAAATGTTTGTTGAGCGTCAACTAAAGCTCTACTCGATCATAAGAACTGGCGGCCGTCACCGATATGGACGTTAATCGATTAATTCGGGTCGGACGTTTCACCATCGGTCATGAAGAATGCCGGACGCTGCAATTCGGTCTTGGCTGTCATATCCTCCGCCAATGTGGCCCAAGGAGACAAGTCCACCACCACCGCTGCCTTCTAGTTGTGAAAAGCAGCCTGTAAGGCGAGCAAGTTTGCCGTCTGGGCCAGTAAGGAAGTGGCCGAACAGCAATCCGAAACTGACGCCTAGCAACATTGATCAATTACTGGTTATTCATCTCATCGTTCTACTTTTATAGCGTTTCTTGCATTATAGCGTTTCTTGCTTAGCGCTTTCTTTTCCATATTGCTTTTAAGCGTTCTTGTTTTAATGAATTCTTTTAAATAGCACAAAATGAACGCCCGCCTTGATTTAACCATTGTTTTTTTTCCAAACCGTTAACCCATTGAGTGGATCATTATTTCATGGTGGCAAAAGCTCTAAAGCAGAGGGTTTGCTCTGGTGTCATTGGTGATGTTGATTTCATTATATATTGTCGGTATTAACATCCCTCCGATATCTTCTACACTCAATATGCGTTACTAGTCACCTTGTTTTAAACAGGTTAAACTTGCGTTGCCATCTTTAAATCGGTCTTTTTTATCACATAATATTGGTGTCAGCGACAGATAATAAATAGACAAAACCATATCATATGGTCATGTATGTTACACGGCCCTACACCACCAGACCCGGTTTAATCGAATGCTATCGGTGGAATCTCTGACTCCTTGTAGAGCTTAAATTTCAAAGGCTTTCTGGGTTAGAAAACTGTAGACGTTGTGTCGAATGTCATCACTATTGGGGAAAGTTAAACATACTTGACCTTTTTGTATAGCCAGAAACGCGTGGTACAAAGGATTCAATCAATTTGAATCCATTATCGCGACGGGCGTCAATGAGTACGACACGGATTCTTTAAGAATAAATATGACCGCATCAAGAGACCGGTTTTACTTATCTTGATCCATGATGGTTGTAGATGTCTGTCAGCATAGACATTTTGCAAGTAAAAAAAACACATTAGAGCAATCAAATAACGCATCAATGTATTTCTTTGAGATTAATCATCAATTTGTTTTTAAGTCATAATGACAGCAAAGTGTTATAAAATCATGATAACTTTTGTAACAGATTATCTATTAATCGACTAAATAGATGACAAGAACAACTGGACGTGCGCGACTTCAATCGAAGTAATTTCCTACAAACACCGCTCAACGCGCATATTAAGATCATCATACTCAAAATTGTATTGCCACTTTCTGGGCGTTCTGATTTTAGCGTTTGAGAATAAAACAGCAAACGTGGCCAATGTGCCAAGCTGTTTTATTTCCACTAGCCAGCACATACCCATTTAGCGCCAAAGAAGATAATCCGCTGTTTATGGAGTGGCTTAACGCACCTGCCAAGTAGATGGGACGCAAGATTGAAAGCTAATTACAGTTTTTTAGATTTAACACCGCAAAGCTCAGGCGTATTGATGCCTTTTTTATCCGAATGCTTGGTAAGCGACACAAGTAGCACGTTTAAATAAACACATCAAGCGCTTAACTTACTTCGCAATCATTTATTGCCATCGTCCTCAGAAAAATTGTGCAAAGCCGACGCTCGTATAGCAAAAGCAAAAGAGAGCTGCTCGACCACACAGCTTTGAAGGAAGTCGGATGGCAACGTGTAGCGAAGTATGGCGTCAAAGAGGTTCGATTTAAGCCCAAGCCCAATTCGGTCCCGTTTTGTTAAGCGTCATTTTAGGTATGACTCCAAAGCAATACGTATTACAGCGCCGCTCGGTGAAGAGCAAAAAGTTATGGCTAGCTATCAACATAAAACTTGGAAGAAAATCGCCTCAAAAAGTCGGCATAAGCACGCCACGCGCCCTTTGTGCGTTTATTCCACCAAAACATTAATCAGATCACGCCTGGTACTATCCGAGCTAATCCAGTCCTCTTGGCTGATTTCCAGCGGCCATTTTCCCAGTTACGAAAAATAAAGCGTTTTTGCTTTGCATAATCGCAGCCAACCAAAAGCTGCTGATTCCAATTCAATCACACCGTTGGCCCTGGTAGACAATTTACACCACATAAGGATCATTAAGCGTTTGTTTCAAATCGGGAACGAAATTGGAAACAACCAAGCCTTGCGTCATGAGCACTCATTCCATTGCGCCTTTGTCGGATAATAAATCAAGACTAAAAAAAATCCAGCATCTTCTGCGTTTGGCGCACTTGACTTTAGGAATCAAAAGCCACACGCATCAGCATTGAGCGTGTACTCCTGTTGGCAGAAGTCATTTTTAGCTTATCATCATCCGTCGCGCTCCTTAATGAGAATTAAAATAACCCACTACCAATTTTACTGACCACATCCGTCGATAATACTCATGAGTGCAGCAATGAGGTTTAACATCGTACTGCATCAAAGACTAGCCCTCCAGATAAACGACCCCCTGTTCATCGGTTGGCGCGCTGTCTTGGCTTGACGAGTAGTCAGCCAACCACTTGTTTTCGAATATCGTAATACCAAATAACGCCTTAGTCACGGCTTTTTTCAATTCCTGCTCGAATCGTTTGCATATACGTAAACCTGCCGATGCTATCTGGTAAATTGCCGCAGGAAAAGCGCTTTTTTTTATTGACTAAACAAATTTTTTCCCCCCCCCTCAACAATCGGGTTTTCCAGCGAAAATGCGAAACAGCTTGGTTTTCGCCATTTAAAATCTTCAGGCAAGGCGATTCGAGTAAATACTAGACTGTAGGCTTTGTGCATAGACAGTCGTTGACAATTTAAAGGTGTAAATCGGCGCATCGCAACTGCTGACAACTAAACTGGCTTGCGGCTTATTTGTTCCTCTGATCGTACTGGTAATCACACTCCAATGTATTGACGTCCCCTCGAGATAGGACCACTCTTCACTAATCAGGAGGTGATAGGGCAACAAAGAGCTCGGTTCAAAGGATGGGTCAAAAAGGACGCCAAATCCCATTCGGCAAGCATTAATTCATAGTATGGGCACACCAAACTCCGAGCCAACGCGTTCGCCTCTTAAAAGTAAAAACCACATCAGGGCTGCGTTCGCCTCACCCGATCGAGATTATCAGCGCCGCTCTCCACACTTACTTAGCTCAAATTGCAAAGAATAAGACAAGAATAATATCTAAGGTTTCAAATAGCGTTCCTTTACTCATAGACATAAAATTTCGCCATTTAAGTCCATCTGCCGATAACGTGGGTGCAAATCTTTGGCTCTGTGTCCCATAAATTTATGATTCTGGCGAGTGATGGTACGAAAACGAATGTCTTTTACCATCGCCAAGGCCAAACACCAGCTAGCAGGCGGTGTCCATAGCGACACCATACGATAAAAAAAACAGCTCAAATACCGCGCTCTTCTTTCTATGTCTGGAATACCAGGAGAAAAAAGAGCCGAAGTCGATCACCTTTTTATGCGATAAAACGCTCAATTCGTTATACTTAGGACAAATCCTTCGAGGTTGCGTGTTCAACAAAGGAACACACTATAGCCACACTATAGCGCAACAGAAAGAGGAGAAAGCATTTTCGATTAAATTTTGCATCATTATGCTGGAATTGGAAAAGCTGTCGCACCAATAAAAGCGCAAGAGAGTAATGGTGGTAGTGCAACTCACAATCTACAAAGAAAGATGCACGCCTGATGCCAAGAGCTGATCACAGGCCTGCTCTCAGAACACGACGCTTTGATCGGCTCCAGCAGTTCAAATTAGGGACTCTCAATCGGTGGGTGGTTTTGCAAACGATAAGAGACCACCGCTTGAATTAGCACAGGGGTCACCCGTTTTGAACTCAAGGTCAATCACACTGTTTAAGACAGATGTTTTCTAGCGTCTGATATTTGTCGTTCTGGCCACGTAATTGTACTAGACTGGAATGTATTGTCTCAGTTGCTTTTTACCTGATAACCGCTCTCAAGAACTCGCCAATGGGTGTGCGCATTTGATGAGCCGCGGTCCGCGTATATTTTGCGAGTTGCTGCTAAGTGGTTTGAGTCGGTGCCATGAAGTGAAATTAATAGCAACTACATTAAGGTGATGAGTTTCTTCTCTTCGGGGTAATTAATGTCTATTTGGCGTTAAATCCCCCATGGCTCGCTCTTCTAACGCCCGCTCGTTCGATTGCACAAGGTCGTAGTAACAAAGATGACTACCCAATGGATGATCAAGGTGCATCGCAACCGCGTGCAATAAACAACCACCACCTCCACGGCTTTTGCGTTAACAGCGGACGCCATTTCTTCTCTTTGATAACGCTTTGGACCCAACACGACTACGCACAGTTTTGCGGCGTTTCTTCTGGATCAGTAAGATAATCGTTCACCCAAGCAAAAGCATCAACCAGTTCACCAGAATTCTGGTTTGTAGAATTGGGAGTTTATTTGGATTCTAGCGCACGGTGGTTTTAGGCGGCATGCTATCAAGGGTCTTGATAACCAGTAATAAACCCCTGCTCTAAACTTTTCGACTTTATAAAAACTCGGTCTTCTCTGGCTTGGCGCCAAGGTGGCAACTCGCCGACCTACGGGATATCGATACTCCACTTCGTTACTATTAGGCGACAATTCTCGTCCCATTTGCAAGCAAGCGCTGCGTAATAAGCGGTCATGAGGATAAATCGGCCAGCTTTTTGACTTGTAATCAAAAATCAAATGTGAATGGCCAAACTGGCAATAATACCAGATCACCAACGAGCCCGCCGACGATAAAGACCAACACGGCAGTGACGGCGCTTATTCTTAAGGCGTGTTCCTTTCTTTTCCTCTTCACTGAGGTTCGATGATTTAAGTGATTCTGCCACAATAGCCAATCTCAGGGTGCCTGATGCGCAAATACACCCTTGACCATTTTTTTCGTCAAACGGCCAACCCATACAGTTCAATCGCATTAAAGGGCCCCGGTGTTTCATTAAAATTAAACTAAGTGGATCGGATGATTCCGTCTTTGCTCAATACACGACCGTAAATGGCCGAAGAAAATAATTTTCGCAGCAGCGAAATTCTCGATTGGTAATAGCGGCCCAGTCTCGCGCATTCAATAACACCTGTCGCTGTCACGATTTACCCGTATGTTTCCGTGTTTCAGTGACATTCTGCGTTAGCCCTTGTCTTGCGGCGCAAATAACGCTCTACAGCGGCTTCCAACTCACCAAAATCAAATGGCTTGGTTAAATAATCGTCAAGCGCCTTCGTCTAACAGCCGTATTCGATCTTCTATTTGATCGCCGCGCTGTTAAATCAGCACCGGAGTTCGTCATCACGCTGTCGGCAGCCTTTTGCAACAATTGCAATCCTGATAAGCTCCGGCAGATTAAAGGTCTAAAGCAGTAGCTCAAAATCCACCAAGCTTGATATTTAAGAAGCTCATCCGCAACGCTTCCCACTATCCGATCAAATCTACGCCATGTCCTAGGCTTGTTAATCGTTCAACAGTCGGCTTGCCTAAAACCTGAGTTCTTCACCACCAGAAATCGCATACTATTTTAGCCATTTATGTGTTTTATTTTCATCATAAAAACAACAAAATTCGAGCAACGTGAGTTGCTCGAATTTTTTTGTCGCAATACCGTTAGTATTGCAGGCGCTTAACACGTCTTTTAACAGCTTCTTTTGAATCTTCTTCATCTTAGCGCGAACAATCGGGCCCGACAATGACAGGGAAGTAATCAAACCAAGAAACAGCAACGGCTCCAAAGACCCATGCTCAACGCCACGTTAAGCATCCTCCAATCACCATCCGAAAAGTACTATGCATGACGAAGACTCTTCCTCCATTTTTCCAGGCAACAACATGCCAAAATGCATAGGCACCAATGGAATATCGACTTTACGGAAGATATACCCCAGCACACCAAAACCAAACGCATGAAGTACAAATCTAACGGGCTGTGCTGAAGAGTAAATACCTACAGACGCAATCAAGGTCACCACTCGGGCATCATAATATTTGGGTGGAATACTAAAAGTAATTTAACAAAATACCTACCCAATACGATGTTCAATAACAGCAAACACGAGGTTAACTCAATGAAACCATGCCGCCCGCAAGGTCATAGCACAAGTCCAAAATTCACAGGGAATACCGCAAGACAATTTCTTGAAGTATGAAAGGAATACAGACATTGGACTGACTTACAGAGAAGCAGCATATTTCTTCAAGCACATGACACCAAACTATTGCGCCAAAGAATGCGACACCGCAGTTGACCAACCAGAGAGATAAAAGAGCCCGTTAGAACCCAAGCGGTTAACATTGGACCAGCGCAACCAGACCGCCGCGGCCATTGTTACCTGCTTCTGGTGCAGCCAACACCGCGAGGGTCCGCTCCCTTACCAAACTGTGCCGTCTTATCTGATACCTTTTTTTCTACGTGTACCTAAATAAACTACCTTAAGAGCACCAGCCCCCGGTAATACCCGGCAACGAAACCCAGTACGGCGCCACGGATAGACGCTGGCAATACTCGAATTGTGTCTTCTTGGCGTCAGTTTAAGTTTGTTAATCGCGACTTGTTTTAGCCCATCAAACCGCTGACGCTTCTATGGAAGAACAACAATTCAACTGATCGCCAAACAAGCCGACAATGGCAATATGAAAAATCAACACCTTCGAACAGTTCAAACAGCGTGTATAAGTAAGACGCTGTAACCCAGTAGAAATGTCGTACCAATTGTCGCAATCATCCAACCAATGCAGCGGCCATGCAAAGGTTTTGAACTGGTTTTTGCCGTAAGCCACCCTAAGTCGGCAAAGCAAGTGCGAAATAAAGCAAAGTATTCAGATGGGCCAAAACTTTCAGCCGCAAACTCGGACCAACCCAGAATCCGGAGCCAAAACTATAACCAGCCAATCGTCGCAATATAGGCTCCAACATAAAGGACGCAATCGGCAGAGATCGCTAAGGCTTCAGCTGCCCTTCCCTTTAAGTGCCATAAGATATACCGTCTTAAACAGGTCATCATGGCAATGTTCAATTTCCAATCACCTGGAAAATGTTTAGCAAGATAGAAGCATATACGACCACCATACCATGGCACCCGCATCTAAACAGACGTTAATGAATAAGAAGACGATTGTCTGGCGATAAACTAAGCTAACGCCAAAGGGACAGCAACAAATAGCCACACCATCTGCGGGCCAAGAACCGGGCCAGAAAGCACCAATTAGGGTACCTAATATGGTCACCAATAACCGCAACATAAATACTTTCTGGCGTTAATGGCGACCACGCAAAGCCTGCATTAATAAAGCCTCAAGTAATCCATATTAAAACTGCCAATAGACCTAGAGCAGTGCAAGTTCAAGCCCAGTTATTGAATAGGCAAAAAAGATAATAACCGAGCCTAGTCACACCAGTGATAAAGCTCTTCGAATACTTGCCCCCATACCCAACTTAAAAAGCTCACAACAGCGCTGCAGCAGGCATAAACCAATCGGTTAATTGCCCATGCAAAAGCAAGCCATTAGAAAAGAACCACAAACACCAAGTTTCAATCAAAACAATGGCAGTCGGTGCCAATTTTCTCATCTGGCTCGGGGCGAACAATCAAATAGATAGAACTAATACCATAAAACTATGGCTAACAATAATAGGAAAAGTTGTTCAGGTCCGAACACTTCTCGTGCCCCGCCCAAAAGGAATGGGGAATTATTTTGTTTGCTTTCCCACCGTATACTTAGACGCAAGAATAAGCACATGCATGGCCAAACCAACAAACCCCACACACACGATCGTTTATAACGCATAGTAACTCTGCTCCGTGTCCCCAAGTGATCAAAAAGGAATGAAGGGTGAAGTTAGCGTAAGAAACAGGAGGGGCACACTGTGTTTAGCAAACAAATGTCCCCTCTAAAAGCGTGTCCTGAGGTTATGTTAATTAGCCGACCGCGACACACACTTAACCACAAATACATAAACACCGAAGGAAAGAAAACATTTATAACTAAAACGGGTTGATTGCATTCCACAAATCCTGGTGCTGATTTTACGCAATTCTAAAAAATCAGACCACTCGATATTAAAATAATTATAATTCCTTTAGCTACTACACCGCCCCCGCCCGGACGGAATGGGAAATTGTTCATATCGATTGTGCCCTTTGTAGCATTTTACTCTCTTGTTTACTGACCCGAATCTACGAGCGCATAAAAACGATACTAGTCATTTCCGGGACGTGACCCTATTGGCCTGAAGTACGGCCATCAAGGACTTGCCTTCTTAGTCATCGCATGTTTTGCCCAACGTGGTCTGCCCGGTCTGTGTATACGCTTACATTCATTTCCTCATTGGTAGAGTCGTACCTCACCCACCAGTCCCATCTGCCGACAAGATTCTGCGCTTCCATTCGCCATGCCCGGTCACAGGCTGGGCCACGGGAGCCACGTCTACGCCAGGGACCACGAAAATTCCAACGCCGCTTTGGAGCAAACCCAGCGACATCAACTACCCCGCTGCTCCATTGCTGTTCGGGATACGAAACTCAAACGCTGCTAGGTTATACGTTCTTCAGAAAGAACGGCTAAAACATCGTAAGTCACCAGACTCACATAAACCTTTAACCGTTCAGAAATTATCGTCCATCGAACGCTCTACTGCTGACCACACAACGACTTCGAACCAACGGCTTCCTGGAGCTCACCGTTCTAAACATGCTAAGTAACGAATCTGTGTTGGCAAACGATTCTCTCAACGTTTGCTTTTGCGCCCTGGTCCCATCTAATACTCGCTATTAACCTGATCCCAACCACTCAGACCCAGCACTACCCACCAGCAAACTTAACTGCACGCTCGGGTCTTTCTTAAGGGCAATCAGAAATTTGAACTTAAGAGAGGTATATCTTGATTGAATCTTCTGTCCCATACCGCATAGTGATGCCCGTTAGTCAGGCGGCCAACTGTATCCAACCCACTTAACTTGGTCTGCAATTCAGTACTCTGGGAAGTTGGCGCTTTCGAACAAGAGCGAGTGATTTGTCAGCTGTAGCTAACGCGCAACGATTACAAGTTATCGTCCCCGTGTCGCGCTTTACTGATTTGTGTGCGGCGCAAAAGCACACCCACCATCAGCGCCAAGATCATGT
>Ga0163217_1036782_pt1 | contig 10118 bp, 7 predicted proteins | sample SynspAceP_FD_185933 | JGI IMG/M metagenome (GOLD analysis project Ga0163217, IMG submission 185933) | Saline lake microbial communities from Ace Lake in Antarctica - Synechococcus sp. Ace-P (PacBio error correction) | ecosystem: Environmental > Aquatic > Non-marine Saline and Alkaline > Saline ...
CAAGGAAAACAGAGGGAGAAATTTTTTTACCCACCCCCAACCAAAAAAACCCCCCTTTCCCCCCAGTGGATTTAAAATCCAGATAAATTTTAAAATCAAAAAAATTGAAATTTAATTTCCCTAATGTTAAGTCCCGGCCTTAACAAAACAAAAATAAAGTACCGCTAAAAAAATAGTAAAGCTTTACATTTAAAAAAAACCGCTTTTTTTTTTATTTGGTTTTAAATATGGAGGCCAATATGGTTTTTTTTTCCAATACTTTTAAGAAATAAGGTTAAAAACAAATAAGTTATCACCAATTAACTAAACCTTGAAAAACCGGTTTTTGTAGGTGAAGGATTTCAAAATCCATTGCCCCTGAGCCATTCGATAAAGCCTTTCAGTTGAACAAACTTTGAAATTGTATATTTTCTAAATAATCCATTAAATAATCGGAGCAACCGCTTTCCTCTTCAATCACCCCAATCCGTCTGGAATTTTCATCCCCAAAAGGAAAAGGGGTGTGAGCTTGAATTTTCAAAAAACCCATTTCGCCTGATAGAAATCTAATCGCTGCGAGATTGTGGCTCATCTCCTAGCCAGATATATTTCTTTATTTGTGTTGCTTAGCAAAGTCAAATCGCTCTCCTCCAACAGCTTCTTTTTTTTTAAAAAAACCTAAAGCCTTAAGCCAGTAAACTCAGTCCAAAAGGATAAAGTCTTATGCGATTTCCCAAGCTATTCAGGAATCGTGAACATCACTTTGAGCTGGACAGAGATTAACTTTCGTGTAAACCTATGATTTCTTCTCGCTTCACCAATTTGAAAAAACGTCGAAGAAGAGTTCTGGAACTCGATATAAACTGGTCTAAGGTAAAATGCCACATCCAGTAAGCATTCACGTTTTTCCGAGTTTATTCTTTGCTTGTGGAATGCTGAAGAAAAAGCTTTTCGAGCCACAAATCAATAAACTCTGGGCATATCGCGTTTATAGTTTCTGTTTTTTTAGGATTTGAAGCTCCATTTTGAATTTTGGGAGCTTTTTAAGTGCCGCGAACAATCCTGTGGAATCTGGAAATTCCCCCAATTATTGCTCGGTAAGTTTCCAGGTATAATTCAACCACCACAAAAAACTTCGACAGGATATGGAAACTTAAAAAAAGTCTTTCAAAGTAAACCTTGTGGATCAGGACTGCCCAAGTCATAATCCCTGGCATATTTTTTTCTAGCCCAGCAGGGTTTATCTATAAAGGTAAAGTGGCCCATTAATCCACCTTTTGAAGAAATATTTTTCTGAAGCCAAATCGTGATCTTTCCTTGGTAAGAACTTGGTATTCCTGCATTCGAAACCTGTTTGAGTTGCATTCCATCTTTTCCTGGGTAAAAAAAATGACTACAAACTCGGCTTTTCTCCATGCTTTTCGCAACCTCTTCCCAAGCCGCAATGCAGAAGTATAATGCCTCAGCGTTGTCCACCTGCCCAAAAAAGGCAATTCGATTGAACCAAAGACTTGTTTATGTTACTTCCATGCCTGAAAGGAAACTCCCCAAAATAGCGGGCCTTCTAAGATTTGTTTTCATAAGATTCCTTGGTTAATAAGGCACTTCCCATTTCGTCTTATAGACCAGTTGGCCAAGTGAAATCTGAACCAAAAGAAGAGACATAGTATTAAATCCCAAAAAGAGAGTGTTTTCATCAACAAAATAATAAGCAATCTGGTTTTTCTTATTGATAAACATATTTCCTACCAATCCATTAAAGATATTTGAAACTTTAATCAATACTCAACCTTCACTTTGAACTAACGTTAGGGCTTTGCAAACAGGTTGGATTCCGGCACATAAAAATTCACCATTTAAAACTACAAGCTCTAGAGAAGGCACAAACTCCCAAGTTTGCAAGTCCGCTGTGATGTGGGTGGTTGTTTTTTTATTCCACGTAAAAGGCTTTGCTTTTCTTTCATAAAAAAGTTTTCGTTAATGTTAAATAACTTCATTGCTTTTTAGAAGCCTCATCTTTTTCTGTAAATATAGTGCTCTTTATGGAAAGGAAAATTTGGATCAATATTAAACCAATGATGCAATTTTTTATAGAACTTCCCTGATCTTTTAGGCCATAACATCAGGCCAATTTTTGAAAGTCCATATTCTGACCACCGATTTTACTTCATAATTATGTAATAAAGCTTGCCTCATTTTCCCGCCATGCTTTTTGCATCCCCTTTTTCACATGTTCATTGGTAATATGTTTAATTCGCAATAACGAGTAGCCAGTTTCATACCAATGTTTTTGTATCTTCTTCTTTTGTCAATTAGCGTATGATAAACTCATAAATTTTTTTATTCCCCGTTTCCCAATACCCTATATGCTTGCCGTAGGCTTTCCATTTTTTAACATTCTTCAGTGTCTATCACGCCATTAATGAGAAGAATGAATTTTTGCTATTCCATGTTGTTTACCATCTAAATAAGAAATAAGATGACTTTTTATCTATCATTTTATATTTTGTTTTAATGAAACCCGAAAAGGGTTTACCATTAATAATGGTAAAACCCCTTCATAACTTTAATGCAGTATCACATTTTACATACACAGTATGGTTTTGGCACGTTTAGAGATCATCTACATTTTCTAATAATCAAGCTTGATAAATTCGTTTGTAGAGTTTTATTTTTGCCCAACCATAATAAACGGAGCAAATAAGAATTACTAATTTAATTGAACATACCGTTCCTTTTGTACGATGCATAACTTCCAGATTTAAGTAATAATAAACTCCAAGAATTTCAGTAATTTGTATTAGAGGCAATGGTAAATGATAGATAGCGTGTAGGGAAATCTGCGTGTAACTTGTATGTCCTCCATTTTTCATTCTAAATCAGATGGATAGACCGCCTGAAAACACATTTTCTACCATAAATAGGAAACTCCATCTCTAAGAAACCCACAAGTTTCAAATCGTCTTTTGTAGTAATAAGTCTTCCATTAACGTGAATAATGATAACCGCTTGGCCAACGTGGGCATCCTGCCTTTCGAAATGTTGTAAACCATAGCCTTCCAAAGGCACATTACCTCCCTCCACGTCATTGTAAAAAAATAGTGACACCATTTAAAGACATGCCAATTGGCTCCAAGTGCAGTAACTTCTTTGACGCTGGCTGAGACTGGGTTAAGTTGGAATTGTCATACTATTGGTTCTCTCTCGAATAATCCCTGGGATTTACGCAGTCGGATTTAACTCATAAGCGGATGTCCTCGCCCCGAATAAGCTGAACACGTGATTTTGGAGTTCCGTTAGAAGTGAGCGTAATAGAACATTACTTTGTGAGATGGTACTCCGTTTGTATAGCTTGCTATGAACACACTTGTAACATCTTACAGAACCCTGCTGGCTGGTGTATCAACAATAATAGGATCTTCCTAAACCCCTTTAATTAAAGAAGCCAAGTAGTGATAACTAAGCCAAGAATCCTATTCCCAAAATGACATTTTGATTTGTTCATTTTATTGATTTTTAAGATTAATACGGTTTCGATTACTTAAAAACATTTATATGTCTAATTGATTAGACGCTTTTTTTTCAAATCGCTTCGGTGCATTCATTAATTTTTGAATTGTCTAATTTAATTTGTAGTTTTTTATTACAAAGCAACAACTTGGAATCAACAGCTACGCCTTAAGCTCTATCAAGTCGAAGTGTTTCTGCAGCGGTTTTACACTTTTAGGAAAACATTGACGGGAAATTTAATCTGTATTTGCCTCCGCCTTTTGGTGGAGTCCTTGTCCTGGTGTCGCATTTTTTTGAATTTTTCCCTTTTGGTCAGCGTCATGTGTGGCTTTCTAAGTTCCTTTGGTCATTGCCGCAGCGAAGATTCTTTCAGCTTTCTTACGTCAGAATCCGGTTTTCCCCTATTTTTTATGGATTTTCTGCCATTCTTTTACTTTGAGCTGCCAGTAAAGATTCAGGCTCAGTTTTTCGCCTTTTTTGATCATTTCTTCAGGCGAAGATCTTTTCGGGGTCTTTTTGCTGTCCCCTTCGGCCTTGGGCCAAAAGCAAAATTCAATGATTCCATTATTAGACAAATTAGCAGTAGCTTTTTCATGGTTGATTTTTATTGTTATAAGAATTTTTTAAGGATTTTTAATATCTGAAATTAGTTGGTTGACAGAAGCACTGTTTAAATCCATTATAAATTCCCGTCTGTAATATGCCGATTTTGGGTCAATTAGGACAAAATTCTCAGTGTGGAGGGAATTCCATCGGGCGGCCTTCAAAAAGGCTAAATCCTCCTCTACGAAAATGTAATTTCGAGCCAGAATCATAAATTTTTCCCCGATCCCCAGCAGCAAATGCCATTTCCCTCCGATCACCCCATATCGTTCGGCATATTCCTGCTAAGACCTTCGACTTGATCATAATCGCGGTGTCACCGATGAAAGAAATGCTTACTTGCTCCTCTTCAAGGAAGGCCCCTTCTTTGACTAGTTTCATTTTTATCGGTCATCTTGGGGCAAATGCCGGGGCAATGGGTAAAAGAAAAAGTCCACAACCATAATCCTGCCCCTTCATACTTTCATCTGAAATAGTCTCTCCCAAGTTTGGTTTTGGTAAAATGAAAATGCAGGGATTTGGTGAAAATCAGCCGGTAAAGAAATCCGGGTCAGAAAACCAATATCGGAGTAAAAATCCGCTGATTGGTAAAAGGCAAGCTTTCCACAAGAGTATCTTGAGCGAGTTCTTCTTGTTCGTGCTTTTTACCAACAGGAAGACAAAGAATTATCCCTAAAAAGACAAATTGGAAGGAGAGATAGTTTTCATCAATGCATCATGGCAGAAGTTTGTTTTCTCTTTTTGACGCAAAAGCAAAATTAATCCTCGGAGGCGGAGGTAAATTTTTTTGACCTCCAACTAAAAACCATGATGAATTCATCCATAATCCCTCAAGAAACAAGTAACTGCCTCTGGATTACAACTTTCTTAATTCTAAAAAATGGGAAATAAAGTGTCCGGTCAGTTTGTCGCGATCTAATTGATTGATTTGGATAAGGAGGCGAATCTTGCATTTCTGAATTTTGAACTTGCAAAGCTTCAATGAACTGAAATAGTCCTCGAATCAAAGGTTTCCCTTCTGCCTTCTGTCAAATCTCAGCCATGCAGTTCACCATGGTTCTTGCCAATTCGAAATTAGGTTTCTTGCTGTTCTCCGTCTAGTTGTAGTTTTTCTGAAATAATATTCTTCAATCAACTGCTTACACTCTAGGCGCATTTACGGCCTAGCCACCATAAGAATCCGATTAACACCACATTGATCAAAACCCATGATAATACTGGCATTTAAAAAGGGTGTTAAGTTTTTCATACAGCGTAGATCATAAATCGAGAATCAATTGGGAATTAGGCATCAGTTTTTTGTTGGCAAATATCGGGATCTTGATTTGATAGTAGAAATAAATATATAAATTTCCAGCCACGGCCTCAAGGCAATAGTGCCGCAGCGGCTAGCCATTCGCTTGGATTTAATTTTCGCTCTTTTCTGCTTGATTTTGAATCTTTTTTGAAAATTTTTTCAAAAACTCAGCCGGCGCTTGAGCTCGCTGCGATGCCTTCGATACTTGCTAATAACTTTATCTATCCGCTTGTCCCTTTTCTTTAGACGTTAATTTTTCTTTAAATCCTCGGTTAGGGTATTTTTTTCTAACTCATTTTCAGCTTGGCTTTGCACGTTGCCACAGCGATTCCACTGCTTTGCGTGTTAATCTTCATGGATTTCTCCAACTCCTGCTGCGGGAGAATCCCTCAATCTGAGTTAAGATAAAAGCCAGTTTTTTTGATTTTCGATAAACTATCGATTTACCTGAAACAAGATTTTCGCTATCATCCTGGATTTTCCAATTTCACTCTGGTATGCATAAAATCCAACCTGCTTCAAAACTGGATTCCGCCAGTATCTTTTCGATTAAAGAGAATGCTGAAGATTCCAATCGTTTCTGCTGTTTTTTTCTTTCCGGAAGAAAATCCCAATCGATTGTGTTCACAGAATCCTGTAAAACCCATGTACATGACCCTGGGATCAGATCTGTAAACAGAGGCAAAATTAATAGATGGTCAGAAACACATCCTGAAGCAACTTCCTCACCGCATCTTCTGCAATTTTTTGGTATAACTGAGCAATGTTGTAAACCTTAGACGAAACGATCATAGAAGCTTTGAAATGCTAGCTATTCCCTTGACAAAGTAATTCTAAAGTTGTTGAATCAGGTGAATATCCAAATTTTTAAAAAGGTAGCTAGCTTCTTTGAAAGATTTCATTTCCAGTAAGATAGGAAATCAAAAAATTAGAACTGAACAAATAATTCACTTCACTATAAAAACAGGGGTTTTAATCGGAGAATATGCCTCATAAAACTATATCAAATGTTAATTTTGATCACAAAAGATTAAATCCACCCTTTAGCCAATATTTGAATCAGTTACTGAAAGCTTGGAACCTACCAAAATCTGAATTTCCGTTCACAAACATTTTTTTCTGTTTGAACTTCTATTTTCTCCAAGAAAAACCCATTTTCTTTCTTTTTTCTCTAAGCACCAAGACATACTTTTGCCATCAGACTCAATCACTGCTGTTTGTTGCGATTTGCCAACTCTTCTTTTCAAGGATCAGTTTGGATTTTTGCTTCAATAAACATCCCTGGCAACTTAGCAAAAGATTCTTCGATTCATCTCAAATCTGCAATGCAAACATTGATTTTGCCTAGCCTCATTGATTGACTGCCCCACCATAAACACTCTGCGGTCAAGGTTTCTGAAGAAAATCTCAGGAATCCGAAAACTTTTCTAACCAATTGCCTTTTTTAACATGGTGCATCTTTTTCAAAGACCACCACTTCCATATGCAAATGCCTCCTACTGATTCAAGCTCACTCGCTCACTCTCTAGCTGCAATAAAGCTCCAGGAACCACATTTATGGGCAGTGAACAAATCCTGCAGATGGAGAAGTATTAGGAACTTTGGATCGGATTGAATTCAGGCTGGAGCCTCATCATGCTTGATTTCGATAAGCAATCCCAATTGACGTTTCAAAACTTTCGGCCTTTGCTCTGTGCCTGGTTAATTCAGCCTCTGTTCAGATAATTTTTTTTTGAGAAGCAATCTTTTCTCCATAAAAGCGTCTTTTTGCCGATCATAATTCTGACTTGAGGTAGTTTTAACTGGCTTTTGCCTTCGAGATAGGTTTGTTGCAGCAGGATAAAGTTCGGGTTGTCAAGGTAAAATTATGGACCTCCCCTTTTTACAGGCTGGCCTTCCTAGCAAATTCCATCCCAACTTACATAAGCCCCTGTAGAAGAGCGCGGCACCTTTCGTGTGCAATATTCTCTCTACGGAGGGCCAGACCTCTCGTAACTGGGGCCGCCCACACCTTTGATATCAGGGTAATCTCATTCAAATTGACTGCCTGGGTGTTCCCATGGATTGGCGCCCAGGCATTGGTTGGGGGCGGAGCCACTATCATCGTGAAATTTAAATTGATTAACTCAAAGTCCTAGGGAGCCTATTTATTTATTCCCCTCTTCGCTAGAAGCTTTACTTATTTTCAATTCCGGCGGTTTTCGGAAGATTGCTGACCCGCAAAGAATAGGTGAATTCGGCGGCTAGAAGCAAAGCAGTAAATCAGGAAAAGGAAAAGTATTTTGGTCCTCATCAGTCGATCAGGATAATTATTTTCAAAATAATTGAGTTCGTGTTCGTATCGTGGCTTTTGCAGTATTTGAAAGTGTAAATATTTTCTAAAGTTTTTCCAATAGCTGAGCATGATTGGAGAAAATCGATTTTCTGCTCTTGATAGGAAAGGCTGTGGCTTGTTGGATCAATTGTCTCAGCAAGGAGCTATCCCCCTCATCTTATAGTAGCGGATACTTCTTCTTGCTGATCAATTGAACGTTTGGTAAGTGGCTGTAGTTTACTTCGAATCCTATTTTATCAGCTTTCTGATCAGCGAATCTGGGTCTTGCTGCAATTTGAAAGGTATTTGATTTGGGCTCGATGGTGAAAACCGAAAAACAGAGGGATTGGCCAACCAGTCTAGAAAAACTCTGGGTAAACTGCAGCATTGGGGGGGCCTGGATTGTACCGGACCGTATCCCGTCCTCTCACGGGAAAATAAATCAATTGCCGGATATCGGGAAGCACTTTCGCTTTCTTCAAACCTGTCCTGATGGAGGCCGCGCTTGAATAAGCCACACCCTGAAATAATTATTAGTACGCGCTGGATGTGAAGCCTTCATCACCAGAAACGTCACAGATCTCAATCTCTTCTTCTTGGTTATCCATCGCCAATTTTAAAAATCTGTCTGGAGGATGGTTTTGACACAGAGATATCACTTTCCCCCGCTAATCCCTAAATCATCCTCCCAGAGTATCCACAATTTGAAGCTTGGCAGTTGGGTCTAGATAAGGACATAGACTTTAAATATTTATTTATAACATTTGTTTGGGAAAAGATTGGTAAAGAATCGCGATCGCAGATTCGCGGATTTTTTTTTGAAGTTTATCTTCTTGAAGCTTTCCAGCTGCAGTCAAGTTTCTCTCAAATATTCGTTTTCTCTCTCTCCGTTTCAAAAATCTTCTGCTTGCCGCAATTGGCAAAACAGCGTAAAGACTATCCAAGAAATTATAATTATCACTACAGGTCTTTGGAAAAATACTGTGGTACGGTCAAGAAAGCCTTACTCACTTCAAATAACCTCGAACCCATCATTTTCTCAAGTTCTGAACTCTTGCTGGTCGAATTAACGCCTTGATCTTTGGAAGCACATTTTTCCTGAGCGGCATACAAGGAAGGAAATGCAAAACGCTGACTTACTCCTACAAACCCTATGTAAACTCCCGTTTTCCGGCAATATCATTTTATCAAAAACCATCATGAGTAAAACCGTTAGTTTTATCTCCACATTCCGAACCTGCTCCTTGTCTAGCCATTGCAGAACTTCGTGGATTTTTCTGCAGCTTGGATTCTGAGGTTTCTGCCTCAGCTTGTTCAGAGTGCGTATTTTCCAAAGGTTAAGGGCGGTCGGATCACTTTTTGTGCCATTAGCGGAGCTTACCAGAAAAAAGAATAAAACCAATGTGTGATCACTTTTGAATTTAATTCCACTCATCCCTTTTTCCTCTTTTGAAAAAGGCACATATAGTACAGGTAAAAATGCGAGAGCGTCAAAAATGAGCCGTGAAACAAGCCTCCGACTACACCCGTGGCTAAAGCCGTTGAACCACACTGCTCGCAGCAGAAGAGGAAAGTTGCCATTGGTAGAGAATCCCCCCAAAGCTGGCGAGAAGCAGTCAGTCAAAACTGGACGTAACCGCTCCTTGGCTTCCAAAACTTCACAAGCCTCTGCTCTTTCAAATCTGTGAACTTTGATTCCATGTTAAAGTGTTCGAATCAATACGATACCATTTCAATAACCCCGCGATCCACCAGAACAAGGCGAAATAAATCCTACACTTACTGAAAAAATACTAAAATGGCATACTCCCGAGCCCAAAGTAGAAACAATAAGGCGCACCGATTAGCAGAAAAAGGGGAATTCAGCTGAAAGATAAATAATTAAAATCTGCAAAATCCTGGCTGATGAAAGAGGCAAAAATATAAGACGCAAACAAAAAATCAAAATTAGAGGCGCCGGATCGGAAACTGCTATTATCAGCGGCTGCGTGCTTGTTGAAGATTCCTGCAAATTGTCCCGACGTGCATAAGTTAACAATTTAGCCTTCAGGCACATCAATTTCAATTTTGCTATATGGCTTGGAATATCATTTTACCACAGATTAGTAAATCTCGATTTTCTGAACATTACTCCACATTACGATTCTAAAAGCGTCCGTATTTTTCTCGGGAGATTTTTTTGCAGGGCCCTTTGGTAATAAGGAGATGGTTGCATCATAAGGTTCACTCCGGAAAAGTGGACAATAGAATCCGCCCCGTTTTTCCCCCCCCTTTTTTTTTTTTTTTTTCGGGGGTAAATTGAAACGCTACAAAATTTTATTTTTCAAGGGTTAAGTGGATAATCCTTTTCTTGATCTTTTAAATACAAAATCGATTAAGAGAACACACCAGCTAAAGTCAAACAACATTGGCGTT
>Ga0163217_1071624_pt1 | contig 10118 bp, 10 predicted proteins | sample SynspAceP_FD_185933 | JGI IMG/M metagenome (GOLD analysis project Ga0163217, IMG submission 185933) | Saline lake microbial communities from Ace Lake in Antarctica - Synechococcus sp. Ace-P (PacBio error correction) | ecosystem: Environmental > Aquatic > Non-marine Saline and Alkaline > Saline ...
ACACCACCACCCAGAGCCCGAGATTTTCAAAAAAGTAAAAAGTTTTTTCCCGGAAAGCAAGATCCGCAGGGAAACGTGATTGTCCCCCGAAATGTTGTTCCCGAAAATGGGCCAATCCAACGTGGGGGGAAAAATCCGGAAGACGAAGAAAGCCGAAAAGAAGACAGAACGCCAAAGGGTGGGCCAAAACGAAGTGCCAACACGGAAAGCAACGCGTGGATGTGGGCGCTGTTCCCGCTGGCAAACGTCCCCGAAAAGCCTGGACCCGGCAAACGACGAACCCGTACGCAAAATGTTACCTGCCGGGAAATGGGGTCCCGTCGAACTGCTTTTAAGGCCGTGAAAGGGCGGAGAAAATCGCCCATCGCCCCAAGCGGATCGAGGGCCAGGCCCCGCAATACATGATTCGCGGGGCTGTGTGAAAGCCCGCGACTTTCCCACGGCCGATGGAGATCTGGCGCGACGAACTTTTGTCCGAAGCATTCTGCTGCGCGACGTGATTCGACTTGGAGGCGACATTCGGCAGCCCAGATGGGGATGAAAGAAGAAACGACTCCGGTCGTGCCCGTCGGGCCGGGACCGAAACAAAGCCTGCCGAAAGCAACCAGCGAGAGTCGATGCGATTGGCAATCCGATCTCGAATGATGAGACGACGGAATGAAGACGAACCCAGGCAAACAATGTTCGCTGGCCGCGATGGAAGCCGGCGCTCCAAAAGCCACAGGTTGCTTGAGGCGTTTGGACATCAAGCCGAACGATTTACGTCAAGCTGAGCCAGATTCAGGACAAGCCGGATTTGCGACCCTGAACGAGGACGGCACAAACTTTGAAGGCGATGAGGAAGAAATACCAGCGCGTTCCGGGTCCGAGATCTGCTGGGCTGGGTTCAACGACCCATCTGGCACAACAAACCGTCATCGAAGGCCCTGATTGAACCAGATTGTACGGTCCATTAACACGTCGTATCAGGTGCAGACAGCGCGAGCCTGACCAAGCGCGGATCAACGCAAGGGTTCCGTCGACAGCTATCGTTAAGAGGTGGATCCACTGGATGGAGCGGCACTGGCCGAAAAATCCGGTCGCGGTGGCAGATGTTTCATCGAACGTCATTCTGAAAAGTTGACGAGCTGCGCACCGATTATGCGCAAGGTTGGGTCATCTGTTCGGTCCTTGATATCTCTGAATTCCGCCGCATTGTGCAGCAGGTTCAAAGAAGGGCGAAAAAGAGGCCCCGGTCAGGTCCAAGAAAGAAATTGGTGAGGCAAACCTGCGTGCCTCGTTTAATTTCGATTGCCTAAAAACATATACTAACGCGGCTTGCAAGTTCCTTGATCTTAATTCAGGAAGGTAACATCGGTCTCATGAAGGCCGTGGACAAGTTGAATACCGTCGTCGTTATAAGTTCAGCAACCTATGCGACATGGTGGAATCCGGCAAGCGATCACGCGGTCCAATCGCCGGATCAGGCCCGTTACCATCCGTATCCCAGGTGCATATGAAATTCGAAACGATACACAAAGCTGGTTCGGCGGTCCCGTCCAGACTGCTGCACGAAATCGGCCGCGAGCCGACGCCGGAAGAGCTGGCAGAAAGCTGCAGATGCTTTTGGAAAAGGTTCGCAAGGTGATGAAAATCCAAAGGAGCCTATCCTCCCTTGAAACGCAAATCCGCGATGAGGAAGACAGGCCAGCTTGGCGGACTTCATCGAAGATAAGATGCGTGCGCCTTTGGACACGCCATTCGGAAAACCTCAAAGGAACCGACGACACGGGTGCCTGGCAGTCGCTGACCCCGCGCGTGAGGAACGTGTTTTGCGGATGCGTTTCGCATCGGGTATGAATACCGACCATACGCTCGAAGGAGGTTGGTCAGGAGTTCAGCGTGACGCGCGAACGTATCCGTTCAAGATCGGCAAAGGCACTGCGCAAGCTCAAGCACCCAAGCCGGTCGCGCAAGCTACGGTCGTTCCTCGGATCAGTAAGGCTGTTTTCAATCGCAAAACAATATAAAAGGGGTGCTTCGCATTCGCCCTTTTTTCATGCGGTTTGGGCGCGCACTCTCAAACTGTGAAATTAAATCCACGCCGCGCACCCTATCTGTGTCCTAGCCGCAAAACAGGAACCGCCATGAAACGTCTCGCGCTCGTTTTTCCCCGCCCCCGGCCCCCCGCAACAAAAAATTTTTGTCCCTATGCCAATGGCCGCCCGTCGCGCAGCCCTTACGGCCGGTGAACCGGTTGCAGGTTTTCTCGGCTGTCGGGCACGAACCTTTGAGGTGATCGAGGATCGCGGAGAGGGCGCGCGCGCCTGTGGTGTGCGCTGCCGAATATGCCGAAAGAACCAGCTGGGTGCACGGGACAGCAGACGCAGATCTAACCTCAAGGTGCCGCGTGGTCCTCGGCACGGGCTGGCGCTCGGTGCCGTCTTTTCACTGAGTGAGCGAGTTAAATCCGAGGCCGCATTCTAATCTTATTCAGTGTCGGTTCCGCAACGCGGGGCAAACCCTGCCGGTTGGCACGAATCCATTCTGCAAGGACTACCTCCTTGAGCTTGCAAAGATTCTAATAAAGGGAATGACATGATGAAAACTTTCAAAACGGCGTTTTGCTTGGCGCTTTGGCCGCGGGGCTGCCCTTGCGCAGGCTATGTGCCAAATGAACGGCTGACTACACGCCGACGGAAAAATGGCCGTGCGTATCAGCGGTAAAGCAACGGGCTTTGGCGCGCGGGGCACTGGTGTGCCGCAGCGGGTTACGCTGTGGACGCAGATGGGAGCCGCGGAATGTCAGACCGTTGTTATGTCAAGCGAACCGTGCGGCCGCGCGGTGGGCTTTGGCGGCGATGGGTGGCGTGACTTACGCTCGATCCGACGGGCCTGAACACCGTCGCCTGTGGTGATACTTGGCGGATTCGACCAAGGCGATCGGCGGATGACCATCAAGCCACGGCAATTACGTTTGTGTGGGTGGTTTGCAATCGCCGGCAGGTAAGGCTAGCCTGACGCCAAGCAATAGCCCAAGCGGAAAGGCAAGAAAGGAATGACACCGAACTACGGTCCATAACGCGGGCAGTCAAGGGGCTGTATGAGGTTTACCAGCGATGTAATGCAGGCGCTTTCGTGTCAGCCGGTCCGACGGGTTGCTGAACATTGTTCGTGGAATACCTCTGCCTCGCTTTGCTGATCCCAGGAAAAATGCAGATCCCGACTGGCAGCGCGACCTATTGGCTTATTTGCAGCGGCTGGTTGGCCTGCCTGCGAATGATCCTTCGATGTCCTATTTCGCGCCAATACAATTGAAGGGCCAGATGACATGCCCGCGCATATCAAAGCGCAGTGAATGCCTTCACGCTTAGCATCCCTGTGGTCGCAGGGCGCATGGTGCTGAAATGGGCAGGGCATCTATCTGTTCGAACACGCGCCGCGCCCCATTGCAGGCCGCGTCCGCGGTATCATTTCGCCTGAGCTTAGCCCACTGGCATCAGATGGATTTCGCGGACCGCCGCATGGGCCGGTGGCCTCAGCGCGTAGCAATACGGCCAGATGCCGACATCCTCGGCTTGAGTTTATCGGGCTTGGCCCCTCGTCAAAGAAAAGGCGTGTCGACCATACCGGAGACACGACCAATCAGCGCCGCCCCATTCGGCCATTTCGTTCGGCAAGGTTGCCCAGCGAAACCGTGGGGATGAAGAATTTGGGTCGCGCATAGATTGACCCCCTTGATGTGGCGTCGTCCGCGCGGCTGATCCGGTTACAACATATTGGCCCTGTCGTTTTGCGCAGGTAGGGCTCGCAGCATGGCGGTATAAAAGGCACCCATCACGTTCAGGTCGATCATAGCTTTCCAATCATCGGGGTTGCCTTTTCTCGGTCCGCCGGGTGAGGGTGCGCGTCCCCATTTGCGAACCACCGGCGTCAATCTGGCCGAACTTCTGCGCAAGCGGCCTCATGGCCCTGTCCCTGAATCGCCATAGCTTGTGGCATCTCCCGTCAGACAGCGCCCTGATCCCCGATGTCACGTGCGAGGTCTTTTGAGCTTGTCCCTCGCTGCGGGCAAAACAGTCTCGTTCATCCTGCTTGGCTGCGGCGCGTGAGTTGCTGGCGCGCGAATCCCGCTAGGAGGCTCCTGTGAATAAAGAGCGTCTTTGGTCATGTCCTTTCCCTTCAGATTTATCGTTGTTCCAGGCCTAACCATGCGACGCCGAAGTTCACGGCAAGTTTCGCTCAATACAAACATAATAGACGGGCCATGTTCGCGCCTAACCCAAAACCTCGCGTGGGCCCCCTATAGTTTTGGGATGGGGGTTCTTTAGACCCTATTGAGCAGGTTTAAGATAAAGGGGACCGACCATGCGCTGCGAGATTTGCACCGAAATATCGAACACACAAGTAAAAGACAGCCCCGGACGCCGAGGACAGGGTGAGTCTGCCGCCGCCGTTTTCTGTCCCCCGCCTGCCGGGGCCGGTTTTACAACCTATGAACGGGTTGGCAAGCTGCGCGATTTGGTGGGTCGTTGATCAAACCTTGGCAAGCGCGAGATTTTCGACCGCGACAAGCTTGGAACGTTCCATCCGCAATTTCCATGCAAGAAAACCGCCCGATTGCATGCTGAATCGTAATCGATCGATGATCAGCGGCATTGTGGTCGCCGTCTGATAGCATGGAGCCGAACCACCAGATGTCGGGATCGAAACAGATCGGTGAGATCGTGAATGGCAGGCTTCGGCCCGCATCGATACGGTCGCCTACTGTGCGGTTTGGCGAAGCGTCTTTATAAGAAACTTTCCAGCGAGGCAGACGACTGTCGATTTAAGTTATGGTCAGGAACTTACGCCCAGAAACCCTGCGGACGAATAACCATGTTGACGCCGTGCCGCTTTAATGGCGGCTTGGCCCCTTATCCTTGGGCGGCGCGGGGCAGGGGGCTTGTCTGGCCAAATCCCGCCGTGGGCTGGCGTCATCGTGCAACAGGGATCGCAAAATCGTCCGGACGGGGGTTTGACCCAGCCGGGGCGGCAGACCCCACGCCGAACCCGAAGCCCTGCGTCCAAGCGGGGTCGGCGGCCAGGGGCGCGGACGGCCTATTTGTCCACGCTTCGAACCTGCGCCCATACCGGCAAGCACCCCGCCCTGCGGCGGATGACCCCTTGTGGCAAAGCAAAGGTCCGCAGCGGTTGTGAATTGCCTGCACAGACAGCGACCCGCGCGTCGCGGGCAAGGGCTCGCCATTTCTTGCATGCGGCGGCCATCGCGTTGAACGTGGGTGTGCTCGGCCCATGAAGCCCGCAACCGATCAACATGGGTTTCTTTTGCCTGCGTTCGATGCAGGAGCGTCCGAAGGTAATCGCTTAAATCGGCCACAGCTTTGATGTCGTATCGCCAACCGCGCAGGTGAAACGTGGATACAGCCCCGCCGCACGCGTGCGGTAATGCGATTGCGCAGCGGCCATGACGCGGTCATGGTGGGCCGGCAACGGCGCGACAGGATGATCCCAGCCTGTACCGGTGCGCGACCTCGGCGTCACACCGACATGCCAAACCGAATCGTTGTGTCCAATGGCCTGGACATCCCCTTGGCGGCACAATTGGCGGAAACTGCAGGCGACCATCCCGTTTGATCCTTTGCCACGGCCTCAAAGCGCCGACAGAGCTGATCGAGGCCTGGAAAAAGCTAGGCGCAACGTTGAAATCACCTGATAGCAGGCATGGGCCAGAAATGATGCCGAGGATTTTGCTCAGCAACTCGGGTCAGCACGGTCCTGAACACGGCATCTTTTTGCGCCCAGGGCGGCCACGGCGTGGGTCTCGCTGGGCAACCTGGTTGCAGGTGGTTTTTGGGTGGGATCAGTTGATCGGGTTTTCACGAGCAGGGCTGACGCTCGGTCTGACGGGCCTTGCCGGCCTCGGCGGCGTTCTATCAGCTGCGACACTTTGCACAACGCCCCGCGGTTCAACCCTGACGGAAACGGCGTCGCATCGGCCCCGAACCTCCTTCCCATCTGGACCCTGCGCCGACGCGTGCCGGCCTAGAAACCGCTTCCAAGTGGTTCAAAATCCCGGGGTGCGGGGGCTTGGGCCCCCTACGCGCTTTACCGCGCGCCACAGATGCGCCTTTTGTGGCAAACACCCTTGCAGCTATGGCCAGCAGACGGTGTCGTCACCTTCCGCGCCGTGCACGAGTCGCCGCTGCCAGCCGCTCTAACCACGACCTCGCGTGGGCAGGGCTGTGCCGGTGGCGGATCAAAATAGCGCGGATAATCAATGAGCGCTGATGCACGCAAACCCCTCGAGGGGGACATCGGCCCCCCGTCGGGTGGGATCGGCGCACGGGGTCCCTCGGTCAGGCCCCACCCCCATAGAAAAAGGGGCCCCGAGGGTCACACCTATGCGCGGCAACAGGGCCCTCGAACCCCAGCAGGGACGTCATGGTCAGAACTCATCCACCGCGCAGCAAGGCCACGGGGATCAGCGGGTGGGTCAATAAGAGACGGTCGGCAGCCCTTCGGCATCGGATGCACCGGGGACGCAGACCGGCCACCCCCGCGCCTCTACGATCGGGGTGGGGCTTATACCAGGATGCACCGTCGTCAGGATGAGGGGTGCAACGTGCGCAGAGGTGAGCAGCGCCAAATCTCGTACGCAAGGACCGGTGCGGTCAGGATAAGAGGCCATCGTTCTTCTCGGACTTCGCTCCGGGCACCAAGACTGCGCCGTCCCCCGGCCGGGCAGGTCGTCGGGACGTGATATCGCCGCCAAGGTTGGTACATTGCTGCAGCCACCGCGCGCGCAAGCGCAGCGATCAGCCGCACGGCGCGCGGGACTGGTCAGGGCGCAATTTGGGGCAGCGGGAGCGATGGTGGATTTTCCAACCGCTTGGGCGGGGTCAATAGTAAGATACCGCAATCGGTAGAGGAAGCGATCCAAGCGGTTGGCACCAGAATGTCCGCGCCGGGCCAAGCCCCGTGACGCGCAAGAACCCGGGTCCATACGCGACGGCTTGCACAGCGTGATCCTTTGTCGCGTTTGGAGGCCCTAGACCATCATGGGCTTGCCGCGCACCGCGTACAACCGCGTCAGGGAATCGTTTCGATAGGTGACAGGCGACAGCGGCCAAGAAACCGCTGGAGCGGCTGCGTTTTTCCACAACCTCATATCCGGGGCGACCGCCGCGATGATCTCGCGCCAGGCGGGGTCTGCGCTGCCATCGCTTCTATTTGCGGTTCAAATGTCAATCAGGCAATCGCGGTGCGGATCATACGACTTGGGATACGGATCATCGCCCCCGCAAAACAGCTGCCGCACGGGTCAGCACCCGTTTGGCCCGGCGCTGAATCGGCAATTCGTCCTCGGTCGGCCAGCCTGCATAGAAGGGTTTGCCCGAACACCGTGGTTTGTGCCGGGCGAAAATCGCCTCGAACCATTTGGGAGGAGACAGTATAGCACGCGCACGGCCCTTCGAAACAGCGCCCAACGGGCTGATCGGGCGGCGGTTCAGCAGGGTTGATGGCGGTCAATTTGGCGTTTGGGGCCAAAGTGGCCAGAGCCGAAAGCCGCGACGGTTTCGGAGCATGGGGTCTTGATGATGTCCGCGCGCCGGGGTTTTTCCTGCTGTGCAAAGACAAGCATTTCAAGAAACCGCGACCGTCCGCCCCGACGCCGCGACCGAGGCGTCCCAAATGTAGTTGGTCGATCACCGCACATATACTGCGGGTCGCGGCGCGGGGTGGGTTGGGTCAAGCCGGCTGTAATTTGGTCTAGAATGCGCTTCGGGTTATCCGTGGATGGCACGCGGGGCGCCGTCCGGAGCAGAGCTGTGAGTCATCGAGCGGGTGCGTGTCCAGGATGTCCTTCGAGGTCAGAGGGCTGTTTAGGGTCAAAATGCACCTTTTATGGTCTACCAGTAACCCAGTGGAGGCTCGGCCCGCCCGGCCCGGCCGGGAAAACAGCGGACCGGAGCAATGCGTCTTTCGACGCGCACACAGGCAGATCACGCTTTGCGGCCACAGGCCAGCCACGTGAGCTTGTGCCCGCGTTGGCCAACCGACCTTTTTATCACCCGCGCGCGGCAGCCCCAGTGCAGGCTATAAGCCCGACAGCTGCAAAATGCGCCGTACCTGGCGGTTTGGTTGATGAACCCGCCGTTAAACAGCAAAAAGCCGCGGTCCTTTGCAGGGCCGGCGGCGGGGGTATGCATATGTTTCAGGCCCTCAAGCCATCTTGCAGATCAAGTTGCTCGACGCGGAGCGACGAGAGGCTGGTTGACCGAACTGGCCGACCCGTGAATCGAAGAGATGACTTTGCTCCATTGTGGTGAAAGGGCGCTTCGGTGACGTGAAGCGTGTCGCCGTCGCCGGATCAGCAAAGTCACAGTGCCCATGAACATGCCGTTGGGCTTTGCGTCAGGTCCCACATAAAATCATTGGCGCTGGTGCGCCTGCAGATCGTTCGCGGCCAAGACCTGAGGCCACGACAGGTTCGGGTTCGTTGCGGAAGACCCGAAGACACCCGTCCGGTCTGCGGGTGCTGCGTTTCAGGCCGCCGACTTGGGCGATGCCTTCAGGGGCCGGAGTGTTTCTTGGTTTCAAAGGGGACTTTTTGTTGTGTACCTGTGGCAACCAAGCGGCCACACAGGAACCGCCGTTGTCTTCCTCGATCAGGATGCGGTCCACCGCGCTTCAAGTGCAAATGTCGAGCTCGGGGTGGGTTTGTACAGGTCTTTCCAGCCAGATTTTGCCCTTTTGGTTGCCTCGCAGTAACCGTCACCGTGAGCGATTTGCGGCGTGGAATCGTCACACGCCGCGCACGTGGCTAGCAATGGTGGCAAAGGGTGCGGGTCGGGCGCGTTCATGCATAAACGCCTGCGCGCCGACAGAGGCCCACAATGCGACACGGTCGCCCGTCACCGGCCAGAACGGCGCACCTGAACCTGCGGGGTCCGGATCCTGCTGCCTGACAGTTTTGTTGGTGATGATACGGCGGATCGCTTGCGGGAGATAGTTGGCCGGCGGCCTTGATCCACCCGCGTAGGGCACGAAGATAAAGCCAGAGCCGTCCAACCTGCACTTCTTCAGCACGGTGGCGTTTGGGTGCCCTGTGCCGCTAAAGCCGTCGTCACGACGTTTTCCAAAGATTGTCAGCCCCAGCGTATCACCCGGAATTATCGTGGTCCGACCCAAGCTGGCCTGCGGTGAATAAAACCCCGAATTAAATCCAAGCGCGGCGCGACAGCGTTTTGCACGGTCACACGGTCATTAACGGCAACCGACAAAAGCGTCCACCCTTGCTTTTGACCGATCCTGCAAAGATTTGACGTTTGTTCGACCAACCTGCGGAAAGACCACACGTAAAGATACACGGCCCTACGCCGGCAATAATGCGATGGGACGCGCCCACCGGAAAGGGTACGGGTTTTCACTGCCCGGTCTCTCTCGACCTATTCTTACTTCTGCCTCGAATCGCCGAGATTTATTCTTCGACGTAAATTATCATTGGCTTAGCGCAGTTTTTGGATCGAAATGCTATCTGAGGTCGCGGCAAAAATCTGTCAGGTGACGGCTTCGCAACTGGTTGCCGTGGTGGCCGCGGTCCCCAGTGTCCAAACGGCGTCATTAAGGGTCTTCGGGGGCGAGCATCAGTATCAAGACCTGACGCAGAAGCGGGTACGCGCGAGCGCGCGGCGTAAAAACCGGCCAGGCACCTGGCGGGTTTCTAGCAAATACCGGCGATAGTCGCTTGTAGGCCTTTGTTGTCCGGGCGGGAATGCCGGCGGCAAAGAAATCGTCAGGGCTGGTTTGGATACGAATTCGGGCTTTGCAGATAGACGCGCTGCCAAATACCTTGAGAAGTATGCCAGCCGAGCACCTTGTTGCCCGCGGGTCGAGTTACGGTGATAGCCGTGGCGCGGCATTCATTAGGCAGCTTGTGGCCAGCTTGCCCGCCCCGGCACGAAATGCAAACGGAGCGGTCCGCAAACGCTCAGATATCAGATACACACACACACACGCGCTTCACCACGCGGCGCAACGGTGCGCGGCGCGTCTTACAGCGGATGGGGCTTTAACGACAACAGATGGTGGTGGCGTGGGTCGCGACTTTGGCAAATATCCCTCGAGCACGAGGA
>Ga0163217_1018947_pt1 | contig 10117 bp, 12 predicted proteins | sample SynspAceP_FD_185933 | JGI IMG/M metagenome (GOLD analysis project Ga0163217, IMG submission 185933) | Saline lake microbial communities from Ace Lake in Antarctica - Synechococcus sp. Ace-P (PacBio error correction) | ecosystem: Environmental > Aquatic > Non-marine Saline and Alkaline > Saline ...
CACAAAAAGAAAGGAAGGGAGAAAATGGGCCGGCCGGGAGGGCAAAACAGGTTGAAAAAAACGCAGCCGTTTTTTTTTGCCTTGGTTTTTTTTTTTGGGGGGCTTCGGGTTTGGGGCCCGGGCCCCCGCCGTCGAGGGCCCCCATCGTCCCCCACTGCCCCAATCCGAATTTTTGCCTTGAACTTTCCAAAGTGGAAAGGCGATCGTTGGCCAGGAAAGCTTGCTGCACACGCACCGCCCGCTCTTGGCGGCTTTGATCAGAGGCCACCCACCGCCTCAAGCCCCTGTGGTGAGTCATTCACGGGCTCTCCTGGCCGTGTCGCTAGCCCTGGTGCTTCGGCGCTTCCGCGGCCCTTGTTTTCAAGCCCAGCCCTGGCGACGATGGGGAGCAACCTCCCCCGGGCATCGGGCACCCAGCCGCCCCTTGCCCCCGCTTCTCCAAAAATGATGCCCTCAGCGAAAACGGGCCGCGTTTCAACCAGAGCGCCCACTACCCCCTGGGCCTTGCGCCCCGATCCCCGCCTCCTACAAAACCCACCCCACGCCGACTGGATCGGCCAGATTGATCCTGCCCAGTTTGGGAGCGCGGCAGCTGGCCGAGGCCCCGGGGCACTCCGGGGCCAGGACTGGACCTGGATCGAACTCGAAACAGGTGGCCAGCGCGCAGGCGTCGTTGCTGGGCCAGGCCTACGGCTCGGCTGGAAGGACAACCCACCCTGGAACCTGGTTGGCGCGCGGTCACCACCGACATCCCGTCCTGGATGCCGCGCCCGCTCCGCCAGCACCGATGGCACGTGGTGCCCGTGCGCCTCATGGACGCCGGCGAGTTGGCGCCGCTTGCAGTGCCCTGTTGCGGGCGCGCGCCCCGCCGCGTGACGTGATCGGGACCTGCAAGAGGTCCGCCGTGGCGGCCTGCCGATGGCTCGCCGCTGCGGGCCCCCATTCCTGCGCATCCGGCCGAGGCCGCCGATCCAGACCACCGGCCGCTGGGTGGGCCTGGTCGCAGATCCTGGGCCCGCCCGCAGCCTGTTTGGCCAGCGGTTTTCGCTCCCGATCGCTACCGGGTGGCAGCAACTACGACAGCGAGGGGGGGCGTTCAGCTGGGCCCGATCACCACCGTGCGCCGTCCCCCAAGAGCCCCTCAACCGCAACGGCCGCTGGATGTCAGCCTTGGGCCTGGTGAGCAACCCATCGGCGAGCAGGGCTGGTAATCTCATATTGGCGGCCCCCCGATGGCCACGGGGCTGTTTCCGTCCCAGGCCCTGCGGCCCGGGCCTTGTTTCAGCTCATGGCCGTACCAGCTGCAGCACGGCGCGACGGCCAGCTTGCGCTACCTGCAGCGCGCAGCTGGGCCCCCACCAGCCTCCAGCGCGAAGTTTCTCGCGGTCCGAGCTTGCCCCGCGAAACTCCGGTGCCCTGTGGTCCTGGGGGACCGCGGCCTGCTGATCCACCCTGTTCGGGGGCATCGTGGCCGCCAGGCAGACCCATCGCTTTTTTCAAACCGTGACCGGCCCTTCGCCCTTCGGAGGGCGGAGGTGGTGCGCGACCCCTTCACCGGCCGAGCTTCAGTTTCGCCCCTGCGTTACCACCAGATTCTATGCCAACAATCCGATTGGGAATCCGTGGCCGGCACGCAGGACTGGAGCGCCTATGCGGCGAACCTGCGCCGGGGCTGGCCTGGGCACACGGCCTTCTCTGATCTGCTGGTCCAAGCTGGGATCGCTTCGACGACCCGCCCGCTCCGATTTCGGCGCTGGCGAAAATCCAGTTGTCGTTGTTGAGCGGAAACTGCAAAACTGCCAGGCGGAGGTGGTTGATGGCCCGCTACCGCAAGCGGCGATGCACCGGCTTCAACGGCGTGGGCGCGCGAATCTCTGCGTACAGGACTCCAGCCAGGCCCTGGCCGATTGCGGTGGAGCGCCTGCGCCCTGCGGGCTCGCGTCTTGCACCAGCCAAGGACCTGGCTCAAGGCCCCGACGCCGCAGCGGATCCAATCCCGCGAACGCCTCACCCGCTCCCTCGATGGCCTGCTTCACGCCCTTTGAACAGATGCGCGCCGATTGGCCCCGCAATGGCGGCCTGTGGTGGAACAGTCGTCCAGGGCGATGGACGAGGGTGCGGCTTCCGCCGCAGCACCGGTCCTGCGGTCCACGTTGCTGAGCTGGCGCAACGTTGGTGCCCCGCAGCGGCAAGGGGGGCGACAATCTGGCCAGCTGTTCCTGAACACAAGGCGCCCAGCTGCAAATGTGCTGCGCACGGCAACCAGATTCCTGGCGGGGATGGGCGGATCACTCTTTTGGGGCCCCCACGATCTGCTCGGTTCCAGCTGCCGCCCGTGCCTCCCTGCTGCGCGGATCGCCTCTGCCCTGTTCATGCCGTCGGTTGCGAACCGTGGCCATGACCCTGGGCGATCCTTGTGCCCTAACGCCCTGCTGGCTCTGGCCCTGGGACGACGCTCCGGTTTTCCTCCATGCCCAGGGTGCCGCTGGGGACCGCCACTCCCACCCTGTTGCGCCCGATCCCTTGGTTGGTTGCTGATGCCCGCCATTGGTGGAAAGAACTGTTGTTCGCGTCGGCCCCTGCTGCCCCCATCCGCTGGAGGGGGAAGGCCTGGCGGGTCACGCTCGCCTGGGGCTCTTGAGCCCTGGGTGGCTGTTTGTGAATCTACCACCCCCTGGCGGGGCGCACCTGGTACCGGCCAACGCCAAGAGGGTGTTCCATGACCCACGTTTTCTGGTGCAGTGCACCCTGCTGGGGTGGCCTGCCTTGTCCGCCTACAACCTCAGCGGCCTCGATTTGGCCCCCACTGCCTGATCCACTGGCTGGGCGGTCCAGGTCCTGGCTAGGGCCCCTGCAAGGGACACCGGCGGCCTACGGCCAGCACGGTGACGCCGATGACCGCCAGGGCGATCAGCACCAGGCCTGGGTCCACGGCCAACCCGACTGAAATCGAGCTCAGGCGCTCTGGCAAAGTTGAAAGCGGAGGGGGCCAAGGCGGGCGGAGCGGCGGAAGCAGGAAGGCAAAAATGGCGATCAGCCGGATCATGAAGCGCTTGGCTTCCGGACTGAGTCAGCCAATGGATGCGGCCATGGAAGACCCACCAGCCCCTGCCGGCTCACACACAACGCTGTTGGCATACACAGCCAGTCACACCTAACCCCATCCGATCGGTCCCGTCGCCGGTAGTCCCTGCATCCCCTATTCCGCCCCAACAGCGGTCAGCATCGTTGGATCGTGACGACGCAAGCCACACCAAATGAGCAGGCCATACCCGGGCGCCGCGGCGATCTGCTCGCCCGCTGGCCGACACGGCTGGAGGAGAAGCCACGAATCAGCGTGGTCCATCGGTGCTGATGAAAGCCGGGGCCTGCTGGAATCGGCCCTGCCCCACTTGGCACAGCCTCGAGCGCGGGCGGGCGGAGTTGATCGTGGTCGACGGCGGCAGCAGCGGATGGCACGGCCGAGCGATCCCGCCAAGCCAAGGCTTCGCGCTGGTGGCCAGGCAGGAGCGGGGCCGCGCCCGCCAGATGAATGCCGGTGCCGGCCACAGCAGCGGCGCGCTGCCTGCTCTTTCTCCACGCTTGACACCCGCCTCCCTATGGGCGCGCTCGCCCTGGTTGCGGCAGGCCCTCTCGGCGGCCCCGGCTGGGGTCGCTTTGATGTGGACTCTCGGGCGGCGGCGCGCTGGCTGCGGCTGTCGGCCGCCTCGATGAACCTGCGCTCGCGGCTGGGCGGCATCGCCAAACCGGCGATCAGGCGATTTTTCTGAGCCGCACCATGCTTCGATCGCGTCGGCGGCTTTCCTAACCAGCGCGCTGATGGAAGACGTCGACTCTCGCGCGGCTGCGGTCTCCTGTCCGCCCCCGTCTGCCTGCGGGCCCGGGTGGTCCACCCTCAGGGCGGGCGCTGGGCAATCGCTACGGCATCGTTGCCGACGATCCTGACCATGGGTGGGGGCTTTGCGACTGGCCTATTGCCTGCGGCGTTTCCGTCGCCCAGGCGTTGGCAGCGGTTCTACGATGAACGCCAAACCGCGCAGGCCGCTTCACCACCGGTTGACGGTCACCGGTGCGGCGACACCGTCATGGTGACATTTCCAGTACTCACGAGCAGGACACCCTGGCCCTGCGGTGATCAACCAGCTGGCAAGCGATCGGCCTGCCTCAACATCGGTGTCGACAAACGCAGCAGCGATGCAGCGCTGCGGTGGCGCACGGCCGCCGGGCGCCGCGTTGCTTGGCGCGAACGGTGGCCCGGCTTTTACGGCCAGGGCCTGCTGGCGCGGGCTCGCCAGCTGCCCCGAGGCGATTCCGACTGGATCCTCTCTGGCGATGGGACGGCAGCGACGACTGCCTCGTTGCCGGGCTGGAGCAGCCGGCTGCGACCACGACCTGATCCTGGGCAACCGGGCCCGCCACAGCAGCAGGCCGCCGGGCGCTCACACCCGTGCAGCGCTTCGGGAACCGCCTGGCGACCCAGCCCTGATCCAGCTGGGCTGGGGCCGGCCGCTAACAGGAATCCTCGGCGCGCTGCGGTTGGTGCGCCGCAGAGCCTGCCAGCGCTTGGAGTAATGGCGATCGCGGCTTCGGCTGGACGATCGGATGCGGTGCGGGCCATCGAGCTGGCCTGCGCATCTGCGAGTTGCCGGTGCCGCACCTCCCGCCGCGGCGGCCACTCCAAAAATCTCCGGCACCGTGGGGGGAAGCGTTCGGGCGGGTGGGCCATCCTCAAGCAACCCTGGCCTCGCCCTCTACGGCCAACGGGCCTGCGGCGGAACCGGTTTCGTGCAATCGCGCAGCGAATCGTCCTGAAATGGAAAACGTCCTCGCTGACCGCCTTCGCCAGCTTCCACACCGCCGGCTCCCGCCTTGGATCCCCCCCCAGCGCCGCCCTGCTGATCATTGGGCGCCGCCGCGAATGGCCCCGAACGGGCAGCCTGACGGATCAGGCCGTGCCTGCAGCAACTTCTTCCTGGGCAGCGGCCGTGATGCGCTGGCGGGGCTTCGCTCACCTGGCAGCTGAAAACGGTGGGGGCGCCTGGTTCTGGGGCGTGGCGCTGGCCCGCCGCGGCTGCTCTGCTTGCCGATGGAGCCGGCGACGACATCCTGGCGCTACTCTGGGAAGGGCAACATCCAGACCCCCTGGGCTTCAATCCGTTCGAGCTGGCGCCGACGCGCCGCGCTGGTTCCCTTGCGCACCCCCTGGTGGGGGGCTGATCACCACCAGGACGTCTTCAGCGATCTACCGCCGCTGACCCAAACTGCTGTTTCCGGCTGGCTGGCCTTGGGGCGGCCCCAGCGTGCTGGCCGTGAAGCTGGCGATCGTGGCGGCCGATCTGGGGGTCTGCGCCGTTGCTGGCGCGCCCTTCGGCCACGGCCCCGCCTGCTCTACGCTGGAACCCCCTGATCCTCATCTGTCTTCGCGGGGAGCGGGCATTTCGACAGCTGGTTCCTGCTGCCGCTGGTGGCGGCCTGGTTCTGATCGATCCCAGCCCAGGGACGATCGGCGTTGGCTGGCGGGCGCCCTGCTGCTGGGCGGAGCATCCGATGCAAAGTGGGATCCTCCTTCTGCCGGTGCTGGTTGTCCTGCCTGGCGGTCGCTGCGGGCGCGGCGCCCCGGGGCTGGCCCCTGTTGGTGGGGGCGCCGGGGCTTGATGCCCGAATGGTGGCGTCCGGCGTTGGTGTTCTGCGAACCAACCCAGCTGCCGCTGGTTCCCACCGGATCGTCCTTCCGTGCGTTTACGGGCGCAGCGCCGACTGTTGCCCCATCTGGTGGCCGCCGTCTGGAGCGCCCCTTCGCGGAGCTGGAACCCCTGTTTCTGCTCGCCCCACTGCCGGTGCTGGCGTGCTGACGTTGCGGGCCGCGCAGCGTCGCCCAGTTCTGCCGCTGTGGTTTCTTTGCCTTTCTTTCCATCCCCCGATCATCCATGCCTGGTGAACTTCAAGTTGGTCTGATCCCCTTTCGCGTGCCGAACCGGCACTGGGGGCGGCGGCTGGTCCAGCGGCTCCGCCTTCCCTTACTCGTGCTCCCATCCACGCCTGCCGGTCTGGGACACTCAGCGATCCCGAACGCCTGCTGCTCTTGGGGCCCCTCCTGTTCGGCACGCCCTGATGCGCCCTCGCTGGCACCGCCTGACCCGTTGAAACTCCAGAAACGCCTGAATCAGATCGCTTCTGAATCCCGACGGCCTCTGACGCACGCTCTGACCCGACTGTCTCATGACCCCGCCATGCCCTCCGCCCGTCCTCTTCAGGGCCCAGCCTGCAGTCGTTGCTGGGCCTGCCGGCCGCTGAATCGGCAGCTTGATCTGCTGCCCGCCTGCGGCCTGCTGCCCAGTTCTCCGGCCCGTCGCGGTGGCCTGGGGGGGCCCTGGCGGGGCTGGCAAGCTCAACGGCCACGGTCCGGCCCCCACTGCTCGGATAACAGCCGGCCCTTTTTTTTTTTTTTTTTTTTTCCCCACCCCCCCGAAGTTTGGGGGGGGGGGGCCCCCCTGGGGAGCCGCTTTGTGGGATGCCGAAGGGTCCTGGTGGATTACCGCGGCCTTGCAGCAGAACCCCAAGGCCGCTCCCAGGCCTAACGTGGACCAGCTCGCCGCCTTCCCGCCGCCAGCTTCGCCAGCTGGAGCGAAGCGGAGCGATCGCTGTGCTGATCAACCCTACAACGCCCCTCACCTGGTCGCAATCATCGAAGCACGACCCGCTCAAGGCAAAGCATCCGCGACATCTCGGGTGTGGAAGCTGAGGGGCGCCACAGCGTGGCCGCCAGTTAAGATGACCCTCGATCCACCTCGAGCACGGGCATCCTGCGCAAGGAAACTACAAACGAACCGCGCAATCCATGGCCGTCCTCGTCTGCCCGCGGGCGGTGGTTGCCCGCCCCTGCGCCGCGAGCCCGTTCAGCGGCGACAGCTCGATGCCCCAGACCTTGACCACAGTGACCCTGGCTCAGCGGACCCCCACGGCCTGCAGATCGATCGCGCCACAACACCGTGGCGATCTCGAGATCTTCGAGGGTTCCGCCGAAGACTGGGACCGCACTACAAAAACTGACAGGTGTCGGCGGCAACCGCAAGCAAAGCGCCGTGCTCAATTTCACAGCCACACAAGGCCCACCCGGCGGCCCCGACCGCGGTCTACCTCAACGACGCCACCTACCGCTTCACCTACCTCGACTACGACTGGGCCCTGAACGCCAGAAGAAAGCCGATGGGTGAACGCCCTCAGCAGCAGCTGGCAGAATTCTGAGTGAGGCTGCCGTCAGGGGAGCAAACAGGCCTGCATCGGCAAGGTCAAAAGGAAGGCCGCCCCCGCAGCCCGGGGAAGCGGGCCGTAGTGGCGCATCCGAAGCTGCCGATGAACTGGAAGTGGGGCCGCGTGGCGGCTTTCGGCCAGCATCCGGAAGGTGTTTGCCGGCAAGACGGGGAACATCCCGGCCCGCCTCGATGCGGTGGTGCTTGTCGAAGGGAAAAAGACGTGAGGGTGGGCCCGGCGAATTCCGCCCTGGTAGATCACGGCTGGCCGTGGTCCTTCGCGGCTTCTTTCGAGCCCGTCGATGGCGAACAGGCGGTGGGTTGGCGGAGAAAAAGCGCAAGGGGAACCCGGTGCGCGCCGCGCTCAGTCTGGATCGGTGGATCGCCAGCGGCCGGTCTGCTCAACCCAGGCGCGGATCGGGGGAAGCCGGCACGGCGGGCCAGCTGCTGGAAGTCGCTCCCAGTAAGAAGGGGCGCCGCTGAGGCATTCGCCGTAGAGCACGCGGGTCACGGAGCAGCGCTCGGGTACGCGAAAGATCGGCGTAGACATCGGCAAATAGAACTCGCCATCCCCCGGGCCTTGAGCAGGCCGCCCGCCACCCCGGCCAGCACGGCCAGCTTGGTCGGTGCAGAGGTTCACACACACAAGTTGGAGAAACCACCAGATCGAAGCTGGCCGCACCGGGCAGCTCGCCCAGGGTCTCGCAGGTTCCCTCCAGGAAGCGAGACGTTGGCGTAGCCGAAGCGCTCCGGCGTGGAAATCCGCGATGGGGCCTCGGCCACCTGCCAGCTGCTGGGGGGTCATGTCGGATCCCACCACCGAGCCGGTCGCCCCACCAACTGGGCGAGCAGGTAGACGTCGGCGGCGCTGCCGGCAGCCGAAGGTCGAGCACGCGGGCACCCTCCAGCAGTTCGGGCACCACCAGGCCCAGCCGTAGTAGCGCGAGAGCCCTCGGGATTGGAAATGCGGGCCAGCAGCGGCCGCAGAGCGGCGGGCACCGCCGAGGCATCACAGCAGGCGTGGTGCGCAGGTCGGCGCTGCTCGCCAAGGTGGCTTGCCGTAGTCTCCTGAACGCCCTCCTGGAGGGTGTTGGCTTGGGTGCTGGTGCTGGCCATGGCGCTGGGGAACGAAGGATGGAGGGTTGGGAGAAGGACGGAGGGTGGGCGATTCAAAGCCGCGGCGCCAAGTCGTGGAAGCGCTTTCAGCAGTTGCAGGCCCGTTGCGGAGCAATGGTTTCGCTCCAATTTCTCCGGCCACGTATTTGTTGGCCTCAGCAAGGTGGGATACGCATGGATGCTGCCGAGGATATCTTGCCCAGGCCAGGCCCACTTCTCGCCAGCACGAATTCACCAGCAGTTTCACCGGCATGTTCCCCAGATCGTTGACCCAAGGATCTTGTCGCTGCCAGGCGGGGTGAGCAACCTTCACAAAGCCGGCCTGGCGCTTCCCGCCGTGCCCCACCTTCAATGATGGCCCGATCGAGTTTTCGGCGAGCGAAAAGCGGGTGACCTCCACCGCCTGAGCTGCAGCGGCCGCTCTGTTCCGTGAGCCCCACGCTGGCCACCTCAGGATCGCAGAAGGTGGTGCGGGGAATCACGCGGTTGTCCACCTGGAAGCGGCGCAGGTCGCCGAACCAGGGCGTTGACGGCGGCATACCAGGCCTGGTGAGCGGCCGTGTGGGGATGAATGGTAGGGCCGGCCACAATCGCCCGGCGGCATAGATGTTGGGGTAAAGAGCGTCTGCAGGTGGGCGTCAGTTTTCGATCGTGCGGCCGGGTGGGATGCCGAGCTCCTCGAGGCCGAAGCCATTCAGCCGCGCCTGGCGGCCGATGGTCGCGAGCAGGCGGTCAAACGCGATTCCGCTTCGATCACACCCGCCGCTCTTCACGAGGGCTTCCGCCGTTCTCAAAACGCCTGCAGGCTGGCGGTTGCTGAGCACACCGCACGCCATCGGCTTCGAGGGCGACCGCACCAGGGCAGTACACCTCGGCGTCCCTCGCGCCTGAGCAGGCGATCGCCCGTGCAGCAGGGTGACGCGGGCGGCCGTAGCTGGGCCAGGGCCTCGCCAGTTCACAGCCCGATCGGGCCGCCCCCCAGCACCAGGATCCGCGGCGGCGGCAGCTCGCACTGCGCGCAGGTTCTGCCAGACGGGTGCCTCGCTGGTGAGCGCCCCCACCGCCCTGATGCCGGGAAATCGAGGGCAAGATCGGCCGGGCGCCGGTGGCCAGCACGATCGCGCGGGTTGTCAGCCGCCCGCTCGCTGCCGTCGGCCGCGGTCACCGCACGGTCCAGGGGTCGAGGCAGGCGGGCAATGGCCGTTGGAGCACCTCCACCCCCAGGCCCCCTCGTAAGCGCTGCGAGCTGTCGTGGGGGGGCGATGGCTCCACCTTGCGGAAACACCCGCTCCAGCAACCGCCTCAGGACACTCCGGGATCAAGCGCCGTCAGGCCATACACGGTCGGCGCGGCGCATGCGGGGCGCCAGGCGGGCGGAGCTGATCAAAGCGCCTTGCTGGGCACGCAACCGGTGTTGAGGCATGCGCCGCCCATGCGATCGGCTTCCGCATCGGGGTCACCCGCGCCTTCAACGGTGGCGGCGATGTAGGAGGTGCCAAACCGGCGGCGCCGGCAAACCGAATCACGATCAAGTTGCGCTCAAAGTGCTGCGGCCGCGCCAGGGGCGGTACAGACGCCAGCGCTGCCACGCCCAGCAGCAGCTTTGAGCGATCCAGGGGAAGGCGGCCGCAACAGGGGGCGAGAGGCGAGCCCAGCAGCGGCGGCGAGAGGAATTCCGTCGAGGCTGCGCAGCGCTGCCGCCAGCCCTGGGTGCCGGCGTTCACGTACACGATGATGGCCGGGCGCATGGC
>Ga0163217_1064678_pt1 | contig 10117 bp, 6 predicted proteins | sample SynspAceP_FD_185933 | JGI IMG/M metagenome (GOLD analysis project Ga0163217, IMG submission 185933) | Saline lake microbial communities from Ace Lake in Antarctica - Synechococcus sp. Ace-P (PacBio error correction) | ecosystem: Environmental > Aquatic > Non-marine Saline and Alkaline > Saline ...
AAAAGAGAGAGATAGTTTACGTGAAAAAAAACCCCCACCCACCACCACCCAGGGGTTTAAAAAACCCGCAAAAAAAACGACCCGATAAATTCAAATCGATTGAACCAATACCTATGAGGAGAAAGAGGGGAAGCTAGCTTTAAGGAAAATCCCTCTTGTTGGATTGATACAATAAATCTAAAACTCGCCATTTTCAAGGATTATATTTCGGGAAAAGGTTTAATGGAATGCCTGGACGAACTCCCGAAAAACAGAAAGAGGTTTTTTGTTCTGAACGAACTGGGAAGACCTGACCTTGCAGGAAATTGGGGCGGATGCCTCAAAGAAATATTCAAGACCCATTAATCAGCCGAAACGGGTTATGCGTCAAACATCTCAGAAAACAGGCTTGAAAATTAATTTATACGAAGAAATTAATTTTTTTTAAGAAATGGAAAAATAACAACACAATTGGAAAGAAAAAGAAAAAGGTTCTTACTTTTACTTCGGATCGCGCCGCCTTTGTACTGGCCGGTATCCGTAATGCTTGCTTGGGACGCCTGTTGCCGCAGTTTGATACATGTTCGTAATTACTATTGGCAGGCTCCTAGGGCTTTTTATTGCTCTGCAGAATCCTATTCGGCGGTTTCCGCTTTGGAAGGCCGACAAAGGGCAAGGGAACGTTGGCAATCCGAGGTTTCGGGAAAAGTTCATGAACAATGGAACCCCGAAGAGCGGGAGGCCTTCAAACAAGAAATGGAAGGAACGTTGCCCGCAAATACGTCCGGAACCACGCAAGCGACTCTTGGTGTTTCTTTTTTATGAGGCATCCTTAACTAGAAATACCGAAATAAAAATAACCTCGAATAGTTTTTAAAGTAAAATCCACAGTGGGTTTCCGTCCTTACTTATTAACATGGGGATTTCGAACGGTACCGATGATATAAAATGATTAAAGAAACCGTACTCAATTCGTCTTCCTAAACAAAGAAGTAGTAATCCATAAAAAATGAAAACACATGACAAAATCAATTTTAAAAATCGATAGCCCATCCGGCCTTTTTTCGGGCGTAGCGCTATTCATTATGCCCAGATTTTATATCGGAACTTTCGGATAATTCTTCTTAGCTGATCCCTTGGTCAAAAGAAGCAGAGGGGAAAACCGCCCATTCCGCAGACAATTCGTCTAGCTTTTGCGAAAATGTTTCGCGCAATGAACGATGAAGATAATTCGGCTTTCAAATCGGATATGGGAAAAGCCTGTGGGCATCACTAAAAAATCCAATAACAATAAATCGAAAGATGAAAAGAAAATCAAGAATAATCCGTCGTGATAGCTACATAGTATTGACTTTCGAACATGATGCAACGGTGGGCCACAAAACATTTACCATCGTTTCAATGCGCGGCAGATACGGAAACATTGCGAAAGCAACCCAAAAAAAGGAAGGTAGTTATGGGAAGTCTACCAACAAGGAAAGACATTTCCAGACACTCCGAACACCAGAAATTAAAACAGATTCCAATAACACATAAATAAAATAGATACCATGAACAATCAATGTATACAGACAAAGAGGCTATTCAGGAGCCAAAGGCTTCTAAATATCCATACTATCGGGCAACTGGGGCAATGCCGAGAAGGCCCAAATACAGTTACCGATCACATTACGAGAACCGAGACGCTTCTTATACGTTGAAGTTTTTGCTGAAAGTTTTTTCTCAAAGAGGACATCACGGTAACCGTGCGACGACGTACTTCTCATTAGGTGGAAACGTAAAAAGGGAAGTAGCGGAAAAAACTTCAGCCGCCAAGTATTTTACCTCACAGAATTTTTGAAAAGGAGCCTGGAAACTAACGGACAGATCGATAAGGAAAAAGTTCCCCAAGAACGAAAGACGGCGTGCTTTTGGTAACGCTTCGAAAATCTACCGATGCTCACCAAGACATAACGAAATCGAAAGTCGAATTAAAAGTATCCTAAAAGGATCCCTTAAATTACACATAGTTTGGTAATTCATCCGGATTACTACAGACTATTTTTATATGAACAATTTTTTAAATAAACTCTCTATGAAACATTTTATAAAAGTAACACTGATCCTATTATTGATAGACCCACCAGGTCGGCACATCCAATGGTGTGCGAACCGTTCGCAAGAATTGATAAAAAGCAGGAAAGGGCGTTGGCGCCTGGAAAAGAATTTGGAATGCCCATTGTACTGACCAGCAGCGGAAAGAAAACGCAACAAGGACTGATTGATCCAAGACCTACAAGATTTATTACCGAAGGAAATGAAACCGTGTAAAGAGAGCTGGCATCACGAATTTGCTGAACGAGAAAACTATAAGCAGCGTATTAAAGCGGCCCGATGGCCGTAAAAATGTAATCATGGCGGGCTTGACCCATGATGTTTGCAGTACCTACCATTCGATCAGTATGGTCGAGGAAGGTTTTGACGTACATGTGGTCATAGAATGCAGGTGCGCTCGCCACAACGATTGCCGATGATATTGCGAACAGACTTGGGAAAGGCGTTGTCGCGTACACAACAATCAATCAGATAATTGCGGAACTATTCAAAGTTGGGCAACGAAAGATGGTGGAAAAGCCATCACATTGTCTTTGAAAGAAGTTATATTCCGACGATAGGAAATTTTTGACTAAAGTAGATTCGTAGACCCATGACAGCGATAGAATTAAGACGTTTGGACATTCGGGCATGTTATCGTCTGAACGATATCGAAAAACCGGTGATCCAAGATAATGAAGTCCTGATAAGAACAATCGCAACGAACGCGTCAACCTATGGATAATGAAAATCCGTTCAGGGTCGTTACAAAAAGAAGCCCGTTGAATTGCCGTACACTCCAGGTCTTGACGTTGCATGGAACTAATTGAGATGTAAGGAAGCAAAGTAACCCGTTTAAAAACGGGCGACGAAGGTAGTTTGCGACACCTTGGGCGGTACTCTATGCTGAATTCATTAACCTCAATGAAGGCAGGTTCGCTTAAAAAACCGAATACTGGTTTCCTGCCCAATGAGAGCGGCAGCTTGGCCAATACCTTGGTAAACTTCCTACACTAATATTGGTGAGTAGGCAAGTAAAGCCGGGCAGCAACTATTGGTACATGGTGCGCAGTGGTGTCCGTTAGTGTTTTGGTACAGAATGGCCAACAGCTTTGGTGCCCTGTATAGGTTAATGCTCCGGAAAAAGGCATTGAGCTCGCTTAAATCGTATGAAGTGAGTGAAACCATCGATACTAAAAACAGGATTTTACCAAAACAGCACAGGATCTGGATATTGCTGGTGGACCTTGCGTAGGCGGAAAACACAGCCAAAAATCCTTAGCCTCCTGAAAAAAAGGGCGGCAAATTGTTTGAGTACGGTATGGCCTCCGTTCTCAAAAGAAATGCAGGAAAATTTTTGGAATTACGGGGCAATTTCGTAATTCCTCGAAACCTGCCTTCGAAAATTGGAATTTCCGGCAAAAAAAAAATGGTCGATGAATGGAAAAATCAAAAACCCAGGATCGTCAAAACGATGCTTTGAAGATGCAGCCAAAGCGCAGATCTGTATCGACAGGAGTGTGAACGGCAAAAATCGTTGTCCTTTGAAATAAAAAGTAAAAACTGCTGACGAAATTGATAATTCAAAAACTGGAATGGCCAATCAGTATCCTGTATCCGGGCAAAAGCATTGGGTCACCTAGATACCGTTTTTGCCTCACATTGGCAGAAAGACCAGGCGAAAATTGCCCCCCGGTTCGTTTATCGCATGCAATCCTCATTGTGAAGATGAAATCCTGTTCCTATCTTTAGAACCGGAAAAGTGAACATACGCGGATTTCTGAAGGGTTTTCAGAATTATCGAGCGCGTCTCGCCTAATGCTCATGAAAGCTGGAAAATCGTTCTTGTCATGAATGAAAATGATCTTAGACAATAGCGATGTTTTGGAATGGCCTCCAGAATATTCATTCGTCCGAAAGAAAAAGACTTGAGGCCCGAAGATTATTTTTCACGAGTGACCCTATAAAACAGCATTATCAATGGCGTTTTATGGCTTCTCCGACCAAGACGAAAACACCCACAGTTTAGTAGCGACTACATTGGATTTACGATAATGCGGGTAACCAATGAAAACGATTTACGCTTCCTGTATTGCCAGGACAGACGGCGCGACTTGTTATTGTATTGTTTTTCAGGGAAAACCTAAAAGTGAACGCCAATCAAGCTATCAAAAAGGAGGATAGTCTTTTGATACAACGGGAATCGTTACTTCATACATGGAAACAACGGAACGTAAGTCGTGGTTCATGGACGAATCGATGAAAATTCCTCTTCTATGAGGTGGAATGTACAAGTGGAAAATCAGTTAAAGAATAATGCTCCAAATGGAATAATAATTTCAGCCTTAACAATAAAAGGTTAATAAATAAAAGAAAAATTCCAACATCCTTGAGAAATACAGAACAGTCACTTAAAAACGAACGTGGTCTTGTTGCAGAACTCCAAAAACCAATCATTTTGTTTTTACCAAATGTTGGAAAATCGCGTAAATTAAAAGTATGAAAGGCAGAAATGGATTTACTAAAAGTTTGCCGACGTACGCACTTCATAATGCGCTTTTAAAGAAGGATATAAACTGAACAAATCCTTAAAATTCGAAAATTGGTTTAATTTAACCAGTTTCTTGCCGGAGTAAAATCGGACCAGTTGAATCTTAATACATTTTTTAATTTTTTAACGACCTATGCCAAGCCAATAAAATTTTTGACGCCTTTTCAGAAATTCACCAGAATTGAAAAATTTTAACTGGTATTTTTGCTGATGCGTAAATGCCATTATTGCACTTATCTGGGCAAACTTGTCATCTTACAGATTGTTTATTTTTTCGCTTTGGAATAGTAAAAGGAGGTTCGGTTTACAGGTTTTGAGCTTTACAACCTTTATTACATTGGATTAATGATCTGTTAATTTGCAATCTTTCTTTTTGTAATCAGCCCTAGAAATAAAAGCTGAAGTTTTCTGGCTAGGCAAACTAAACACGAACAAAAAAATGGGTTTTTTCCCTTGGTTTGTTGCTTGGCGGTATGATGATTCCCGTGCTATTCTTTATTCATATTAACGCTAAGCACCGACACTGCACGTGGACTGGTGCGTACAAATGCTACCAATATTGCCTTTGCTTAAACGAATACTAAATTGCCTTGGAGAAAAGCTACCTAAGCCATCAAAATTTTCCTTACTGCTTTACAATTATCGATTATAGTGGGAGCGGTGCTTTAGTATCGCCATTTTTTATAGTGGGACATTAGACAGAATATTTTGGAGCTGCTAAAATTGGAATCTCACGCGCAAGGGTCTCTGGTTTTTCCGGTTGATTGGGGAAATATTTTATCTTGGCCAGTGGCTCAAATAAAAAACAAAAATTCTTAAATTGCACTTTGATTTTTGTTGGAATCACTCTCCTTGAAATATACTTCCTGTGAAACGTTAACTGTACTTGAATAACCTGACCAATAGACCAACCTTCTAGATTTCGCGTAATAAAGACAAAAGTGGATAAGGTTATAAAGTTGGATCAGTTATAAAACTGGAGATCTGAAGATAGAGAAAAATTGGACTAGATCATAAGGAACATCATCAAAGCTTACTTTATATGGAAGGAAGCTGAAATGAAATAACAAATCGCGGCATCGATTCTTAAATGCTTTATGTGTATCGTCAAATTTTTTGGGCATTCACTTTTAAAAGTATAACCAAATTCAAGAGGAATACGATGTGTCGTTTTGATTTTAATAGGTGAATGCAAAAATAGATTTGATAATTTTATTTCAATAAAGCAAATTGTCCTTCGGGTTTGATATAATGCTTAAAGTTTTTTTTTTTCGTTAGCGCTCGTTCTAACCAATCTAATTAAGAGTTTCTAATAAGTGATGATATCTTTCGGCCGTATTTTTTATGTGGTTATTATCCACTTAATTTTTTTGCATGCGATTCAAGGAGCTAATCCTCTTTCCTTGCAAGGGACCTTCGAATCCCGGGAATATTCATAATCCTCATTAAATAAGCTAAATTGTTTTGATACAATCTAAGTCGAAAAAATTAATAGTAAAAGCTTATCGTAATCATAAGGTTAACTATTAATTATGAATAGTAATACTTTTATATTTTTGTTTATTGACTATGTTTAACACCAATATTCAAAAACAAGAATTATTATAAAAAGATTAGTAACAACTAGTAGTTTTATGGCTTTTTCGGTCGCCCTAATTGCCCAGCAACCTGAAGACTAGGGAAAGGTTAAACGACAGAAGCCAAATTCGGGTAGAAACAGTTTTTGACAAAGGAGGAACAGGACGCACTTCCACCTAGTGAGGTATTGGAAATCTTCGAGGGCGGGAAACGAAAGATTTTCAGAAGTGATCTTTACGGCATAGGGATCCTCCATTCAGATTCGCTGAGAGCGCCGATGTACATTTCCCCAGGCATAGTATTGTCCTGGTGTTGATAGCAGGTCTCCTGTAAAGATGTATTCGAAGGGCATAGGCGACTATCTTTGTGGCAAGGGTAAGCAGGAAATTTATAACGACGATTATTCTTGAAGTACTGAATAGCGACCAAAGGTTGCAGGGGCAAAATTGGTCTAATATTAGGTCATAAACTGCGGGGCCGTACATAGCGGCAAAAGTTGACGGGTGCGCAAAGTTGGGCATATCACAAAAATGCTCCAGAAAACATTCAACCGGCGATCAGATCATCTACTATCGCCACAGTTCAAGAAGTTCCGCTGAACGATTGTTGGTCATGAAGTAAGTGAAAACAACGTCCGAAATCGGATGCAAAAGATTATCAGCAAGGAAAGCGTTACTTAAAACAATGGCCGAAATGGGGAAATTGAACATTTAAAGGAGCTGTATATGAATAATGGATACCGGGGTAGTCAATTTTTATCAATAGCAAGAATATCATAAAACCTACCTTTTTTTTGGGGTAGGTTTCAAATCGGACTTGAACGGTAAAGACAATAGATAGAAATGGTTATTGCTAATTTTGAAAGGAAATTAAAATAGAAGGTTTTCGATGCCTGAAATACCGGTAATATGTCAAGTTCGTTTCTTTTAGGATACGTGACTAATGTAATATACATACAGCGGGTTAAATTTTTTTTAAGGTGACTTGATCGAGCTGGTAATCTCTTCCGCCCAGCTGCTGGATTTAGCTTTCTGTGAACGTTTCCTACCCTTGGGCCTTTTCCGATTAGAACAAGTCTTGCAATTGGGGAATGGATTTACAAAATCTACTCTTTTGGGTTTTATCAGAAAATTAACAGCTTTTTTTTAGTGGCCGCTTGTAAGTAAAAATGCAGACTAATACGATGTGATAAAACAAAATTAAAATGGATTATGTTACGCAGTTTAAAGAATAATTTGAAACGGCAGCAGTGATTATTGGACTTTATTTTTTTTGCTAATTGTGAAATACAAGTTAGTTGATAAGACGGTAAATAACAGTTTGTTTTAAAAAAAGGCAAGAGGCAAAATAATCAAAAAAGTCAATAATTTAATCACCTCTCGTTTGCCTTATAATTATCTTAATAATTTGGGGAGTCGACCAGTCAGAATTGGCCGTTTTTTATCGGATCGGGTAGTTACTGTGCCTTGGAATAGCAATGTTCGCTCAATGGTCAATCCTATCCAATTTATTACTTTCCAGTAAGTCATCTATTTTCTTCAATCACGTCCCGTTTTAAGTTGGATGATACTATTACATATTGATACGGACCTACGAAACCTGAAGGACAGGTGAGCGATATTTGTGTTTTTTTTCATTATTTCAAAACAACAGAAGGAGGAAATAACCTACCGAGCAAGTTTTTTATTCAAAAAACTGATAAAAAAGAAAACAATGACTAATATTTTCAATAGCCACTTCCTTAATTTTGATTTTGAAAGTTATTCCAATAAATCTTAATTCGCCCAGGAAAAGTTTGAAATGGAAAGTCGTTAAAAAAAATGACCGTTCCATCCATGCTTTAAATTTATCGATTCTTTAAGTTTGAAGAATAGAAGTAAAAATGGTATTTGGAGAAGAGATAGAAAAGAAAAAAGTATCGAAGCTAAATTTTTAAAAGAAGCGGAAAAAAACACATGCGTTGAAATTGATATACTGGGAAATATTGGAAGATGTGGAAATTGAAATAAATTGGGATGTTTTTGCAAACACCAATTAAGATTTATAAAGAAAGAATGCTCAAAAAGATTCAAAAGAACCTTAAATTGTCAAACCCAACATACAATATACGAAATGCAAAATGCTGCTGTGTTATAAATTATATCTGGAGAACCTAACCGAAGACTTGACAGTTAAATATGAAATAATAGCAAAGTGCCGTTCTGAAACAAAGACAGGTTTATTGAATACCTCTTTACCGAATAAAGGCAATTCCATTTTAGCATCCCAAATACTGTTGAATACCCAGCTATCATCTGAATATTAAAAATTCCGCCGACCATCTGCTTATTTATTTGGTGTTCATTGTAATTATAAAATAGGCATCGCCGCAAAGTGGTAGATCAGATCGGATTGTCTGCGATCAAATAATCCTAAATTATAAACTTGAAAATGAATTGGTCGCTCAATTCAAAATAGAGTCTCGCCAACTACTGCGAACAGAGATTTCATGCATTGCTGAAAGTAAAATATATCAATGTTCTCATCTGACTTTTCAATGGTTTACCCGCCCAAAAAGGTGGCCTGAATTCCGTGTAAGCGGGCCGGTTATCGTTTAATCAGGGGTTCGAGAAGAAAAGTTAATTTATGATTTTCAAGCAATATAACGTGGTGCAGAAGACTTGCTGTCTTTTAGGTAGCACATCGCTCTCGCAAGCGACCAAGACGTTTCAAGCTGGATGAAAAACCCGAATTTAGATTAAAGATACCCGAATAGCTTCAGAAGTCCTCCTAAATGGCGAATCTGTTGACCCAAAAGGATTTTTATTTTAAGTCAATAACGAATACCTCAATAGCTGGCAAGAAATTCGGACGATGACTTGAAATATGCTTGGTTCTCTAATGGGATATAACCAAAAATAATAACAAAATTGGTATGATGGGATGGACTATAGGGTACACTCTTTCTTTGAACAATAATACATCGTCATAGCTTTTTTGGGTGAATTTGAATTGGTTATCCGATTATACAAAAACTGATAAGATTATTTATGATAATAATTCTTCATTATCCGCTTTAATAGTGCTTCTTCCAATTGGTTTTTCCGAGCAAATTGGGCTGGTCCGACGGAGCTTCCTCCTTCGCGGGACAAAACAAATTCAGGATTGGCCAATAGGCTTGACAATGTAGCTTTCGGAACATCCGACTCGTAATTAATAGTTAATTCTGTAGCCTCAATATAATGGGCATTCTGATATTGTTTTAGGGAATATTATTGGAGCAACCACTTTAACCTGTTTATTATTTTTAGAATAGAAGTTTTGGGGTCTACCAGTTACATGATCAATCCTCAAACCGCTTGGAGGAAAATTCCTCTTTCATTCTATAACGCTATGTTTCTAGTGGTTGGCAGAACGAATTTCTTTCTATACCTCAACTTTAATAATAGTCAAGACTAGAATGGCATTATTCTATTTGCCTGTTTTCTCTCTTTTCTATATTATGGTATAGAAAAAATGAAATTAGAAGAAAGTGGAGGATAGATCTTATAAAAAAAAAGGAGAACTATATGAATCCTGGGTTGATTATTTGGAAGCTTACATGGTCTTTAAATGAGCGAAAAACTTGTGTTGGACATGAGTGGATACGCTATGAGCAAGCTGACCCCTCTACTGGGTTAAAATGGTCGCAGAGAAGTGCAATCTGCGTTCTGTCGGAAATGCTGACGCCTCTACATTAAAAAGCGTAGTCAAATTTTGGGTCTAATTGCCTTTTAAGCGATCCTGTTATTAGTTGATTCTAGATGAAGTGACCGCTTTGATTATTATATTTTGGTTTTACTTGAGGTTATTAACCATCAAAGATAGTCTTATATGGGCTGGAAAACAAACGTATGAGTCGTAAACAACTGTACAATGCCAACCAATCAAGGTAAAGGCTATAAGACGATAGCTAGA
>Ga0163217_1086723_pt1 | contig 10117 bp, 9 predicted proteins | sample SynspAceP_FD_185933 | JGI IMG/M metagenome (GOLD analysis project Ga0163217, IMG submission 185933) | Saline lake microbial communities from Ace Lake in Antarctica - Synechococcus sp. Ace-P (PacBio error correction) | ecosystem: Environmental > Aquatic > Non-marine Saline and Alkaline > Saline ...
ACAGCCTTGTCCCTTTTGCTCCGACGAACAACTCCTCTGGGAAGTGAAAGCCCCCGATGTGTCTGCGACTTGCCGGTCCGCGCAGCAAGGACGAGAATTTCATCCTCTTTACGCAAGAACCGCCTTGGCTCCCTCCCTCAACCCATTGCCATGGATGCAATGCCAGAAACTTCTTCACCCCTCTCGCCTCCGGCCTGCGCGCCTAAGAGTGTCAATCCACGTTCAGCAGGGAATCGGGACACTGCAGTCGTTCAATGTTAAGCGTCCACGACTTGGGACGATGACCCACGTAACTGAAATTCTCAGCCTCACCAAATGATTTGGAAGCTATGCGAGTGGTTTGCTTGCCACTGACATCAAGACGGTGCCCATGGAAACGACTGGAAACTACTGGTTCACCCTTACAAATACTAGTGAATATGCATTTAATCCTATCTTCAATGCTAGGCACGTCAAAAAGTTCCCGGACGAAAACTGATTATCAGTGATGCTCAAAATGGTTGCAGCAACCCTTCACAAGCTACGTCCTTCGCTGCAAGCCTTTCACCAATCCCCGGTATCGCAAGCTCAGGGTCTAACTCCGCAAAGATGGTTTTGTCGGCTTATCGGCTCCTCGCATCACAACACATCAGAACCCTCATGCAAAATGAATCTACAGTTCAATCATGTTGTTGAAAGACAATCACTGTCGACTGCACGCAGGATCATGATGCCATCCTTTCAGGGTTAAAGGAGATCAGAGAGTTGGCCGCACTGGGCGTGATCCCCGCTGCAAGGAGCACAACAACGAACTCCGGCTCAAACGGCAACTATCAAGAAAACACCTCTTGAGCTTTAAGGTGCATCGAAGTTTGATGCTTAATCGTAAAGAATTCAAAGAAGTAAAGCCGCAAGTCGTTTAGGAAATGAACCCTGCGGGTGCAGTGACCTGAGAACAAGCTAGCGATGGGCAATCATCGGCAATTTGGGGTTTTCTCGATCATCCTAGGCCTGATCACGTAAGCAGCCAAGACCTATTAAGCCTGCCCGGTTTAGGCCTGCAACCCGGTTGAAAATTACCCCCCTGTGAAACAGTGAGGTGGGCTTGAACCATGAACCCGCTCCAAGCGCCAACAAATTTGGCTCCTGGCTGGCTTTACCCAACAAAATAAGAATTTCTGGTGCCGGTAACGTTCCCGCGACAACACAGGGACAACTAGGCCGGCAAGCGGCTTTTTGGGATGCAGCAGTGCCAATCAGCAAACCACAACTGGGGCCTGGTGCATTCCAGCGCGCTATCTCACGGTTGAAAAGGCAAAAGGGCATGATAGCTACATCGCGCAAGAATGCCATTCTTTACTATATATGTTGCCTATGCATGATTTCAAGACCGGGCTTGGCTTACCACAGGCATCAAAACACCAACGTGCGTTCTGGAAAGCGTGCAAAGCGCTGTTACAACTGTCCGCAACCGGGAATAATGGCCGAATCTCTATGCCGTGTGTCTTAGAAAGATGTCACCCCTCCGGTCAGTACAGCCTGGGCTGAGACATACAATCGCGGATACAGCGAGGCCCGGGCAAGGCCTGATGTGAGAAGCCGATAGCCCGCCACAGGCCCTAGAGCTGCCAGGATTCAGAAAAGCGGCATCCCACTAACACCCTCTAACAAATGAGAAACTGCGTACAGGGAGGTGTGCCGGCATCGGGGAGAAACCCAACTGGCTGGACGGCCCCGGAACAATTTCACGTGGTGCTGAACCCGCTACCCCTGAATGCCACTGAGCTCACGCAAGCGCGGGAGCGGGGGCCACTTTTTCGGAGCCAGGTGAGCGGGTTGCGCCAGCATCCCAGACCAATGCAACCGGTGCTGACGAGGCCGGGACAGAAGACTCGAAAAGCTCACGCGCCCCAGGACCACGGAGAGATCAAGCCCCTCAAAAGGACTGGCAGCGGGCAAGGAAAAGGCCATGGGCGAAATGGAGCCTGCCCTGGTGCTGGCGAAAAAATGGAAGCCTCGGCTCGGAGGACGCGGAACCTAAGACCACCTGCGAACCGCATAGGGCCAGACCTGATCCCGACGGAATGCCACCGTGCCAGGCTGGCGATGCCCTGCCTGGAGATCGGCCTCACCCGCGCCCGTGTCAATCATTGATGGTTGCGTCAATCGGTGACCGTCACCCCCTGTTTGAACCTCCCTCAAGCTTGGGGAAGGTTTACCCAATGTAGGTACTGGATCTTGACCATGCTGTCGGGCCGTACGTCAATCATTTGGTCGCGTCATCAAAGCTGTGGGCCAGTTTCGTGTCGGGGCCGCCTTGTCTGGCACTGTGCCGCGGCATGGACGTGACGGCCAGTCGCCCGCGTCAATTACAAAGCGATCACTGAATCACTAAAACCCTTGCACGCACTTCTTCTGGGACGTAGTCTCGCCTTTAGATGCCCACGATTTTGCATGGGTGCACCAACCGGTCCACCCGGCTGCCACGGTCATGGATCCAACTTGGAAAAATCGTGTCCCATCCGCCGGACGGGGGCTGGTGAAGGTCACCACAACGACGCCGTTCGTACTGGCAGATCACCAAACCAGCACCGGGAGGTTTCCACCGATCGGCGCACGTAACTGATTCGTCGATCACCACAAAGGCCACGATCCAACGTCTGGGAACGTGCCCGCAGCTCGGTAAGCTGGCCTGGCCTCCACAGCCTCACCAGAGCGTGGCCGGGGAAGAAACGGCAGGGTGATCCTGCTCGATCATCGCCATTTGGATGGCTAGGCCAGTGGTCTAGGCCCACGCCCGGTGGGCCAAACAAGCAGCAATTCTCGGGCCTGCAGCAGCCAGGTTGCTGGGCGGGCCATACCTGCACTCCTGCCAATGCTTGGCCTCACGCTGCTGATCAAAGCTCATCGAGTCCTTCTGCCAGCAATGACCCTCCCCCCATGAACGCTGGTGCCGGGCCACTACGTGATCCACCTCCTCCGCAAGGCAAATATAGGAACTGGCCGGGTCCAGCCCTCGGGCCTCAGCCGCCTGACCGACGCTGCCATTCTCGGAACCGCGCCACTTTGAAGCTGTATAGCGACAGCGGGCAGGCCGCTTCCACCGCCTAAAGCGGCACCGGGGAGGAGGTGTCAATAGGAGGCCAGCAGGTTGGGGAATAACTAGATCAGCCAAGGTTCCTGTGCGTGGGCGGCACCCGACGCTGCTGCAAGAGCGACGAGGACATGTTGCGCGCGCCCCTGCCCTGCAAAAGGCGAGCACCACTCAAAATACGCCACCCGTCACTGCGACACTACAGCGCTTCGACATCAACCGGGCCGCCGCGCGGGGCGGTCACTTCGCGCCAACCAGGGCGGCTGCGAGACCATCCCACCATGCGGTATCAGAACAGCCTGCGTTGGTAGGGCAATGCACAGGGCGCCGGGGGTGGCGCGCACCCATCGATCAAGGTGCTTTCCCAGTCGATACACCCAAGCCGGGGTCATGGCAACCGCTTCCGGGGTAACCCTGGCAACCGCAAACCAGTCACACGATGTAAACATCCAAGCCGTCAATGGCCAAGCCGCACCGGGTTTACCTGACGGCCAATTCACTCGGCGCAACGTGATAAGACGACCTGCCGCACCTCGATCCGTGCTGGTGCTTACCACAACGCACAGTCAGCAAGCTCGGAATCGCGAATCGGAAGGCCAGGCCAAGTCCCAGGACCGATCGGAACTCCGCCATTAGCCCGCGCCGGCATGGGAGGCACTGACAACCTCGAGAGGCAACTCGCCGTATCTCGGGGCCGGCTCCGAAATTCAACAGCTCCGCGCACAAGCAAAACTCTGCTCCACCGCCGTTTGACAGGGCCAGGCCCCCACGATGCAGGTCCTTGGGCCATCGCCCGGTGGTTGCGGCTGGACAAGGGTTAGTGGCCCAGAGGCTGTAGCGGGGCCGTGGATGCGGAGGGCTAACTGCCATCACGAATTGCGAACTGGGCACCGAAAGGGCGACCGTCGGCACCTCTGGCTACATTATCCAACCGGCAGGGCGCCAGGGCGTTCGCAACCTTCTAAGACCACAAAGCTTCGGGCCCGTGGCAAACCACCTGCCGTAGGCCCACCGCTCCAGCCAGCGTAAAAGGGAACAGCAGTGGCGGAAAGGCTCGCCCCACTGGGATCTCCAAACCCGCTTGACCTGGTGTGGAAAATCGCCAAAACCGGACCGGGGGGCGGTCTATAAGCCAGGGAAACATCCAACCTCCGGTCTGGGCCCCTGCAACGGCCTTCCACTCCACACAACGCTGGCAGTGCTTTGACAGGAATCCATCCGGCGCCTTTTTCTCCTAGCAGTGCTCCAACAACGTGGCGTCAGAGCTGATGGCGCTCCAATAAACGGCACAACAGGGCTTCCCAAACCTCAACCAACGTCATGGGCTCTGCTGGGGGCTTGGCGGCTTGGGGGTTGAGGCGGGCCTGAATTCGATCCGTGAGCATACTCACTCGTAGATAACCCCCGCTGGCAGCACCACCTCCGCGGCTGGCTACCGCTTGAACATGTACAGCGGCAAATCTTTGAACGCGTAAGGGGACGCAATGGGCCCTGTCCTTGGCAATGCAACTGGATCAGCTTCAAGCCCCTCAAGACGTCAACCTGTTGGTGGGCGCGACCCCCTCAACCAGAATGCGCCGAAGCAAGGAGTCTGAAGTCCGTGAAAACCTGGTGACTCCTGAAGCCATCCCCACACCGCACGGAGCGTGGGTTGCAAACACCGCAAACTCGTGGCACAGAGCTGATGGGGGCGATCTCCTGCAGAAGCCGGCTGCTCGATCAAGATCCGCAGCTACCCTCAAAAACGGGATCTCCCACATCCCCAGACAACTGGCGCGACGACGAGACCTTTGAACCGATCCTCAGCCGTCGGCCCGGCAGAACACCACCGGGCCGCCAGGAGAAATCAACCTGCAAGCGAGCCGCCCTTGCGAAATGGCCCGAATCGGTGTCCTTTCGCGGGGCGACCACCACACGGTGAATCCTGCAAGCGAGATCCAAGTGCCTGGGTGCTGGCCGGTGGACAGGATCGCAGCGGGGACATTCTGCGGGTGGATGGCCCGAGAGAGCGGCTCCAAATCTTGATTCGAAGCGATCCTTAACTCGATTCGAGCCACAACCAGTCGATCTGATAAGAATCGATACTCCTGCGACCATCGTTCTGAGCTGGGCGGAAACCACGAAAACGCTACAGTCCAATTTTCTGTCTGATCGAGTCGCTTAACACGAACCCTAACTCCGCACGCGAATCTTGCTCGACTGCTTCGTCCCTGCTGATCACTGATGTGCTCCATGCAGCTGAAGCCTGTCGCTTGTTCGATGGTCCGATTGCACGAGGTTGAACAGGAAACTGGTCGCGTTGAGGAAAGCCGTGGCGATGATTCTTGAGCCGATGCACCGATCGCGGGGGACCGTCGCTAGTCCGGAGAGGTCCATGCCCGGGGCCATCCCCCTTTCCCAAGAGCCGCCTCCGGTGATCCTGCTGGTCATGCCCTCACATGTCCATACGGCCAAGGCTGTAAACCTGGAGTGGCTCCAATACGGAATCATGGTCCCTTCCGACGTATGGGACCTGATTCCGTGCCGCTCCCCTCATCCGATCGGTCCAGCGATCAGGACCACGAAGGCAAGAACTCTCTCTCTCGTTTCTCGACCCAGTTTCCCGGTCTATCAGGGCATGCAAACGGAATCCGTCAGCCTTTCCTTGAAGGCCGAATCGATCCTTCGACGCCCCAGCAGCAGGCAAGGTTCAGGACTCCTCTCCCAAGTCGTGGACCGATGCAACTCATGCGATGGGGCAAGAGTCCCCCCGTCCCTGGACTCCCTCGATGATTCTGATGACACTCGAGATCCAGCTCCTGCGGAATCTCCTGTTTCGGGACCCTACATACGTGTCCCTCAAAGATCGAGGGCAGGAGTCCCCTTGGGGCGCACGATCTTTCCCTTCCCTACTCTCCACCGGCCTGGGTGGACACCCTGCGCTGGCTTGAATCCCTGATCAATCCTCGTCCAATCTCTCTGCTGCCGTGAACAATCGCCTGGAGGAATTCATCCGGAGCAGGATCATATGATCAACAACTGATCCTTGCCTGAAGACCAACAACTCCTATTTTGTCAATGCGGCCCAGACTGCCCTACACGTAATTCGGATCGACAGATATATCTAAATGGCCTTGCCCGGTGCTCAACACCGTGGATCGACAGTCCTACATCAGACTCCTGCATGTCCGGTGCCCTGGCGAAAAATAAGCGCGGACAGCCCGCTTTCTAATCAGCATGCGCCGGCCCACCCATCAAATCTGCCGTTCAAAAAGAGGCCATTCCGGCTGGGCAGGTTGAAACACTAGCTATCCCGGGGTGATCAAGCCACGACCAAGATCAGCCCGGGTCTTGCGTTGAAGGGATACAGTCTGTCGGGATGCCTATCGAAGACCTTCAAAGTTTCTGGAGGATTCTCGTCGAGTATTCATCCTGAAAGAGACTAATCGATCAACAGCGCTCATGGTCAAATCGTCAAATCACCACAAACGCGCAAGTGTTGCGACGGCAAGGACAACTGTTCTGTCTCGTGCTCAGGGGCAAGTTCCTCGAGCCTGCATTCAGAATCTGGCAAGGACTTGGCAAGAGCGACCGAACTCGATCCCAAAGCCACATGCTTCTTGCCCTACCAAGGGCTAGATTCTCCTCTCAATTCCAAGAGGGCACTGTTGTGAGGCTTCGCGCAAAGCGAAACATCTCAGGCAGTGGAACCCAATCGATCTGACAAAGACAAGTACATCCGAAAATCTAGAGCTTGCACTCTTTGCGCGAACCTCCCGCTGGACATCGCCGGAAATCGGACCTGAATCATACCTGACGTTAAGTGCGGTGGAAAGGAAGCGAGGCATTGTCCTGCGAGTAAACGCCCACCTCAGATCGGTACTTGATACCCTTTGTTACCATGAGAATCTGCTAATATCTACAGTCAAGAGCCCTCTGGTTTCACCTTTTGATAGTTTCTGATGCCAAATGAAGCCCTGGGTTCTGCATGCGCTGGCCCCAATGAATTGCGGCATTGCACGTAAATGGCTAGTCCTTGCTGACGGAGCCTGATGGGATGAAAGCCATGGCGTGTAATCCCCAATGCTTCTCCCCTGCCCAGATCCTGATCAGGACCAAAACGCCTGAATCACTCTGATCACTTGAAACCAACGAGATTCTTCAAGGGGCTTATCCTCTCCCTCCATTTGGCACATCACTTTGCTAGCGATGCCTTGCCGGGGCAAGACACCCAACTCCGACTGCCTTGCAGCTGAATCAAGCCCACGTCACAAAAACCTGCGAGTGGTTGATCGGCATTTAAAGACCTCGATTCAGACTCCCTTCCTTAACCCCGTGATAACCATACATAGTTCAAAAGACTTATTGCGCTTGGAATCGAATGCTCCTAAACGAGCCCTTATGGACGCATGGATCTGGAGCTTCCATTTTTGCTTTGAATGCGCTCGAATGGTGCGAACAGGTAACTATTCTACCTAACTTTCCTGAACGAAATCCTGTTGAGTTTTCTCACGGGACGAGCTAACACGGCTCCAGGATCTGCTTTGATGCACAAAATATCTCTATGCTGTTCTCCACTCACAAGACTCGCCTCGCTGCCCACTGTCTTATCCGGCCATGCTCTCAACGAATCTGTGTTCGATTGTGCGCCTATGTCTTCTGACTCCAACGGCCTCCAATAAACAGGTTGGGGAGCGAGAAACCAAATACATTGCTCCCTTGATCAGCCATAAGTTATGCAAATCTTGAAAGTGTTCAGGGCTCTACCGCTACGAGAATGCCGAAAGTTTAATGATGATCCGATCCTCCAGGCAAGCCCTGAGCGCTCTGTTTTCCCCTCCCAGTCTTAATCAAGAAGGACTGCTGAAAACTTCAAGACAATGTTGATCTGCCGCCGTCGAACGGGGCTATCTGCGCTGGAGCTTCTGCCAACAGAAGACGGGATCTCTTCTTCTTTTATTCAGAAAAGCAATACAGTGCGACACATTTTGGCATTAGGGAAGGAGCTCTGGCCCTCGCAGGCTGATTGAATCTCCTGAAGAATTCGCCGCTCATTGATCCTATTGCGAAATTGAACCGATCACTGGCCAGCTGTACACACTGCGCGTCACGATACTTCATATTGTCTACACCATTTGAATCAAAGTACGCCCAACCAAATGGATGTGCCCCAGTAGCGCTCTTCCAAAGCTGAATTACGCTGGGCCTTTCCAGTGAGACACGCTATTGGCTCAAAACTCTAGTGATCCCCAGTGCCTTCTAGCGCTACGACTATGGAAGCAACTGGAAAGCTGAAGTCGAAACCGTGGAGCAGGCGCAGGCCTCGATTCCAGTCCCCTTGAGCAGAGCTCGGGAGACCACTCACTGGAATCCGGCAACTGGTTCCGAAACTTATGGCCCCGCAATCGGCTTTCCGCTCTCCCAGTGGGCAGATGCTATGTCGTCTGGAACGTCCCTGGGCGTAGGTGAAGCCTGGTCCGATGCTGGGCGAGATTCTCCCCAACTCTTCCATGAAGCACTGACTTGCCCGCGAGCTAATCCCAACCGAAATCTTGGCACATGATGTTTATCAACAGAAACGCCCTTTTGAAGTCTCACCTGCCCCCCTGACCTTATCCGTGCGCTGGGGGATCTGCCCTCCAGCGAATTATTGGATACGAGGGGAAGTTTGGTCGAAATTGCCCCTCTTCCCTCTCTTTCTGAAGGGGCATGTATTGCATGACCGGAGGTCCAGGTAACCTGCCTCGCTGTAAGGTCAGGAATCAAAGCCAGGTGAAAATGCGCGTCATGTGCCGACGGAAGGACCTGCGCCACCATCCTGCTCTTGCAGCCTCCAAAGCAACTGGCTTTTGATGGGAGAGCCTGATCTAAACCATTTCGAGTAACCTTCATTACTACAGGACCGATCCCAACGTGGCCCCCAGCGTTATGGCGTAAATTGCCCACGAAACATGGACTTGCTGTGAAGCATCGGTCAGGGCCTCTTTAAACGTGCACTCCAATATTTAAATCGCGCTTTCTGAAATGACTCTTACAAGATCGGGGGAAATGTTGCCATCCGACTGTGTATGACAATGTAGTCCTCATCCGCATTATATTTCCTATCTTCCGAAAACACACTTCGACTTCCCTACGGAAATCCGCCGGGATGTCTACGGGCCCTCCTAGCGGCCTATCTATTCAAGAGTTTCTTGCCATCCTTTCTTCGTACGACGACACGCTCTTGTGCCCAGCCGCGTACGCTCGGGGCGTATGAAAGCAATCTTTCCAGGGCCAAGCATTTCTTCACTTCTTCTCATCCACCACTCTGTGTCTTTCCGGACGGGTGACGATTTTGTCTAACGCTCCGAAACACTGACGCGGGAACTTGATTCTTGGTACTAGGCGCATCTCGGGGGAAACAATAAACTTCCAGATCTCTCTTTTATTGAGCTGAATCAAGAACTAAAAGTTTGGGGTCACCTCGCTACAGGTTTCGCCTCGGGCACAACCATTCCTCAGCCTGTGAGCCGCTTTAGTTACCAATTTGGTCAGCCTTCGGCAATATCCGATGTCTCATACTCCCCCTGCACGCTCCGAGCCGAGATCGGGACTTCCTTTGCCAGAATCGAGTGCTTTGTTTCCTACACCTCTAATCTGAACGCTGGACGAATTCTCATGAACCATTATCAGATTGCCGGTGTCGAAGCGATCATGCTGGCGGCGTCGGATGGATTGACCCGGATATCTCTGCCCCGGTCCAGTAATCTGGCGGGGCCCGTCCTACAGCTGCCACAGCGATCACTCGCTTGAGTGTGGACTTGATGGATGAAGCCGATTCTTCTGGAGCGAGAGCTTAACCGACCACTGTTATGCTATCTTGCAATCCCGACGCCTATTGATCTTTGAGTACAACTGATCAAGCTTCGGAACCCTTGGTGAGCCCCCTGTTCTGGGGCGACGCAGCATCCATTTATTCGTTCGATCGCATCTCCATGCCATCCTTCGCGCATCGTCCATCTGAACTCTTGCCTCAATAGCCTCCACCCGATTCCCTGTTCCTTGGCTGCAGGGTCTGGTCCCAGC
>Ga0163217_1087323_pt1 | contig 10117 bp, 12 predicted proteins | sample SynspAceP_FD_185933 | JGI IMG/M metagenome (GOLD analysis project Ga0163217, IMG submission 185933) | Saline lake microbial communities from Ace Lake in Antarctica - Synechococcus sp. Ace-P (PacBio error correction) | ecosystem: Environmental > Aquatic > Non-marine Saline and Alkaline > Saline ...
TTTGTCGAATAGCTCAATGATTTTTTTTTCAAGTAAGTGTGGCTCAAATAAATTCTATGCATTTTGGCAAGCCTGAGCAAAACAAGAATCGATCAATTGTTAAAGTTTTTATTTCATCACATGAATCAAAACCTCTATTTTTTAGAGAAAATCGAAAATGTAACCACTTCTTTGAATACTTATTTTGGGATATTCCATTTATATTTCTTGCGAAAAGCAAATGAAAAACCCTAGAAGAAACACAAAGCCTAATATTATCTTCATCCTCGCGGATGATTTAGTTACGGAGATTTGGCTTTAGTCAGCATATATCGAAACTCCAGCTATGACCGTTGCAGCAAAATGCGGATGTTCTTTTCACCAATTTTTACCAGGACTACTGTTGTGCGCCTCCGCTCTGCTTTATGACTGGCTACATACGCCACCGCCTAAAGAGGCAATACCTGAATTGCAGACGAAGGCAACGTCCAATGCCCGATCGTCATGACTGTTTCTAAACTAAGCAAAAGGCCCTGTCGTAACCGGACTTTCGCAAATGGGGATGGGGATTTCCAGTTCGGCAAGCGACCCGGTCAATCAGCGGCTTCGAATCAAAGTTTTTGGGTACAAGTGGCCAGCGTATGCCCATCGATTACCCCCCGATTATTTGTTGGGATAATTTGAAAAGTAGACTTCCCCGGAACGATGGGACACAAAAGGGATAATTCGCTCCGGATAATCAGGAGCGAAACCTTGGATCAATTGAAAAAAGAACAAGAAAACCGTTTTTCTTATTATGCCGATCGTCATGCTCATGCAGAATGGGCAGCGCCGAGGATGAATTTGGCAAAAACAAGACAAATTCCCAATGAGACAGCTCCTGTTGCCTAAAGTCAAAAGGACTGATATGGTCTTGAGAGGCGAACCGGGTTACCAATCTTAAGCCTAATCCACAATGCACCTAGCTGCGAATGTGAGCCGAATCGATCGATCGCCAGTGGTGCCACAAGTTGGAGTTGGGATGAGTGAAACATACGTAATCATTTTTGCCTCAGACAATGGTGCGCACCAAGAAGGTGGGCCAAGATCCGATTTTTGATAGCAACGGAATTCAGGGGGCAATAAGCGAACCCTCTACGAAGAGGAATCGTAACGCCGATGATTGCCTATTGCCGGAAAAATAACGCAAAAGTTCCAAAGTGATCAGACATTGCCTTTGGGCCTTACTTCCACTTTCGCTGACGGCAGAAATCAAGCCTGAGAAAGAAACCGATGGATAGTCATTTTTGCCTACGCGTTGGAAATGCCTCAGCAAAGAACTCCATGAAACTAGCTTATTGGGAAATTCATGAAGCAAGGCGCAAATCAAGCTATTTCTCAAGGAAACGGAAAGGGATAAAACTGCAGGTTTGGGGCAGAGCAACCTATTTGGACTCTATTGACTCAGCAAGGATCCAAGTGAAAGCACAATCTATCCGTAAAACCCAGAGATAACAGAAATTAGCGCACCTCATGGAATGAGGCCCGTACCATAACACAGTTTTCCGCTTAAATCCAATAGAGCGTGCAAGTCAAAAATAAGCGCAATGATTTGTGCTGCAAACAAGATTAGGTTTTCGAAGTCTGAGGTAAAGAGCCCCATTGGAGAATGCGTAAAAGAGCCTAGGGGCATTAAGAACTTCGGACTGAAAAATGATTAAATTTCCAAATTCCATACTAAGCTGAAAGCCATGAGAAATCACAATATTCATTTTCTTTTTACAACAGCTGTACTCCTTCGAGTAAAAAAACTGAACCATATTTAACCGCAACGTACGAAACGTCGGTCTATCGATCGCATCGATCAAGCTATTGATAACATGATTCCAGCAGATGCCAAAATAGAACATCTGGCATCTGGTGTTGATTGGTCAGAAGGCCGCTTGGTTGAAAGATCAGCAGGCGTTGATTTTTCGGGATGTGCCAGCGAATAAAAATTACGATGGTACGAAGTGGAATAGTTATCCATTTCTTGAGCCTTCAGGATACTTGGGAGCGAAAGATAAGAGAGAGCCAGGGTCAAATGGTCTTGCTTGGATCTTGAATGGCGGTCTTTCCCTTTGCAGCATGGATCAATCGCAGGTAGGTAAAGCTCATACATCCGCTCCAGACCCACCGGCCTATGAAAACTTAGCTTTTTTGAATGGAAGGAAAAAAAAATGAATAGCCACAAAATATTTTGGTGGTCATTCCAATGGTTCGATTTCTTACAGATCCAACCTACGTTTCTGGATGAGTGGGATGAAAGGAACTGATTTGCCAGGGAGTTTATCGGCCTTCAAAAATGGAGAATTGACCTACAAGAAGACATCTCACCGCCCTAACATGGACGTCGCTCTCAGTCCCGGATAAAAACACTTTATCGCGCAGCCAGAATGCAGCGAAAGCGCGGTAGTATGCCTATCAATTGAATGAGGCGGTGAGTGATAAGCGGGAAAGTACGTTGAATGTAACGCAGCAGATCGCCCGAGCGGAAAGCTTGCCAGAGGCCGGAAAGTTCATTCCTCGGAGTCCTTTTGCACGGGCTGGCGGGTTTGATCATTAAGTCCAGAAGGAGCATCTTGGCACTATCGAAAAACAGGCCAAGCTACTGCAAACTGTGCTTTGATGCAGAGGAAAGTATTATACATCACAGCAGATATCATTGATGCGAATCAGGTTTCGTGATATTAAAAAAATTAGAAAATTAAAATTTTAAGTGGGTTAAGTAAGAATTTTTGGGTAAGTCCAAGGCGCTCTATATTTAGGCCAATCAGTTCATTGGCAGCTGCAATTTCCTGTGAAATTCCCTGTTTTTCATCATTCCAAATCAGTTCTTCCGCCAAATTCGCGCTTGCGATATTGGAATGAGTGCATGCAAGCAGCAATTCTTCCAGCCTCTGGTGGACAAAAGTAGTTTGATTTCGGGTTTTGATAAACACTCAGCAAAATTGGCCACATGGAAGATAGGCCTTTCAGTCATTCCGTGCCAAGTTTCTTGCTTTCTGTTTTTGGAGCTTTTGATTCTGGATCCCTTCTGATAGATTTCGTAACGCCATCACGATTGACTTACCAGCAGTTCCTTTTCCCTACATATCCAATTCCAATAATTGCCAACGGTCTGTTTGTAGTCCTCCGTTCATGTCCAATAAATTAATCAAAAAGTCCTTTTTCCGGATACAGGACATTCCAATGTGTCGAAAGTATCCTCGATCTCGATTCTCTTGTTGACATTAGCGGCGTAGTCAACCACTCGGAAGGACTGCCCGGATATTCTTCCACCCAGATCGCCAGTTCTAATAAATGCACGCCCAGTCAGACATCAAACCCTCCGCCATAGTCAGAAATTCGCCCAGCTCCCGTGAAGCGATTTGGGGAAGTTCTGGAAATCGCTGGCCCAGCCAAAAATCATAACCACGCCTCCCGTCTGGAGTCGAGGCTTGATCAAGTTTTGCCAAGCTCCATAAATTAAAAATCTGACCAGATATTGACTTTTCTGATTTGCCGAATAGCCACTTTTACCAAGTCCTTTGCTTCGATGAAAGCTGTCAGAAGCGCGGCCTGCCTGGCCCAACCGTGCATGATTCGAATTGTTACTGAATTTTTGTGCATGGACACATCAATCAACATTCACTCTATCGTATTTGCACATAGGTTTTTTCTACATATACATCCTTCCCACTTGGCAGGCGGCAAAAAACAGCGATGAGGCAATGCAATGATCGGAGTTCCAATGAATACCGCATCCAAGTCGCTCCGCTGAAGAAGACTCTAAAGTCCGACTAGCGATCTGGCTTTTTCCCTGTTTGCAGTTCCCCCATCCGCGAATTTCTCGATCGAGTACATTTTGGCAATATCACAAAAGGGCTATACACCACGGCTGAATGGCGAGGTGATGCGAAGAATTCCTAAATCCCATGTTATTTGCAACCTATGAGTGCTACTCGGACTTCTGTCCACTTGCAGCGATGCCTTGCTTAGCCTGAAGTAAAGAAGGGGCTAGCCCAAAGCCCACCGCTAAGAACCTGTAGATTTGATAAAAGTGCGAATCAGTCATAGGTAAATTGGATTTGGTTTGGGAATAGGATCTGACTCAAGAATACGAGAATAGAGATGAATTAGAAATTAGAGATGTAAATCGTAGTTGCATTATAGCTTAATAAAAACCTTTTATTGGATAAAGATCAAAAAAAGGTGATAAGTGGTGAATTTTACAGCTGATTCTTTGGAAAATGTGGGAAGTATTCAGTTATTTTTTTGAATCAGTAATATTTATGGCAACTTTAAATTCATCAAGTAAGAGATCAAAAGGCGGAAATACGATCCGGTTCTATATTGGAAAAAGTTCCGAGATCAGGCACAAAGGGAGTTATCTCGGAGATTTCTGGACGAGACTCGCAGAAGTGCAAAACGAATTGGTTGAGTTTTGAAAAAGTCTTGGAGGAATTTCAAATTTTGTAACACGAAGGAAAGAACGCAGTGATCGTTTTTGAGAGGGGCAGCCCAGAAAGTGAGCATCCGAATTAGTCGACCTGCTGACATCTCCTCGGAGAAGAAAGCGATCGAGCAGCAAGAGGAATCGCTGGTTAATTCCAAGTAGTTTGAACGGTTCAAACCGCAGAAGTGCAAAACAAGATCGGCCCTGAAAGATGTCCTTTTATTGGATTCGGAGACCTGGCAGAATGGTCAAAATCCTTTGGAAATGCTGAAACAGGCAACTGCAAGAAACCTACAGGAGAACTCTAAGGGATCATGCGTTAGGCGCGGCTTGAAAGGAAGAGGCATTGACTCGGTACGAAATAAGCCTCTAACAGTAGCTTGACGAGATTAAAGACTAATGGTTTTCCCAATTTGTGAGACGTGGAAGCATCGCAAGAATCCGCTTCCACGTTTTTGTTTTATGGACGGAGCGAAAATGTATTTTTTGAGAACCCTTTAAGATTACTGCTTCTCCAAAAACCAACTTATCTCCTCATATTTAATTCCAATAAACTTTCCCAAAATTTTAAGCTACAAATCCGTCAAATATCCGATTATTAAAGCGCCAATTAGTAAAGGGTGGTCAATCAAAATAAGGAAAGAAAATGCTTTGACGTAATTGAAGTATTTCTGCTTTTGTCAAAGAATTGACCCGAATGCCCAAAGACATGTATAAGAACCAAATAAGGGACCTTATCTATTTTCAAATCGAATTGGAAGTGATCTTTCTGGAATCAAGTGTATTGAACTAATGGAATCGTAATACCTTAAGATTGAAAAAAAGGAGATATGAAATTGCTTAAGGGGTTATTTTAGTGACGCTATTTCTTGATAACAAATGAAGGTGGGTTCTCTCCCATAACTACGCAACGTGTTCCTGATCACTACTATCCCATCTGGCAAAACGCCATAGCATGGGCAGAGGCGGTGGCAAATGGGGAGAGCAGAATCGGTGAAATGGATTAATATAATTAAACCCATGGGGAGGTCCCCAAGAAGATTGCTGAACGATGCGATGACTTGGGCTCCCCGTTTACAAGCCAATCCACCACCCGCACACGTGTAGAAATCATCAATTCCTGGCCCTTTACCAGGACCCTTGAAGGGATAAAATCGGAGCCGTATTCCGTTACGCGGCCGAGGTTCTCTATGTGGGAAGCAGGCAGTTATGTCAATAATGAATTCGCGCTAAATGATGACCATGGGATGGGAATGGAGGAGATGATCTTGAGCTGCATTGGGCTTCGGCGATTAACAGGTGAAGATCTTTTGAGGAAATCCTGTGACAAGATTTTTTTACTGATAAGCGAAGGGTTGGAAAAAAGAGTTGGTCCAATGGTTTGCTCAGGAAGGCTGATCAACTCCTTCCTTGATTTCTCAGTTCCAATGGAGTCAGGCAGCTCGCTCCATCCCTTCGCAAACTTGCTCCACCGTGTCACTTCTAGCTGTGGCAAGTTAAAGGTGGTAAATGTGGTTGTAGTTAGTAGAGCCAATCAATCGCGTGTCAATGAGGTGGGTTTCAAAAAAAAATCTCACCGTGATAAATCACAGGAATTCGAAAGTATTAATTTTTCTCAAAACGAATATCAAAAGATCCGATGAAAATGAGAAATTATTTTTTCAAGTAAGCGGAATACATCCAACTGATTTTTCTTGAGCTCCTGCACGTAATCACTCATCAATGCATTTGTTCCTTCTCCCCAGCATCAGCTGGACAATTCCAAAGAGTTGCGCGCTGGCAAAGGAATGAATGGTTTTGAATGAAACTTAAAATATTGATACCGCCTGCTGCCCGTCGGATACTTCTTTGCTTTTCTGGACGCTTCGATATGTCTGTAGTAAGAGTATTATGATTTGAGATGACCTAGCGTTAAACACCGCTCAGCAACTTTCGTCAATTTTAAGCAGCAATCATGTAAGAGTTTCTTCGAACTTACATGATTCAAAGAACTTTTCTCCTTGGATATCCAGTTGATATGCCTCTTGATTGATAAAAGATCGAATAATAGCAAGAATGCTCGTCTAGTTTAACCTGCCATTCTGCGACTTAGTCGCGTCTAGACCCGATTGAATTTAAGTTTTCCCATAATAATTAATTAAAGTATAATATTCCTTTGATTGACTATTAAGGGTAATAGTTATTTTCTACTATAAGTATAAACCAGCTTGTAGACTTGAATAGTTATTTAATTATCCCAATAATAGATGAATTTTTTGAAGTTCTGACTCAATAATGAGGCCGTTAAAGCAGGTTATTCACGCATTCTTCGGAGTCGGCAATAAGTACGATTGATATATTAGAAAAGAATTGATTTTCGGCTAATACGCTCTCCCTGCTCGCCTTAAGCTTTTGAAAACGGCATATCCAATCATTTGGAGCGCAAAGGAATGTCTCAAAACCTACCGAGGTGTGCTAGAACTGAGGGCAAGTCTTAGTCCCATAATCCTAGACTCGCTCTTGAAGCGGCTACAAATTTCAGCAGGTATCCCTTGACTATAAAGCAGCTCTATTCCTGACTCTAAGATAAAATCGCGACAATTCAGGTTAAGCCGATTCGAAAGGATTGTGCAACATAAAATGCAAAGTTCCAGAAAAGCGCAAATAAAAATATCGGGCAAAGCGAAGACTTGTAGTCCATCCTGATTTCCTACCCATTCTGAACAGTCATGTAAACTGTGTACAAAAGAAAAAATCAGATTCACAAGCTTTCAAAGTTCTGATCAATTTGTAGCGATCGATACTGATAGTCAGTATTTTGTCCTGAGTGATCCTTACGCGATAATTGAAATATATGGGGGAAGTTGATTTAGGCCTGACAATCCTAGGTAGAGAACAAGCCAATACTATGGAAATACCAGACGACTTGAATCAAAGCGATCAACCTTCACTCGCATCATAAATGTGCAGGGAAATTTTATCAGAAGGTCTGGGAAATAGAAAAGCAGTAAACCAAACATTCCTATTACGCCTGGTGCAGCAATAATTTTCCTTAGCCAATCCAAGGTAATTCAACTAATTTTTAAGATGGACCTTCCCATTAATTGAGATTTAAAGGATTGAGTTTAAAAGTTTGACGACCATTATTTTTTTTTCAGTTCGCAAATCCCAAAAGGACAATATTCCCCATTCCTGAAATTCATCTGGAACGTGGGATGATTCAAGAACCTACGGAGGTGTGCTCGGATGGATCGACTATTGCATTACTATTTCAGTGATGGCGAAATCATATTTTTCTCGAAAAGCTTTCGGTTAATTTCAGTCGAAACAATCTGATCAACAAACCCAATCCACGAAATTCCTTTCCAAGCAAACCCTTGCCCACCGATTAATAATTAGAATCGCGAATTTCTTTTCCTATAAGAGATTGATCGATCTGCGCAAACATGGGTTCAACATCGGACAGTTTCTCGAAGGACTTACTCATCGCCAACAGATAGCCTACTAACTTTTCATCCTCCTTTAATTCAATTGAGCAGCAAGTTAGCGACATGGCTGGAGATCTGTAGCTGATGTGGGACCATCACGAATCCCTGATCCAATTCTCCCTATTCAGATACGTTTTGAGCTAGATGGCCTCTTTGCAGAGAGAATCCCTTCAGACAGATTCTGAACTTGCGGTGCAACCTTGTTGGCTGGGAAGTTAATTAGACGATGAAAGAGATGAGAATTAAAACTTCCTTTAATTTTTTAAATAGTAAGAGTTCGACTAATTTAACCTAAGTATACATTTCAAAACGAAATAAAAAGGTGTTTATCAAACCAAAAATAAGTGCACGTGGTGAGTAGAAATTGTTAGCTACTTTGAATAAAATTTTTTATGTGAATTCAATCTAATTGAAAAACATCCGAGCTTGAAATTCAGTAAAATCTTCTTTGGCAAGCTGGGCAAGTTTCTTTTTGTTCTTGTTGCTGTATTGGCAGTTCAATATCCTGATCTCGAAGTTTTGGTCCAATATCTACTGCCGCCGCGGTGATTCTGCTTGCTTGGAGTCGCTGATTTCTCCCAAAAGGCACCACTCCACTTGTTTGGAACTTGTGTTTTAGGAGCGATCTATTCTTTCCAAGGAGGAGTGGGAGACTGGTTCTCAAGAATGGCTCAAAAAGATTCTGACCATGAAAAACGCAACAAATGAATAAATCGAGAGACTCGACTCTGATAATTGCATGATAGTGAAGCCCTGCGCTTGGAAGGCATGGGAAATAACCTATTTTTCTGAGGTTAAGCATTTTAGAATACTTCCAAAAAAATAGAAGTAACGTTAAACCTTTCAAAATTCAATACCCTAATAAACCAATGAAAACCTATACTCCTTTCTGACAGTATTCTTCCGTGTCTTCACTGCTTTGCACAGGAAAAATCAGATAGAATCACTTACTCGAGGTGGCGGAAGTATTTATCCCAAATGATTGCAAACTTCAAGATTTGCTCAACCGCTTCCAAAATCACACCATGAGCTGTTTGAAAAGGCAGGTAGTGAAAATATTGCCTACTTCATTTGCCTGTTGGAGAAAGTACAGATAATCATGATCCTGACATCTTGGGCTAACCCGATGAAAAAATCTCGAATCTTTATGTTGGGTGGGGGCCCCCCCCTCAAGAATTTGGAAGTGACCCAGAGTGGAAACCCAGTAGCTACGAAGAGTCGCAATGTCAAACGGCCATTGGTCATGAAGTGTGGACCAAACTTTTATGGTACTTGCGCTTACATTGATGACAACCCAAGACGATGCCGTGTGGGTTTATCCTAATGAGAACTTTCATTTATTGAGGGTAAAGTCCAATATTTCAGGCTCGATCCGAGAATCATACTCAGCCACTTTAGAGATGCAAGTTCTTTTAGAACTATCATCCTATGGATACAGTGCTAAAGATGGTTCCACCAATATTGGCTCTACTTACTTCGGAGCGAAAAGACAAGCAAGTTTTGCCATGCTGGTTTTGGCACGTTTTGTAAAATGATTCCAGAATGGGCTTAAAAGCTCGTGATGCTTCTGGCGTCTGGAAAAATGTCGGTGGAGAAAAGTTGATGCGGTGATGTTGTAAGAACTTTGCCGTATCGCCTTTGAAATAAATAGTAACAGCCTGTGAGGTCAGTATGACCTCAAAGGTTTTTTAAAAACCTACATAGGAGTATATGGAAACATAGTGAATGCTTTAATTACCTTATTCCATCTCGTGCCTTCGAACCTGGTCTTCACTTAGCTGGAAAAATTCAATAGTGGAGTGTCGTTCGACTCACATCGTGCGTGCAAAATTCAGAATGTATATGGTATCAGGATATGACCACCGATGGTAAATATCTTTATACTCTGCGGTTTTAACCGAGTTAAATTGATATACGGTTTATTGTTTTGCAACGAATCGTGTAACGGGAAAAGTGTGGTGTCGCCAAAACGATTGATCTCAATTTATTCACCGCATAAGACGCTTAAGAAAGCAGGTTTCGCAGAGATTTTTTTGAACACCACATAGAAGCAACCAGAAAACATCGAGATTTACCTTTTTTTTGGCTTGAGTAGACCTAGCAATGGAAGTTCTAAATTAATTCAAAAGATGAGAGTTTCTTGAAAGTAGTAGCGTTTGGAATAAGCATGCAAGAAAGAAAGAAAAGCCCAGCACAGCGTAAAGAAAATAGAATT
>Ga0163217_1105481_pt1 | contig 10117 bp, 13 predicted proteins | sample SynspAceP_FD_185933 | JGI IMG/M metagenome (GOLD analysis project Ga0163217, IMG submission 185933) | Saline lake microbial communities from Ace Lake in Antarctica - Synechococcus sp. Ace-P (PacBio error correction) | ecosystem: Environmental > Aquatic > Non-marine Saline and Alkaline > Saline ...
CCAATCAACCTGAGCTCGACGACCTCGCACAATGCACGGCCCGAGCTGATTGGCCTAGTTCCCATGGCGGCCGCAGGCTAGGATACAGAATGACCGCGTTCAATGGGCTGGAACACATTGGCGCCGCCCGCTCCGCACGTGAACGCCGTGCCTTCGGGTCGGTGATGAGTTCGCTCGCTAAAGGCGTTTGCGCGAGAACCGTGAATATGGCGCGACGACATTCGCAATCAACTACGCCGCTGGTGCGCATGCGCTCTTCTCCGTCGCATGTTGGCGCGATACGATCAAGTATTTGCTGCCGTACAGTTCAAGCTGTTGCTGACGGAAGAAGTGATCGTGGTGGACGGGGGGCGGTCCCTTGTGACTCCGTGGACGCGCACGGCACAACTCTAAAAAACGCAGCAACGTAAAGGCTTGCGCATTGACGATCGATTTCGAGCGAAAGCAACCGCGAGCCGCTTGATTGGGCTCCGCAGCTGCGCGAACATATCGTAGGAGGCATTCGAAACAGCTGGAGCGTGACCACGCCGAGGGGTCCGCTGTCAGGTGCGGCCGCGGCACATTCGACGGTAATCCCGCCACAGACGCAAGGCATGCGAGCATGCAGCGCTGCGGGCCGGTGGCCTGATGAGCGTGATGCGGGCGGGCGGGTGTTCGAAGAAAGCGGCGTCAATGTAATCGACTGTTTTCGGCACATTGGGAGAGCGGCGCCCAGGCCCCCCCCCCGCCATGGCGGCGCGCAGGCATCCCCGCATGAACCGAGACCGCGGTTTCTGGCATGTTCAGGCATCAGTCTGGTGGCGCAATATGCAAAAACCCGCCATCCCCTGCGGTAACATAATGAACACCCGCATGTTCTGGACGTCCCATGCCAGCTGGTGGCGCCGGGTCGAGTTTGAACCCTGTATCGAAATAATGCCGAGTCTACACGGCGCATGTTCCATGCTGCCCAAAAAGCCATCTGACCCGCACTAGGGCGCGTCTTTAGCCAATGCTGATGGTATCGTTAGTGTGTACTGAGGGCGGGTCTTGAAGTGAATGGGCGGACGAAGTACTTCTACATCCCGGAACCCGTCACCACGCGCACGCGGGGTGGGGGGATCTTTATGGATGATACGCGACAGGGGATTGGGGCTCGACTTTGCCCTACCACAAACCGTTGTCGCGGTTCGTTCCTGCCGCCTATCTGCCGCGGTCGCAAGCAAGCGATCACCAGACTGGTCGGACGCCGACAAAGAGCGCGCAAGGTGCATCGACGGGCTTTATGCGAATAATACCCCTTTGTCCTAGTGAACCGCGGCACTAAAAATTCGGGTGGAACCGGCCTGACGACCAATTGCTGGTTCTCATGAGCCTGCCGCTTTTGGCGAAGTGGGGTAAAGAGGACCAGCCCCGCCTGGGGGCTCCTCCCCGGGATTTGAGCCAATCTGGAATAAAAAAGGCCCCCGACTGTCGCACAGTAGGGGGCTATTTCGGGTCAGTTTGTGTCAGCTTATTGCTTTGTGAGCATCAACGCCATCGATCCCGTGGATCACGCCGTCGACTGTATTTGACGTCGGCAATGGTCACAAAACGCCGCGTTGCCCGTTTTCATCGCCAGCATCATGCGCTGGTCGTCATCATGAGATTGCGAGCGTTGCACGTGCAGACACGGCAGTCGTGGGAGGGACGGGTCTCGTCCGCGTCATCCTTGATCTGCCTTGCAGGGCTGTCGGCATTATGTGGCTTTGCGACAAACAGGTGAGGGTCAGCGACTTCGGTGCAGCTTGGTCTTGTTTTCCGGCTTGGCAGGTTCTCTACGGCAGCAGCGTCAAGACGGTGAAACCGCCCGTTGGGGGGGGGCGAATACTTAACGGGTGCCTTCGCGGACAGAGGTTTCGACAAACGCTGCTTTAACGGGCGGCCAACCAATGTGGTGTGGTCAGCCAGAGTTATGGCGTTTTCACAGTATGTTTTCTTCGGTCAAACATCCTCGGCGCACCACCATGCGGTCATCGCGTGTGCATCCGCAAAAAGGCTGCAAGTTGGTCAGGGCCAGCGCTGCGGTTCGCTTGTCATCATTTCTTGGGAAAGTCATGGTGTTCTTCCTGGGTTAATATCGTGCTCAGATTTGCTGATCATGATGGGTAACGTGCCCATGCGTTGCTTAGCTTAAACGCGTGTGAAATTAAGTTTCGATATACTTTTTGGCTGTGCAGTCAAAGAATCCGGCCTGCCTTGCCCAATAGGTGTCTTGGGCAAGATGACACCCATATAGGCCACCTTCGGAGATAGGGCCACTGCGTTCCCGCTCAGCGCCTCTGATCCGTCGGGAACGCAGCACCTTCGCGCGCAGGCAGCGTAATCACCGTGCAGCGTCCGCGAGCCCAGCAATCGGCGTTTCCGCACGACCCGTCCGAGTGTCAGCAGGAAGGCGCGTTCCGCCGTCGAGCCGTTGTCCGGTGGGGGTGTCCGTGGATCGGCGGCGAAGCATGGCTTCGGGTCGATATACCGCGCGGCGGTTCGATGCATTGCCCCTTGTGCCACAGCGGGCAGCATCAGCGTTCGTGATCGGGGTTGGGCGGGGACGTGCCTGCATGTCCAGCCGTTCAAAGGCCGGCCGAACGCGCTAAGAAGGTGCCATCGGCCCACGCATCGGCGAGCTTTTCAGACGTTTTGCACGTTGCGCGAATCGACGAACCCTCAGGTCGGGAGTAAGGCTGGTGCAAGAGCGCGCGCGGCGGGCGCAGGCTGGAGTGGCCCACACAGCGCTTTGGCCAATTGATCCAGCGGAAAGACGCTCAGAGAGTATGCCGGAGAGATCAATCATAGAGGTTGAGCGCGGGAGATAGGTGTCGAGCAACAAAGCCTCCGGACTGACGGTCGCCATGTTTTCATACGAGTGCGACAGGCAATGTCGATCTCGCCGCCGAAGCAATGTCGTCTTTCGATTTCGTCGCGTAAAAACACCCTTGCCGCCGATATCCTTGAGCGGGCGATCCTGAAAGACATCGCATCATTGTCACCACATTTCGTAAAGATAGCTTGCGGGATTTCGAAAGCGGCAGCCGACGGAGCGCGGGGTTTCCCATAGGCCTGGGCCATCGCTCCAAAGGCGAGCGCCGGTACGATGCGCAAAGGGTTCGGGGTGGGGCCAGGTTTCACAGTGCATGGCCTTTCTTTGAGGGGGCCGATTCTGATCTAGACAAGCGGTGCCATTTGCCTTGCATCGGGCGCTACATCTTGAACCTAGAGAAAAACCTTTTGAAGAGTAGGAATACCCGATGCCGCAGACCGATACGCAAAGCAAAACAGTCTGCGTGTCTATATGGCAGGAGAGACGTTTGCCGGTGCCTCCAGATCTGGATGAATCCGGCAAGGCGGTCGCTATCTGCCCAGAGTAATACAGCGACACGTGCAAGGCGGTGGGATTTTCTGTCGCTGTGCTATAAAACCCTGATCTCGCGACCGAGGTGAAGCTGCAGCCGATCCGGCGCTAGGGGTTTGATGCAGCGATCCTGTTGCGGATAGTGTTTTGCTGTGCCATCGAAGCGCTTGGACCGGCGATCTGTGGTTGTCACATAGGCCGAAGGCGGCGCGAGATAGCACTATGATGCGACGGCCACCAAACATAGGGGGAACGACAGTCGAGAGATGGATTATCGATCGGATGTGCTGCGGCCCGGTCGGTGAATATTCAACGAGACGTGTGAGCGCCTACTCTATAAGTCAGACGGTGAGCGCAATCCTGTTAGACCGCTTGCGCTTGGCGCGCGCGAGACGTACTGTTGATCGCTTTGCCGCGCGCCCTGGATCCGTGCGACCCTATATGATTGAGGGAGGGGGACCAAGGGATCAGGGCCGGCGCATTGCTGCGCGCCAAGATAATGCCGCTTTTTTAAAGCTTCACTGGACCTGTTTACCAAGGCGAAGATCGAATATACTGTCTGCTGCCAATTGACGCAGGGCCGAAGTGATGTAGATTTTGAACAGTCTGGACGGTGTCTGGTATCGTTTGCCAAGAGACGGCCGATGTGTCGTTCGAGAAATATCGACGCGTCGCAGGCCGGCGGTCGCGATCTGAGACAGTCACGGAGCATAAGGTAGCTAGAAGGCAAGTCGGATCACATCTAGCATGGTATCCGATCATTCGGTCTTATCCCGCGCGAGGCGGCGATAAATACACGGGTTGCCAAGGCACGGCTGTGGATTTCAGTGCGACTGGATCAACTCCTGTTCCTTCGCGGATTGGGCGGCTGGCGCGAGCACTGTGCAGGGTTGATGAATGTTGCAGGGCAATCTTGCAGAGCCCATAGGTCCCGGGCGGGCCAGAGCGTGTGACCTATGTAAGACAGTACGGCGCGCAGATTCGTCAAGGCCTTTTCAAGGGCCTACTATCTTTTTAACCTTGGCTAGCACGGATCACGTTCCGATGCGATCCTAGACGAAGTGCAGCGATGAGATCGATCACAGTGTCCTGGCGAAGTCGAATAATGTGAGATAGAAGATTGCTCTGATGCTACTTGACGGGAGCCGAAGCCTGATCATAGACTCGGGAGCGCCGATGGGTTATAGCTCAGATTTTGGTAGGCGGAACGCTAAATCGATTTAGTGTAACTGGTTCATGATCCAGGTAAACAGCCACCATCACCACCGCCTGTTTTTGTCAAAGATCGCTTTGCGCGACCAACCCGCCTCAGCTTGGCCCCGTCGCGTGTTTTTCTCAATATCGGGCGCGTCACAGATGTATTGTAAAAGCGTGTTGCTGGTGTCAAGTGTTGCTCAGCGAGATGCTCGAACCGCTCGGCAACAGAGAGGTCCGTCTTCTGAACTGAAACATTGGGAGAGTTAGATGAATGATGAGAAGAGCCCTGATGGGATACGGGGCGGCCCTTGCCGTTGGCATGAGCGCGACCGGCGCACTGCGCAAGAGTCACGCTGCGGAGGCACCAGTTTCCTGGCCGCACAGGCCAGTGCGAAGCTATTCTGGATGTCTGGGCTGACAAGTTGAAGCGGCCAGTGACAATCGGATCAAGAATTGAACGCTAACCTCAACTGCAGCTATTGGCGAAACCTCCCAGAGCTGATGGATCAGGCCGATGACGGCGTGGCCGATATGTCCCTGGACGTGGTGGCTATACCCGGCCGCTATCCGTACACATGGAAGTGGTTTGAGCTGCCCCTTTAATGCGTGACGGACGCCCGCCAGTTCGGCCAGCTCTGCTATTGCAGATGTCGAAAAGCACAAATGAACATGCAGCCGAGTTGCAAGGATGTGCATATTATCTGGGAAATGGTCCCAGGTCCCGGCCTGTTGCGAGGGCACGAGAGCCCGAAGTCGGACTCGCCCAGACGATATGCAGGTCTCAAGACTCGGGCGGGTCGCGTTTGGTGATCAGCTGCTGAGATTCAAACCGGCCGCGACACCTGTGGTATGCGGGTTCCGGCGATTCGAAAGGTCCCTTGTTCCAAGGTGTGATCGACGGCACCAACGATCCCGTGGAAGTGACGCAATTCGTTGAAAGTGCCCGAGCTGGTACGAAACCAACGAATTTGACGGTGCTGCGCTTTAACGCTGACCTATGTTGTGCTGGCGATGAACATAGGGACAGCTAGACGGGCTGTCGGACGAACTGAAAAAAGTTCTGGATGACATACTCGGTTGAATTCTCTGTCTTGCCCCGTGGGACACAGGCGGGATGCCGATGGGGACCCTGCGCCGTCAGGTGGCTATAGATCTTGGGCACACGTGTCGAGCTGAACGAAAGAAGTAAACGCGGTTGGCGCGATGCGTCGCAGCCGAGTCTATGACGCTGATTGCCGATATGTGACGCAAGGGCATCGCGCCAAGCCGCTGATCGACGAAGCCGCGTGAGCTGAGGACGCTACGGTAAAGTAATGCCGTAAGCGCGTGAAACAGGCCCCGGGATATGCCCTGGCTGCCGGGCCTGAATGGCTTGAATGCCACCAAAATACCTGACGACTGAGAGACCCAGTGCGTCAGCCTGATACATTGTCTTGCCCGGTTCACCGCGTGATCGGAGGGCTGGTGCTGATTGCGCTTGGTGTTGGACTCACGATAGCCGTCAAATCATACGGGCGCACGGTCAGAACTAGAAGTATTGCTGCAGCAGCAAACGTTCTTTCAAGAGCAGTGCTGACTGGGCTGTCCCAAAGGCCATGTATCCGACCTTGGCATTCGGTGCAGGAATCAACGAAAACTAACGGAAGGTATTAGGAGCTGGCGTCGCTTTTGCGATGTTCTCGTTCTGCCGTCTGCCAATTTTATGGGCGCATGCCTTCTGATGGATGTGTTCACCCTCTGCTTTCTGCGGGCAGGTGCGAACCGTTGGAATCATCGCCTTTTGGGAGATTCGTTCAGGCGGCGCAGTAAAATCTTGCTTGTTATCTGGCGGACTGTACGAGGGGATTCAGAGCGCTACTGGGCAATGGAGAACGACCTTGTTGCTGCACCGGTTCCCCGGTGTGTGGCCTAAATGCCGCGGGGCTTTGCTCGGGGCGTATTGCCTGTTGTCGTGGCGTCTATTGCGCGGCTGAATACGGGTGATCGAGCATTCGCTCGCGGCATCCGATAATCCTGCAAGCGAACACAGGTGGAACTGAGATGACCCAATCTAGAACTGGATTTGTCGTTTTCCAGTGCATGGCTGTTGATGATCTTTTCTGCGTGCGTCCGATCGGTTGGCGATGCTCGCTGTCGCGTTCGGCGGGTGGTTCTGGCGATATGGGGCAACCCCACGCGCTGGCCTGGCACAGCTGAAAATCAGAGACTACCGAAACGTTTTCCCAGCATCGCTGAGTCTCATTTCGATGTTCTGCTGATTTGGGGGGGCGAATTTGCGACACTCTCTGGATGAGCCAAGCGCTGTTTCCAAGCCGCCGCAAGAAGCTTTTGGGCACAGGCGGGCGGCGTGGGCCGATGGCTCCGTGGGGGCCTGTGGGCTTTGGCGCGATCTGATGGCGTTGCTGTGCGAGCCAGCAGGCGACGCGATGTCAAAAGACGCAGCTGCCCGACGCTGCGCGCTCTATGGGTATTCCGGCGGCTTTTTCGCACGGCGACACTGCGCAGGGGGCCTATAAGGGTAGTCAGCTGATATGGGACAGCCTTGTCGTGATATATCTGGTGATCTATGCGATCCTGCAGAAACAAATATCGCCAAGCTGTTTTACTTAGCGGCGTTTCTGGCCCCGGTGTTTTTCTGGCCGCCCAATCGGCTATGGTCCATCACCTGATCCTCTGATCTACATGTGGTTCTGCACCAAGTCGGCGGGGTGGCGCCCTGCGGTGCCCAATGGCGAAAGGTTTCAAGGCATTGGCGACACGTGCCGGTGATGGTGATCTTTTTCGTCGTTGCTTGGCGGTATCTATCTGGGGGTTCACGCAACCGAAGGGGCGCGGCTGTAAGGCGCTGCTGGGAACCGGTCTGGCAGCATTGTTGGCAGGCAGCATGAACTGGCGGTTTTTTGCGATGACAGTCTGTTTGGGAGGAACGGCCAAAGCCACAGGATGATTTTTTTATTGTGTTGGGGGCCGGCTTTTTATAACGGCTTCTGGCGCTGTCCAGGGGTGCCCAGGTTCCATGGCTGATTGGTTTGTGGCAGGGAATAGCAAGTGTCCTTGATAGTCTGCGGGTCCCTAGAATGCCTGAGACGTGGAATCGTATTGTTTGTTCTGAGCGTCCGAGATGAATGTGGTCGCGATTGAACAGGTTCGTGCGAGCTACGCGAGGAGAGAGCACAAACTTAACCATATGTCAGCTATCTGACATGAGCGATTCGTGAGACTGGACACAGCCGAGCTAGAGATTGTGGTTCGGCCAAATCAACTTGTGTCGATGAGGTTGATAGTAGCAGTCGACTGATCATTCCAGCCGATCATCGGGACCTCGAGTCCTTTCAAAATCATCAAAAGATATCGATTGATCGCGTGCCGAGTTAGAGATTGACAGAGTCTGAGATGAACCATGCAGACAAGTTTCAGAGAATAGCGCGGTGATGGTACCGTCTTTCGTTGGTCGCCTCAGCAGAGCTCAAAAAGGTCGTTCAAGCCAACCCGCGCGAGTGGACGGTGTGGACGATTTCTGAGACGCGAATTGTCATACCGGTCGGCACAGTGGACCCTCTCGGGGCGCGGACGCCTCACTGCGAGTGTTCCTGCCACTTTCCACGGAGGGGATTGTGACGCGCACATAGAGAAGACGGAGCGATGGTCTGCCTCGAAGACCGAGGCGAGGAGATCCTCTGTCAGCACGCACGCTGACCTTCCGCTGTCCTGCAGAACTATCGCTAGTCCTCTTGACATGAACCCGCGAGACCACGGGACAAGATACTTCAAAGCCCGAGTGGTGTCCACGGCCGCGGACCTAAGATACATCGTTCGCATGAAGCTGTTTGACGCTATGGTATGTGGAAGAGCCCCAGAATGAGCGGCCAATAGAAATGCTCTACGATCGCACTGCAGATCCATTTCTTCTGGATCAGCTCCGCAATCGCGCGTCTGAGCCTTCTATAGAGGGCGACGCCATCTTCTCACCCGGTCTGAGAGCGACGACGAGAGCTGCGCTGCATTCTGAGAGCAGTCAGGACTGCGCACGTGATGCAGTCAGAATTGAGCCGCATCAGACAACTCGGGGTACTGGAACCCAGCAGTAGAATGTAGGTACACTGAGCGAGAGAGAGAGAGTACATCGAGCGAGCGCCCTAGGTTTGCCGATGCCCCAACCGGGCGCTGTCGTTCCAGTTGTTGAACAAAACGTATTTCGTCCAGGCGTTTCAGAAGGTCCGCGCCGTGCAGGATGGTGCGCTTACCTTGATGCCCGCATCGCGCAATGTGCAGCGACCGCATCGGTCGTATCCTGCGCACGCATTCGTCGATCGAAAAAAGTCGTTTCGGAAATCAGCCATACCGGCTTTCTCTATAGGCGCGTGCTCCTTCGGGTCCGGCGCAACGGGGGAGCATCGGTATTCGGTGCATCGGGCCGGATGTGGTGATAATTTCAGCAACCAGAAAACGCGGTCCCCGCATGGCCGAGATTCAAGCAGAGCACAGCGGTATCCGACTGCATCGCCATGCCCTGCGCACGCGGAATCGGCAAAATAAGGTTTTACCATCGACCTCGGCCAACCTGGTTGTGCGGATCCACAATGGTCGCGGCGTTAGCGAAAATTTCCTTTTTCTGGTTCCAAATCCTCAATGTGGCGAACACTCAATGACTCGCCCCGACAGAGTAGCGTGGCAATCGATTTTTCGTCACTTTCGCTGCGGCCACGAAGGCCGAAGGGTCGGTTCATACATCGAATGTATTCCAGACGGAGTCGATATATAGGTCCCGCCCCATAAGACTACTCCGAGCCCCTAGGCCGCGCCTGGCGCCGCAAATGTGATCGCGGGGTATCTTCTGTTCCCATAAAGAGAGCGTGCTGAACCTCCGACAGCGTTCGACCATCTCTTGGGGAGATACGGGCCTGTGCGACCGATTGTCGACAATGTCTCGGGGTGAACCCTTGGGCCGATGGCGGCAGATAGTCTGCATGAGGGTATATGACGCGTAATTATCAGGCTTGGGCAGCGAGAGTTTGACGGTGTGGTCATCGACCACCTTAATGGCCCCCTCATCGCCTGACCGGTTTTCGCTCGATAAGGTGGCACGCGAACGGACCATCGAATTGCTGACTCGAACGATTTCGCACAGCGTATTTTCGGGCCTCGTCGGCGTAAAGGCCAGTGCCGTCGTTCCAACGTGAACACCCTTGCGCACGTTCAAGAAGTATTCCGGTGGCATCGTCGTTGATCTCCAGCTTTCGAGCAAAGCCGGGTGTAAGAGGTGCCGTCGTTCTTCGCCAGATACAAAGGGTATCAAGGCCAAACCGCGGGTGACGTTGGCGATCTGCGACCAATCATGAGGTGCGCGGTCCTCGGGCGCGGACCTCCATCTGCATCGGACGGTGCGCGTTTTATGCGCTGCGGCTGAGCGGCACCGCCACCAATCCATCGATAAGCTGTTGCTGGTTGTGGCCAGCCGAAGGCGCTTGGCCAGAGCGAGAATTCTCGGACGTGAACGGGATCAGCGTTTGGCAGCTTCCGGCCGAGCATGAATGGCCGCGGGCACGGTGTTCC
>Ga0163217_1005662_pt1 | contig 10116 bp, 9 predicted proteins | sample SynspAceP_FD_185933 | JGI IMG/M metagenome (GOLD analysis project Ga0163217, IMG submission 185933) | Saline lake microbial communities from Ace Lake in Antarctica - Synechococcus sp. Ace-P (PacBio error correction) | ecosystem: Environmental > Aquatic > Non-marine Saline and Alkaline > Saline ...
ACCACGGTCGATAGTAAGACAAAAAAGGGGAAAAGGAGAGGGATTTCCTGTTTTTTCAAAAATACTGCCTTCCTTTGGGTTCCCCTTTGTCTGGAAAATATGGGCGTAAGCGCAATTATGAAAAAATAGACTTTTTTATCAGCCACATCCCAGATTTTCTCCAGTAATTATTTTTTTTCCCGCAATCTGTTGAGAGATTATAAGATTGATATTCCTACGTAAAGATGTAAGACACCGTGAGGAAAGAATTTACCCCCCCTCCAAGACCCCAGATCCTCGCCCCGGAGCCCTTTTCTGTCCATCCTCCTGCCCGCACCTTCTGCCTTATTGGTCGCAGCTTCCGCTGCCGACGGAAACGCACGGCGCGTGGGGGCCGGCCGTTTTCAAGCGCGCCTTTTTAGGCAACCACAAGTCCGCCGCCAAATACCAGCCTTCGGCCCAATCGGTTCCCCCCGCGCGGATCTCTTCGGTTTTCCGCGCTTGGGACCCGCGTTCCTCCGTCCTTACGAACAAGTATCACCGGCGCCGCCTCTTTGGTGCCAGGCGACGCCCGCCGTCCAGCGTTTCAAGCCGCACCTTCACCGCAGGCGGTTCAAAATTTGGGGCGAGGCGGTTCCGCCTTCAAGGACCGCAACTCCACGGCCGTGGAAAACCTTGTTGGACGTTTGCGCCACCACGGTACCGGATGGCGCGGACAGAAGTTTGTTCTCCCGTCAGCTCCCAGCATCGTGCGATGGTGATTTCTGGCGTTCTACGGTCCAATCATGAAGAGTCGTCCGCTTCTATTCCCCGAGACAAAGGGGTGCCCGCCAAATCTGGAAGAGGGTCGCCCTTGCGGACGACCCTTCGAGAAATAGTTTCGGGAGCGTGGGGCCGGTGAGACTACCAGTTCATATTTAGCCTCGAGACCTGGCGGCGATTCAGCCATAGGATTTGCCCGTATGCTGAAACCTTCCAAGTCCTGTTCCGATACAAACCTCGCGCCAATAATTCCCCTCTCAGACATCTGGACCACCTTCCTTTTCATTAAGTTGCTGATTGAAATGGGCACCCTGGCCACAGATGTATTTGGGTCGTTGAGTGTCAAAAATCATTTTAAATGCAAACGGGTTTGGACGCACAGTCGCAAAAACGTATCATTACGGGAACGGCAAAACCAGGGCCTGTAGCAGCCAATGGTCATGTTTCACACCCCGAATCTGCCCACTGCCCAGCGACACCCATAGGGGGTGCCCGCACGCTGGGCCAAGTTCTTCCCCAGCTATCGGCTAGCATCTTGCTTCGCCGTGCCCAAAGGACACGTCATTGGGCAGGCCCCTCGATAAATGAAGCAGCGCGGCGCCGGAGAAGGCGTATTGGTGATAGTAACGAGCGCCGAATCTAAGTGGTCTCGACCCGATGAGCGTTGTTCGAGGCAATGGCTGCAGTCCGTCAGTCCGTTACTTGTTACCGTCGCGCAAGCGTTAAAGATTCGCCACGTCCAGCAGTTGTGTGCCGTGCAGGAAACGCGGAGGCCCTGATCCGAGTTAGCGAGTGCGCAATGTCACCAGCGGCCAAATTTCGCCCGATAAGTCTGCGTTGCCCGATCAGTCGGTAGCAGGCGACGCGCCACTTCGCATTAAGGCCCGCAGGAGGGCTTGACGACTTTGCGCGCGGCAGCTTGGGTGAGCGCGCCGTAGTTATCTTGCGTGTTCATGATTTCGGTGACGAGGAAGGCAATAGCGGATAGGTTGAACGCGCCCCAGGTCAGGCCTGGAATTTTGCCGAACTAGAGGAATTGGCACGAGGATATTAAGAGGCGAACGACCAATGGCCGGACCATGGCAGAAGATGCCGTGGCTAAGTGTGAATGCGGGTCATGAGATGTTTTTTCCGTTTTTGTGATCAAGGTAGGCGATACTTGGCCGCGAAGCTTTGATTGGCGGGACGGGAGCGCTGTTTAGAGAACCGCTGTGCGCGCGGGTGCGTCAAGGGTGGCATCAGGCGCGAAGGCGAATATTGAAATTAGGTTCAGGGGCCTCAGTAACTCCGAAAATTAATTAGTCGGAGCTGATACATCGTGGCAGGATTTGCTATTCTCGGACGCGGGGTCCTTCCCAATATGTGCGAGGCGTTGCGAGGTTATGTTGTGTGCCGCCTTTGGTTGTCTCCCAGCGAGCGACTGTCGGTCGGCCGCCTGTAACAGCCGTTTTTTTGGCTCCAGAATCGAACCGCTTTATGAATACGCGTTTGAAAAGGAATAGCCCTGAAAAATGTCCCGTCCTCCAGCAGATAGGAGGCGTCCATCCGGCCCTGATATCAAGACCAACCGGCCAGATGCGGGCGGCCGGCGCGGGTATATCCGACGCCGTGATCCCAACGCCCGGTTTCGGCAGACGCCAAGACCGGATTAGGGGCGATTTCCGAACCGCCCTCAGAGCGGCTCGGGCAAGGGTTATATGACGCAGTGTCCGTTCGCCGCGTATGTGGATGGCCGTCTCAGGTCCGGGATATTGGCCCCTGTTCAGACGCATTTGAGAGCGCATCTGGGACCGCCGCAGCTCCGTCCGCGGGCCTGCCAAAGAGGGAGCTGCCAGACGCGCCCCTATCGCCTCGCGACTCATCATACATGCCGGTTTTGGCCCCGCGCATTCCATGTGCCAGCCCTTCCGCGTTCCGAAGTGCGGCCACTGCCGGCAGTTCGCTGTCGCCCCGCCGTCGGGTTAGCTGACGTGTGAATTGCGTGTTTTCAAAAGGCCGGTCGGGTGCTTGCTATTGACTCGCTGCATCTGCGGGTAAATCCTGCCCGGCCCGCATTCACCCAGAAGCCTTTTGTCCGACATAGACCGCCGTCATCTGCGTGGCCTGTCCCTCGTGCCACCTCAATCACCGGAAAACGCCACCGAAGTCTTGTCCACATCCGCGCTCACCATGACGGCTGGCCCAGGCCATTGGCGGCTCGGCCAGTTGCGGTGCTAGGGCTGATCTACGTCAAAGGTCTTGTCCATGTGGCCGCTAGTGGAGGGGCGAGAACGTTGCCCGGCGTCTATTGAGACGTAGGCTAGAAATCAGCCATTGTGTAAGTCCGCGCGGCACCACGGCGCGTGGCGTGGTGGGGTGTGGGGGCGTTCGGATTCTAATCGCGGTCGGCGGGTTCGAGATAGTCCGGTGAGCCCACGCAGTTTTTATGCCTGGTCCGCAGATCGGCAGGCCATTGGCCGCCATTCGGATAGATCCCACGGTTGGGCGTTTGCGGTCTTCTTCGCAGTGCGATCGTTCCGCCGCTTGGGCGATTTCCAGGTCGACATGGGAAATGAGTATGTGGTGCCCTGAGCGGGCGTATTTTCTGGCAGTCCGTAATCTTGTGCTTCGTTGCTTGGCGTTGCCTAATCGATAGCGTGATCGTTGTTACGGGCTGGTCGGTGTTACAAATAGTGCGGTCCATCCGGCGCGGGTCGAGGGCTGCCGGCGCGCAAACAAAGCTATATGCGCGTCAAGGGTGGAAGTTTCCTGGTTTCACGCGGTCTGGTATGACGAGCGCACAGAGATGCGACGATAGTGCTTCCTCGTCCGCTCAGGCGCGAGCTCAAGGTTCGATTGTGCGATCCGTTGGCGCGCTAGTCGCAGGATTTATCCACGATGCGAAGGGGAGCTGGTGGCGTGTGGGTGGCTCCCCGCCATATTGGGCATGGCGGCGCCGCCGCGCGCTTGGGCCGATATCGCCTCACATAGATGCCAGGGCCATTCGGGCGTCCGCCACCAGCAGCAGCGGGCTTTGTAAGGCGTTTCGACAATAGGCCGAAATCAGATGCATGGATATGCCCCCCAGGTTGGCAGACCTTGTCCGGCCTCAATGGCTGCATTTCGGCTGCCCATCATGTTGGCTGTCCTCGGTTTCCGGCTAACTCTTACCCAGCCTGCAAACATCAGCCAGCCTTGTGCATAGGTGCCGAAACACTCCGCCCGCTGGTGCGACCCGTCTGGTGGAGACGCACCGAACAACTGGTTGGCGAGGGTTTGTGCCCGATGCCCCGCGTGGCCAGACAATAAGGAACAAGAGAGCTTGCGTTCGGAATCATGCAAGCCGTGATCTCCTCAGTGGGCGCCCAAATCATCATGATCGTGGCCCGCAGCAAGGTAACAAGCCGATCATGGGTGGTCACGGATTTCCCGTAATTTGCTGGCTGCCCGTGCGCCAGCTGTGCAGCGGAACTCGCCCGATCAGGAGAGGGTCGCTGAGGAACGAAGTGGCTTTGCCGCTCAGCCTGCGTAAAGGCCAAACGGCGCTCGGTCATCACGTGCATGGTGTCGGCTTGGTGCATCCAATCATCGTGGCGGTCTCGCCGCCATATGACGCGCGCCCGCTGCCGCGCCGGATCAGGGCCCCCGATAGGTGATGTATATAGAATGCGACGGTCTCCGGCAGGCTGCGAAGGCCTCACGCTCACGCCCGACATCGATAAAGATCCGAACTGCGGCTGACATACATTCTTTAAAACGGACACGATTGTGCTGATTCGCCCCAGCCAAGGTCCTAGCACAATAATGCAGTGGCCGGCCGATCATAACCGGCTTTGGCCGGTAGGCTTTTATATCCGCGCAGAGGGGCCCCCCCGGGGTTCGGGTTGTGCGAGCCCGCCCGCCCCCCCCACCCAGTCCACAGCTAGAATGATTGCGGCCGGGTGTATGATTGCCAAGATACCATAGATGGCCAGTGTCGAATTCAGCCGAACCAGCCCCAGCACGCCCGCGGCAGTAGAGTGCCTGCCAACAGGTTAATACAGTGCCGTATCAGGCCGTCGCGGTAGAATACTAGAAGTCGTAGCTTGTCCCAGATAGGGCAAAGCAGCGAAGCTGTGCGCCCCTGGCCAGGGCTTTTTTTGATCTGCGGCGTAAGATGCCAATGGGCGGTCTTTGATCTAGCGCCTTGGGGGCTTTGTAAGCGTCGCGGATCGCGGACTCCATAGAAAAGAACGTGTGAGTGCAGAACACGATATACGCAGATCGCGGTCAGTCGGCTCCGACAAAGCGGTTGCCCTCTGCGTGCTTCGCTCGCATATCCAAGACCAAGATAGCGGCATCGAGTTTTCCCCAGCATTTTTGTCCCTTGCCGGGTTTGTGGGCGCTCTCTGGCCAAAATAACAGCAGCATGATCACCTAGTGCTGATCGCCCCCCATATATCCTTCGAAAAGCCGCAGCCATTGCCGGAAATGCTGCCGTGTTCCTCTTTTCGTTGCCAAGGTTCCGGCATGCTATCTTGAGTTTGTGAAGACCGTCGCAAACTCCATCCCGAATCAGGCCGATTGGGCCAAACAATGATAAAAATCGAGGAATCAAGGTTTGAAGTCATTTCGGATCGCAATGCTCAGACGCCCGATCGCGCTCGATCACTATTACACTGACCGAGAAGACCCATAATCCACTGTTCATCGACTGCCCTTGCCCGTGTCCGCAATCGGCGCTCCAAGACCCGGCGTCTGCTCGAGATCGCGATATAATTCACTATCCCGCCGCTGCCACATTCTTTATCCAATGCCCCCAAGCGGCCTTTTGCGGCTGGTTTTCCTCGATCCCACTTGTCCCCAACAACTCGGCAATATAAAGGTCCGAATAACGAAGTTGTCAGGATCTAATGGGTGTTTGTAAGGGCTTGCGGGAGGTGCCCCAGTCAAATGAAGATACCAACCCCAGATTGCGCCTTGCGATGTGATGGTGCCTGATGGCTCGTTTTCCCCCCGATACTACTAAACTTGGTCGCTGCAGTTAGACAGGCACCGGGTTTGGCGCAAATCAGTTTTCGGCGTTTTGGGGGCTCCAGGGACGGGTTGCCCTTCTGCGGTTCAGTCTCAAGCGATCCACTCAAGTCGGTTGCGGTTCAGGGGCATGATCTTTGCATATTCCATCGCCTGTCTGCGTTCACCTTCTCGCTGGTGATGATCCCGTTCTTGTTCGTGATCGCGATTGCGCAGCAGGGATCTTGGCGGGCAGTTCTCGCCTGCGGCCACATTTCTTGGGTGATTAGTTTGAATCCGCTGATTTGCCGTCGTGCCGACATCTGCGAGGTCACACGCGATCCCGATGAAACATATCCTGCATCCTTGTGCGCCGATACCTTATTTTATATCGTCGAACAGACGAACCCTCACCGTAGCGCCCCATAATTTTGTGCTTGGCAATGTGTCGGCTGACTCGTACCGCATTTTTTCGCGGCTTCAGCATTTACCTTTAGCCCGCCCTATAGATCAATACAGCGTCAAGCGTTGGCGCGCCGTTTTTCAACTTCCATCCGTCACGGATCAATGGTCCCAGGCCAACAGATCAATGGGTGGCTGACATGCGGTGTCAACCGGGTTTGAGGGAGGAGGCGTCAAATTGCGGTGGACATGAACTCTTGGCCTATTACGGAAGAATGGTGAGTATCGATTGGACGGCTCCTCTCACCCGTCCAACCTTGCGTGTGTTTTGACGTTAACGTCAGATTGGCCATACGTCAGGGCAAGGGATTTGTTTGTCAGTTCCGTGGAACCCTCGGTGCTTAGGTCAAATATGAAACTCGCATTTTGATGATTAGGTCCGTTCCTCCCAGTGACAATCGCTCCTGCAAAATCTGCTTCATTTGAATCCTTCTGACGTCTTGTGGTTCATCATGATCGTTCACATCATGACGCATGAGGCTGGCTGATCAATTTCCAAGGTTGCTTCAACCTGTTCGTTTCAGCTCTGCTGTGCTGGTGTCTGCATGCTTTGGGTAATTGGCATCAATCGCCTTGCTAGAAGTTCCGCCTTTTTATTTGGTCGCATCCGTTCAGTTTATGCCTGATTCTGGGGCGGGATTCGATTCTGGCCCCCCCTCGTGGCGTTCTGATAATCGCCGGCTACGGCGAACGCATATATCTTAGATCAACAACGCCTTTCGTGTCTTCATTTTTTGTGATTTTGACTATCGCTTTAACGGGGTTTGTTCATGTCCTCGGTGCTTTTATGGGAAGGTGTCGGCCTGTTCCATTCCGCCATATCTTGGTAGTCCCCATTTACCCATGGGTCCGACCCAACGATGGTGTTGCAGCAATATTCCGGTCTTCTGGCTTTGATCGCCTTCCGCCCGGGACAGGATGGTTAATACTTCGCTCCCAAGGCCGTGATTCGACGGTCCGAAAACGTGCTGGCGATTCATGTCTTCCCACTGGGCGTGCGGCAAAATCTCTTGTTGTTTCCAGTTTGCCCGCAATTATTTGGTGCGTGAGGGCGTCTTAACAGTTCTTGGTGATTTGTCGCCGCTGATTGCGCTTTATGCGCGAAATCAATTTGTGCTTTTGGTTCGTTTGAAAAGGAGATTGGGGGTGGAGGCATGGCGCGCTGACTCCGGTCAATACTTTGAGGATAAATAGAAACCGAGATGTCGTTGTGCTCGTACGGGCTGCGCGACGGGTCCGTTTGCGTTGCTTGCGTCTATATGGCCTGCGCCGAGCGCCTCGCATCTCGGGCGTAACCGAAGGCTTTATTTGCTGGCGCCGCGCTGTGCTTAACCTATCTTCTTTCGGTTTTGGATTCGAGGCGCATTGTGCGTCAGCCTAATGGGCCATGTTTCCCGGCTTCCGATTTACTTCTGTCAGCATTTTCGGCGTCGCTTACGGGCTCGTCAGGCCGTGATTCTGTCCCGCCCTTCGCCGGCCTTTTTTTACCGCCACTGGACGGACGTCCGAATTATTTCTGCCGCGAAGTAAATTCGGTCGAAAAAGCTATTCGATGGCCAATGCTCTTCTCCGCAGCCTTTCCCTTGCGTTTGGGCTTTTTGATTCGCGCCCTAAATTCACCTTCGCGTTCAGCCGCAAAGATCAGCCTCCTTTGCGCCCGGCCAGATCCCTCTGATATTTGGCTTGCGTGCAAAGGCCAGTTCGGGGCATCGTGTATTTTGACGGCACGCGCCGATAAAACCCCGAACCTTCTGGCAACATTAGCCCTGCGCGAAGAATCGGCCACAAACGCGGTTCGCCTATTCATTACGGCGGGATGGATCCGCGCCCGCGTCCGTCTGATGTGTCGAGTTGCCCCTGTTTTTTCGCGTGGCGTCCGCGACACTGATCGTGTTGTCGCCACAGCTCGCCTTTTCGGGATGGGCTTCCCGACAAGTTTCTCCGATATTTCTTTCGCTTTTGGGTCGCCCATGCTCGATCTTGCCTCAAAAGCATCGAGGCAATATATACTCATCCTTAACCGTTAATATTGGCCCGTTGCTAGTGCCCGCGATGGCGCGCCCGCCGAGACGTTAACTCTGTTCGGTCCCGACGATATCCGCCTGCGTGCGGCCAGCATCGACGAAGGCTTTTATGCGCTCCGTTTCCGTTAGCGCAAAGGGTGCCGAATCAACGGGTCGCCCTCTACGCACTTCTGTGGTCTTCTGGCGTTTTAAGCGGCTGGGTCTTGTCGCCGCGTTTCAACTGCTGGGCTACTTTGGCGAAGACACTGCAATCCCTGTTCAGATGAGTGCGATCTCTCGGAAAGCCGCTTCTGATGTTGTTTTCGATCGTGGACCGAGGCCTGGTGCGTTCAAGGCCTTGTCACCGTTTCTTTAGCGACTCGTGTTCGAAAGCTCGGCGCGGCATCCTTGTATTCGCACATCCTTATGGGAAGTCGAGACGACAAGAAACCAGTTGCCGCAACCATCGACGCTACTGCCCGACATTGGGGTCGGTTCAATAAAAGTACCTCTCGTACAAGCGCTTAATTCATGTTGCAGTGTGCGTTGTTTCTTGCCATTATTGAGTGGGTGCATGATTTAATGCGCCCCGATGCGTTACTGAGACACGGCGCTCGCTGGTGATGACCGAAGTCCGTCCCGCCGATTCCTGCGCGGCGAGGCTTCAGCAGATTTTACCTTTCGCCGCGAATCTCTTTGAAGAAATACCGACCGCCGGCCAAATGCCCAAGGCGCTGGTCAAGCGATTGAAGACGCGCCGCTTCTTATCGGCCCTCCAAAGCCCAAACGTCCGTCGCGCTGGCTCGAGGCCCGCGAGTCCTGCCCGCCTACTATGATTCCTTCAACGACCGCAAGCCTTGATGTCGAATGGTCCGAAGGACGAATAGGCCATTGAATACACTCGACGCCTTGCGCGGCATAAACGGTTGTTGTTGGCTGGCGACGAAATTCTGGACAAATACTCGGGTCAGATTTTTTCTGTGAGGTCATATCCCCCCCCCCGGGCGGGGTCGTTTTCTGCCGGACATGCAATTACCCGGCTTGCTGCCCGCACTGGCGGCCTGCGCCTACCGGGACCGTCTTTATTGATCTTTGCTCTGGCGAATTATTCTCAATTATCAGATGTTAATGCACGGGCTCATACACGCTATCCGACAAATACGGGTTCAGTTTCTTGCTTTTCGCCTCTGCTTCTGCGCAAGGTCGCCTGAAAAACGCCGACGTCATTTTCGCGCTGGAAACATGCCCGGTCCCCCGCCGTGCCGATGCGGTTTGGCCCCGCGTTTCCCTTGACCGCGCTGTCACTGTTCGATAGCCTGTACATAATGGCTGGAAGGGGCTTGCGCGGCGCAACCTTATCTGGGCATTGATACGAACTTAGAAGGGTCCGCCAAAATGCTCGCTGTTACTCCTCTCCCCGCCACGCCTCGATTGGTACCTGTCGAGACCCCCGATAGGCGGACGATGGCCCGACTTCAGAAAGACGCAAACAGTTGACTAAAGTTGCGCGCAAACTCCATGTCGGCGTATCTGCGTCGCCTTATGCACCTTAAGCGATGATCCTGCACTGTCTTATATCCAACGACCGGTTTCAAAAAGTGCTTGCATCGCTGCGTCCGACCTCCGAGACTCGAGCAAACCCCGCAGCGCTCCGCCTTCGCAGGGGAACCACCTATTCAGGGATTGGATTAGCCCGCGACTTTGTCCGATGGATGATTCTGGCGTTGCTGGTCCTAAGATTCCATGTTGCGGATTTTTTTTTGTCCGGGCTGTTAAACGGGTTGTTGCGTCCCGCTTGAATTTCTGAATCCAGCCTTTACCGTTGGAAATGGGCAGTCGGCTTGAGAAATGCGAAAGGCTAAGAGCCTTTGTTAGCCTATTTGGGGAGCCGTCTAGCAAGGCGACTTGATTGCGCAGTAAATGCGAAAGTAGGCCGGCG
>Ga0163217_1024368_pt1 | contig 10116 bp, 11 predicted proteins | sample SynspAceP_FD_185933 | JGI IMG/M metagenome (GOLD analysis project Ga0163217, IMG submission 185933) | Saline lake microbial communities from Ace Lake in Antarctica - Synechococcus sp. Ace-P (PacBio error correction) | ecosystem: Environmental > Aquatic > Non-marine Saline and Alkaline > Saline ...
ATTATATTATATAGATTACTGTTTCTTCGTTTCGGCTCGAGCGTCCGACGTCTGCGCCCCCGTCGGTTCCCGAACGCGGAATTCCCCCACTCGGTTTCCCCCCGGTTTTTTTCGCCTCCGGGTTCCAAAAACGCCCCCCGTTTATTTTTTTTTTTAAAAAAAATTAAATACGGGACGGCGAGAACCGTTTTTTTTTTGGGGCCGGGTTTTAAAAACGGTTTTGCCGATCAAGAACCAGTTTTTCCCCGCCCCCCTTGAATTAAAGAAATCGCCCGCCCCGTTTTGCTTGCTTTTGGTCGCCCTTTCCGGAAGTGGGGCAAGACCGACTCTGCCGTTGCAACTTTTGGCTTTTCAACGGATTCGGGACGAACCTCGGATCTTGGGAAAAAATTCTTCTGACTTCAATAACGGACTTTTGGACACCTTCTATGATCCCGGGGCGGGGTCATCGGCCAGGAGATCAACTAGCAAAAATCCTATTCCTCGCGAAAAGCTGCTCCTAATCCAACCCGGCAGGTTTGATTTCGCCCGCCGAGTTTGCCTCGTCGATGCGACTCGAAAGACATGCCTCGAATGCGACAAACTCGACGAGCCTGCGTTTTGGGGTGGATCATGATTTGCAACTTGAAATTTGCGGATAAAGCGCGCGGCTCACAGGAGGAAAGCTCGCCGCCACGGTTGGGAGGCCCGCGACGCGGGCCTTTGGCCGGATCACGATGTGACCTGCCGCGGTTGCCCTCGGAGATTCCGCGGTTTGCGAGCCCCCTGGTCAAGCCGCACGTTGCCGGGATTGACCGTGGAACTGCGTCCACCGCAGGGCGAAACACGAAAAAGCGATCTTGCGTGAATGCTGCTCGTCCATCTCCCCGACGCGACCCCGCACGTGGGCACTGCGCGAAGGAGGCCTAGCAAATCCTGCGTGACGGTGCGGTGAACCTCGAAGCCGGGGGTGAAACAGGTCCGCACTGTGGTGCCGGAATGAACGAGTCGCCGATTTTGTGCCGAGGGATGCGATCGGGTTCGCGCGCCATGACGCGGGAAACTGAAACGGTCTCCATTAAATCATCACGGTCGGCCGGTCGCCTTCGCCCAATTGGGCGTGAAATCGTCGGAACATGCGCAGCGTTTCAGCAGCGGCGAACATGTCCGAGCCCGCTCGTTGCGATGTGGTTGGCACGCCATTGAACCGATTCGGTTTGACTCATATTGGCGAGGCGTTCGGCGGGCGTGACATTCGACGGTCCCTGCACGCGATCCGAAAGATGGACTCTCTTTTGATGACGATGCCCGGATCTGCGTCCGGGCTGCGGGATCAAATTCGCGAGCGATTCACGACCGTAAGAACTCTTCACCTCGCGAACGCAACTGGGAGCGCGCGGTACGCGATTTTTTTTTCATTCGTTGAGTCGATTCCTGAAATCAGCCTTCCACAACGCCAGCGTCAACAGACATTCCGGGCGGCAATGGAATCCGCATGCAAATGCACGCCACCGAGCCCTCGCGAAAACGTGCATCGTCGTCGGCGGTAGATAAAAATCACCCGACGCCCCAACGCTCCCTACCAACGTTCGGCTCAATATCGGACTGGCCGCGTAACCGCCTTGCCCTCCATGCGTGTGCCCCGGCCAACAATAAGATCCACATTCAGCCGACGCGACCATGGGAATTGGTTCCGGACTGTGGCTTCAAACAAAACCGCAACGGCGGCGTGTCAACTCACTCCCGCCGCCGCTCATCTCGAATCGCTCGGACGACTCGAATCCACGGCCACTCGTTGCCCATACATCATATGACCTCGTTTTGGACGCATCCGAATCGTTTGGCAACGTCCGCCCATGTCGTGCATCCGCCGACTGCATCGCGTCTCGAACCTCTTCGGATCCGAAACCCGCGGTTCGGTGATTGCCCAAGATGAAAAAACCGCCATCGAGCGCTGCCGCCGACGAAACAAAACCAGGCAACCACTCCTACACACCTCGTTGACATCAAAACGATATCACCCGTCAACACTAAAACATCTCTGGTGCACGACATGCATGACCGATCACCTCGGCCATGGATTCCGGGTTCCAAATCACCCGTCAGGTGAATATCGGATAAATGGGCGATGGCGGTAACCCGTCCAACTCCGGCGGCAATCGATTCAATCGAACCTCGATCCCGCTCGACCGCGGATCGAAAATCTGATGCTGGTTCCTCGCCGCCACTCGGCATTTGTCGCTACGCGCGAACGTTAATGGCTTGGCTTCACGTCCGCCACGATGGATCTGCGTGAAACGCTTCACGTCGCACGCTGCAACCCGAAAATCGGACGCCATCGAATCCAATCCAACAACAAACACTCCGCCCACGAGCAAAGTGAAACCCGGCATCCCAACGCAGTCCCGCACGGCAACACGTCGATAACCACCTGCCGACGATCGCGTATCGCTCGATTCGGCGCGTACCAAAGCGAAACGATCAACAAAGGGGTCACGAAACGTTTCCACAAACCGATTTTTCAACACGTTTATCCGTCCGCCGTCCGCCAACCCCAACGAATTCAAACCTGTATAGAAACGCCAAAAACGCAAACGAAATGGGCGAACAACGCCAGCGGCGAAACGAGAATCCATGGTGCCGACCTAGCGAACCTCGCCAGCCGAGCGATTTCGGTTTCATCTCGGCAACACACTGCGTCACGTCCCGGACGAAAGCGCGCCCGACCAGTCGGCAACCCCGCACTTCACCACTACCAAAAGCCGCCGTCGCAACCCGACCGCATGCCCGCACGATCGATGCGGCGTGGCTTTAATCCCCGGATTGGTGCGCTCAGAACGAGCATCGTCCGAAGTGTCGCAGTCGCCCCCCTCGGGGATGCCCGCCGACTCGCGAGCGATCACCTCGAAAAACCGTCTCCGCCGACGAGAGATATCAGGTCCGGCGCCGATCCACGGCATTCCAAGGCACCTCCCACCCAGTAAAATGCTTCCAAAACGTAAAACAGCAAACGCCGCAGTCTGCTGAGTCCGTTTCGCCGACGGAACACAAACCAAATCAAGGCAGGAACCCGAATCCCGCGATTCCAACCCTGCCATCGCCGGCGCGTCGCGAAATCCCGCGATCATTCAACGGTCGTCATTATCGACGTGCTCTCGTCGACCCAAGTCGCTCTTCCGCATGACGCAATCAAAATCAAACGCAGGGAATGACCGTCCGGGGCGAATGAGGTGGTGTGGATTCGGGAACGACACTCGCGGGCTTTTTTTGTTCGGTGATTTTGGAATGGGCCATGCTCTCAGATTTCGAACAGTCTAGGCGGAAACCATTCGGCCAGCGACGGGGTGGCTCCACTGCGTCAGCAGCCACGAGCGATTTTTTTTTTCTGTGGGCAGTCAATGGCGGAGCCGATTTTGTCGGATGTCTGGGAATATTAGGGGGGAACAGAGGGGACAGAGGGACAGATCTCCTTTTTTGGGTGTGTGACCCTGCCTCCTGAGCTGGCTGGAGTGCGTCGGCTGTTTCGTCGCTTCACAAGGAGACCAGCTCGGCTGCCCGGAAGCTCGCAGAGGGCGAAATTTCGCGTTCAGGAGGACGAACTCGATGATCTTCTCAGGGCGCGTTCCTATCTGGGTCTCGATACAAAGGGAGCGGACGGGTGAGTCCCGTCCGCGTCCAGCCCGCTCCGCGGCGCGGCGGTGATCGAGGGGATCGCCGCTGCGTTCAATGATATGCAATCGAATCGACACAACGCTTTTTTCGGGGCGCAGCGTCCGCTCCGATGCCAAGAAGCACCGTGGTTCGAACGAGTTTTGAATCGTCGGCGGCGACGGTGGAAGTGTCTGTTTTTTTTTCCAGAAACTGGATTTATCCGGATCCGGACTCAACCTCTTTTTCGCGGTCGTCGAGTTTGCCTACGCAAAGGAGTCTGAAAGGGTTTTCGGTTACCGGAACAGGTGAAACTCCAGCCGGTCTCAAATAGGTACCTGTCACTCCACCCAAAAAGTGCCTCTGTTTCCTTTGCTTCTCTATCTGTCAAGCCTGTTGCCTTCGCCGACCGTACTGCGGTCGCGTTCCTAGTTTTTGCTCGGATGCTGGCCTCTCGCACTCGCCGTCCTTCGCCGTACTTGTCGGATGCTGGCGGAGCGATTTGATCCCGCCCTCGACACGCCATCCGATTGAGTGTCTCGAATCGATCCAACGCAGTCCGACGATCACCCCGGGAAACTCGTCCTACGGCAACGGCGTTTCAGCGACTAGCTGGCGATCCGAGCAAAAGCGAAACACCGTCGGACAGACTGTTTGAAGCTACGGGCCGTCCAAATCTGCCGAGCCTTTCCAATCGATGAATTCGTCCATCGATTTAAAAGAGACCGCTTCGGCATAAGTCAGTTCCCCCGCAACCGTCGTAGTATTGGAAAACTACCCTGCGGATGTTGGGTAGGCGACCACCGTTTGCCACCTAAATTTTTCCCAGGCATGTTTGAAGACGGTTTGTGACCTGAACGACACAAAAAGTGGCGGGTAAAGCCGGATCGAGTTCGTGGCACGGTCCGCGAGCACGTAGCTGCTCCAATCGGAAATCACACTGTCGGCGGTCCGAATTGGAACAAAACCGGTCGCCGGACGATCGCTCCTCGTCTAATGAAGGACGTGATTGACGCCTGTTGTGCGGACCGCAGACAAACTCCCACACGTTGTCGGTGACCTTGACGCGAAACTGTTGTGCAAATCGCCCTGTCAATCGACGAAATACCTTCTTGCCATCGCGTCCCACGCGTCGATTAGGATCCTCGCGTTCATCAATGAACCCCGTCCACGCTCTTCTTTGTTTGTTCGCAATCGGCCTTTCGACACCGCCCGCGCCGCTGTGCGGGATCATCATCGGTACCGTGGAAATGATGAACGTGAAACTTCGCGTCACTTCACGCAATGCTCGTCGAAGCAAACCACTTCCGTTTTGGGTTTCGCCGATCATCGATACGCCCTTTTTTTCGCGCTGAGAAAACGTCGTGCATGTCACGAATCGCCCCGCGTATCGAGCAATAGAAAATCGCATTAGCGACTGCGAAACTTGCCGTAACTTCGCTGTCCGATCGGTAGCTGATTCGAGTCGCTTGTTTTGGCGGCATGTGCAGTCGCAACGTGTGTTCGTCGACGAACCTCGATAATTCGTAGACGTACGAGTTTAAGTGACAATCATGTTGTCGAAATCGCAACTGTCGTTGATGCCGGCTTCGCGTCCCAAAATGGACGTGAGATTTCAGCATTTTGGTCAAGCGGCAATCTTAAATTGGTACTCGAGAATTCCGATCACAAAGCACTGCCGGCGATCAATCGAGCTTGCAAAAAATGCAAAACGATGCTTCGATTCCATTCGGGTTGGCCCCAACCGGGTAGTCGTTCCAACCGTAGGTTCGATATCACGAAACACGGTTCCGGCGATTGTCGCTTGCCCGCTTCGCCTGCACCCCCAGATATCGTTAACGAGTTCATGGTCGTCAAACTTAAAGGTAGCTTCGGTACGTTGCGATGCCAGTCCGAAAGCTGCGTCATTGCGAGAAAGATACAGTTTGTCCGTTTTTCCCCAAACGCCCGCCAACGTTTGCATGACTTCGAAGCGGTGGGGCAACCTCATTCGACCCCTGCGTTAACCGCCAAGCTTCCGGCGGGTAGTCGCGCAGTTCTTCGTAAAAGCCAATCCAGTTCATGATATGAAAAGTCGACCTTGTCAGCCCAATCCTGAATTCAAGTGTTGGTAAGTCGGTGAGGACATGCCGATGCCCGTGCATACGGGTTCTGGTGGCACATGAGCCCCGATTGAAATCGGAAATTGAACAGCCCGTTGGGATTTGTGCTCGATACCGAAGACTCCTGGGACGGCAAGGTCCATTGAAGGTGCCGAATTTCCTTGCGGGTTAGCCATCGACAAAAACGGTAGTGGTACGTGTTTTCCTGGTTTGCAAACGATCAACAATCGCGACCCAGTGTTGTCATGTTCCCAAACGTGTTCTCGCCGGATACGCTTTTGTGATTGCGACGGCATCGCCACCGTGGCCGCGGCGGCTGGGTTCCAAACGCTACAACGGAATTTCGCCGGATCGGAATGTCCGCGCCCAAACGGCAACGGATTTCCGAACGGCCGCGACCGAGCATCGGGCGTGAGTCAACGAATCGGATCCGCTGGGCCATGGGGCAGGTCCCCAGCGGCCCAAGCGTCGTCAGGAGAATAAACAGCAAAGCCGCGAGACAACGTGAGATGTTATGGGGATGGTGCGAATCATGAGGGCAGCGGGAATCCGGAGGGCAATCAATCGATCTTCGAACGAAAGGATCCTAACCAAACCCGCCCCGAAACATCGATCCCTTTCCTGGGTCAGATCTTGCTAACGAACACAGGATGAATCACTGTCTTTTTCCACGTAATGACGCCGTGCCAGTCTGTCTGAATGGACAGTAGTTTTGAAAAACTTTCAGCCTTGGGATTCCTGCCAGACAAGCTGCCAGGCGGGTCGGTCGAGCGTGGCGTATGCGAAGCCCAAAGCGAAACCAAAACTAGCGCCAGTGGCCGACGCGTCGAACCTTTTAAGTCCGAGTCGGTCGTGCAATTGACAAAACCCAGGACTCCTCCCCTCGAGAAGGACTGCCTTCAATGACACTTAAGCGAACGCCTGATCTCGCTCTCGTGAGCGCGTTTGTTGACATGGGCGGATCCAGTTGTAAGTCTCGAAAGGGGCCACCGCGAGAGAAGTTTGGCAATCCGCTTCAGGGTACTGAAGATCTTCACCAAGAACCGCTCAAAACGCATCGTCGTCTTCCTGCTTTTCGAAAATCTCACCTCGGGATTCGCGTTGATTAAGCACGGGGTGATGCCTGCGCCGCCTTTTGCCTATCGAGTGGCGGTTCTCGTGTGTACCCTTCCATTCGGGCGGCGTTCCAAACTCAAATCACGAACTGTTTTTTTAAACCAAGAACTTGCTTGCGGAGCTATTGAATGCTGATTTTCGGACGTTGAGAAATGCAGAGATTCTGGGTGCAAAAACACGAAAAAAAATCGCGGCACGGAAATTAAGATGCGATCACCCTACGCAATGCCCCATTAATGACTCACCCACCCCACACACCCCCCCGATGAAGTGATTAGAGCCTCTGTGGTGGCGGGTTCCCCTTCTCGAAACACTCAACCGCTTCACTGTAGTTCAATCCGAGAAAGCACGCCATGCGTCGATTTACACAACCTAGTTAAATCTTCAAAATCAGCACCCAAATAACGCGGTTCCGATCGACGAAAACGACATTCGATTCGAAGTAATCTCGAGGAATCGCCGTTTGCTGGCGAGTGGGCAGAAACAATTGCCCTTGTTGTTACCCATGGCCAAAACCCTGGATTTTTTTCCCTGGAATTTGGATTACGGGAATCGCTTGTTTGGCCGAAGCCGAAAAAAGCTGGCAAGGAAGGAATTGCTAACGCAATGAAACGCGACATTCACACGATGGTGGATACGATTCTAAAAACGCACCAGTAATTCAAGGCGACGACCTGAATGTTCGAGGTAGTTATCTCACAGTTGAAACGGGAGGCCATCATACAAGATCATGAACTGAAAATGTTGCGTATAAGTAAAGCGAATTCAACAGCGTGCGGAAACGAAAGGCGAGCCCTCATGTCGACGTGATCTCGTTGTCATAGTCGTGGCGGCATCTTCACTGACCCGCTTAGCTGAAGAAAATCAGGCTCGACGCATCAGATTTAGCCAATCGATTGGACCCGTGTTTTTCATGGGTTTCTTTTGGAACCGCAATAGCCGTGAAGTTTGTTTGGGGATGAAATATCCTGACAATCGAGACTTCCCTATTCGACCACCTAAAGGTCGACGACGACGGCTACCCATTGCTGATAGAAGACATTCCGTCGCAATGGACGAGCAATTTCAGACAAATAACTGTGGAAGCGACGAGTTTCCTCGGCGTCCCTCATGGCGGCGACGGAGTCCGATTACGCTGCCAAGATTTCTTCGAAGGTATATCAAGGTGGCAAACAAGATGTTTCCCGGAGCAAGCTTCGATTACGTTCGGACGGATGAATATCGGAGAAGCGGAAAAACGAAGGGGTTCGTGAGACGTGGAATCTCATACGTAAGAGGGATAATCCAAATCGCAAAGTCAACGAGCTCGCGGGACCTGCGCAGAAGATGGTATGACAGCTTGGCTAACCATAACCGCAATACACTTTTGTATGCACTAAGACTATCGATTGCGTGACGACGTTGCTGCTCGCTTCCATAGGATGAATCTCATGCTCGATCACGGCGATAACGCTTTTCAACAAGACCGACAGACGATAGAATCTTACGTGACAAAGATGGTGGGGAATCCCCACTGAGTAACTTTCCCACCAATCTTGAGTCGTACTCTAGAAACAGATCATTCACGTTCCGTTGCGTTCCAAAACCCACAGACTCCGAATTGCTTATGGAATGATGGGTTGAAGAATGCATTCGATATCCAGTCGATCGATGGGGTTTCTGACTCTGGGATCGCACTCCCGAGTCGGAACGATTCAAAAATCCGGGAATTTTGTGGAGATGGTTTCGGATATTGATCTGCTGGCCGACTCAGCACAATCGTCACAATATTTCGCGTAAACCACGTAGCAGCGTCTCTCTGAGACGCTGGGAATTGCGAGTCTCAGAGACAGACTCGCCGACGTGAGGTTCTGCGAACCTTTTCGCGCCGATGTGCTTCCGAGTAAACAGGCGCTGCGCCGTGTCCATGGTTCAATACCGACCGAAGCGTGCGCGACCCAGGATCGAAGTTTTTCCAAAGGAATCGCGTAGGACGGGCTGTGCCGTAGCCGCCCCGCACAGATCCTACTCGAGCGGTTTAACTCATACGGCTCTCCATGGGTCAAGCGATCTCAGGCCGTCAGTGACGCCAGTAACTTGTCGCCCCGCCCTATGCGCACTCAAGTTCCACTGCGTGATGCCGCCAAAGTCCGCGGCAAAAGAGATAGGATGGGGTAAAAGGAGATCCTTTTGGTTGGTTCCCTATCCATCGCTAAGACTCCCACTGGTTGCGGTCGCGCGCTTTGTTACGCCCAGGTCGTCGTTAATCTACGAAGAACTGCATCAGCCATCCCATCCGCGTTTCATGGACCAGCATTACCTAGCTTGTCGTTTTCTGGCGCTCTGGCGGTGTGCATCACGACATGGCCCAGAGCAACATAGGACTTCCCGGTCTCGCCTTGAAATTTTCCACGCAATGCACAGGTTCCATCGACTCGCCAGACCCAGACCACTCCTTGCCGATAACGGCCGTGACCGGTTTTTGCCTTCCCACCTTGGCCATGACAAGGTTCCGGCCGTCTGGAAGTACTTGATTCGAGCTCAATTAACTGGCCTACGTTCCCCCTGCCAGGAACGCTCAGCCACGACGTTGTTACCGCAGTCCGGCACCTCCCGCCGAGCCGAAGTAGTTGGCTAAAACCTTTTTCGTAAGAAACTCTCTCGATTCCAAACCGGTTTTTATCCCCTGCGGCACATCCATGGTCATCCAGTGTTCCATTGAATCTCGATCGAAAGAATCGTCCTCGGTGATACACCGAAATCCCGCCGTGAGGAACCGGACGGCAACCATGGGCCGACCGCTTGTGCCCAGGAAGACGCTGGGCGATAACGAATCTCCCTTGTCGCGAAGTGCACCTGTCTGCACGAGCTGCGATAGCGTTTCTTCCGGCTTGCAGTTGTCTATCCAGCATCCCGTACTACAGGCACCAATAGCTCGTGGTTTGGACACGAGTCATGCCTGGAAAAGCCTCGGCCGCACACGCTTCCGTCGGATGAACCCATCTTTTGTCTAATCCTTGGCGTCCGGTCGCCGGGAAACTTGCCCCGCTTGTCATATTGACATCGCTCGCTGTGTCTTTTCGATCGGCGATCAAGACGACTTCATCTAGCAGAGCGAGTTTGTACTTCGTGCCATGATTTATGTTTACGGCCCAATCTGTCCTAGAAGGTGCTCTGCGGGTCGTGCTCCATATATACCGAATGCATCTGGTCGAATGCGGATAGACGTCTGTCGCCGGCGAGCAAATTATTGAAGATATAGCCTGTGAGATGGATGAGTCAGAGCAAAGGG
>Ga0163217_1039381_pt1 | contig 10116 bp, 16 predicted proteins | sample SynspAceP_FD_185933 | JGI IMG/M metagenome (GOLD analysis project Ga0163217, IMG submission 185933) | Saline lake microbial communities from Ace Lake in Antarctica - Synechococcus sp. Ace-P (PacBio error correction) | ecosystem: Environmental > Aquatic > Non-marine Saline and Alkaline > Saline ...
AAGAGAGAGATGAATCTGCAATATGGCCACGTCCTGATGCAGTTTCTGAACCGGGCCGAAGCCATGATGCCAGGGGTGTAGCCTGCGCTTGTACTTCGTACAAGGTATCGCGTGCGAACAGCCTGGGCTACCCTGGCTTTCGCGCAGAGCTTTTTCCGATCAGGTTGGGATGGCACAGATTTCCGCAGCCCGGAGCGTGGACGCCTGCGGCGGCAATAGAAATGTTGTCCGCATCGGTGATGTTGTTTTTGTCCTTGCAATAAGAAAAAATTCAACTTCCGGGAAAGCGCCTCGCTGAATTCCTCAAAAAAAAAAACCGCCAGTAGGGTGGTCCGCTTCCCGGCCCATTCAAGCAAGCCTGCCCGCCAGCTATCCCCAGAATAACTCCGTGCGCTTCCGGCGCTGATCCAGCGTAGCCGGCGTGCATGCCTCCGCCTGAAGCCCAGGGGGATTAACGTTCCCGGATAGCGCTCGAGCCATCTGGTCAAAATCGCCCCAGAAGGCCGGGAGCATGATCAGCTTGTGGGGCGGAGTGCAAACTGAGCGTGGCGTCCGGTAAGCGATGCGGTCGCTGGCTGAAGAAGCTAAGTCCACGGGCAAGGGTATCAGGGGCTAACGTCGAGGTGCGGAAGCCGGGGTGTCATGCCCCCTTGGCCTCGGCGCGCCTGCCCGTCGCGCAGAACTGGCCATAATGTGAAAAAATTTCGGGCCGCTGCATCAGGGTAGAGGCGGATGACGCGCGCCGTCAGTGGCAAGTATGGCTACCTGGCGCAGGGGCGCAGGGAGGGGGTTTATAAGGGCCATGGTCCAAACTCATTTTTATAGTGTATCGGCCACTAATATGCTAAAGCATCTTTCAGGTATGGCGCAAGTGTTCTTGTTTGTTGGAAATAAAGGCAGCGAATGGGGGCTGGATAAAAGAAGCTGCCACCAAAGCTCGAAGAGTATTGGGTGGCAGTCAGGCGGATCAGGGCGCGGGGTTGGGCCTGGCTTTGGTGAATTCTCGCGATGCTTCTGGAGAAATCGCGTCGGTCAGGCCCATATTGAACGCTGCTCAAATTTACGGTGAGCCTGGGTCCATATTGGTAGCGCACAATGATGTTTGCTGGGTCACTGAACGGGGCTGGGCGGGTTACAACGCCAAGGCCCATCTGCGCCGGGTCCATGCCCGTGGCGCGGGCTCAGTTGCACGTAGCGCGCACAGGCTTTTTGCCGCCTGGGGGTTGGGTATAAGCGGTTGAAGGCGGCTGAAATAGCGTACAAGACGGCCTTTCTCCGGCCGCAGGCCGTTCAGGTATTTGCCGGTCATATGTGCCGAACGCCAGGGGCGAGTAAGGCAGGCAAGCACGTCTGTCAACGCAGGACATCTTCCGCCATACCGATTCTCATAAGCTGCGGTTTGAAGCAAGGTTTAGGGGTTCCTGAATGGACGCAAATGCGCGGCAAGCCGCGGCTTTTCGCCCAGGTTGGGCAGAAAGGCGGCTGACACCCAGGGCGTTCGTTGATAGCCCGATGTGGGCGGATCTTGCCTGCCTTGACCATCTCATCAAGCACTTTAACCGTATCTTCCCACGGGGTGATCAGTTTCGTCGGGGTCGTGTTTGTAAGCCAGCTTGCAAAAAAAGTTTGGTGCTGTCGATCAGGCCAAGTGCAACTGATACAGGTCGATATAGTCGGTCCTGGCAGGCGCTTGAGGCTGGCGTCCAGCGCTGGCGGTCAGGGCTCGCGATTGAAGCGCGTCTTGCATCACGGAATGTGTGGCAGCCAGTCCGCCCAGGCCCGGCGACCTTGCTGCCACTATCCCAGTTCTCGCGGTTGCCACGCTCGGCAAAGTTACTGGCCGAGGAATGCGTTCCTGTTTCGCCGTAGGTGTCGCTACCGCGGCACGGATACATTTCCGCGCAATCGATAAAGTTGACGCCGGCATTCCTGGCCCGAATCAAATCTGGGCAAAAGGCGTCTTTCTGGGTGTATCTGCTCGCCCCAGGTCATGGGGTGCCGCAGGCATCAGGGCGCTGACCAGAGACAAGAGGAGTGGGCGGTTTAGCATGGTTTAGATCTGGATGGTCTCATTATTGAGCATAAGCCTGCGCTAAAGTAGCCGTAAATGTAAATAAGGGTGTAATTTTTAGCTCCTTGGCATAATGCCCGCCACTTCGACAGGAATGCCCTAGCCTGTCGTTGTTGTTTACAGCGCAGATGCCACCCAGACCACGCAAGCCCCCACTGAGTGTCTGTTTCTTTAGGCTTTGTTGTCTGGTAAAAACACATTTCATTCTGTAAAGATTTGCCCTTCTTCTAAAACAAGAGTGGCCTGCTGAGGCTAGATTAATGAAAACCTTTCAGCGCCAAACCTGAAACCCGCGTAAAACGCGATGGTACATTGTAGATTCTACCGGTCTGACCCTGGGTCGCCCTTGCGCTACCAGAAGTGGCTTCACGCCTGCGCGTAAAGCACAAGCCCGAGTAACACGCCTCACGTGGATACTGGCGATTATATCGTCATCGTTCACGGGAAAAGATTCATGTGACGGGCAACAAAGGCTCAGGACAAGATCTACTACAGCCCACTCCGTTTCCCGGGCGTATCTAAGTCGATCAACTTCCGAAAAGCTCGTTGTAACGCGCTCCTGACGCATCACAATCAGATCAGCCGTCAAAGGCAAGTTGCCGAACAAACCCCTTGGGTCGTGCAATGTACCGCAAGAATGAAAGTGTACAAAGGGTGGCAGTTCAATCCCCCATGCGGCCTCAGCAACCCCAAGACTTGAAGGTCTAAGGAGCATACTATGTCGGCGACAACAAACTACGTGTACTGCCGTCGTAAAAACTGCCCACGCTCGGTGTTTCCTGCGTCCGGTAATGGCAACATCCACACATCAAACAACCGCACCATCGAAAAACTTCCTTCGGTCGTGAAACAGCTCGCATGGTTTGTTCGCCAGCCTGTGGAAACTGACTGAAAACGTTCCAGTTTGACGTCTTCGTCCAACCGTCAAGGGTGGGTGGTACTACGGGGTCAGGCGTGCGATCCGGCCCGGGATCACTCCGCAACTGAGAATATGACGAGACCTGCGCGGCGTAATTGCGCAAGGCAGGCTTCGTTACACGTGACGCTCGTGAAGTTGAGTAAGAAAGTGGGTTGCGTAAAGCGCGTAAGCGTCTCAGTACTCCAGCGGTTAAGTCCGCAAGACTTTTCCCGCCAAGCGCCCGGCTTCCTATTGGAACCCGGGCGTTTTTTGTATCTGCGGCAAATGCCGCTCGCGCCTCTAGCGCGCTGCAAAACCCCCGCAATTCAGTGGTGTTCGCGCCTGGCGGCTGAGGTAAATGATGAATACTTCACCTGTCAAAAATGGGGGTTTTTTCATTACCATCGGATTTCATTTGTGCATGGCGGAAATTAAACTCTTAAAAAGGGCTTATAAAAGGCCTGAATTAGCAGATGGGAGAACGACTGGATGAGTAATGACGGCGTTAATAACGGCCGCGTCCGCTTCCTGGTAGCAGCCACAGGTGTTGTTGGGTGCTGGCCGGAGCCGTAGGGGTGGCGGTACCCTTCCGTGGATCATGGTTCCCGAGCGCCAGGGCCAGCAGCTGGTGCGCCGTCCGGGTAAAATATAAGCAAGCTGGAACAGGTCCAGCAGATACGTTTGCTGAATGGCGTGCCAGCCGGTATTTATTTCCCGCCGCAGCTCCGAGGCCTCTTGAATCCTCGGGAAAACGTCGGCATTCTGGCCGATCCGGAATCCCGAGTCTTCCAGGCCAGCCGCGAAGTATGTCGATCTGCACACCGCCGCCGCCCATTCGCCCGGAAGTGCTGGCGTCATGGGTATCTGTACGCAACCTGGGGCTGCTCGGCCCCTGTTCCGTCCGGAAGTGCCTCTGCTGGAATGGGTTATGAGTGGGAAGGGTGGGTATTTCTGCCCATGCCATAGCTCCCCGTACGATAATGGCTGGACGCGTCCAATCGTGGGCAGCCCGCCCCCCGTGAACCTGCCGGTCCCACCCCATTCCTATGAGACCGATGACATTATTGTTTGTCGGCCTGGATGAGGAGTCTGCCTGTAGCAAGCCTGGAACAACTGATCAACGAGCGGATGTCCGTCATCCGGGTGGTCCGAAGATCACCTGACCAAGTATTACGCCTCCCAAGAATTCAAACTTCTTCTACTTCTCGGCTCGGCTGGCGATGCTGGTGCCTGGTCAACAGATTCATCCCACCGGCGTGTGGCTGAACATGAAGCTATGAGCCCTCGGGTGATGGTGCATTCGCCTCGGAATCGAATACATCAATGCGCGATGTGGAATATTGGCTGGCTGCTGCGTTACATGCACTCCACGGGTTGCATCTGCGTTCTCGTCGTGATCTACCTGCACAGCATGCTGGCGTGCCATCATGTACGGCTCCTATGCAGAAGCCGCGTGAGCTGATCTGGCTGTTTACGGTTATGACCATCACCTGGTGCTGATGGCTGAAGGCTTTCATGGGTTATCTGTTGCCCTGGGGTCAGATTCATACTGGGGGGCACAGGTGATTATTTTTCCCTGTTTGGGGCGATCCGTTTATCGGGCCCGATCTGCAGCAGTGGAATCGCGGTATTATCTGATTTCCGGCATTAGCCCTGAAACCGCTTTCTTTGCCCTGCATGTGGTCGCCCTCGATCGTACTGCTTGGCCTGGTGGTACTGGCAACATCATCGCTCTGCACGAAGTGGGTTCCAACAACCCTGATGGGCGTTGATATCAAAGAAGTAACAAGGATGAAGAACCGGCAAGCCGCTGGACGCACGCTTCCACCCTTAAACTAACAACGTCAAGGATATCGTCGGTGTCGTCGTGTTCCTGTTTTGTGTTTCTGCATGTGTGTTCTTCTTCCCGGAAATGGGTGGTTTCTTCCTGAAAGCCGAACTTTGAAAATTGCCAACCAGTTGAAGACGCCCTGATCTAACATCGCTCCGGTGTGGTAAACTTCAACGACCTTTCTACGCGATTCTGCGCGCAGTGCCGGCAATTGGGTGGCTCGGCCTTCCCCGGGTGTTGGTGGCGATGGGTGGCCGCGATCGCGGGTGCTGGTTCGTGCTGCCCTGGCTGGATCGCAGCCCGGTCGTTCGATTCGCTACAAGGGTTGGATGAAGCAAGGTTTGCCCTGGTGTGTTCTGCATCTCCTTCGTGAATCCTCGGTATTCTGGGTGCGATCCCGGTAACGACTTCCCGTACCCTGTATCCGCAGATTTGTACCGTACGTATTTTTCGCCTTCTCATACTCATGCCGTTCCTATACCCCGCATGGAGAAGACTAAACCCGTTCCGGAGAGGTTACTGGCTAATGAAAAAGCAATTGATTGCACTGTTGTTCGCGCTCGTCCTGCTGTGGGCCCTGGCCGCACCAGTGGTGCGCATCTGGAATCGGCGAATATCCCGATCGCGTGGACAAGGGCGTCCCTGGCAGGAATGGCGCGCGTCCTTCGTCACTACTGTATGGGCTGCAATTCTGCTCAGTATCAGCTTACGAGCGTGTCCGCCTAACCGACCTGGATATTTCCGGAAGAAGCTGATGATGGACAATCTGGGTGTTCTCCCGAGGGGCGCTATGATCGGTGATCATTATGAAGATCGGCAATGCGTCAGGCCGACTCAAAGGCTGGTTTGGGTTGTTCGGGCGCCGGATCTGACCAACGTGGCTCGAAGTGCGTGTGAAGACCTGGTTTGTACACCTACCTGAAGAACGCTTCTAGAAGATCCTTCGCGTCCCTAATGGTGTCAACAAACAAGGTGTTTGCCACGTGGTATGCCCCAACGTGCTGGCCCGAGCTGCAAGGGTCCGTCAGTAAATTGGCTGAAGGCCATGCCAGTCACTGAATGAAGAAGCGGCAGGGTCCCGCGTGACACCTTGACCAGGCGAGACCGTCAAGGATGAGCAGTGCGACGTGCTGACCATCGTTGAGGGAACGGGGTACCCAGACGCGAGGAGGAGTTCGATACGCACGGTGCGTAACCTGGTGGGAATTTCCTGGCTTACTCGGCGGACCCGAATCAAGCTTGAACGCCATCGCATCGGGACCTATGGCTGCTGTATCTGGCCTTCCTGTTCGTAATTTGCCTTCCTGCTCAAGCGGGAGTACTGGAAGAACGTTCATTAACGAACGCTTTTCAGGAATCAATTGCGCGCCCTTTGGGGCGCGCTCTTGTTTCGGGTATATGCGTCACTAACTAATTGGGGCGGACCCTATTGCGAGTCCTTGTCCTTGCGTAACCTGCGCAGCAGCGGCGATCTGTGTTTACCGCAAATCCCGCTAATGGGATGAGGGTTGATTTATGGGTTACCGCAAACAGCGTTTCTTCGATAGCTTTTTTTCCTCTGATCCACGTGAACCACTATGTCATCGTGTCCGTATTGTTCTGGCGGAGAAAGGCGTTACCCGTGACGTCATCAAAAACGTTGAAGCCCGACCAACCCATCCTGAAGAGTTGCGGAGAACAATCCCGTAACAACAGCGTACGCGACCTTGCTGGATCGTGATCTGGTGCTCTATGAGCCCAATAACATGATGGAGTATCTGGACGAGCGCTTACCCGCATCCACCGGTTGCTGCGGTTTTACCTCGGTGGCCCGTGGCAACCACCCGGCTTGCTTATGTTCCGTGTACAGCGTGACTGGTGGTGGGCCTGGTGGACGCGATCACCAATCCGAAGAACGCCTGCGGCTTGCTGTGACGCAAAGGCGCCGCAAGGAATTGCGTGAAAGCCTTACTGGGGTGGCGCCGGTGTTTCGCCGAGATGCCATTCTTCATGAGCGAGGAGTCAGCCTGGTCGAATTGCTGTATCCGCCCCTATCCTCTGGCGTTTGCCCATGCTGGGTGTCGAGCTCCGAAGCAAGCCAACCGCTGCAGGATTACATGGACAAGAATCTTCCAGCGTGAAGGTTTTCTGGCAAAGCCTGTCGGCCGCCGAAGAAAGGAAATCAGTAAGCAATTCCACCAAAAATAGGCGGCCCGCATGGCCTCAGATGAGCTGCCGACCCTACCTGATTCGTTCACTTATGAGTGGATACTGGATAATGACTGCACGCCTTATGTGGCTGGTAATGCCGCATTATCCAATACAGTGGTTCCCGAGTCATTCGTAGAGGCAGTCAGATTGTGCTTTGAACCTGTCACCCAGCGCCATCCGCCACCTCGAAATGGATAATGAAGAAAATCTGCTTTGATGGTCGTTTCGGTGGTGGTAACCAGCCAGGTCTGGTTGCCTGCTCAGAGCGTCAGGCCATTTAAGCGCGCGTGAGAATGGCCAGGGCAATGGTCCCTTTGAGGTCGAGCCGGCCCCTGCGCCCGCCTCCAGCCCGACAAGGCGCCTCGCTTCTCTGCCAGGGGCAGCACCGGCCAAAAGCCTGCAGGCCAGCGTTGAAAGTCGTCAAGTAAAGCGTTTTCTGCTGCATTAAAAAGCCCGCCTCGGAGATCCGAAGCGGGGCTTTTTTTGTGTTGTAACAGTGCCTTCAGTCGAATATAATTCGAAAGAGCTTCACAATGCGCGCACACACCATACTGCTGGCACGGCATTGACCGCTAATCCGCTTCCTGAACGGTTGACAAGGCCACAGGTGAGACGACGCCGCCTTCCCGTTGTGACGCTTGATGGCGTCGCCCGGGATGGCGCTGTCACTAACATGGCGCGCCTTTGGCGTGGTAAGTAATCAGCGGCGTCGTTATTGCAGTGCCAGTAATGGCAGGTTCTCGCCCACGGTCCAGCTCGTTATGGACGACCTTGACCCGTTGCACATTCTTGGCGACCTTTGTTCGGCCCAGGTCTCAGTTCCTGGCGGGGCACTTGACCTGCGGCAGCCACAATGCCGTTGTAGCTGGTCACCGAGACGCGCGAGGCGCTTTCAAGGTCCAGAAATGCGCCCTTGGCGATGTTGACGCCGGCTCGGGTTCAATCAGTTGATCATCGAGGGTGCTGCCCAGGGTGCGAAGTGCCCCGATTGCCTTCCATTCGGTGGTGTCAACGTGTGGCGGTCACACGCGAGCTGCAGCCAGCCAGGAGCAGGGTGGCGAACATAACCAGCCGTTGCAAGACGCCTTCATTCTTTCGCTCCCAAAACAGTTTGACGTCAATAAGGTCACATAGGCAATTGGATAGCCAGCAAATGGACTTTCCTGAATGCGTGCGGTAGAGCGAGCCTGGCACGCGAATCCCTGCGTCTTCAGGCAGCAGCAAGAGAGGCATGGCGCGCCATCCCCGTCCGCTCAGGCAAACCACCAAGCACATGTTCGCGGTCGTGAGCGGCCTGGATCGCCTGGAAGGACGTTTGCCGATTTGCTCGCTGGTGAACGAATCGCCAGCAGTACGTCGCCGGGCTTGTCCCAGCGCGGCGATTTGCTTGGAGAAGATCTCGTCGTAGCTGTAATCATGCGATAGAGGTAATGGGTCGAGGCTATCCGTGGGTCAATGCCACGCGGGGAGGCTGGGGCGCTCACGCTCGAAGCGGTTCAAAAGCAATTCGGAGGAGAAAATGCTGGGCATCCCGGCCGAAGCGCTCATTGCCGCAAGGCCAGGATCTTGCCCTCCAATTCAGTAGGCAAGTTGACCATCAATTGGCTTGCTGCTCGATGCTTTGGCCCCCAGCACGTCCATGGCGCGGGTTTTGGTTTTCAATGCTGTCCCCGTAAGAGTTGCCTGATTGGTGTTTTGCCATATCCATAGGGAATCTGTGACTCGCTTAGGCAGGTGAAATGCTTCTCGGATCCATTGGTAGAAGCCGGATCCGCTGGGTTGCCTTGCGCCGTGATGACGTCGAATCGGCAAGGCCTGGTTGGCCAGATATGGGCGGGTGGGTAAGCAGGTAGTGCCTGTGCTGCCGCGATATACGCGCTTCTGTTTGCGCCAGTCGATCGTTTCCGCCGCATTGCCCCATCGGGTACTTCGTCTGTAACGTATTCCACAAAATACTACTGTATTCCTGCAATCCGCGCATGACCAAGATCAAGCTCAGCCCTGCTTGCAGCGATAATGCGCGCCCATCAAGCGCAAGCCCGCCCGCAAGGAGCCCATCTGTTTCGGACTGGCGCTCGCCTGATTGCAAGCACCTGTTTGTCGGTCAGCGAACTCACGTGCCGGTAGTAGCGCCGGTGAAGGGGGCAAGCGTCCCCCTTCCTGAATCACGTCCCAGCTCAATTGGCGCGAATGCGCCCCAATCAGTGGGACAACGACAATAACCCCGGTAGCGGCCATTGGGACGGTGGTTTCAGGGTATTGCTGCTTTGAGGCAGGCGGGCGAAGATGCGCTGCGCCATCAATACCCATCGCGTAACAGACGCCAAGGCAAACCGCCGGCTTTGCGGCCAGTTTTTTGGGTCACCGAGTCGTAGAGGCTGTCTGAGCGGTCAGTAGCCAGGGTGGTTTCCGCTACAAAAGATGCCGTCCAGGTCATTTTCTGGCTGTCCGCCAAACCTGATACACGTGTGAGGTCGCGTATACAGGCAGGTCCACCTGCGTACTGGAACGCCAGCGGTGGCATGATCTGCTCCTGCCTGTAGGGGGCCGGCGTAGTAATAAAACAGGGCATCCAGATCCTGGCGGGGTGTAGGCTGAACTACCAGGCTTTGCACCCAGCACGCTCTGCATCCGCTGGCCGCGTTGCTCGCTTTCTGGCTGATACGCAGCATGTCACCTTAAATCTGGCCGGCCATTGCCGCGGGCTCATCACCACTTCGCGCGCGACCAGCACAACCACCGAGCTCCCTGCCAGGGAATTAGTTGGAAAGGCCTGATAAGCGTCGCTCACCCCATTCGTTCGGCGGTCAGCCCGCGGCCATGGCGGCGGGTTGCCCTGGGCCCCCAGGCCCTGGGTTCGCGGGCCGGACAGGCGTGCTTCATCTCTCTGGCGCCAGGCCGAACTGCACTAAGCGCCGTGCATTGCGGCATCGAGCTCTCTGCATAGTTCAGGCCAGAGTAGGCAGGGGGTAAGTTCAGGCATGCTGCCAGAACGGCTGACCTGCTCCCGTTCCAGCGGCGCCGATCACCATTCCACCAGACGCCATCTGGAATGGCCTGGCGATTAGAAAGCGTTCAGGTCGGTATAGGCGGTGGAGTCGTAGAGACTGAACCTCCGTTGCGGAG
>Ga0163217_1050251_pt1 | contig 10116 bp, 10 predicted proteins | sample SynspAceP_FD_185933 | JGI IMG/M metagenome (GOLD analysis project Ga0163217, IMG submission 185933) | Saline lake microbial communities from Ace Lake in Antarctica - Synechococcus sp. Ace-P (PacBio error correction) | ecosystem: Environmental > Aquatic > Non-marine Saline and Alkaline > Saline ...
AAAAAAGAGCGAAGAAGATACCACCCGGCCAACACCGGCCCAGCAAAGCCCCCCCCCACACACACCCTTTTTTCCCGGGCCTGGGTTTAACAAACAACACAAAGCCTCCGTGCAAGCGAAAAAAAATGAGACGGGCAGCCACTGCCCAGGGTTCCCCCCCTGGGCGGTCCGCACCCGCAAAAAAAGCGGCCCCGGCAACCCCGGGGAATTTCAGGGGTGCAAGCAGCGATCGAATCGGAGCCGGCCCAGGGGCTGGAGTGGCAGCTGGCTTACGTTGCCTGGCCAGAGCGGTCGCCTGCCAGAATAGAGTCGTGAGGCCGAGCTGGCGGCTTTGCCGCGTTGGCTCAGCCCACCACCGGAGAACCTGCTTGTCTGGCGGCCTTTGCTGGAAAGGGCGGCTGCGGAACTGGCGGCCGCGCGTGGCCTTCCTGCTACTGGGCTCTGGTGAGGCCCTCAAGCCTGGCCTTGGGGCACCGGAGCCGGGCGAGGTGGGGGTTGGCCGCCAACCTGGCCTGTCGAGTGGCAGCTGGAGTCGAGGGCCGGGGGCAGGCGGCCGGTTTCGGTGGGTGGAAAAAACAGGCGGCCAGCGAAGTTTTTGCGGAGGCGCTTTCGAGCGCTGGTCCGCGAGGTGGCCCGCCAGTCGCCCGCTGCGGGCACAAGCGTCAACGAGGGCGGCCCCCGCAGCGGGAATCCGACCCGATCGAGCTGGTTGAGTCACGGCTGCCGTCACCGATGTTCATCGAGCAGGGCCCGGCGCCTCGCTGCTGGCCTGCCGAACAGCTCCGCCCCATACTGCGCAGCAGGGCTCCAATCGAGCCCTGCACCATCAGCTGGCGGGCGGGTGGCGGAGCCGAAGTGGATCAGGGCGCCGCATTCGTCCCTTCCTCCAGGCCGGGGCTCACCGGCCATCAGCACCGGTCCGCCGCTCAGGGTCGCCAAGCCCCGGCGGACCCGAATCGCCTCAGCTTGACGGCGTAGCGCTGCTGGCCTGCGCACGATTCCCCGCCGGCGCCCGCAGGCCCACCAGGTAGGGAGCGCCAGGCGGCTGTACGGCTCCGGCAGAGAAGCGGGCGAGGTCTGGCCCGCTTCAGGCATGGACAGACACTCCCTCACCCGAAGAGCAGGCCACGAGCGCAAAGGGCACGAACGGCGAGCTTGCTCCAGCCGATTGCAGCCTCCGATTCTGGAGCCTGTTGCCGAGTGATGGGGCCGATGACCCCCAGTCACCGCTCTAGGCGCAGCCCGCGCAGCCGGCCTCGATGCCCCCGCATGGGGCGATGCCTCTGGTCCGGATGAAACAGACAGCGACACGCGTGGACGTGCAACAGTTGGCACCATGGCCGCCGGCGCACACACCAGCGAGCTCACGCGACCGCGTCTCGAAAGAGTCTCAGACGCCCTGTCCTTTCTGCCAGCGTGCCCACTGCTGGTCGACCGAGGGGCGCCAGCGTCGCACGAAATAGGCGGCAGCCTCGCGCCACGTGGTTCGAAAGCCGGCGCCATCGCTGGTGCCCTGGTCCGAACCGGCTACGGCCATGAGTTTCAGCAGCCCGGCCCAGCGGCGCCGCGCGCAGCGGGAGAGCAATGGCGTGCTGTTTGCCAATCCGCCACCGCTGGCCACCGCCCTGTTCGTGCGAAGCCGCCGCGCCGCGCATGTAGAAGAGTTCCCACGTTGCCATGGAGCGGCCCCTCGGAGCACACCTTTGCTGGTCCCCACACGGCTCTGAAGGTGCGCGAGCCCCCTTGATTACGTGAAGGCCTGGGGGTGTGGTCGGAACGCGCTTGTACAGGCCTCTCTGGCTACCTCCGAATCTTCTTCCCACAGCTCGATCTAGGCCGCCTACCCAACCACGTGCAGGCCCCAGCATCGAGGGCCACCTCAGGGGGCGTCGTCGCCTACCAGACGTGCGATGGCGCACGCGGCTATTCGCTGATGGCCAGCCACCAATCACTTGTGCGTACTTCGCGGGCCACCGCTGGAGCTGTCGGCGCCAAGCGCCGTCTGTGATCCGGCCGGCAGCGGCCTGCTGCTGCTTGCCCGATCTGCGAGCATCTGCGGCAAGGGCACCGAACAGCGCCTTTACCAGGCCCCAGCGGCATCCCCTGCCCAGCGACTCGGGCGATCGGCGGCGAGCCCTCAATGCCCTTCTTGGAGTCTCGGCCCAACCGGGCGCCCCAGGCCCCGGAGGTGGTGGTCCCGCGGCGACTGATCCGAGCAGCGCGCCCTCGGGCCTCGACCCTGCCGAGGCGTGCTGCGCCCAGAAGCTGGCGGCCTGCGGCCAATTGAGCTTGGGCTGCCCGCTCAGCTGATCGGCCGCAAAACAATGAACGGGGCCACGCTTGGTATGGCGGGCCGTCCGAGCCTAGCAAGCCAGCCTCAGCGCGTCCGCTCTGGAGCTTGAGTGCGCACCATCCCACGGAGCAGCGCACACCCCGGCAGGCGCCGCGCGAGCGATGGCGCCTGCAGAGAGCCTCTCCTCACGCGTGGCCAAGCCTTGCCCATCTCCTCCACCCACCGGTGGCGCTGGTCGGGCCCTCCGGCAACGACCCATGCGCACACAGCGCGCCACGGCTGCCTGCTGCCGCTTCCTTCGCCAGCTCAACCGCGGCCATCCCCGACCCTCGCTGCCCCTGCTGGGCTGAGGTGGACCGACGGCGCTTCGTTGCGCGCCGCGGGCTTCTGCAAAGCGACACGGCCCATCGAACGCACAAATCACCTCAGCGGCCAGAGCGATCTGACTGCGCGGTGACACACCGAATCCCGCAGGAGCTTTGGCGCCGCGCGCGCGCTTCGAAGCGGACAAACACGGCCGCTGAGGGGCTCGCTGTCGGCGGCGCTCGTGCAGCATGCGCGCGTCGAGCACGCCCTCGTCAGCCGCGATGGCGAGAGCGTTGGCCGCAGCAGTCTGTGGATAGCGTCCCGGGCAAATCAGTTTCTCCCAACCGTCGTCTGCCGCAGCACCTGGTGCACCCTGCCCTGTCCCCAGTCGAGGGGTTGCGCAGTATAGATCACCGCATCGCGCGAGCAGCGCGAGACGACTAGAGGCGCCGCGCATCGCGAAAAGCCGGCGCCCTCTTCCCACCATCCTATCTCGCTCGCTGAGCTCACTCGACTCAAGCACATACCACTGTCAAAGTCCTCCACCACCGGCAGACCAACTGATGTGGTGATCGCTGAGCAGTGCCTTGCATGAGCAACTAGGCGCCTTCGCGCGCGAGAGAGCGGGCCGGTGCCTGCGCTTAGAGCGTCACACCGGTGGAGAGTCAATCGCCTCCTAGCCACCTTGACAATGCCACGCTTGTGCGAGCCTGCGGGGGTGTGCGACACGGCATCGCGGCGCGTGCGCGCGAGCTGCCCAGAGGGTTCTAAGCAAAACTGCGGGCGCGAATCCTGCGGCGTGGCTCGGACCTAAAAAATACGATATATTTCACACTGGAACGCCCAAACAGCTGATCGGCGTGTCGCTCCCCATCAGATCCAGCAGAACCAAGCAGCAAAGTCAGCAGATTCTCAGCAGTTCCGGCATGACGCAGGTGCCGCACGACGCGCGCTGCCGCCTGGCCGCCCGTCGCCAGAAGGCGGAGCTCACCGTGGCCCGTGCCCTGATCGGCCCTGGCCATGCTGCTCCCTGCGCGCTTACTCGCGGCCGCCAGGGCGTCGGATTGGCCCTTGGATCCTGGGCCGCAGTACTCCAGCCTTCACGGTCGCCCTCCGCTTCCGACTGGGGCCAGAATGGCGCCCTGGCCCGGCCCGGGCCGGCGGCGGACTCGGCCTGGGGGGGGCGGGGCCCGGCCGATCCCCCTCACCGGACAAAGCATCCTGATCATTAGCTGCGGGCTGAAGTGGGCTAGGCGCCACGTGAGCGTGCCCGCTCTGGCGGTGTGGCTGTGGCCTAAAACGCGCGAGCTGTTGGTCCTCCGGCTGGCGGGCCGGCCAGGGGATGGCGGCCCCGAGTCGCGCGCGGCAAAGGCCAAGACGGTGCTGCAAATTCCAGCGCCCTGCTAGCTGCTGCTCTGGCCCACTGGCTGGGGCCGTCCACGGGCGGCGGCCTGGCGCGGTCCCTTCAGGCCCTGGGCCTGTGCGTGCTGTTCTGGCCCTCGCTATCTGCTGGCGCTGAGTTCGGCGCTGGGCTACCGTCACCAGGGCCCAAGCCAACGGGGCGCGAGGCGATTCAGCACTAGCGCACTCACATTCACAGGTGCTGGCCAGCTGCAAGGCGCAAGAGGCGTAGCCTGCGGTTGCTGTACAAGCTGTTCGGTCCAGCCGGCGCCGTCCTGGGAATCGGGATCTCGGGACACTCGAGAGGGCGACCCCTAGGCCAGCTCCCCGCGCCTAGCCGGTGCACAATCCAGCGCTAGAGTGAGGGTTCAGGCGCAGGGGGAAGGGCCCTTGCGGGCCTTGGGGTCAGCCCGCTGGATCGAAGGAGCAGGATCTCACACCGCGCCGAGTCTGGCCCGCACAGGCGGCGGGCCCGCGCGGCCACCAGGCCGCGAAAAACTGATCCCCTTGGCGGGCCGTGCAGTTGTAGATCCGGTTGGTGGCGCGCTCCACTCCGCGAGGCAACGGGCCATGGCGATTGGCGAAGATCGCTCACCAGGGCCCGAGCTGGGTGATCGTGCTGCCATCGCCTGCTATACGGCACGGGGCGACCGTGCACGAAATCCGATCAAAAAGAACCAGCTCTCCACCGGTTGTAGTTGCCCCACGGACCGATGATGAGGTGGGGGCGGAAGCTGTGAAGGGAAATGCCGCTCGCTGCGCAGGCCAATTGCCTCGGTTTCGAGCTTGCCGGCATGGCGGCTGGTCCGGGTAGGTGGGGCTGTTCTCGCTGAAGGGGCCCAGAGCTCACTGTTCGGCGTAAACACCGGCCGAGCTCACATACACAAAAGCGGTGCTTGGCTCGCCGTTCTTCTCGAGCACGGCGCGGCTGTTCAAGCAAGGGAAGCGGCCGTGCTGTCGAATGATGACGTCGAAGCTTGCGCCCTGCATAGCGGCGCCGAGGCGGCCCTCGCGAATCCGCCCCCCCACGGGCGGGGGGGGACCCCCGGCCCCGCCGCAACCCAAAGGAACGCAGCCCCTTGCCCGCGGCCAGAAAACAATGCCCAACCACGCAGGGGACGGGAAATTCCTGCCGGCGGGTGAACAGGCGAGCTCGTGGCCGAAAGGCGAGCCAACCTGGGCCACCAACGGCTCTGACCGCATGAAGCGTGGTGCCACCCATGAGGCCCGAGGAATCTTTCAGCGCGAGTCTATCGCGAGTCTTCTGCCATTCAAGCGCCGGGGAGGGATGGAGGTCAACGTTTCCATGCGCCTCCCCCCGCCCGCCCGATGCAGCCAAAGTCAGCCCCGAAGCCAATCGGCACCCGTCTGGCGAGCCCTGGTCGCGCGAGTCGGTCCGCCTCACAACCAGGGGCGACTTATCTCTCGTCTAGGTCACCACGCTTTCAAACGAGGACCGCGTAGGTGGCGGCCAGCGCTGCGAGTGGCAAAGAGCGAGGCGGGTGCCGAGCGCCTAGGCAAGTGCTGGTCAGCGATCTCGAGCGCCGGGCCAGGAGAGGCGCGATGGGGCCGGCTCCAACCTGACAGCGGATCATTGGGGCCATCACCAACAGGCCCTGCCATCCCCGGTGCAGCTGGGCGGCCGGCGGGGCGGCGGATCGGGACCCCGAGCGGGCCGGAGGCCGGGGCTGCGTGGGGCGGGAGGCGCATCGGATCGAGGGGCCTCCTCGGCACCTGGTGGCGATGCGGGGAGTGAGGGCAGGCTGCGGACCAGGTGGGGTTGGCGCCTACGCGGTGGGGGGGGTAGTGGCGGCCCTCCACCGGCGGCGCGGGCCGGGATCGATGGGTGGGGTAATCGAGACCGGCGCCGAGAGGAGCGGGCCAAGGGAAGGCGGGGGCGACCGCGACTGGCGGAGCGGGCTGGGGGGAGCACGATCGATGGGCCAGGAGAGCTGAGCCTCTTTAGCCGCCAGCCCCCTCGAGAGGGGGCAGTGTGTCGGCGCGATCATCCAGCACCGCATCGCCCCGGATGGGAAGCCCTGGCTGGCCCCACACGTGAAGGCGGGCCTGGCGACCAGAGAGAGGCCGCGCCAGTTTAATCCCGGGATCGCGATTCGGTGGGTGGGATCCGATCCACCGACCCTGCTTTCTCTGCTGGCGCTTGAAGCGCCACCTGAGGCAGGTCAGGCGCGACGGTGGAGGTCTGCGGGCATGCCAGCGGCGAAAAATCTACGAACCGGCAGGCGGGTGCCGAGTGTCTCGCGGAGGGGCTCGCACGAGGGGTCGGCTGCAGGCGGTCGGGCCCCGGGCCCGTTGCAGGACCCCTCTCGCTCAAGCGCTGGGCTGAAGGCTTCAAAAATGGCTCAAGACAGAGGGCTCATGATCCAGCTGAGGAGGAAGGTACCTGCCTAGGGGCCCGCAGGGTTCTGAACAAAAGGATTGGGGCGCCGATACAATGAGTGATCTTGGTATCATGACGCGAATATCCAAACCCCCGACTTGTTCATTCGTGCCTGGCCACCGTCGCCACCGAGCCCACTGTCCTTGAGGACAACCATCCAATAGGCGATAAGTGAACGAAGCCTTTAGGGTCGTTGCCGGGATCTGGGCATGGCGCTGAGTCGCCAGCGGCGCATGTTGCCAGAGTTGTGTGGACGGAGCAAGAAGTCCCTCAAGCGCCCGGGATATTTTCGCGAGCAGCTCAAACAGCCAGGGCCGTCAACAATCGGCCATACCTCCGTTTAAATACAGAAAAATCCGAAGCGGATTCAGTCAGCTGGAGGTGATCGAATGCACCTCGACAAAGCCAGGAGTGGGCCGCCGCTCTACAGCGAGCCGAGAGGGACGAGCGGGAGAGAGGGACTGCGAGAGGCCATCGTCACCTGTGCGCGAAGTCCGGCGCCATCCGCTGACACGACCTTGACGTCGGTGCTCGCCGGAACGAATTGGTCAGACCAAGATCGAAAGCGCAAGCGGCTTCGAGATCGAGTGTGACACGCGGGTGCAAGCTTCAGTGGCCGGCCGCGCGGGCTGGGGAGAGCCGGGGGGCCGTCCGCAGACGCCCCTGCCCGGCGAGCGGCGCCCGGAGGAAAACCGCCAAGGAGCCTGGTTACCCTTGACGGCATTGGCGCTGCCTGCAGGAGCGTGAATCGAAGCCGTCCAGAGCCGGCCGCAGTGGCCAGGCGCAGGCGCCCGCGGTTGGCCCCGGGGAGGTGGTCAGCGTGCTCGCTGCGGTCAGGAGACGAGACGACTCCTCGCAAGCGGCGAGAGGGCGCGTGCGTTCGGCTGCTGGGGGCCGAGAGCGCGAGCGGAGTGGGGCGGGGTCGAGATGGCTGCGCGAGCAGCGCGCATCCCGGAGCCTCGCGGCCCTCGCCGCGCGAAGGACGTGGTGCGCGAAAGAAGGGAGTGCTGCGGAGAGAGCGCGTGTGAGGCGCACCGAGGACTCGTGTGAGGCCCGGGCCAGAGACGGGCTGGTGCGGGAACTGGGGAAAAGGAGAGGAGAAGGACGAGATGGTAAGACGGAGCAGCGCTGGCATCGAGGGGAGGGAGATGGAGGAGGACGAGGAGAGAAGACGCGGACCAGGAGGGGAGAGCTACTATCGTGGCACGAGGAACGAAGAGAAGAGAGAGACGAGGCGCATAGGAGCGAGAGAGGAGAGAGAAGGCGCGGGCGGAGGAGGGAGACAGCAGGAAGGGAGGAGGGGAGGGAGGGAGGGGAGAGGGAGGGAAGGGAGGAGGGAGAAGAAGAGAGGGCGGAGAGCGGGAGACGAGGGGGAAGAAGGAGATGAGGAAGTGGCTAGAGTAGAGAGGAAGGCAGGGAGGGGGGAGGGAGATAGGGAGAGCAGTGGGGCGGGAGAGATTGCGAAGGAGTGTAGAACGAGGAGAGAAGAGACAGGAGGAGGGAGGAGGGGTGAGAGGAGAGGCGGAGAGAGGGGAGAGACGGAAAGCGAGGAGAGAGAAGACGAACGGGACGGAGAGAGAGACGGACAGGGTGGGACGGGGACGAGTGCAGACCGGTGGGAAAGGAGCACGAGCGGCAGAACGGAGGACAGAGTGAGAGCCGAGAGGGGAAGGAGACAGCGAGCGGGTGCGCACAGGGGAAGGAGACAGCCGTGAGCGGCGCGAAGAGGACGAAAGAGACGGAGGGAGAGCAGAGCGAGGAGAAGAGGAAAAGAGGAAAGAGGAGGGGAGAGCCACAAGGGGAGGAGGCGGGACGGAAGGAGAAGAACAGCGAATGAGAAGGGAGGCACAGAAGAAGAGGGGTGCCCGCGATGAACAGAGAGAGACGAGAAGTAGTAGGGAGGAAGAGGAAAGAGGGGAGACAGCGGAGGGAGAGCGAGTGGAGAGGACGAGGAGGGAAGAAGGGAGCGGAGAGGACGAGGGAGAGAGAGGAAGCGCAGAGGCGGGAGGGAATGACGGTGAGGGGTGGGACTGAGGAGAAGGGAGGAGGGAGGGAGGGAGAGAGAGAGAAAGCAGAGCGGCTGCAGAGCAGATATCGAGGCCGAGAGAAACAAGAGGCAGGGCTTTTGGCCGCCGTTGGCTCAGCCCACCGAGGGGGACGAGGCGGAAGGGAAAACCTGCTAGCTGGCGGCCTTGCTGTGAAGGCCGGCTGCGGGAACTGGCGCCGCCCGTGGGCCTTCCCCTGCTCTGGCTGCTGGGGACCCCTCAGCCTGGCCTGGGGGACACCGGACCGGGCGAGGTGGGGTTGCCGCAACCGTCCTGCGAGTGGCAAGCACGTCGAGACACCCTGCGCCAGCGCAACCGCCGAGGGGTCTGGCAAGGGGCGATCCAGGGGCCCCGGCTGGCCAGCGCCAGCGCTGTGATAGGAGGGCCGCAGTGCCCCTGCAACATCCAGCCGAATTGCGCCCTGTTTGCCCCTGCAGGGGCTCAGCCCCCGAGCGCGCCGCCGCGATTTGCGATGGCCTGCTGGGCCAAACTGCGATCACCTGGTTGCAAAGCGCCGCCGCCAGGGAGCGGGCCTGCGTGGCGGCGACTCAGGCTCGCTGGCTGCACTCACTCCAGCCCCGAGCTTGCGCGGCTCAACGCCCTCGCTCAGATGGCTGGGCCTACGTGCAGCTGCCCAGCAAGGGCCTCGCTGCCGGTCGCCGACACCTCAGCGGCCGAGCGATCTGCTGCTCAAACGATCCCGAGCTTCCCCCCTGCCCTGCCGATGCCTCGCGGACCCAACTGCTCAACGGATCGCCCCAGCCCCCATGCCTGGTGGAGGGACGGCTGCTTGCCCCGGACGAGCACCAGGCCCTGCTCCCACCTAGAAGCTCTCGTGAGCAACTGGGCCTGGTGCGAACCGCCGAGAGCGGTGCGCGCAAGGGTGCTGGGCGGCCCTGGACTGCGGCACGCTACCAAGCCACCAGGAAACTTGCGCGCTACCACCTCTGTGCAGGAGCTGCTGGCCTACAACGGAAATGTCCGCACAAGAGCGGCTGCGCCCAAAGCGGCCCCAGCCTGCCTCAAGCCGTGTCTAAACGCTGAGCAGTGTTCCGAGCGAGGCCCGATCCAGCCCTTACGAAAGAATCTGGCCCGCGGCTAACCCCCCTCCCCGCCACCCGCCGGGCGCCCGTTCCCCCCCCCGGGCTCCGCTCAATCTCACGCGCGCTGAGAAGGGGGAGATCGATGCGGAACAGCCCTCGTCGTTTGAGCAATCTGCTGTAGCGAGCTCACCCGCGACCATTCCAAAGGAATTGCGGGCCAACTGGGCTTCTGTTGGCACGTCGGAGTTGGCTCGGTCACCCCCCGTGTCCCTGGCCGCTTCACTGAAAGCCTGTCTCCGTCTCCAAGGCCGGAGCGGGGAGTGCTGGGGCCAGGGGCGGCATGCCGACTCCGTGCCCCCCCAGCTCAGGGCCTGCCCTGCGCCTGCTCGCCGCGCCCTCTCGGCTATCTGCTCGTGCTGTGTTGGTGCTTCACGACTGCCAGTGTCGTGGGCTGCGTAGGCCGGGCGGAGACGGCCTGGTGGGCTACCGAGCTTGGCAGGGCATCGCTTGCCGGGCGCGCCAGTGGGCGGCATCAGCAAGCCTGAATGATCCAGGCCCTGGCTTCTGCCGCCCCGGGCTTCGCCGGGCCTTCTGGGCGGAGAGGCGCCGGCCGGCTCGGGCGTCACA
>Ga0163217_1069974_pt1 | contig 10116 bp, 12 predicted proteins | sample SynspAceP_FD_185933 | JGI IMG/M metagenome (GOLD analysis project Ga0163217, IMG submission 185933) | Saline lake microbial communities from Ace Lake in Antarctica - Synechococcus sp. Ace-P (PacBio error correction) | ecosystem: Environmental > Aquatic > Non-marine Saline and Alkaline > Saline ...
CACCACCACCAAAAGAGAAAGAAGATAAAGCCCCTTTTCCCCTTTTTTGGGGGTTCCCCCTGATTGCCCCCGTCCCGCCCAAAGGCTTTCCGCTTTGATCCCAAAATCGCCCAAACCATCCCCTTGGGGGCCTTTAGCTCTGCCCGTGGGGGAAATCGCAAAACTTGCGGCCGCGACGAATCGCCCCAGTGGGCCCCGCCCTTGGTCCGCCTGGGTCGAGATTTTCCCGCCGCCGCCCGTCGTTCAAATGGTGCTTTAAAAAAAATGCGCAGCTGCCTTGCCAGAAGGTTTTGCATTTTTCATCCATCGCGACCTTCTTTGCCTCGGCTTTACCTGACAATGGCGTCTTGGGGTCCCGGGCTGTTTGGCTCATTGTTTTGACCGGCGTTGGCACATCGCTTCGCATCTATGGTCCGTCTTTCAACTCGTGCTTTGGGCCTGTTCGCTCGCACGCGGTTCCACTGGTTTCTAAGGAACGCCATCAACCAATGGGAATACCCTTATTTCCCCTCGTTGGATGCTTTTGCCATTGCGCTGACATGGCAAGCAAATATTCTTGCTGGCCCTGCTGGGCTGCTTTTTTGGGCACGTCCATGGGGCGCCTTTGCCGGTCTGGCCCATCAACGGCGTGGGCGATCCTGATTCCCGCTGCGTTTTAACGCTTTGGCCTTGGGCCGACGGCCTCGTGATCCTGGGGGGGGGGGGCCCTTTTGAACTTCTGTCATTACGGGCCATGTATGGCGGGGGAATCCTCCCTGCGATCTGCTGAACATTCCCGGGCGACGAGCCTGCAATGAATGACTTGTTCTTGACGGCTTACACCCATGGCGCAAAAGGGGCATGGCCGGTCAGGCGCCTGTCGCTAATCGGGGTCTGGCGTCCTTTTGTCGGGCGTTCTTTGCCAACGTGGGGCCTGATCTTTTTGGCACCCCAACTGGTCAACGATCGCACTGCTGTTTTGGCCCCGCCGAAATACTTCGCGCTGGTTCGCGCTTCGCCTATCCATGACGCTGGGCGGCGGTGTCGTCCACGAAACCAAGCCAAATCGGCCTTTTGCGGCCGCCCTTGGCCTTGGCCTTGCGATGATGCGGTTGGACACCCAAAACCGGCGTGCCACGCTTTAAAACCTTTGGCGAAGTCCACACTTTACGATGCTTGATTTCCCTTGTTCGCCATCCGTGGCCTGGTTCGCCCTGTCAGAGGTGTTCATCTTTCTCTGAAAAACCGCCACGGCGAAGCCAGCGCCGATGCCGCCAAGAAATCAATTGGCGCGCTGACGCCGCCCGATGTCGATGATCAAGCAGACGACCCCGACAATGATCCGGTCCACCATCCCTTGCTTCCTTGCGGGCGTCCTTGCGGGGTGGCGGGTGCCTCGCTAGGGGTCATTCATCGCCTAATAACGTTTTGGAAAAGAAGCTGGTCGATCCCGAAGGCAAAACCTTTGGCAAGGCGATCCACGCGTGTCGCCTCGCGCGCCCGAGGCCGGCAATAACGCGGCCGCTGGCCGGTTGCGCCTGGTGCCCATGTTGGCGCTGGGTTGTGGGCCCGGGGTCAGGCACACAGCCGTGCCCTGCTGGGGTGCTGTTGTCGCTTACCATCACCGCCCGGCCCGCTGCTGTTCAGCCCAAAACCCCGACGTCGTCTGGGGCCTGATACGCCCGCGCTGTTCATCCGAACTTTAATGCTGCCTTGGCGTGAACATCCCAATGGTTGGGCATCTTTACCCGCGTGTGATGGTGCCACCGCGCATCCTGAATCCCGTTGGGTCGCGATGGTTGTCCTTTGTCCGGGATCTAACGGCATCTCTGGCTCGTCCTTTGACTGCCGTGGTCATGGTTGGCTTTGGCCTGATGGCTGGGTGCTGCGCAAACTGGACGTGCCCGCTGGTACCCATCATCTTGCACCCTTCTGGGCAACGCGAATGGAGAACAACCCCTGCGCCGCGCGATTTCCTCGACAACGGCACTGGTTCAGCGCTGATCGACAGCCGCTGGCCATCTGGCCTGTGGACCATCTGCATCATCGGCTTTTGTCATCCCGGCTGATCGTCGGCGCCGGGTAAAGGCCGCAGGATGCCACGCCCGCGTGACGAAGAAGGGTCGCTGGTCCGACTAAAGCACCCAAGCGGCGGGCAAAAAGAACAGGGGCGGCGCGCCCTAATGGCTACGCCGGCCCCTTTTTGTTTCTATGACGTTGCCCGCCTACGGGCCGGCACGCGGCCGGGCGGTCCACCGAGTGGATCACAGACCGCGTCCGGGTCTTCAGACGCGCATCCTGCCTGCGCCTTCAGGCAGGACAGGATTCTTCCTGCCCACGCCTCGCCTGCGTGGTAAATTGCTAGCTCAATGCCCGCGAACCTCGTGGGCCGTTGCATGCGTCCAGATCGTCGGGGTCGCACCGTTGGCAGGGCATGGGGTACGGCCGCGATTGGTGCGCGCCGACAGAATAGCGTCACTGGCGCAGGCCTCCAAACCCACATGAAATATAAACTACGCCAGAAGCAGAAGACATTCGCAGGTGAAAGAGGATCATTCTTGGCCAATGGCCCGTCCGGTGATGAGGCGGACAGATTCATTGCCTGCCGCAACTATCCCAAGTGCACCCCAAACGCACCGCACAGTTACGAAACAACCAAAAAGCGCGCCATAGGCGATCAGGCACGTCTTCTGTGGAGTAAATGTAACGCACTAAAGCGTTTATAAAATTGTGCCCAGGGGCGGAATCGAACCACCGACACGAGGATTTTCAATCCACTGCTCCTACCCCTCGAAGCTCCGGGCCAAACCGGGATGCCAACGGCAGGGTAGCGGCGTTCTGGTCAGCCACGCGGGGTGTCCCAGAGCCTTTTTCACCACGAAAATCAGTGAGGTTTTTCGAGGCCTTGAAAATCTTCGTCGTCGCTTGCTCTTCTGGGGCCGCAGGAAGGCGGTAAGAGCCGGTCAGCCACTTGGCTAGATCAGACGTCAGCGCCAGCGCTTTGAGCAGAATGGGCCGGTATTGGTGGGTCCGGTTTGCAACGCTCGCAGATCGGGCAGCTCATGCAGGCAAACCTTTCCACGGCAGACGCTCGCGTTTGCGCTGCAGTTCGAACAAGACCCATTGTGGTGCCCATCTCCGACCAAACGACGTCTCGACCGCGTCAGCACGAAAGGCCGCGCCGCCCGGGATTGTTCGACCTGTTTGAGTGCGCCTTGGACATGGGCGCGAATCGACGCGTCTGCCCCGCCAAGCCCGCGGAGACGCAGCGCAACCGGGCAAGCCACACGGGCAGCCGCAAGGTTCACCTTTAGCGCCGGCAGCAAGGCGAGGTGTCGCCGCCCTGTGTTTCACATCGACGGCCACCAGCGCGCGGTGGCTTCGACGTACATGGTGCCTTCTGCCAGCGTGATTTTTTGACGCAAGACATATCGTCAATCTGAATCCAGCACGCCAAGGCTCTCGAACCCGCCTGGCTCGGTCACGACCTCTGCGGGGATGACCAGTTCGCGCCACGCCAGCGTCTGCGGCCGTGCCTTCGGTCAGGGCCTCAGGCTCCGGTGCTTCTGCTTCTGCCCATGATGGCGCGGCAAGGTCCTGCATCGCGATGATATCTTCGGTTGATGGTCCGTCCTTCAGAGCAAAAGGCGCCAAGAGGGAGCGCAGAATCAGGCCCGTCTCTCCGTCCGCCTCGAACGCCGCATTGGCGATCAAGCAACGCGTCGCGCTGGTTCGTCCGTCGGTAATCTGGCGGCTGATGTTCAACCGGGTTTGCCGGGCGTCACGATGCATAGGCGGCTTTTGAACAGCACGTCGGTCGTGACAGGCACGGCCTTGCCGTCCTCGGGCGTAGCCCGTGACCTGTACCAGCATGGGTTGACCGGGGGCAGGCCCTTGGCGCTGCGCAGAAAAAGGCTGTGGCCGCCCTCTGGCAGGCGCAGCATCATGCCCGCCCTGCCCCTTAGAGCGGACCGTCGCAAATGCCGCGAATAAATCGCGCCGGGGCGCGAGCGTCACGGCATCAACCAGCTAGGTTCGTCCAGCTGGCCAAATCGACCAACAAGACTGCGCTTTCGATTCCGTTTCAGATCGTCGAGGATAATCGTGCGGCCCTTCATGCGGGGACTCCGTAATGGGATAGCCAGCGGCTGGCCAAAAGGGTTGCGGTTTCCGCCAGCGGCAAAGCCGACGAACACTCGGTAAAGCTACCGTTGATCCATGGGATAAAGGCAACCGCAGGCCCTTTGGAGGCATAGCCACCGCCTTGCCGCGCCGTCATCACTGGCGATGTAACTGTCGATTTCAGGTTGCGACAGAATCGCTCATCATTCACTATGGTCTGCCGTCGTCGCGCCCAGGTCTTGTCGCCGCGTTTTGACGACAACGGCGGTAAATAACCTTGTGGACGGCGAGCATCCACAGCAGCGGACCAGAAAGGCACGCGCCTCGGCCGCGTCACGGGTTTGCCATGATGCGACGGCCAAGTGCAACGGTGGTATCGCGACTCAAAACGATCTTCGTCCGGGCCCGCGATAATAGCCGGCGCTTTTCTGGGCCGGCGATGCCGTTTGAACGTAATCGCGGGGCAGTTCGCCTTGCCACAAATCTTTCGTTAAGTGTCAGGTGGCGATACGGCGTCAGGCACAACGCCGATCTGCGCAAGCAGGCTCGAGCCGGCGTGGAGAGCCGGAAACGAGGATCAGTTTGCATTTTTGTCAGTCATAGATTAGCACCCCGGTGCATTGCGCAGGGTGTCGGTCGCGGTTTGCCAAGCAAACCGCAGGCCCGCAAAGGCGCGACACCGCGCCCTTGTTTTATTTGAAACGATAGTTGATCCGAAACCCTGTCCAGATCGTAGGGGGTCATTTCGACCTCACTTGTCGCCCGCGAGAACACGGATCCGTTCTTCCGCATCCTGCCAGCCGTATGCGCGATATTTCATGGCCGTTTTTCCCCAAACTCGCACCGGAATGTCGCAATTCGCGAGCAGTTTCCCTTCACGACCCCCGGAAATTCGAGAAGTTCAAATCCTTGGCCTGTGTCTCCTGTCTAAAAAATGTTGCCGCGCAAAAGGCGGCTGCGGCGTGTAAATGCCCGGCCTCATTCCCAAAGATTTTTTCAAGGGCAAAATGTCAGCCCCTGCCCCACCATATCCGGCGGCGCCTTTTTGCAAAAAACCACAAGGCAAATCGGGTTCTAAGGGACCAATTCGGGTGGGCCCCGCTGTCCATATCCACGCCAGAACCAACCCCGCCAATATGATATAGCGCAGGCCCTTGGCGCATGTCACCAGCTCAGCAAGAACGGAATAAGCGGACTTTCTTTCATAACGCCCGCGACCCAGCGTTAACGGGTCGCCGACGAATGGGCAGCCAAGCCTGCCCAGCAGCGACCAGGGCCCATAGCGCGATACCCAGCCCTGCGCGCTGGTCAAGCTGGTGCGATCATTCACCGGGAACCAGCGCGCATTTTGCCAGCGCAGCAACGACCGCCCCCCCAGCACCCATTCACTCAGCGATCCCAAAACATTGGCCGAACGTCCGCGACAGCGATCAGCGCGGCGGCTGGATGTCCCCGCCACCAAAAGGGCGGCAGACCGCCTCTGACTGCGCAGGAAGCAGCGTTGCGCCAGAAACGCGGCAAGCCACAGACCACCGATATGAAATCAATATCAAGCGCGTTAGTCAGCAGGCGCGCGGGCCAAAGGCGGCCGGTCAGACGACGCGTGATCTGATCGCGGGTCCTGGCGATACCAGCACAAGGCGCTCTTCGCGCTGGTCGAACCATTCCCACGTGGGTCCAGAAATGGCCAATATTTCCACGTCCAAATGATAGAACTGCGTCAAATCCAAGCGCGCGGGCGCTGGCTGGCGGCTGACAAGGCCAACACCAAGATCAAAGGACGAACAGATCGTCCGCCCCCATTTGCTTCCATCTCGTCAAAGCCTGCGGACCGTGTCGTTCCAACGCGCAACGCCGATTTCGCGCAGACAAAACCGCAAAGCCGTCGATCTCCATGTCGTTATTCACGCGCCGGACGGCATTGGATGTAAAGCCCGCTGCCGTATGCTTTTTCATGATGCCCTTCGGCATGGGCGAACGACGGCAATTAATGGTCGCAGCAAACAAGACCGACTGCGGCAAACTGCCGCCTTATCCGCTGTCATCCGCCAAAATGAAGCAACACAGATTCAGGGTAAACAAACGAGCGGCGCCGTGTCCGATTCACTTCGGCTTGCCTCAGAGCCCGTTCCTAGCACCAGCACCCGCGCACACCTCGTTGTGGATGCCCCGTCGGCCATATCGATCGTCTCGATCTGGCTGGGCGGCATGTTTTTCAAACCCGCGTCGAAATAGCTTTCGCAAGATCTGAAAGTAATCCTTCACCACCTGCCGAAACGGGCCAAGCGACAGATGAAATTCCCCCGCCTCGGCCCAATTCTGCGTCGTGATGTCGAACACCAGACGCGTTCCGCCGGAATCGACAGCTCTAGCCCGATAAGGGCCGGGCGGCACATCAACGCCCTTCGCGGCGGCAAGGAAACGTGTTGTCTTCAAGTAGATCAAAGATGCGCCCGGCGCTCTTGCTCGATCTCTGGGCTGGGCGGCGGCAGGGCAGCTGTCAATCCAGCGAAATATCAACGATTGCGGCTCCTGTGCGGTTTCAATCTTTCAAGGCGGGCCTGCACGGATAGCCCATGCGCCTCTAGGACTTTCGGACTGGCGCCCAGACGCGCCGCAGAGGCCGGATGGCGGCCAGCGCCTCGGGCGTCATCCGGGCCAAAAGTGTGCGTTTGATAAAAGTCCATAACCGACAACCCCTTGAAAAGCGCGCCGACCGGGCGGTCGGCAATACGTGATTGGTCCGCCAATTGTAGTCAACCATCGCCTCTGGCGTCCAGCTTTCATGAAAATGGCACCGGCATGGCGATCTTGTGTACTCAGCGGCCTCCAGCCTCTGCCACGCAACAGCTCTAGGCTCTGGCGCGATCCGGTCGGACAAGCGCAACAGGCGGGTGGCCAGATCGGGCACGGTGATAATCGCGCAAAGTCGCGCCAGCTGGCCCCGGCAAAATCTTGCGACGCTCCCAGCGTTTCTAAACGCTTCGTTCCACTTGCCGCCTGCGACCTCAGCTCCTGGCCAAAGCCAAGCATCGGTGGTGATCAGGAATCGACTGGCGCGCTTTCATCATGTTTCGGCTTGGCTAAGTAGATCGAGCCGCGAATCCATCGGGATCGTTGTCCGCATCAGCAATCACAAGGATTTCCGACGGACCGCAATCATGTCGATGCCGACCTTGCCCCGAACACTCAGAATCCGCCGCTTGGCAGCCGCGACATAGCATTTCCCGGCCCGGTGATCTTGTCCACCGCGCGATTGTGTCCGTTCCATAAGCCCCAACGCCGCAATCGCCTGTGCGCCGCCAACGCGGTAATTTCGTCACCAACCGCAATCCGGCGCCGCCACAAAACCAGCGGGTTCAGCACGCCGCCGGCGTTGGGCAGCAACCATCGCACGCCGCCCACGCCGCCACCTTCCCGGGATCGCGTTCATCAAGCACGGACGAGGATACCGCTTGCCACCCGCCCGCACATAAAGTCCAGCTCCGCAGACCAGGTGTCCAGCGCCAGCCCAAGCTTCGCCCGCATTTCATCAACAATCCCAGCTTTGATCTCCTGGCATCTGCCGCGCGTGATAGGCGCGAATGCGATTCCGCCGCCAATTCCAGCGCCGCGCGGTCCTCTGCCTGACCCTCGGCGCAAGCAGCGTCACCTCTGCCGCAGAAATCCGCAGTTTGTTCCGCCGTTAGCGTCAAACGGTCCCGAACCTTGGCCGTCAGGATCAATAGCGCCTGATCACCCTCCCCGCACATCCCGCAAATGATCGCAGCGACGGCGTCCAAATGACCATCGGGGCTGTCCTCACGCCTCGCGCTTAGCAAGCGCTTGAAACTGCGCTTCGAATCTGCGCTTTGCGCATCAAAAAATGTGGCATACTGGGCATCGCTTGGTGATTAGGCCTTCCATCTGGCCAGGAAAACTCACTCCGCCGGGGCATATAGCTCGTGATCGCGATCAGGCAATCAGTCCGGATAGTCGCGGGGCCTTGCGCGAACGGCGCAAAATAGGGCCCGCGTCACGGCTCGCGCAGCACGACTTTCCCCAGCGCCCTCGACCGGCAGGAAAATCACGCCGTCGCCGCAAGCGTCATCACGAACCCTCCGGTGCATCCGGGCCGGGGCCGAAACTCTAGCGCCAGCAAGCGACAGGATCGTATCCCGCGTCGCCCCCTTGGCACACCTTGGGAACCGCAACCCCAATGCACCGTCCTCGATCAGCAGAACGCTCTGCACCGCTCAAAAAATCGCGGCGGCCATGCGCCTTGGCCGCGTTCTTTCCCAGCGAAAGCCGGTCAATCAGTAATCGCAAAAGCGGCGGTCGGCCGGGTTCCAGCGCATTTCGGACGCGGGAAACACCGCAATCCCTGCGCCCAGGGCAGAGATAACCTGCAAAATCCTCGGCGTCCCGCGCCAATCAGGGCGAGCGGCTTGTCGACCGTCTTCAAAGCGTGCATCTTCGGTCTACGCCTGTGACCCGTTCCGATCTGGGCCCCAACCACCGCCAAGCTTATCCTCCGACATGCTCATAGCCCAGCGATCTAAGGTATAGACGCGGTTCACAATCGTTCCACGCCTGCGCCAAGACCAGCAAGATCAGCGACAACGCTGGCCGCAGATCGGTCGCCATAAACGGGGCAACCCCTTTCAGCTTTTCAACGCCGTGCACGGTAGCATGGCCGCCGTGCACTTCGATTAATTCGCGCCATACGCAACCAGTTTTCGGCGACATTGCCTAAAGGATTCTCCGAAAAATCTTTCTTCCAGCACCGTGATTGCCTTCGCCAAGCCAGCAGCATCGCCCATCAACTGCGCCTGCAATCCGTCGAAAGCCGGGGAACGGTTCAGTTACGACGTCAACCACACGCGGCCGTCGCCGCGGCCTTTAACCTCAGAACCGTTGGGCGTCTTCGGTCACATTCGACCCTCGCATACCAGCGTTCGGCAAAAGATTCCAACCAAGTCCATGGCGCCCGCCAAGGCATTCGACTTCGCCCGCCGCAAAAAACAGGGGCCCAGCATGTAGGTGCCACAGCTCCGATCCGGTCTGTGACACGGGGTGCGTCGCCGCGCCCAGACGTCCACGCCTTGGATCGTGATGGTAGAGGTGCCCTCGCCCTCTGATCTGCGCAGCCATGCTGGCGCGGCAGCGGCCAGATTCGACGATTTCCGGCTCGCGGCGCGGCGTTTTCCAGAATGGTCCGTGCCTTTAGCCAAAGTCGCGGCCATCAGATATTCTCGGTCGCGCCGTACAGAGGCCAAAGTGGGCGAAGCGGCACCCGGCGCACCCTTTAAGCCGCCGGCGCTTTCCGTGCAAATAGCCGTCGCGCAGTCAATCTGCGCACCCATCGCTTCCAGCGCTGTGACGTGAATAATCCATCGGCCGCGCACGCAATGGTGGGCGCAGCCTCGCCCGGCAGCGACACACCGCCTGATGATGCCGCGCCAGCAAGCGGGCCCCAGCACAAGGTTAGACGCCCGTTTTGCCGCACATTTCATAGTCAGCAGTCGCTGGATGTCATGTCCGTTGGCTCGACAGCACCTGCAACCTTGCCGTCCCTGCCATAGAAGTCATTCGACCCCCCAGCGACTGCACAAAGCGTCATCGTCTTGAAATGTCGGAACAGGCCGCGGCGCATTGGTCCAGCGTCAGCGGCTTCTTCTGAACAACAAAGTCCGCGGGCATTCAAGCCAAGCGCGGGCGTTCTTGCCGCCAGCGAATAGAGGATCTGACCTTGAAGCGGGCGGCCACCCTTGGACGACGATTGAATCCATGACCTGACTTCTCTGCCGCGTTTGGCTGCCGTGTTACAGCGACCCGTCCGCGAGGTTCCAGTCGCGCAAGTCTTAGTCGGGGGGCGGTATCAAGCGCTGCGCGCCTTGGCCTGCGCTTTTGCGTTTTGGTGCCATGTTCGCCTTTAGCGGCGGCCTTCAGCCTGTTCTTCGCGGGTCTTGCCCTTGGCAGCAGGCTTGGCGCGCGGCGCGGCGGTATCAGGAGCGGTTGGATTTTTCTTCATGC
>Ga0163217_1108500_pt1 | contig 10116 bp, 8 predicted proteins | sample SynspAceP_FD_185933 | JGI IMG/M metagenome (GOLD analysis project Ga0163217, IMG submission 185933) | Saline lake microbial communities from Ace Lake in Antarctica - Synechococcus sp. Ace-P (PacBio error correction) | ecosystem: Environmental > Aquatic > Non-marine Saline and Alkaline > Saline ...
GTGGCTTCCACAGCCCGCAACTGGCCCGAAACGCTCGTGGTGTGCGGCCATTTTTTACTTCTGTGCGTCATCAAGGCCCGGAGTAAGCCTTGGCGACAGATAGCTGGGCTCGGTTCCTCCCTTGGGCCAGCCACATCAGACGGCAATCGCCAAAGCCAGTGGTTCCAACGGCAATGCGAAGGTGTAACTGGTGAAGAAGGTTTGGCGCGCCCGGCCACTGCCCCCCCTGGGCGTAGCGAGAGCACGTCATCGAGATGGACGAGCTTATATACGAGTTTGTGACTCTACATCGCGTCGCGGCCGGCACGGTAAGGGGAATCCGAGATAGGGCATCAAGCCTTCGGCCCCAACCTCGCGGCCGCGGCACAATTTACAGCACTCCAGACACAGCGAGATCCGCCACAGTTGCCGAGATGAGCTTACGACGCACACTCCACCCTGGTCAACACACCCTGCACTCCTCCAAGCGTGCCAGCGACAGCTGCAAGCGGCTCGGTGCCGCTGGTCAACGCCTGCCGGACTCCAACAGAGCTTTCGAGGCGTCAATAACGGCCATCCGGGGCATCGACGGCGCAGGCTGGCGCCCACGCTCTTGCGACCGCCACGCCGCCCGCTGCAAGCATCGCGCGAAGCTGGCGGGGCGCTCCTCTCCGGCATCCCCAGACCGATCACTCGCATCAGAGCACGCTCCCTCGCGGCAGGAGCCTCACCCAGGCTCACCACTCTGGAAGCTCTCGTTCACAACCACAGACTCCTCCCACGAGGCTCAAGAGAAAGCTGGTCGTCCCGGTCAACTGCCGCGGATGCCGTCCCCACTAGGAGCCCGCCATGGGCTGGATCCACCCTCCAGCTGGGCCGGATCGAGGGGGCCTGGCCAGAAAGAAAGGGAATAGGCCGACTCGCCGGCACCGCCCCCGCCTACCGTCAGCGGGGCGAAGCGGTCACCGCGCGAAGGCCGTCCGGGCGCTGGTCCAGGCCCACCCCATAGTCGTGGGCGATCTCTGCCTCTTCGAGGCCCGCCTAACCGCCCCACCAGGCCGCGTGTCCACCAGCCTGTGGAACACCCACCCGCAGGCCACCGGTGATGCAGCTTGTTGAACAGAAGGGCCTGGCCCCGGCGGAGACCCCGCCCAGGGTGCCGACACGGAGCCTTCAGCCTGGGCGTGAACCTCAAGCGCCTGCGATCGCCGGCAGCCGCAACACCACCTGCAGCTCGCCGCTCGGATCAGCTCGGCTTGGGCAAGCCCGGGCTAGCTGGGAAGCAGCAGGCCGATGGTTCGGCACTGATCGCCACCCTGGCCGTTGGCAGTCCGTCGAACACCATTCGGCAGAGCTGAGCGCCAGGGCGATTTCGCGCAGGCGCCTTCCGGTGGGAAGCCATGCGCTTGCGTCGTTTGCCGAGCAACAGTCTGAGCGCGCCAGGCCCCGTCGGCTGGATCCACTGCAGCGAAATAAGCCTGCAGCGCTCCGACCGGGCGTTGGTGCCGGGCTGCGGTCGACTGCTCATAGAGGGCGCAGAAAGCTCGCGCATGGGGCAGCCTGCCAAGCGGAACGTGCTTCAACACTGCCCAGACAGGTTCAGGCGCTTTGAGCAAGCACGGCGATCAGCGAAGTGCCCTGCGTGACAAGGTTGACGGATCCAAAGAGTTGACCTTCGGAAAAGGGGTCGGAGTCGATGCGTCAAACACCAGTGTGATGGTAGTGAGGTCGAGAATGAGTCGATGTTGAGAAGCCAGTTGTTTGAACGGCCCTATACAGTTACTTTTACTTTCCAGTTCTTGGTGCCGAATGCCCAGAGTAAGTTTCTTTCACCGTTTTTACTGCCTGCTGGCTTTGGCAGAGTTGGTTCATGTTGGGGATGGGGTTGAGCCTGGTTCCCAAACGATTTCAAGCGCATCACGCGCTAATCCCAAGGCCGTTTGCCGCGTGGGAGTCAAGTTTTGCCACTCAGACCTTGTGGTGTTTCGCCAGCTGCTGGTTGCGCGGTTGATCTGCATAACGGATCCTCCCATGCCGCCCGCTTGCTGTTGGACTGATTGTGGTCGGGTGTCCGGCGGCGGTCTTTCTATGCGAATCTGAATCACCTACCCTGGCCAAGGGCGATGTGGCCGTCTGTCGGCGCCCCTACGGGCCATCAATGCGTGGAATCACAAGTTTTTTACCATCCCGATTTTGATCAATCTGGCACTCCAAACCTTCTTGGAGAACGGCCACGCCCATCGGCCCTGCCGATCGGCTCGAACTCAATGCTGCAGATTGTCCTGATCACCCTGCTACCATTGCGAATTGGCATGGCCATTTCGGCGCGCCCTTTCCTCAAGCCGCATCGCCTCCGAGAAGCCCATGAGCCGGCTTGCTTCGGGATTGCTAGCCCTGATTATTGGGCTGCTGCTGTTCGCGAAGGCAGCAAATTGCCGGTGTTCTCGAATGCAGTTGGGAATCGGAGTGCTCTTCCTGAACCTGCTGGCGCATGCTGGCGGCCTCTGGCTGGGAGGCTATTTCACTGCCCGCGCCCCAACCCATTGTTTGGTCGAGTTGAAGTTGGCATATGCAGGAGATGGGAACCCCTGCGATTGCTACTACACGCGCTGGCTTGCTCAACAACCCTGCGAAGATGGCTGTGCGCTGCTGTTTACATCTTGTTTGAATGTATGGGCAACTTGATTCATGCTATTCTCTATCGGCAGAAAAACGGCGCTGATCTCGACAATCACGCCCGAGACTGCACGGTTTGAATGAGCTATTGGGAGGGGTCCGCGCCATCGCCAAGATTATGTCCTCCAGCGAGTTGGCTGAATCTGGTAGAAAAAAGATCTTAAAAAGGATAGAAAGTCCTTGTATCGAGTACGTCTAGAAACGCGCCCGCAGAGTAGCGTCCCTTGGCAATAAGAATCGCTAATCTTTGGCTACTTGATCTATGAAACTAAGGGGCTGCTTCAGCGTGTGCCCGACTAACTCGTCAAGTCGCGTCGTCGAGTCTCCACTGAGCCAGTCGTCCTACAATGCAAACCCGTCAGAGGTTCGAAATGCATCCCTCCAGCTCAGCTATGGGCAGGAGAGATGGAAACCTCTCCAGATGCCGTCTCATTCTGTATCTCAGGAACCTCCAACTATTCGTCAAAGTTCTGAGAGCCGTCGCTGCGTTGAAAGCCATATTCACTTGGCCCAGTCAATTGAACAGCTCGAGCTGCCAGACGACGAATCACTCTGGTTTTGTTGATGTTTGGTTGGACTCCCTTGTCCGGGAGATCTGCCATCCGGAAACGCAAGCACACAGCGGAACTGTGTTGCTGATCTCTGGAGGCCAACAGGACTTGAAGCCTGATTCACGGACAGCCTGTGCGCGCGCATCGGGTCGGAAAGTATCTCTCCATATGGCCCAATCGAAGCCAAGGAATAGCCAGCGAGCGAGTGACCGAGAGGGAGAGAGCACCCGAGCAGAATGGTTCGTCGCGAGAGCTGTCCAGCGTGGATGCTCGAGGATATACAACCAAGGAATGAAATTTGGCATCCGAGGCTGTGACCCAACCAGTCGGACGGTGTTTGGTTTGGGTCGCATCGCATAGAGAACGCTGCCTTGTCTAGCGGGGAAGACGCTTGCATGCGGATCTGAATCGAGGGACACGCGAGCTATCCTCTCTGCCAGGCTAAGCCGAGCAAGCCAGCCTGCCAGTTGGTTGAACTGCGAGAGTGAGAGTAGAAAAAACGATGCGACACTAAGGAATAACCCTGCGCATAACAGAGCCTGAACACACGGGCCGATAGGCACTGCCTGAAAGAACCGACAGAAGGCACCGATGAACTGAGATCACCCCAGCGTTCGGTTGTGGTGGGAGCAGTACTGTCGAACCCTCCGCATTAATGGTGGAAAGCTCAAGAGGCCCAAGGTCATTCGCGGTGGTGCTTATGAAGGAAGAAATCCACCGATGATAAGCGATCCAACCCAACCCAGCCGAACGCAAGGAGTAAGCAGACCCTCACCGGAGATATGAAAGGAACTCTTAGTCATCCAAAACAACAATAAAATTGTGCCTCGGTGTTTCTGCGGTAACAAGAACAGCAAGCAGAGCGCTCAGGCTATTTGGCTCTAGCAAAAATAACGGAAGTATTCCGCAGCAATTCATAAATCACTGGCTCGTAAAAACTTCTCGAATCTGTGAAATGAGTGGCCTGAAGAATCAAGAGGCAAGTTATCGTTAGCACAAATCGTGATGTCCGTAAGTAGTACTAGCGATACGCCACTCCGGCGCGCGCTTATGCTATATGGTGGAATCAACCTGTCAAGGTGTGTTCGTCCCCGCAGTATCAAGACCGAGGCCAAAACCGTGCGGGCACACCAAGTCCCGTGGTGTTCTCTTGTGTGTATAATTACGCGCAATTTCGAGGCAACTTGTTAATTCCGTAGTAATTGCAAATTGACAAAAGTACCTCGCCTGTAAAATTGTCCGGGCAAGGGGAGCCAAGATTGGAATAACTTTGCCGTGACTGAAGTAGGTAGCGGAGGCCCTTGCGGCCTCTCAGGAACAAGTTGCAAAAAGGTTTGCATACGTAGTGCCAGTGGACGGTGGAATTTCACTCCAACGAGGCTTGGTCAAGCTAAAGTGGTCATCGAACCTGCTTGCCTGCCGTAAGGGGCGGTGTATCACACTGCTTGTTTTGGTTTCGTGCCTTTGAGAATTGGCATGTGGCCAAAAATATGCAATTCCTGAATGACATAGAGAGATTTGTGTAGGTATTTACCATGCGATTATTGTTGCTGCCATTTGCGCTTCGACCATACACGTCAAGTGTTAGCCAACTTGAAACAGGTGCGTGAGCCCGAAACGAATTTGGGGATTCGTTAGTTGGCCCTGTAATTGTCGTGTGAACTCTGAGATGATCAGCCCCATCAGGATCTGGACAGTTCATTGCCGCATTCCAACATATGGGCTTCCGAAACTATGTCGCAAAGTTGGCAGCTTACGGGTTTATGAATCTCAACATTTGTGGAGTCCTGCTTCCAAGGGCTTTTTGAACAACGGTTGGATTGAGATGATGACGCACTGCTCGCCGGCAGTTGATTAAATCATGGGCGTCCTATGTTGAGGAAACAGCCACTGCATTCCCACAGGGTTGAAAGCCATCCCTTTCCAAGGCTATAGAACATCTGCAATTGCACGCGCCCAATCCCTGCTTCCCCAGGTCTGTCTGAATGAACCTCTGACAGTTAACAGATGTTGTTGCAGGGGTGATTGAGGGAAAATGAATGATTGGTGGTTCCTGAGTACTCGCTTTGACGTTTTGCGAATACGAACTTCTGTCTACAGCCAGCTCCAAGTCTCTGCATCTGAGCTGTGTAGCGCTTCCATCAGTCCGTAATCCGCTGCCATATAGGCAAAATTGCCCGACAGAACTAGGATAAGACAGTACGAAGTACTTCTCCACGTCCCTCCTGGCAAACGAATCAACAGGCAGCTTGTCTCCTGTCTGGGAATGCCGAGGTTTAATGAAGATGCTTTTGATCTTCCATTCCGAGTACAATGACGGCAAAGAAAAGATCAATGCTGAAGAGGCTGAGTTGCTTGAGGGGCTATAGCCTTCTCACTGTTGCCAAGGTTTTTTTTTTTGACGGCGAGGGGTCCAGGTGTGAATCAGGAATGAATTGAGTTTGCGATTTCCTTGATTTCACTTAAGTATGGCATGGCTCTGAGAAACGCGAAAAAACCCGAGAATCCAAAGTTCATACGCCTCTTTTTCTCTAGGGCATAACCAAGGTAAATGCCAGCTTGCTCTGAAGGAGGCTGAGCAATCTCAGCACTACAAATAGACTGATCGAACGCCTAGGCAGGGTCTTTGAAGCAAGGCGATTATACAGCTAAGTTTTCTTACACACTGGGTTCGACTGATATGCATGATTGGTTGACGTGGCACTGTATGAATTCATAGCTTCGCCGAGCTGACTTTGATGTTGCCGCTCCTTTGTCTACATATAATTTTATTTGCAGGTCAAACTAACACCATGCCTGGTTTTGGATTTTCTGAAAAGTACCCTATAGAGAAGGTTTTGGCCTTAGAAACGTAATGGCGACGAATCCAAGCCCTTTGTCCCCGATCCTATAGCTTTCCCCATGGATGCTAGTTTTCAAGCATAATGCCGCCCACGTTTCAATCGTTGCGATTGTGGCGCCAATCTAGTTGAGACCGTGGAGTAGTTTCTTGAGCAAGTGGAAGGAAACTCTGATGAAATGGCATTTGACTTGGTACGGCTGTAATATGAAAATAGTGCCAAATCTAATCACTTAAGTTGGCTCGCATTCTTTTGTCGCAGGACTCGCTCGAGATACAAAAACAACACTAAGGAGCCAAATTCAGCAAGCTCCTTGGGGCGGAAGCGAGTAAGTCAAAATGGCCTACAAAGTAGATTTTTTGTTCTCTGGATTGAAGAAGGAAGCGCCAGGAATCATGCTGTTCATTCCGGGCCCACATTCCACTACCAAACCAAGGGGTATTGAGACCTTGCCGTGACCTTTGATCCGGTGTAACATGCTCATCATAATCCGTTCGGTGATGCCCCGTTGTCTTGGCCAAAGCAAGCTCAAGTTCTGACAATCTCCGAAAAAAGCGAAATCAGGGATTCCATTGCCCCACGAATTGAACTTGGAAAGGCCGGTTGCACAGGACGCCAATCTCAAAGCAAAGAGTTGAAGCAGGGCGTCAAGTCATTGGCATTCACAGAATTTTCGATATACTCAACAATCAAGAGGGTTTTCCCACTGCAGAAGTCAGCAAGAGTCGGTGATGCGCTGGCCCCGTCTAATCGGTGGGACTAAAAACGTTCCGCCACGGAGAGAGCTGTACTGCCAACTCGCTCTTGTGCAAAACCCATGTCCACTACACGCATGGCGCGGGCAGGATCCGCGTTTTGTTTTGACCTGGATCAACAACATTTCCCGTAATTGCTTGCGAGGCGACGCCAAGCAATTGGCTCGAGTAGTCATGTTCTGAGAAATCGTGAGTGACAAATTCCCCCCTCTTTCCAATCACAGATGTGGCGCCCATTTGGAACCAAAAAGCCAAGTTTGATATTGGACGTGCCAGGTGGCATAAATAAGGGAGATGGGTCGATGCCGTGTCGACTGTGCGGAGGTCGCCGCATTAATTGCACTTGCTCACTAAATCCCATCAACTTTGATTGTCTGGCTGAGGCGTGCTCGCTGTGCAACTGCATATTTCACACCAAGGAAGTCGAGCGAAATGAGTTGGTCACTCCATCAACGGCGAGAGGTAGTACTTTACGCCCAATTTCTGGCCAGTGCAAACAGATCAAAACGCCAGTTGTTCTCATTCATAACCCGTCCAATTGTTGCTTGAAGCGCAACAATCGTGCCTGGATCACCAAACAATTTCGCTGCATGCGTTCCCGAAAAATGGCAGAGCAGAGCAGAACCTCAATGCGTAAAGGGCAACTTCTTTAATTCTCTCGACTCCAGGTTAATCTAGCCTCGTATCTATGACAAATTGAGTGATGCCAAGACCTGCGTGGCGACTGCTTTGATGTGCATCGAGAGAGTTGCATCATGAAGTGTGAAGTTATCGGATGACTGAAAAAGTTGTTAATTCTTATTCTGGTAAACAGAAATCGGTGTAGCTCTTCTTCTTGAGTTGAAATTTTGCCTGCCTATACCGGCTTAAATCCTTTGCCTGCTTCTTGGTTGTTTCAATTGACGGCGGCAGGGAGGGTCCGTCTCTGCAACGGCCCATCAACGATAGCCCGCGGCCTTGGTCTGTTCAAGATCGCGCATACGTACCTGTGAAGGAATAGCATTGTGGTCACAAATTATCTCGAATCGCAAAAATAGCTAATTCTAACACTGATAGCTATGGGATCTCACTCGCATTGCACCCTGTATTTCGTGGCGAGCCGCATTATACCCTTTTCACGCGACTACGTCTGCTCTGTCAGAAGGAAGCTCCGTGAACCACTTATAGGCAACTGTATTCCTACGAGGCTTAGAGACCCAGGCCAACACGACCGGGCCCACCATTTGAGCTTTGACCGGATTCACTCGACCGCATGCAAGGCTTGCGTTGCCAAGAATCCCTTCAGGGCCGATTCTTGGCGCACGTAAGAGCCGCATGACCAAAAATATAGTTTTCGGGCCATTGGGGCTGGCAGCCAGTTGCTTCCCCTTGCTTGCCCCGGTGAATCTTTCTGCGGATGTGGATGGTGAGGGTTGCAGCCCGTCGAGATGTGCTTTTTTCAGCTTTGCGGCACCATCGGCCGAGAGTTGATGAAAGATACCACAGGTGATCGGGGTTGGTCGATCATAACCCGCGTCTTTCCGTCGTACATGGTGACGAGCCCAGGACGCACATTGGCGACGGGTGCGCTTGATCCGGGCACCGAGTGAAGTGAGGTGTATGGTTTGGTGCTGGTAATCGGCTTTCCTTTCCCGTCTCGCATCGCTGACACACACTGGACACAAACATTCTTCAACAGCATCCATTGCCATAAGATGCCCGCAATGGCGGCGGCACACGGAGTGAGAAGTTCGCCCCGCATAGTTTCTTGGACATCAACCGAAGCCGTTGTTAGTTGGCTACGGTGCCAACATTCTTCCATCCTTGCCAAAGGGCCCGGTGGTTCCTTGAGTTTCGCCTCCCAGACCACTCGTATTCCCATGTGAATTCAGCCTCTGCTGGGGTGACGTGCATCAAGGAGACGGCTTGCCCGCCTCTATGCCGATGTTGGCCAAAGCGCTTGCGCATGGGGCAAATTTCCACACGGCGGCCTGGCGCTGTGGCTGGGAGCGAAGCCAACGAAATATCCAGTCTGAGGTGAAGGATTGGTTCAGCCAGCTCCTTGTTGATCGCGGGCCAGGCGATGGGCTGGGCGAGTCGGTTGGTGGGGTGATGCTTTTCTGAAACTTGAGAGTGTTAAGGCCCGGTAGAACTGATTGGGATTTTACAACATTTCGAGATCCGGCCAGAATCGAAACAACTCTAGTTCAGATGATGCGATGGCAGAAGTCAAGTTTCCTGCGAACAGTTGCCGATTCCACTCAGCTTTTCTCCCGGTCCGATTCGACCTGCAATCGTGCTTACGCGGGCACGTTTGTCTGTTTGTGCGACTGTCGATGTAGACCAATAGTGAACGTGTAAGACGTCAACTAGATTTTGCAGAGCGCGAGAATATGTAGCGTGATTCTTCACTCCGCCTGATGCAGAATAGCTAAAATGGTTGCACTAGCGGCGTTTAAATCAGCGACTCCAAAGGATGAAATAGGGCTTCGCTATTGGGTGTAGCAAATCGCAAGTGTCTTCGGGTGTAGGCGCGAAGCTTGTTTGAGAAGGCATTGTTTAAAGGTGCTTGTATTCGCTCCAGAATTCTGTTGCATGAAATAGCGTCGTAGAATTGGTAATAAGTTACATCCCATCGAAAGCATCGAAAAAGCCTCCTTTGCGGATCTAGGTCTTGCAGACGTTAGCACACCGGCCGATTGTGGCTTTGAGCAACCAGGGCTGCAAGGCCGGTAAGGCTTTAAAATGCAAACCAAAGTCGCGAATGAAAGCCGGCTTTGAAATTATTCTCTGAGCATTGAATACTTTCCGCTGGAACCAGCTTGTTTTGGAGAGTGTGCTCGTCGTGCTATGAAATAAGCTGTGATTCACTATATTAGATCGTCTTTTGGATCACGTTTGGTTTTTGTTTCTCCGCTCTGATATCGGAGCTGTCCTTGCTATATCATTGCGAATGCGCGCTTCTCGATTGGATCCGGAAGAGGACAACCGTGCAGGCCTCATCTTGGGCCCCTCTTTGCGGCAACTCCGAGCCTTCTGAGAGAGAGCCGTGCACGGCGTTCTTCGTCTTTGGAACCATGTATTCGTATGAAAATGATTTGGGATTCGCAGCCCACCCAAATGGTTCGACGCCAAGGCGGCAACAATCTCTCTGTCTGTCGCGTCTTATCGGCGCTATCCGCTTCAAAAGCCCCCTGCAGGGGAGTTCCCAGCTATATCGCGATCCCTTCCTGTTCGCGCAGAATAGCGGGCTCGATCCGGCCGTATGCAAGTTGTTGCCAGTGGTCCACACCTGTACACCTGGCGGGCGACTCTGAATCGCGCGACGCGCCGCAG
>Ga0163217_1004914_pt1 | contig 10115 bp, 12 predicted proteins | sample SynspAceP_FD_185933 | JGI IMG/M metagenome (GOLD analysis project Ga0163217, IMG submission 185933) | Saline lake microbial communities from Ace Lake in Antarctica - Synechococcus sp. Ace-P (PacBio error correction) | ecosystem: Environmental > Aquatic > Non-marine Saline and Alkaline > Saline ...
GAGCCGTAACAGAACGAGTGGAGCGAATTTAAAAAACGATCAAGGCGGATGCACCAGATCAAAATAAGAGTCATCTTTGTTTGATCGGCGTCTAATTCGTGGTTTGCGGAAAGCGGTGGGTGCCGCAGTAAGCGATTTAACCACGATCACACACCGGATGGACACAGATCAAAAATAAGAGTCATCCTGGTGTTGATCAGTGTTCCATCCGTGGTTGCCGAAAGCGTGGGTGGCCGCAATCGGGAAATTTAAACCACCGATCAAGTGCGGATGCACACCAGCAATCAAAATAAAGAAGTCATCGGTGGTTGATCGGCCGCCCTGTCTTGTGGTTGCGGAAAGCGTGGGTGCGGAAGGAAGCTCGTCTATCAAACGCGGTGACACCGGGAATTGCAGTGAGAATTGGTGCCCCGTTTGACTTCGGCTTTGCACGCTGATGCGGCCCGCCGGGTGGGCTTTCGATATCTTACGGCGCGCCGTCGGCCAATCCAATGACCGGGAAACCACCGGTCTTTGGTACTGTAAAACGGTTCGAACAATGTGCACAACGGTGTTCGTCGTCGACGCCGCTGCGGCGGTATCAATGAGGTCCAACACAACGCGAAAGCCGCCGCCGGTTTGCTGTAGGTGCCGTGCCCACAATTGTCCCGCCGTCGGGCATCGGCTTCGAGTGCGTTTTTGAACCAGGTTCATCAAAAGCGGGATTGGCAATGAGTCGCTGGGTAAAAACGAATCCAAGGGTAGGTCGGGGGCAGGTACGTTTTCCAAAGTCAACTTTTTTGGGCGTTGGTTGGACTTGGTTACGCGTTTTGAAGGACTTGGCGAAACTTGGTCGTTGATTCCCCGAAACCAAATCGATGTGGCGTAACCGGGCTACCGCAGGAAATCTCGCAGCAGTGCTTCCCATCCGCCTCGCACTGCGAGCGCACCATGTCAACGCGGGGGAGACAACGACCGCCGTGTCGGCGTGTTAATTTCGACGAGTCTTCGCCGAGCAATTCAATATTCCATATGAAATGATTGACAGCGGGTTTTTGATCTCGTTTGGGCGAGCGAACCGGCGAGTTCGGCGAGTTCCTCGTATTTGGCCTGTTTGCGAACTTCCGTCCATCTCCTCCTGGTGCTTCGTCGCCAAGCGGGCGGCGATCGTCGGCACGAGAAACTCGGATCGGACTGGGTTGAGTTTCATCGGGTCCGTCAGCCTCGGTATCATTTGCAAAATGCGATCAACGCTGATTATAACAATGGCCGGACGCTTCATCGAGACCGGTGCCGTGGCATCGGTTTTGGGAGATCGTCGCTCGCTTCTCCGAACCGAAATGCGTTATGAAGAGGCGTGTGGGAAGTTTTGTCGGCTCGGAGAGCTAGCGACTGGACTAACCGGCCATCCGCGTGATGCCGGTTGTGCGTTGGGCGAGTTTCCTCCACGGTGGGCTGGGTAGCGGAACTTGCATCAGGTAGGCGTTCCTCGGTGGGCGTGCGTCGTAGCATCGCGGAGGTACCGAGATGGCCTGAATCCGAGATTCTTGAAGAAACCAACTGGCCTCGAGGTTCGTCTCGGCCGGACTTCCAACATGATCCCGGTTGCGGCGTTTCTTGGGAGAGTTTGCCGAGCAGTTTTGCTCAATCACGTTTGCCGATGGCGCGGCGAACGGTAAATCGCTGTGGAAACGGCGCAAAGTTCAAAAATGTGTAGCCGGTTTTTGTGGGCAATTCCATAAATCATGAACCCGAACCAACACGGTCATCAGCACTCGGCCAAACCATGCCGATGCAATTGCGTTGACGCAAGGCAGCGATGAAATCATCCTCCGTCCACGAGAACTCGAAAACAGCCCGTTCTTCGATGCCCAACACCGTCTGGCATGTCGCGGCGGATCCATTCCAGCGATGTGAAAGAGCCTGTTTTGGGATCGCATTGCTTTGTTTGTTCCACGTCGGACTCCTTCCCGGTGCCATGAAATTTTCCAATCGTGCGTTTAGCGAAGCCTTCCTGGCCTCCCCGGCGACAAATGGAAATTAGCAGAACACGTTGTCGGCACCCAAAGACAAGAAAATGAAAGTTCGTGGGTCAAACCGAAGCCAATCCAGAGAAAACCCTTTTGAACGAACGCCAAAATCAACCAAGGATGCTGAACATGAACGATGAACGCCCGATTCACACAGCGAAAAAGGCCGCTCATGCGAGAAAACCAGGCCCCGGTGGTGAGATGGCAATGACGCGGGACCGCGGTGCGGCGAAAGGGCAGGCAATTTTCGAGGCACCGATCAAATCCGCGCACGCCCGACTCGGGAATCGGCCAGACGAGCATGCCCAACGGTCGGGAACTGCCGTCCGGTAATACGTTCGCGGCGATACACTGGGCCGTTTGAACGGGGCAGTGAGAGCGAATCGTGCTCGACGGCAGCGAACGTCGCCCAAGTGGATTCGCCGGACGTGGGTGCCCTCGTCGTGATCCCAGTGCAGGAACGCCGTCGTGTTCGACCCGTGCCAGCTGGGCCCAACCCCACCACCACAGGTAGGAAAACGGGTGTCGGTTGTTGGTCCCTCCGTTCGGAAGGCGGCGGTTTTGAGTTGATCATTTGACTAGGGAACCGACTCTTTTTTCATGACGCCGACGCGTTTCGTCGTTAAAGTAGCCTGCTCTCTGAGTCGGGCGTGTAGAATCGTAGCCTGAAACTCTTGTTGAGTCGGGCCCGTTTTGTTGCGCCTTTCAGCCCGACTCAAAAGAGTCAGGCTACGTCTCGGGAGAGTCAGGCTACGTTGGAAACCAAACGCCGTCGGTTTAAATATCGCACAGACGTCAAATGAAGGCACGGAAAATCACGAACTGCGTTTGGAACCCGTTTGCTCGGTCGGACGTGGGACGAAAATTTTGCCTTTCGGTTTTTTCGTTTCACCTGTGCCGGGGACGACCCACGGGGCCGGCGCTGTTTCGTGGATCAATCGCATCAAAACCTTTCACTGTCGATCGGCTTCCCACTTCGAGCAACCCGTTGCGTGACGGCTTCGAGCACGTCGCGACGTTTGTTGCCAGGATTTTCGCGAAGTTTGGATCAGCATGTCTTTCGACGATTCGCGACCACCTCTTTGTCGATCATTTCGCCATCTCTTCGCTATGGACGACTTTGGTAATCGCCCCCAGCGGCGCCGTTGAGGAACGGTGACCCGCGTGCCCTGCGACGCAAGTTGATCCCGACCGGAGCCGACTCAATGCGTAATCCATCACCAATGCTGCGAGCGGTTTCGGTACACCGTTCGAGGTCGTTTCTGAAGCACCGGTGCTGATGTCCTTGCAAAAATCATTTCCCTCGCGAGCGTGCCCGCCAAACATTGACTTTCATTTGACTCTCCAGTTAACTCTTCGTCATCAGGCAACCGTTCCGATTCGGGACGGCCTTGCGCATCATGTACCCGAGTGCGGCCGAACCCTCGCGGGATGATGCTGACCTTGGTGGACCGGGTCCGTGTTTCCGCAGGGCTGCCGCGAACGAAATGGCGGGTGGCCGGATCTCGTGGTGGACACCGCGCGATTTTCTCGTCTTCGTTCCATCACCCGGTTTCTTCCTTTTCCAAACCGGTTGTCCTCGTTTCGAAACTTCGTTAAATCTTCTTTCGCATCCCGACCAGCAGGCCGTTTCGTTTCTCGCCGCCAACAACGGCGGCTTCGTGACCAGGTTCGCCCAAAATCCGCACCCAACTGAAAACCGCTTGGTGACGAACGCCGATCCGGCGAAGTTTCCACCGTCTCGTCCGAGTTTGCCGTTTTTTGACGTGGACCGAACAGAATCTGTTCCCCCGCCCGGCGACATTCGGGTCGATCCGACGAGCCCTGACGGTCGAAACCGGCCCGGCCGCAGCAACATGCCGGTCGAGCGTTTCAGGTTCGGTTGGTTGCCGCGATTCCACGATCAAACGCCGGAGTTAGCACCGAAGCCCGTTCATTCTTCGACGAGCAGGGCGTTGAGCGTTTGCTCGCGGTTCATCGTGCCGCCGACGGAACTGCCGCTGCGGCCTTTTTTTTGCCCAAACGCGGTCGAGTTCGTCCCAATGAAAGATGAGTGCCCTGGGGCTCGGTTGGGTCGCTTGAGTGAACATGTCTCGCACAACGAGAGGCACCGGAACGCCGACGAACAATCCTCGACTGCAATAGCTACCCGAGGGCTGAAGAAAACGGCACGCCAGCCTCGCCCGCGATCGCTCGTGCCAGCAAACGTTTTGCCCGGTGCATCCCACGGGGAGCGCCCGGACCGAACAGCACACCTTGGGGATGCGTCCGCCCGAGGGATGGTATTTTTTTTTTGTCGCTGTGCGGAAGGAAATCGACAACCTCGCGACTTCCTCGAACGCCCGCTCTTCGATCCCGGCGGACCGTCTTCAAAAAATGTCGTCCGGCAAGTCATCTTCGCTGTACCACAGTTTCCCACGAACTGGCGAGAGAAGAACGCCATCGGCCGGACAAACGCCAGACCTCTCTGCAGCGTTCGCGCAACATCACGACCCCCGAAGAGCGACCGAGGATTCCCCATCAATCACTAACGTAAGGCAATGATTTTATCAAAGAATCGGCTGGGTGGTCCCATTATCCAGGCGACACCGGAGTTTTTGCCAGCAAAAGCAAACGAACTCGACGCGATCGCGTCGTTGCGGCCCCGCGAACCGTCACGGAAATCGACCGGAGTGGGTTTTCGTGTTCTCGTCGAGCGGTTCCCGCTTTTTCAGGACCGCGTAAATGTCGACTTTGCCGGTGATCCGAATCGGTCCGCGACCGCGGACATGTCGTCGGGTTGCTGTATTGCGACCGTTGTCCTGGCCGTCCGGCGGAGCAAACGAACGAAACCTTCCGCAACCGGGCCCATTTTGGCCGGATTGGCCCGTTTTGGAATCGTGGTTTGCGTGATCGCCAGGGGATCGGAATTGCGATTTCGGTGTCGTTTCGATACGGGCTGTCCCGACGAGTTGGTTGGAAAGGCCCTCGAACCGGTTTGCCCGGATTTGCGAATTTTCCGCCGTCCCGGACGAGCAACTCCTTTCAATGCGGATACGCGAGCCGTTTTACTGCCGTCGCAACAAGACGCACTCAGCAGGACCGCTGCGGTGATCAAATAGGACGATCCCAAAATGTTGCCCTCAGCCACGTTGTTTTCAGAAGAATTTTCGGTTTTCGCTCATTCGATCGAATCAAGAAGAAGGTCAAAGGAAGGATTGTCGAGACCGTCCAACGGTAAAACCCGCAGACGGTGGAAATAGGGCACCGCCCAGACCCCGCCCGGACCCGAGCCGGGCAGTTCGGGTGCTTTTTGGAATCGGTTATATCCGATTGTGAAATTCCGGCGTCCGCTGGTGCATCATACGGGAATAAGCCAAAGTTTTTTGTTAAAGAAAACACATCCAGGATAGAAACGATGACGGATGGACGCCGGATCGCGGAATTCTCGGTGCGAACCGGCGTAAATCGGCGTCGCCAAACGCTCGAAAGTCGTCGCGTGCCTGCCAACAGCACGCCCCGGCAGACGGGATGGCAAGGTGCAGTCGGTGTCAGGGCACAGCCGAGATCGAATCGTTGATGCGAATCCGTCGCTGCGGCCCGGCCCGAATGCCGGCAAAACGATCGTGGTCTCGGAATGACGAAAGGTCGATGCCGCGGACCCGGGCTCGCGAGCTCATCGCCAGGCCATGATTTGGGCCGTCATTGCCGGCTCGACGTCGCCCCGAAGCACTGCTCGCGTGCCCACGGATGAAAACGTCGACACCCGTCGTCGCGGGAATCGTCGTCGGGCAGGGTTTGGGAATCCACGCTCGCGGGCCGTCCAAGCCGGAAAACGCGTGGGTTTGGCGGAACCAAGAAAACGCATCGTGATCGCCTGGACCGGTCGGTGACCCAGGCCGCGCCCTCAAGGGCTCGGAATATTTGCCGATCGACAGCGAGCATTCGGCGATCTACAATGCCTATGCCGAAGCCCGTTACCGAGGGCGAGTGCTGATAATGCGGACAAACGCAATCGCTCGCAGAGCGAGCGACAATCGCCTCCCGGCGTTCGCCGATTAATCCTCACCGCCAGCGCGGCCCGTTACCTAGACTCGACCGCGCGGAAAAATGCGAGAGGCGGACCCCGCCCAGGCCCTGAACCACCGACCTGGGAAGAATGGGACGAAAAATCACGATCGATTCTGCACAATGATGAACAAATCATTTGGAAATCATCGGAAGCGAAAATGGTTGTTTCGGACGTGCCCGCCGAATTCGATCGAGTCGTCGTCCACCCCCCATCGATTCATCCACTCGTTGTTGAATTCCAACGACGGCAAGCGTGATCGCCCACTCAGCCCGCCGACATGCGAATTGCCCGATCCAATATGCGTTAACATTACCCGGATCGCCTGCCTTGCCGGCACCCGTGCTCGATCGCGATCGACGTTGGGACATGAGCCTGATCCCGGTCGAAATATCCGAGCGTTTTTCTCCCAGCCTGGAACTCGAGGATTCCGAGGTCGCCGCGGGTGGCCGGAAACCGCCGGCCAGCGCGTGTCCAACGGGGCCAACGGAAGCAGCGGGTTTCCTCTGTTCCTCAGCGGCAAAATTCGCTTTAACTGACCATCGCCGGTTCTGTTGCAAAACAAACGTGTACCCTCCCGACCAACCCCGCACTGTGTTGAAGTCGAGTGCGTGTGTCAACACGAATATTTCAAGTCCTTATCAGACATAGTGAGCACGTCGTGCCTTCTCCCCGAGTGCTACGCGCACCTCACGCGCCTGACACTTGGGCGCGAAACCGTGCCACGAACTCGCCGAAAAAACTCGCCGCTCCTGCAGGCTGTGGAGTTTTTAGGTCGCGAAAAACTCGGTCAAGAGTTCGCCCGCTCCATTAAACGAAAGTCTTGACGACTTCCGCTACTACTGATCTCGCCGTTTCCACCTCACCGCAATCCCCGTTCCGATTCTTATGTCATCTTTGTTCGAACTTTTTGGCGCCGGTTCTTTTCTTGCCGCCGCCGACAGCCCCGGTTTCCTCGCCTCGTTTTGCCCCTCGCGGCACGTGGTTTGTGACCAAAGGTGCTGCTCGGGCTCGGGTTTGGTGATTTTTCGTTCACGAAACCTCGGTCATGTCCTCGCCGCGAAACTGTTCGCGTCAATGCGAGAAGTTTTACAAGTCGGGTATGGTGCCTGATCCAAAATCGGTCCGATCAAATTCCACGCATATGGTAAAATTCACGTAATGGGGAAACCGAATCACGGGATCGGCATCATCCGCTGGGAGGCTATGTCAAAATGCTAGGCCAGACGACGACCGCGCCGGGCCGAGGAGGAGGCCAACAACGCATGCCGTGAGGCGTGGAGGACGGCGAGCCGGAGAAAACTCGACCCCCCGCACTATCCGGCGAAAAACGGGTTTGGCAAACGCATGATCATCATCAAGTGCGGGGCGTTCGTCAATGAACGTGTTGATCCTGTTCGCCGCGATCGCGTACATCACGGGCGTCCCTCTTACCTCCGCTGTCGTCGGCGGCGTCCACCCCTGGTGGTTGGACGTGGGTGGCCGACGTTCAAACCCGGGGTGGTGGACGACGATCGCCACGCGGACCAGTCCAAATGCGTTTTAGTGACAACGGCGTGACCGGGGACTCGACCAACCCGGCGTGCCGATCGCGTGAATTGGACTCGGTGGGACTGCTGACCCGACGCCCGCCCGCTCAGAACGAGTATCGGTGAATCGGGATTCACGCCACGGCACTGCCCATTAAGTCCGCGCGTTCTCGCCATGCCCGGCAGCGCGCTGCCAGTGTGCGTCGAGAGGACCCGATGGAAATCGTGTGGAGCAAACCCATCAAATGCGGATTCCAACATCCCGATAGCACTGCTCAATCGAAATCCTAACACTCGTCCCGACGAGTCGATCGAGTTTGACGCCTCGGAGGGAGGGTACGTTGCGCCGGGGTATCGCGTCCGTTTCAAAATCGGTAAGATCACCGCCTGAATTGAAGCGGGGCAATCCAGCATGAAAGTCGGGTGGAAATGCATGGTGGGGTGCGTAGCGCTCTTTCCTTGCTACGTTGGGGTGGAGGAGTCAGTACATCGTTGGTGGGGGCGAGGAAGCCAAAAACCGAAACACTGTCGGTCCCACGCGAGCGGGATTCCCGCCGATCTCCGACATGGGCGAGACCAATGGCAGCAACCTCGTTTAGGCCTGGCCTACACCGCCCGACCCCAAATCGTCACCGAGACCACCCAAGAAACCCACGCAAACTCCTCGCCGGCCGACATCATCAAAGAGTCCGCATCCGGTTCCCCGACGAAAAGCCCGCGCGGGCGCTCGCTCCAAAACTCGGCGAAGCCGTCATGGAGAAACTGCACGCGGCCCCGGTGGGAGATCGGCTTCGACGATGCCAATTTGGGCGTTCCTGAATAGGAAACGATCCAAGTCCTGCCGTGGGCAGCGAAGTGGTTTGGTCCAAAGCACACGGCCACCCGAGTGGGCACGGTCACGAAGCGACCATGAAGGTTCGCGGGTCGGACCGAAACTTGGTAGCGAACGAGGAATTGAAATTTCCGCGAAGTCCGAAAAAGCTCCAAGTCGCCGATTCGTTCAGCCGGTGCGCTCCCGCGTTCGGTTTACGTGAAGGCGTCGATGGATTGAAAAAACGTCGCTCGGTTTTCCTTCGGATGCCTCGTCTCCCCGGCAAAGTCAAACCGAGTTTCCTGGCGGGCCGATCCGGAATCGCTCAAATGGCGAGTTACGAAGCCGAGCGAGCATCTCGACGCAGCTTCTGTTCCTGACGCCATGCCTCAGCATGAACTCTGGCGATTTTGAATTTCCTCCGCGATCCCCGCGCTCGACGGCGGCACATGCTGTCTTGATCACCCGAAGCGATCCGCGGCAAAAACTGGACGAAGCGTTTGGAGATGCGAATCACCTCCGCCGCGTGCTTCGCGCCTGCTCGCTGAATGATCTTCGTCTTCGCCAACGATATCCTGCATCTCTAAGCATGGCGATTGTAGGACCATTGTCCCCAATTGTCCGCCGTCGCCGCAGGCGACGCGTCCCGATCCTCACTCCAGACGCATTTGCGACTTCACACCGAAACGGTGGCAATTGGTTAGCCCACTGGGGTGCCGACCCCAGACTAGGTCGTCAAGCCCATGGGGTGAATCGCGGAGCGATGCATGGAACACCGGCAATGCCATCGCTCCGGCGATTCCACCCGCGATTTCTCGATTGCGGCACCAGGGGTTCAGCAGTTCGGAAAAGGTGTTCGGTGTATTAGCCCGTTTTGGCGTCCGCCACGGTTCTCGCGTTGAACCAGGGCGAACTCCCAGTCCGGCTAATCTTTGCTGACGCAAACGATTCAATCAACAAGTCGAACTAGCCAATGGTTCGAAGAAGCAGCGAATCAAATCATGGCGCCGTAGTGCCTGATTTGCAAAACACCGCCTTTCATCCAAACCGAGTGGGAACCATGAAATAATTCAAAAACTATTGTCGTCACGAAACACGTGCTACGACGATCACCGAATCGTCCATGGCGGCTTGCGACATCGCTAATGCAATCAAGGCCGACGTGAAAATTGTCGATGTTGGTTCCTTAACTTTTCCTGGCCCGTTCGATTGACGTTATCGGAATTCACGAGCATGGTGTGTTACTTAATCGTGCAGGAGAAGCTCAACCTCAACTTCGTTGGCCATCATTCGTCAGCAGGGGTGGAGGCGGAAACGAAAGTCTTGCACGGCACCACTTCGCTCGAGATTATTCGCGAGGTGATTCGTGGCAATCAACGATTTGGTAACTCCGTGTTTTGTTTAAGGGAAAGGAAAGGTCGCAGCGGAGAATTCTTTGGCAGCACCGGCACTCGATTGCTTCGGCATGCCCCTGCGCGGTTTTGGCTGGCGTCACCCGAGCGAACCGAATTTCAAAAATGTGCTTGGATGCGTTGCACTTTCACTGACGAACCCGGTCAAGCGTGGAACTGAAATGATGCCATTTTCAAATCGGGTAGGTCGATCAGGCAAATATCATGCGGTCGCTTTTCAGGTTCATCCGACCGAAAAGCGTGCGCGAGCCCAGGATCGAGGTTTTTCAAGGCATGTTCCCCCCGTGTTTCATGGATTTGATAGAT
>Ga0163217_1006124_pt1 | contig 10115 bp, 9 predicted proteins | sample SynspAceP_FD_185933 | JGI IMG/M metagenome (GOLD analysis project Ga0163217, IMG submission 185933) | Saline lake microbial communities from Ace Lake in Antarctica - Synechococcus sp. Ace-P (PacBio error correction) | ecosystem: Environmental > Aquatic > Non-marine Saline and Alkaline > Saline ...
ACCCACAGGAAGAGGAAAGGGAATCCAAGCCGAATTCCCATCAAGAAAAACTACCCGGGACAAAATGGTAAAAAATTCCCGTTCCCTGCCCAGAAAATATAAAGGCTTAAAAAAAACCGAAAAGCAATCGGCAATCTGGGGAAATGAATATCCACTACAACCCACCAAAATCCTTGGAATTGATACCCTTCCGGAAATTCAAAACTGCTGATGGGGGCCAGCAAGGCAATTTAATCCCGAATACTGGCCTTGAAGCTCCGCAAAGAACCCATCTATAAGAATCCATGGGGGTACTGAAGCCCAAGCAAAAATTGCCCTGACAATAAATGATTAAAAAGAATTTGCTGCGAAAAAATCCATAGCCCAAATACCGGGTGAAGGAAAATACTATCCAAGCCCCAGCTGTCGATTTTCGATGCAGGAATTTCTTTTACGACTGCTGCTTCTACTATTTTAGTGATTTTTTTCGATAGCGGATTTTTTTTGTTTTCTTCTAAGCTGAGCGGCAACTCAAGTCAAAATCACTTTCAGCTTTGGATTTTTGATCCAAATCTCGCTTTTTCTAGGGGAATTACTCCTATCAACTCTTCCAAATCTTAGCATTTGGTAAGCTTGAAATTGGTTTTGGTTAAGGGTCGAATTTGGACTGCACCTCGTCAAGTAGAACTTTGCCGGCACGGACTTCATTCTATGGCAATGAAAACTTCCTTTTTTTGCTAAAGTTTTCGGGTATGAAATTAAATTCTGATTTGATCTAGTTCCTTTTTCCCCTCTGGCCATCTGGTAAACTTTCGGAATTGGTACTCCACGCGCCCTTAAAAATTTCAAATGTCTTAATCGTTTAATAATGTCGCTTGGTGGCCAGATTCTGCAGTTTTAGAACTATGGCTTAGGCTCAAACAAGATCGATCAGCCTGTGTAGCGAGGAATAATCCTCCTTGATAATTGACTTGAATCGATTTTACCCATCAGCACAAACTCCTGGTTTTTCCGCGAGGTTAGTTTGGGCTTATACTCTAATTGGGCGATGATTTCAATCTTCAGAATTTGGGTTAACAGACCTGTACGTACTGGTAAATCCGATGATTGATAGGAATAATGCCCTTTGTAATTCATCAAACCCACTTTTTATCTACAGTGACTCCTGGGTGTTTCCAATTCTTAACTGACTCAAAACCTGTCAATTGGTTTTGAAGATGGTTTGACTTCCTCATTAGGATTACCCGATATCGCAATTCCTTGGGGTCGTACTACTGAAGCGGGGAGAGGGTTTTATCCCATGGATTAGGGCTTTGCACTTGAATCAGTGAGGCTTTCATTTTTCCGCAAAGCCAAAAATGGTTTCCCATCATTTGAAAAGCCCATCGGGCCTCCCATTGGTGCACTGTACTTAAGGTGATTGCTTTTCCTGGCATAAAGGCCAAGTCGCATTAGATTTAATTTCAATGGGGATCGATGAAATTTCTTTGATGATTGGGCGTCTGGGTGACGGGAAATCTGATCAGCTGTTTTTCAACAATAAGTGGAATTGTGGCTTGAACTGAATTGCAAAAAAAAAGTAGGAATTATTTGGAATGAATCTAAAGAAAAATACACAAGATTTTCGTCCAAGGTTTTTGAATCTTGTCCTTATCTGAATACTTTAGAATTTTCATTATTGAGGTTAAAATTCTTTTCCACCTGTCCCATAAAAATACGGATCTAAAATCCAGAATGATCTCTTTTTTAGGTCTTTGCTTCCAGCCCCAGTTTGAAAAGATCCCTCTGATAAATCGTTTATAAGGTTCTTTGAAAAAAGATTCGAAGGATAAAGTTTTTTTTCCTCGAAAACATAATAATCTCGAAAGAATTCCGAATGTCTTGACCTAACTTTCAAAACTGTTTCCCATCTCCATGCGTTAGCTCTTTTGAGTTTACAGCTGGAGCCAGTCCATCTGCTGTGCTGATTTTGGAAGAGACTGGGCTCACAAGCGAAAGCTACTCCCTGGAATGCCATTGAGGAATTAAGTTTCTAGTGCGGTTAGGGTTTGAGTTTTCTAGAATTCGAAAGACTTTGAAAAATCTGGTCGTAATGGAAGCGGAGTGTCAGAGTGCTCGCTGCCTGGCTTAGTTAATGACAAGTCTCAAATGAAAGATTTGGTCTTCTCAAACCGAGGGTTCCGCAACCACAGGGGTCATTGCATAAAATACCACACTAATAGGAGAGCAACGAAATGAAGACGCATAAGATGACTGTGGGCTCTTGCTTCTTTTTTATCATACTAAACCCTTATCTCCCTCATTTAAACTTGGTGATAGCAATGTTTAGTTTAATCAAAATGATTTCCCTTTTAATAGAAAAAAGTTTAAAAGTTTCTGCCAGGAGCTGCAAGTCTGAACTATTAGCCTGTATTCGTCTCGGAGTATTTTCCGATTCCTACATTGATTTCTAACCATGAAAAAGCTGATAAGAGGAATTCAAATTGGAAATAGTCCCAACTCGGAGAATATGGTTTTCCATTTGAAGTCTTTTGCGTAGAGTTGTGGTTTGCCCCTTTCTCTTCCATCCGGCATATCTCAATGGTCCACCTCAGCGCTATATTGACTAGTTAAACACGAGCTTAAATTTTGTTTTTTGCATAGGTTAATCTTGTCAATCCAAAAGCAGGGGCGCATGTCTGAGGCTTCGTGCTTTCCATATCGTCAAGTTCTTCGGTTTCCTTTCTGCCATTGTACGCGAGAAGAAAACAAGAATATCTTGTGATGGCTACCTTCAAATCCTGCTTGAATTCCCAATTACTTCTGCGGAAGCTGCAATTTTGGATTGCTTAAAACATTAACTTGGAAACGCCATCATAAATCAATGCAACTGATTCGCCATTAGCGTATGGCCTACGGACCATGGCATCTTGAAGAAATGGTTGTTAATAGCCCACTAATGTCAAATTTGAAGGCAGCTGGTTGGAGTTTGTTTATTTATATCCAACTCTGGCATTATAGGCATCACTCAGGTTTCAAGTTCCCTGAATTTGGTACGACTACCGATCCCTCGGTTGGGAATCAAAAAATTTTCCCCATTCAATCTAACTTGGGTGCAACGAGCCTGTTGAAAGGTTCGGTTGATAATCGGTAAGTGAAGGTTCTGGTGAATAGATTAACCCCCAAACTCCCTTCAGGCACCGAAGCTACTGGAGCTTTGTGGAAAAGGGAGAGGGTAGAAGCCTTGATTGATGCTGTAATCAGCAGTTCAGTTCAATGTAATTTGTATCGAATTCCAGTTTGAAACTTCAGCTGTTTTTTGGAGATCTCGGTAATGCCAAGCTTCCATAGACTGCAGCGACACCCAAGAGGATTGTGGATAGCGAGTGGTAGCAGGACTTGATGGCTAGGGAGCTTAGGTTTTTCCCGGTCATCCTTTTCGAGGTCCCTCGTTGTAGACGAGTTTCCGTACCATAAGCTATAAAGCCTTTCTTTTTGAATATTTTTCACAAAATCAGCATTTGCTGAAATAAAGCTGTTACTTTTTTTCGTTCGTGTGTTTTGGTTTAGGTTCCAGTTCTTCTATCGATTCTGCTTTCTTTCAAAAATAATTGCTGTGCGATCTTAATATCAACTTGATCAAATAGTTTGGATTTCACTTCGGTGCATGATCCCAACATTATTCATCATCCGATTTGTGACCATAAGCCCAAACTGCAAAACGTAAACCCTGCATTTCCCAGATTCGATCAATCGATCATATCTAGGCAACATAGCCCAGTTTTGAACTGTAATGGGGGGAAAAAAAAAAAAAAAAATCCATAGCTTAATTCGTTTGCTCTGAGGCTTTTGAATTTTTATCCTTTTGCATGAGGTTGGAATTGATCATAGCCGCTAGGATTTGAAACTTTAGGGTCTGGGTTTTGGCAAAGGAGAATCTACACCATCTTGAATACCCAAATAGAATGGCCTCAGGTAGTCCAGATGGTCCAAACACTTCCCATTTTTTTAGATCGCCGTAATCAAATCGGGTGATGCTTGTTAATAAATGCCCCATTTTTCAGATTCAAATGCTATAATGGAGATGACCGGTGAATTCATTATTGGCTGAGCCAAAACGTGAGCTGAGGCCTTCCAGACCATTTATTGTGAGGAGAAAAACTAGGGTCCAATGTTTTTGGGAAAGCCATCACACCACCAATCGCATCCTTTCGCATACCATTACTGGCCAGGCCAAACAGAATCTCCTGTGGACGCTAGCGCAAATGGGTCAATGAGAAATTACATTATGGAGATTTTCCACTTCTGAAAAAATTGCAGTATTCATACGAACCCGTCTACAGAATAGAGCAATCGATTGGCAGAGAACCACGAATCATCGGACTGCCTCCACCTTGTTGGCTTTTTTGAACAAATACTTCTCCACTACTTTCCTAACCAATCTGCCGTATTGGCGGGTTCTCAAGGAGCAAATTCCCGGATTCTATTACAGACACTTTCGAGATACATCCTTCTATTTTGTCTCCACCTGGAAAGCGGAAGACCACAGGTTGTGTCCGCAAGTTTCAATCATCCCCGGTTTCATTTTTGATCAAAAAATAGTCAATGGCTTTCCCAGTTCCAGAAAGGGATAATTTGGACTGTAGCGTAGCCCAACAACTGCAAAATAAATTGCCCCTTCCTTCGCCAGCGTGCTAAGCTCCAGCTTTCCCTCGCTTAATCGCTTAAGGAAAATTGCCGGAGAAGAAGTGAAATGATTACCCCCGGAAGATTTTGCTGAGACTCAGATAAATCCGATAATTCTGATTTGTTTGGCCGTCTGAAATGCGGTGATTAAAAAGGTTCAAGCAAAAAAAGACCGGTTGTTTTCATGAGAATTTGGGTAGGAATCGAAAGTCAAATTAAAATGGATATTTATCATATCAAAGTTGATTTTTGTTTAAATGGCTTTTTCATATTTTTAATGTTTTATAATGATTCTGGCTACATGAATTTTTTAAAAATGACTTAAGCCGCGCTTAATATATTTTAAAATTAAGTACACAACCATATTCAGAGGTTTTAAACGAGTCAAATATATTGGGGTATTCTTGACATATTTATTTTTAACTTAATTGGCGTGAAAATTGAACTGGAGGATTTGAAGTTTTTTTAAGTGTAGTTCATAGTTTTTTGCTAAAAAGGCCTAACTCATAAATTTTTTGGTAAAAAATTGGAAAAGGAACTTATTACAATCGTTGTTAGCGCGCATTTTATGCTCAAGGTTCGAGGAAATGATTCAAGCGAGAAATGCCTTATTGACAGAAGGAATACCGATCCTCGCCAAATCACTTCAATTTCAACGCAATGCCGATGCCGGCTATCAGAGAAATTGAGCATCCAGTCCTCTGATTTATTCTTCCGGAAATAGGGTGCTGATCCAAAGAATTCAAACTTGAAAAAGTAGTAGAGGAGTCTGTGAAAATTGAAAGAAAAAGTACTACGACAAAAGTGTTTGTCAGAGAGGTTGCCATCCGACTAGCCAGATCAAATCAAGTGTACCAGCTTGGCTATTGGGTGCTAAAGTGGAAAAAACTATTGGGCCTATCACTAGAATTGATGGAAGAAGAGGTGTTTTTCGATGTCTACAGAATTTGAGAAGTTATCGCACTTCGGAAGCAGGGTAGTAACGAGCCATTATTCTTTTTAAAAACGAGTTTTACCAAAACCCAAAAATTCGTTGGTTCACCACGCCCCACCGGATTTGGGAAGTAACAAGATTCAATATAAAGTTTTGGCAAAGGTAAACTGTTTGGGTCCAAGTCAAATTCATTTGATTCTACCCGTTCCAGCCAATCGATATTTCGGACTTAAGTAAAGTCAGGCCAGATTGATCTTTCTGCCAAACGCTGTAAGCTCAAGGACTAATTTAATCCTTGCTGCAAATGGGCACAAGTCCCGTCAAATTTAAGCTCTTGATTCCGCTGCGGTCAAAGCTGCAAAAGCAATTAAATATATGGCAGCTGATGCGGCCGCGATTTCCTTGCAATGTCCTGAATCAATTGAATTTTCGATTTAATGGAAGCGGTATTGAGCAAATTTAGTGGTGCCTCCAATGCCGAATGGGAAGTTTACAAATGAAAAAGGGATCTTTTCAGTTTCTTAAATCAACAACTTTTCTCCATACAGCAAGCTGAATCGGTTCTGCATTCCATTTAATTACAGCAAAGCAGATTTTGTAACCCTCTTAAGTTTTTCAAACGGAAAGATATTTTTCTCTAAGAAGGGAAACCAGCCATCAAGTCAGAGCTGGGCAATCCCTGCCGGGGAAATTCGCTCTGAAATGCACCCTTGGAAGTGGGCGGGTGTAGGGAGGGATCTATAACAGGTCTGGATAAGGGAATGAAGGCTAATTGGCAGGAATAAAAGGAGGGAGTCTTCCGCTGAACGACAAAGTTTTGTTTTTAGGTGGAAGATGGAGGATAGCTATCTCAGCCTTGAATACCTAAAAGTACTATAGCCGGGAATTTTATCAAGGATTTTTGATCATTGGGAAGATAGCCTCTCCTTAATGGTAACTTCTCTCCATCTTCGCTATCAGCACCAAAGCCTATTCCTTTACAATTGCCTGCATGAGGGCACGGAATTAAGTCGTGTCCCAGGCAGATGCTTCCTTAATGTGGACAGACCTAAGCAGGTCATGGTTCCATAGCCGTTGCCCGTAAAAACAAAAAAAATCAGTGTGTTTTTTGGGAGGTTCCGAGACTGCAAGAATTTGATTTACCTAATAGATGATCATATACTATGGGACAATAAATTGCCCTTTTGATTAAGCTCCCTAAATTCAAGGTCCATAGCTTAGCAATTAGAGAACGCAGACTTTTTTACGTTTCGCCTGTCAATGGTGCTATGATTTTTGGAGATGGTGATCGAGATTGGAGTAAGATAACTAGAGTCAGACCTTCCTAGTCTTTGGATTGATCTCCATTGTGCCGAACGCTACGGATCCCTTATGTGGGGCTAACCTAGGGAGGCTAGATAAGCCATTTGGCAAAAAAAGTAAGTGGGGTCGAGTCCATTCAAAATTGGCTGTCTGTCCAGATCTCTCAGAGCCACTAAGTGAAAATAAAGGATTCCGTTCAAGTCAATTTCACTTTGGAGATGCCAATCAGAAATCTTCTTCTAATTCTGTTTCAACTTCAGAATTGTCTTCTGTAAACAACAGTTTCAACCCAATTTGCTTCTTCAGAAAGCGGCAAATGGAGACTTTAAAGGTCCTCCGTATTTCCGAAAAAAAATAACAGGATTGCCACCATACAAATGAGCAATTAAATCCTTTACTAGGCCTTATGAAATGGATTTCCTTCGCCTTATTGGATGTGAGTTCCAATGCCAATCAACTTGGAGTTTAGTTTGGGGTTTTCTAGAGGGCAGCGAGTTGACTACAGGCAAGGCCAAGATGCTCATGTGCCGAAGCTTACGCATAGCTCCGTCAGTTGCTCAACCTTTTTTCGGTCGAAGGAAGGAGGTAATCGCACCGGGAGCGATGACGCCATTTAATTTATGATGCCGCAGGTAGCAATGGGAGCCAGTTTTTTCAATATGAACTCCTCCACTGGATAAATAAGCCCGGAGATCCGCAGGTTTTTTTTTTTTCAATATTACCAAATGACGGAGGTCCCTCACGACTGATAAATAATCATCAAAAAGGGATTGGCGATTTCTCCAAGCGCATTTGGGTAGATTTTATTTTAAATAAGTATGAAGATCAAGAAACCTCCTATTTCTGCGTTAATTCAGCTCTTCCGCTTTTGGTCTAAGAGCTTTGCTGAGCTTCTCATAACGAATAGCAGAGAAACGATCCAAACACAAACTTTAATCTCGTTCGTCCTAAACTTTCCAAATGATTCGCAGGGTGGTAAATACAGATCCGGGCTAACAGCAGGAGATTATGGTAGAAGTTTCCTGACGAACCTCAAGAAATAAAGACTTCCCTATGTTCGGGATTTACAGTTCAGTTGGGCTAACGTATTAGAATTTAATGGAGTAAGCTTTGTGGGGCTAGTACGTTAGGGCAGGAGTGTTTATGAGATAATTTTAACGGCAGAGTTTTTTGTTAAATCAGGGAAATCCGACTCAGTTCTTACCAGAGGTGTTCCGTTGAGTAAAATCGACTTCAGCAGGATACGGAGCTAGCACATTTAGTAATTTGGCTGAGTCCTTCTGCCGAGATTGCACCAAACAAAGCCAAGCACGCATTTGACATCCAATGTCTCGGTTCGGACGCCCTGGAAGTCATCCAAGTGAAAAGTATAGTTTATCCTTGGGGAATTCGGAGTGGTTAGAACAAATAACGCTATTTAGATCAAGTTCAGGCTTTGTTATATAAAGGCAATAGTGGATGGCAGCCAGAGTCTGATGGGATTTTTTTTTGATTTTAGGGGCAAAAATTTTTGATGAATCTTTTTTTCCGGGAGTCCCTGAAGGCAGGAAGCGCGCTAACGAGTTTCATCCAGGTACTGTTAAGAGGCCTTTTCAAATATTACTAACATAAAAGAGGATGGCTCAATAGCGGACTTTGTAGTGAATAATATTAATTCCTACCAATAAAGAATTATCAATGAAAAATGAAGACGTTTATTAACTAATATGGCTTCTAGTTTTAACCAAGAAAGTTAAATGCGTTGCTGTTTATTTTGACGCCCGATATAGCAAGTGGAAAACTTGTCAAAAGGACATAAACTGGAAGAACAACCACCGCTAAGAAAATGCCCTTGGCCTATGTGGCAGCTTTCCTCACAGGTATTCCACTTTACTCTGACCAATTTAAAGCGTTATTAAAATCTTCAAGGTGGCTTGATCCGGTGGAAGACATCAATTGTGAAATGGGATGTGAGTAAATCTGGGTCAATTGATGCAGATCATCGATTCGATAATTTCAACATGCTGCAAAGCCAGGAAATCCTTTGAATAAAACCAATTTTCGTAGCTGCCACCGTGGTTCTGTACTCCTCCGAAAGGATGGCAGCTGGAAGTATGGTGCAGCACGAGACGGGGGGGGGAAAAAAAAAAAAAAAAAGTGGGGGGGGTGAAAGTGACTCCGCTCCCAACCACATATTCCTATTCGTTGATCCGTAGGAGAATGGCAAAAAGAAAATAGAGTTCAATCTGCTGATGTATCCAATAATTTGTTCGATTGGCTATCCCATGGAAATCCCTTAGAAATCCTGTAGCAACCACCATCAATTATGGATTTCCTCCAAAGCACTGCTAACACAAAAAGCACTTTTTCCTTACTCTAGCTATAAGAAGGGGATTTACTAGCTGCTAAAGTAAGACTCCACCGGTTTTTTCTGATGCTAATAAAATTGATGAATGAAGCAGTATTTTTCCTAATGTTAGGAGATGCCTTATTCTAACTTCCGGAAAAGGGATTGCATTGCTTGAAGGGTGGTAGCCTGAAGATGGTCAAAAGGTAGCCGCATTTATAGAAATGTAGCCTACAGACGGTGTAAGGAAAGTACTGGAAAATTATGGAGATCACAGCCAAAGAGGAAGCTGGGAAAATCGTTGACAAAGGATTCAAAAGTTTGCTTTCTGGCGAAGCGAATAGCGCATTGAATAAGGCGCTTGCTTCGATATTCCAAATTTCGACCCCCTCAATTTAGTAAGACATGGATGCGTTTGAAAATCTACATCGAATATAAGGCCCGAGCAAACAAAAAATGGCTCCAAGCCATATGTGGAGCTCCAGCTTAAATTTTGGACGTGGATTCTTTTGCAAATGACCTAGCAAGATACTTTGGCAAAGTAAAGTCAATAATGTTGCAATGGTCGTGGATTTAGGGTCTTTTGAAAGGCTCAATGACGATCAAAAGGAAAATTTTGATGCAGCCAAGGAAAGGAAATCTGGCTATGCTGGGGAAACAAAGACAACCTGGATCCGCTGCGATGGGAATTCCACTTCCAGAAGTGAGTTTTGTGAAGCATTGCAACCCGTCGTAGAATTATTACAAAATGCTGGGCGGCGCTTAGCCACTGGAGATTATGGTGCATGGATGGCCGAAAAGTCTCAAATCGCCCATGAGTAATTGCTGGTGAGATCTGGGAATATAAGTTTGAAGGGCGACTAAAGAATACCACTCATCCGCTTCCCACCAGAAGATTCAGTTTAACAA
>Ga0163217_1057661_pt1 | contig 10115 bp, 12 predicted proteins | sample SynspAceP_FD_185933 | JGI IMG/M metagenome (GOLD analysis project Ga0163217, IMG submission 185933) | Saline lake microbial communities from Ace Lake in Antarctica - Synechococcus sp. Ace-P (PacBio error correction) | ecosystem: Environmental > Aquatic > Non-marine Saline and Alkaline > Saline ...
GAGAAAGAGATAATTCCTGTAAAGTTTCCGCGTATTGCTGTTTCCGGTTTTAATCAAGGAGCCTAAAATCTTCCACACACCTGGGGAAATGTCCTTAAATGGTTTCGGTATTAATTTTTAAGTAATGTTTTTGACCTACCTGTAAATTATTGGCCAAAAGGAAAATGAAGATTTCCCCCCGCAAGTGGTTTTAGACATCCCCCGCCCCCCTCTGGGAAAACAGTAAGACTAACCATAGGGAAACAAAATGTAAGATTCTCCGCACTAGTTGGGCCTTTTCTACTAAACTTTCATGTTATTTTCGAAAGCACTTCACATGTAATTCCTTTTTTGGGGAATTTTCCGTAAGATCCTAAAGAATCAAATAATCAATAACCTCCCAATTTTTGAAAAGATTCAAACGATCCCGGCTGAATTTTCTGTTCCCTAAGCACATTAAAACCTGCCATAGAGGCCAATTTAACGCATTACCGGTACACATCAATATCTGAATTGCAGGTTTATTTGGTAAGAAACTTTTCCTTTAACCAACTGTTTGGAACCTACCCAATTCCATTATCAACTTAACACTGGTTCCGGTGTTTCATAATACCGAATGTCCACACCGGCATCAATACATTTTTCTTCGGCCAATAGGGTGTACAAAAAACCATTTTACCAGAACCTGAAATGTTTCCAGTGGCTGCTGGGAGGGAATTGAAAAATCCCGGCAACTTATCGGCGTTTAAGTTTTACAACAGTCCGTGACGATTTTCCCAGCCAATTCCTCAATAATCTGTTTTCCCCCATGCATGGAAGATACCTGGGAAAAGGCACCCCAGATGCTGTTTCGTGGTAGTTCCCCCAAGTTTTGGCTGCCCGCTTTTTATCAATGATGTTCCGTGCACCGGCCCTTCCGGCCTGAATTGGCGCAACGGTTCCGGCCGTACCTCCTCCAAATTACTAGTAATATCCGTTTTTAATAGACTTCTCAAGTGACCTATAGGGTTTCCTTTAGCGTTTTCCGCTTTAACAATTGCAGGTGTCATGGCTCCAACCGAGCAAGGCCTAATGCTTTTGAGCACTGATCTTTTCACTTTTCCAATATTTTCAATAAAAATAATTAAATAATAGACTCCTCCTAATACATTCCTTTTTCGTATTCAATTTTCGAAAAGTTACTTTTTCAATAACAAATTTAAAGGAGTCCTAATAAGTAGAAAATCGAAATATAATTTGGGCCTTTAATCGACAGGGGTTCTAGTCTACGTTTTCCTCAATTTCAAATAGAAACGCCTATGCAATTTATTAATATTCTGTTCATTTGGTATAACTTTTGTTATCTGGAAAAACCTGTATGTTAAAATACCTCCAATCTGACCTCATACAATAGAAACATACCCCCTATTTCTTTCGTCTTTCCTCTATCGCATTTAAAAAAATCAATTCTTAACCCCCATCTCCCTGGGTAAAATAATTATGGATCCCATACAACGCTGCCTTTAATCCTTTGCGTATGTTTTTATGAATATCCCCATCCAGTTCGGTAATCGCCATGAAATAATGTTTTAAGGGTTTACCTCATCAGCCAAAATCAAATTACTTTTTCCAAATGAGCAATATCTTGGGCAATGGCCCAGAAACCCCTAATCATTAAAATCAACAGACAAATACGAGGTGCCTCAATGAGCATGACGCAAATGAACCTGCATTTTTTACCAAAGTGTACTACAATCTGCTGCCTTTTCAAGAAACGACAAGAAAATTCCCCCCTTATTTACCATAATTTTCAGTGGTTCGCCTTCTGCTTTAGAATATCAAACTCCATATTTTATCCTTGTAACGCTTATAATCGGCTCATTGTATCCATAGTTTACGTAATCGGTACCAATTCCAGAATGATTGAAGTCGACAATCATTTCCGTCAAACCCCCATTTTTTACAACACGTTTGGACTTGATCCAACCAGTACCTCTCCTGTATTTCAGGAAAGCTTCACATGGGGTTCCTCCCATATATTGCGCTACCTTTTGCAAAATCCATAGAGCGGACTGCTGACCCAACCTCTCCCCAATGACCTGTTCCTGAATTCAAACTCGAACCGCCAATTCATGAAACAGTTTCAAAGCTTCCTTGTTCTACGTCCGATTTTCCAGCCCCAAGCTCTTCCTGCTGGAGATTACTTCCTCCTCAGGACCTCATGGGCTCCTTAGAATGTATCCAGTGGGTAATGGTATCTCCCCGAACTAGTAACGCTTTTTCATTGAAAAAGGAAATGGTAAAACAAATTCTTATTTGATCAGGTTATGCAAAAAATAATTATAGTTTTCAGATAGGTTGAAATTTTTTATTGTTAATACGCAGAAACGCTTTGAACGTAATCTGCCATAAAAATCCATTGGCATCTTTACCGGCGGATATTCAAATTTGACTCCACTTCAATTTGCCCTTCATAATTTGTTATACTTACCATTAATCCTGGACTAATACCATAAACGCAAATACCGGGAATCCTCATTTCCGAATCCTTTAACCGTCAATTCAAAATATTTTCATAGGAAACTTTTTTGTTTTTAAGGAGTCTAGACAGAATGCTACTTCAATTGATTAATAGGTTCATTTTAAACATATTTAGTAATAGCAAATCTTGTTCAGGCTTTCTTTAACCCTTATTCAGGATTGCTGGATATTAAATATCAAAAATTGAATGTTTGTCCCCGATAGTTTCTAATCTGTTTCTGCTAAATGGTGCCTTGGCATCAGCGGAAATCGTGAACCTGTCCCCGATTCATAAGGTTTTAATAATTTGCCCAAGCTTCCATGCCAAGCTTTTTGGCTTCATAACATATAGGCATAATTAGGATCTCCCGAGTGGCCAAAAGATTCCAATGTGTAAATTTCCTGTACCTTTATCAGTAGGCATAACGGAAACAGTTGATCGGAGAAAGAAAGGATATTCCAGGTTGACACAATACAAAATAGACCCTGTTAAAAAACCTTAAATCTTTTAAAAAAGACCATTTCTTCTCGACCTTTTTATAAATCGGAAAACCTCTTAGTTGTGGCAAAAAATATCACCACAGGGCAATCATTTCCCCGCTTTTTTGTAGAATTGGAAGCTCCTTAAAATGATGGTAGGGAGCCACTCCTTGTCAATTGAGTAAATCAACTGTTTGAGCATAACCGAACCCGGTACAATTAATAATAAGAATGTTAACGTTTTAGATATGTTCATAATCACTAAATATATTTAAAATGAAAGTAATATACTAGGACACAACTCTCAAAGGCCATAAAACAGTTTGCCTACAATTCTTTATCTGATCATAATAAAGTACCTTAATAAAATGCCCTTAAGCTAATGGAGAAATGTTGAATAAATTTCTTTGCCCTAATAGTTTCCGGTCAATTTTGTTAAAAACTTGGTATTAATATCAAATAAAATATCCACTCTGAAAATTTTCAGAAAGCCGAATTTAAGAGCAGAATATTTAACTAAAAATATTTCAGTACCTGTTCCAAACCAGATTTTGTTCCCAATTTTTACATCCTTATTTCCTATCGATTGTAACTTTGGGGTATTGGCCATCAAAATTGTAATCGAAAGTAAGTGTCAAAGCTACATTGGATGCAATGCATATTCTTTGATACGATCGGTAGCAACTGTCCCCTCCCATTCTAAAAGGTATTCCATCTTAACTTTCCCTCAACAAATAATTCTCTTGGCCCTTTTTCATCCAGGATATAGTCGATATCATTCGCCTGCAGTAGCCAGTCATTCGCATCCTGGGCCACGGGACTGATAAGGTTTAATGTCCGTCCGCTGCATTTTTTGGTTTTCTCTTTTCTATATAAGCTCAAGCTCTAAGAGAAATAGTTTCCGCAAACGAAATTGCGTAATCATCCCGAAAATATTGCTCCTATTTTCTCCCCCTGGTCCAAACCAATCGTACTACGTATTCAATTTATAGAAATCGGAAAAATCCATCCACGACCCTTCATTATAGCATCTATTACATCCTGGGAACCTGGGTTTCCAAAAAGAGGATCTGCAAGGTTGGTTATAAAATATTTTTACGACTAAATGTTATGTTCTGCATCGTTGGTCGGCCTGCCGATATACCTTTCGTCCAATTGCAAACTCTGTTAAAGGTGTTGCGCATAAAACGCTACGCCCCTCCCACCTCATCTCTCCACACCACCTCCTGGGTCTCCTTCACCACCAAAACCTTCAATGGCTCTGTAATATCCGGGGGCAAAATTCTTGGATAATTTAAACAGATTGACCAATCTTCTTGAAGGAAAGCAATATCAAAATCTACCTGAAAAGTCCAGATGCTTTCCCTATTTCCATCGGAATAATTTATATATTTTTCCCTTTCTTAAACAAATCCACCATACTCGGCGCCCACCAGTGACAGGTGGTTTTCTTCATCATATCCTCGAAACCAAAACGTTCTTGTCATCAATTCAAAAGTGCCTCCGTCAATTACATCAGAAGGCATATTTAATGGCCTGATCATAATGCCCGTTGCATTCGATGAACTCAACCCCTAAAAGCGAGATAAAATTCAGGATAAGTAATGTTGGGGCAGCACCTCTGACCAGTCTACCGCCGTTGTTCCGTTATTTCGGGTAGTTCATTTACAATGGCCCCAATTCATCAATAGCGAACTGATACGTTTCTTCACGGGAACTCCTAGCATAATCAAAACGTGGTTCCTTCGCCACCTCAGTAACAATTGGCACGCCGCCAAAAAGCCCGCCAACATTCCATGTGCGTAAGCCCGAAAAAACCGAGCTTGAGCGATTTATGGAACTCTTTTTTGGCCTCTCGATTCAAAAAAAGTAATCATCCTCCTCATCTACTGCAAAGAGCGCTGTAATTGGCGGGTTGCAATTAAGTTGTAATAGAAATTATAAACATTTCTAAAATTTGAACTTTCCGGCATTGATCCCCTACTGTAAAAAACAGTCACTAAAAAAAGAATTGAAAACTCTACAAACTCAGGTGCATCTAAAAACATCTGTACAAATTACCATGCCATTTGATTCATTGTAAGTTGAAATTTCGTAACACTGGAGTACATGTCAGAATAACTTGGTCCCTAGCTGAGTCTCAGACGAAAAAATGTTATCCTGTCGTATAAAACCGTTTTTAGTGCTCTTCAAGTTAAGAAATTCTTCAAAATCACTGCAACCTACAGAAGTTAATAACAACAATCAATTAGAGTGAAAAGTTTGTATTTTTATGTTATTGAATTTCATTTGATCTATTTTTTATGTTTTAGAACTTAAGTTTAATCCATCGTGTAAGTTGTTGGAACAGGCGGGTGTATTATCATCCGGCCTAATTCCCGCCCTCGGGATCACCTCCTCCAAACCAATTGGTAAATGTTAAATTGGTTTATTTATACTAGATAAAGAGTTCCAATAATTTAATCCAATACTGCTAATACCTCTCTTCGGCAGTTTATAAGAAATAAGTTAAATGTCCTGTATCTTATAAAACCGCCGAGACTGCCAAATCCTAAATAGCGGTTGCTATAATGCATCTGCCCGTAAGTATTTTCTTCGCTTTTATTTTCGGGCGTCCCACCAATCATGGTCTATTTCATTGGTGGCATAATCTATCCTGAACGAAATTAGACAATTCCATTCTCTCTAAGATAAAAATTGTCTTTACCTCCACCAAATATTCCCGAATCATAAACATACAGGCCTAAAATTTTTATACTCGAAGGTATTTGAAATGACCAAGGTCCTGAAAATTCCCCTCCCGATTACCTAATATTTCTCCGGTCATATCCAGCTGAGATGAATACCATCGGTAAACACCGTCTTGGGTCCACTCATATCCATAAACAATTGCGTCTCCAAGGTTCAGCCCCCTACATTCTCAATATATCCGTGTCATCCTCCTGTACAACCCCTAATATATGATCGTAGCCGTAAAATAGACTGTAGGGAATCTCCAATAAAAAGGCGTGGCATATCGTCAATCTTCCTTTCCACGTCAACCCAAATCAACATCATCACCATAGAGGCTAACTAAATTTTATTTCGGTTTTTCCAGTAAGTAAGGCCAGATGACCATTTTAGTTTTCGCTTGATACTTGACGGTATTAAGCTTTATTTCGATACCCTTATTATCCCCACTTTGTCCCAAAACTTGAACAAAATTGAAACTAAATTCCCTGTTCCATAATCGTATTTGAACTGCGAAAATATTCTGATCGGAATTGTTTCTGAAGAATAAGAAATCCCAGATCAAAGAATACCCCTATTAATTAAAACCATATGGACTGAAACCTCCATTAAAGGCAGTGGTTGTTTCCCCCACCAAGACCTCGGACTTCCTAAATTGTCTGATCCCCAACACCAAATACAATATGGTTGATGGTGCATCCACCAACACTTCATAGCGAATTGCCACCATCATTACCACTGGCCACTCGCGCCAGAGTTTTGATATGGGTCGAGTCCTTGTGTTACCAAAATTTTACCATACGGAAGCTTTAATCTTCAAGGTAGTTCAATTTTTTTCCGATCCGCTAATAAAATCCTCTTCGGAGCAGTCCAAGCAACCCTAACCGATTGAAAGTCGCCCCATTTTTGATCTTCTCCAAATACAGAAGCAACCGTCTCTACGCATGGCCGCGGTTTAAATGATATTTGTCTTTATAAGCATAAACCAGAACGACCCACATAACCAACATTGGCTCCTCCTCCACATCTAAAATTTGATTTTTTTGAACAGCTGCTTTATGAATTTCACGTCAGTACCAAGTAGGTATTCCCGTTTGAGATAATCCACTGCCTTCTTACTTACCAGCTTGCTATATTGAATAGTCCCCGGGTTCCCCACCAATGTTTGCATTTAAAGTGGTCTCCCAACCACTTTTCTTATAGTTTCAAAATAAATGATCCATTACATAGGTATAACGTGGTTCGGTTGTTAACCCATTTGCCTGGGATAATCTTTTTGCAACTCTCCCGGGAAATACCGGTCTAAATACGGGTTAGATGTTGCTTCGCCCACATAATAATCCTCATAAACAATCTAATCCTTATATTTATTATTTGAAAATTAATTGAAAAATTTAAAACCGGTAGGTCAACCACAATCTGTGGAACCTTGAATCAAGGCATAAGTACTTAATCTATGAAGTTTCTATCGTCAACATCTTTTATTGAACCCATCCGGTTCCCATAATGGATTCCGAATAGATTGTCCGGTAGGATATCTTTCCAATAATGTTCCGGAATTTGGCTCCTGGATTAACTGGCAATACCTTCATAACGGTACGGAATATTGCCCCAGGGTTTGCTTGCTTGAATACACAATTATATACCAAGTTGTCGCCCCTAAACCCCCGAATAGTTTCGTATTATTGTAAAGTTTCCCGTCAATTCCAACTTTAACCATCGGTAACTGTTCCGGCATCCAAAACTTTGTCCTTTATGGAGACACGTTGGTAATCGTCACCCGACAATGGCACCTTCATTATAGTGTATCCACCGGAGAATAATAGTTTATACGATTTTGATTGGACATCAATACGGCAATTTGGTGAATTTTGATTAAAACCCATTGCGGCGAAATAAGATCCAATTCCATTTTGGTATGCACTTCTTCTGCTCCCATAAGTGGTGGGTTGCAATAAGCGGCATCAAAAAATAATTTTTTGTTCTGGGAGAAATCTATAGAAGGGGTCTGTGCAATATATTTTTGTTGTCCATCGCTCTCGATTCAATCATATCGAACTTATTTGCCACGTATTTTACACCAACCGATGTAGTAATAGGTAATCATCGGTTTATTCGATTTTCCTTTTTTCAAGTGGTAAGAACCACTACAAAACGTTGCAGCTCGAGAACCATATACGGCCGCAGGCAGAACGCAATCTTTAAAACATCGATAGTTGAAATATCGTCAGTGTTAATATCCGTCATACTTCCGCAGATAAATAATGCCGTCTAAACGATTACACGATCGTATTCCATTAATTGAATTCTGACCACGTAACCAGAATTCCGGTGGTAGTCCCTAGGTTGAATTCTGCACGTCCAACGTTAAACACCGCGAAACATTCCCCCTTAAAAAACCTGCAAGGCGTTAGATTATGGTGAAGGGCGATTGGGGGAATTCTTCCACCTAACTGTACTTATACAGCTCCTGAAATGTCCTTTCTCCTAGCGGTTTACATACACCAAAACCACAAACCAACTTCGGTCCATTTGGCCGAATCTTCCTGTAGTACGATTTCCCAATTGAGACCGCCCATTAATTACGACATCTTGAGTGGAAAATCCAATATAAGAAAACAACCAAATACCGCATTTTTTGATCCTTAACCGTTATGGAAAAATACATCAATCTGCTTGTGTTCCCATTAGTGGTCCTTTTTCAACAATACTGGCCCTGCAATGGATTTCCCTTCGTTATCTAAAATTGTACCCGATTATATTACGGTTTGAGAAAGGTTTCATAAACCTTCGTTTCAAATTCATAATTATCAACTGACGTTGCGTAACGAAAGCCGGGCAGAAATGCATAAGAGCTAGTATGGACACCCTTAATGGCATCCTTCTTCAGGAAAAATTGAAAGCAACACTAAATAATTTTTTTAAATCCCTGTTCTTTCATAAAGTTGAGTTTAATTTTGTTTTTCCAAATAGCATGTAAAAAAAATAATTTAACATTTTATCATAAAATTTTTTCATAAAACCACCTAAGATATTTAATAACAGTATCCTGCCTGTCCTGCTTGGAACCCATTAGAAAAACATCTATTTCCAATAATTAGATATAGCCATATTTTCAATATATTTAACTCTTCCTTAAAACCACGTAACAACAGGATGCTTATGTACGAACGACGCCAGATTTTCCAAGCTTTCATGCCTGGATCTGCTGTCATTAACTACAAGAAAAATTTTGTGGCTAAAGGAGTTTATACTTCATACCCCATAGTTCAACATCAATATAAAAGTTATCCAATATCACCTGGAGTTACCGGTCTTAATATTTTTGGCCCAAACTCCTTCTTTCCCATTGTTCAATTCCTAGATATCCAAGATATCTGTATATAAGGTGAAGCTGCCAAGATCATGGGTAATACATTTTCAGCACTGATACAGGATACACTGCCGGATAGTCCTTGGTGACAAGGAATATTTTCTACACAAATGGTGTCTATTCTTGGAATAGCAAGCTTGTTTGTGGTGCCTTCAAAAATCTGACCGAAAATTGGAATTATCAAAAAAAGGAAGCCGTAACGTTTATATATAATATTTAGATAACTTAATGTCTAAAAGGACTAGATGCAATGCCCCATTTGTTTCTTTGTTAGGATAACTACAAAGCCTCACTGCAATGAAAAATAGCTTTGCCGACGCCCTGTTCCGTCATGAATTAAAATGCACCCTTAATAGAGAAAAACAAAATTAGAAAACTCATTTTAATGCATCTTATAAGTACTCTACTTTTGAGAAAACTACATTTAAGAAACCCCATTATTACAATGAAAAATAGTATCCTATCGGCGCTGCTCATACTTATTTGGCCTAAAGCTCCCATTTCACAAGATAAAGAAGAAACTAAAAAAGACAGCTTGGGAATGTATCCAATCCCCGCTCTATCAATTAAGAATGTCTCCATTACCTCTGACGAGGTACTGGATGAAGTTTGGGATGAAGTCCTGAGGCACTCAAATTGGTTTTTGATATGCTGGGTGAACATTTACACCATGCCCATCACTGGTGCAAACCGCTACTCTGAACGGGAGGGACATGCGTTTGAAGGTACACCAAGATATAGCCCTGATGGCCAAGAATATAAGCTTACCAGTGATGCTGGTGGGGGCGGACATAATATCTGGATTATGAATACAGATGGCACTGAAAGCAAACAAAATAACCAGGAAGAATTTTAGGCTGGTCAACAATGCGGTATGGTCCGTTGATGGGAATTATATTTTTTTGAGTAAAAGCATTTTACCTCAACACGATCACTTGGAGCCGGTGAAATCTGGAATGTAACCACAAATCTGGTGGAAAGGGGCATACAGCTCAACCAAAAAGAAAAATGAACAACAAGATGTTGGAGAACCCTGGACATCCCCAGATGGCAA
>Ga0163217_1090560_pt1 | contig 10115 bp, 6 predicted proteins | sample SynspAceP_FD_185933 | JGI IMG/M metagenome (GOLD analysis project Ga0163217, IMG submission 185933) | Saline lake microbial communities from Ace Lake in Antarctica - Synechococcus sp. Ace-P (PacBio error correction) | ecosystem: Environmental > Aquatic > Non-marine Saline and Alkaline > Saline ...
GCAGCGGAACACTCACGTTCTAATTGTACACAAAACCAAATTATCACCCGACTACCTGGTTGGAGACTTTGTTATCGCAGGGTTGAAGTTCTAAGTTTGTTTGATTTTGCCTTATGGTGATAGTCACTATTGGAAAGACGATTTCTCATTAGCGATTGATTGTACCGATCTGACATTCATATTTGGTGGTCCATTAGTATCGTTCTAGAAATATAACTGCTTCCTCTCTGTTTAATCGCTAATAAGCTATTGATTCATTCTAGTCAATTTATTGCGGTTCCCGGAACAGCGATTACCGATCATTTTTATAGGATATTTGAAACACACGTTGTTGTTGAATAACACTTAATCAACACCTGAGACCAAACCTATAGTTAATTAACAACAGGAGATGGATTTTATTCCCTAGGAAATGAAACTTGGTACTCTATAGCATACTATTCGCAGATCGTAAGGCTCTCTGAGTAAATAATCCACGTAATAAACATAATTGCAAAACTAAGAGACGGGTACATAATTATGGTCAGGGCTTATTGAGATCGAGATGAGGAGTGAGACATAGGAGTAATTAATGTACAACACTCACATTTATGTACTATAACATTATATGGTGTGACATGATAGCACACTATGAACTCGCAGGCCTAAATAAAAGTTAGACTTGGTCCAGAATATTTACCTAATTGAATAACCTATCGTCTCAATGTTGCAACGTAATGACTTTTCCATCGATATATGTACCCTAAACAATCTCTTTATTCAATCTGAACGGATACACTCTTAAGACTCGCAAATACTATGCCTTATTGAGAGAAAATTAAGATAATAGAAAACAATTACATTGCTTCGGTCAACATTATATCAAGAAGCGATCAACGAAGGCGCGCACAAGTATATCTTCAAGCAAGTCATTTCAATGGAGATGCAAACTTTTCCAAGAGGGGATATTTGAAACTTTATTAGGACGATATCGTGAGAGGTCAAGGACTATGTCTGGGGAGGCAAAACAATTCAGCGCATTGGTCATTGCAGAGCGCTTTTAATCAAGATCCTGAGATTCATATAGAGTAACTCTATCAGATACCAGAAGCAAACATTAAGTGGCACTCCCTCCATCCGCATATCACAATTGCCACAATATCTAGTGATAAGGAAGTGAAGTGCATTAATATTGACAGGGCTACACAATGTGGTCCGCTTCAGGGGGTTAAAAACGCTATAATAATTATGGCACATCAGTAAATAGTCTAACGGTTTGGAAGCATGCGCATGGTAATTTTTGAATCAATTTGATAGGAGAAGTGGTATTAATTCACAGTGATAATCTAAAATGTAGTCTTTCTAACACGCACCAGAGAGTATAATTTTATGAATGAAATTGATTGTATAACCTTTCATGAAGAAATTCCCATAAAAATATGATGAACTATTGATCCAGACAAACATTTTTTAGTCAAAGAGTAAATGTTAAAGAAAACAAATACAAATAAAAAAGTAATATCACAGAGCACTGAAAACACAACGAAATGGAAATAAATGTCATAGACATAATTGGATGCGCGAAAACTGGTATGATGCATCAATTTTGAGACCTAGCCATTTAATATAATAAATCTTCGTGTTAGTAATAAAGTCTTTGCATTAGAAGGCATCCATGAAGATATGCTATTGGATGCAATTAAGATTCCATTTAAACCCCATAACTACACAGAAACAATATTCGGAATATTCCATCCGAAAAATTAGCTCACCGCTAATGAAGATAAATGTTAGCCCTATTAGAAAAGGAGACACTTATGAGATTGAGCTTAATTGCCAATTTCACATCTGAGGTATGATTATCACTATACTGTTATTGCTTTGTGTGTCAATTCTTCTAACTCACAATCACATCTATAACATTCAAACTTAGCTATAAAAAAACTCATTGAGAATCACTATTAGTACATAGCTTGAACACATCGGCACGTTGCTAATTATAATTGTAAGCTTGCAAAGAGCTCTGTCATGCTACAAGCGAATACACAAAAGAGGTATCATACTAAGAATATATAAATATATAAGCCTAAGCAGAATTATACACCCATTAAAAGAAATATCTCGAGTATGGTAATTTTGAAATGCAAAAATACGGTGTGGAGCCTCGCAGATTTTGATCGTTTTATTTTTTTAGAGAAGCAGAATATATTAATCATGGCTCAGCTGCATTTTTCTGGACTTCTTGATTTTGGTTATGTATCGAGGTTATATATTACCAGACCGAGTTTTATTATTGTCGAGACTGTAAAGACATATTAACAGCTATTAGCGGGTGAATTGTGTTGATCAGAACACGATTGGTTATAATACAAACATAGAACTTCTCAGCGGAAAATATTTTTTTCGCGATCCATAGAAATAAAGTGATAGAAGATAGTAAAATCCAATGAGAGATCTTATCAAAAAATTAAATGAAGTTAGATATTATTCCGTTGATCCATACATGGAAATGTATTCAAACTAACTCTCAAGGGTTGTATATGAACATACACTATATTGATTTTACATGCCTAGCATTTGAACTATCTGAATATTATGCAAAAATTTCAAAAGTATGGGATTGTTTCATGTTCCAAACTTTATACACCAATGATGAAGTTAAATAAATCTTAATATTGAATTCGACAAAATTCTCATAAATCCATCTAAAGCTGTTTTTTCACACAGCGGTCACCCCACGATGATAATCCAGAATTGGCGCGAACGCACGGTTTTCTACTCTGTGCTAAAGAAGTCCACATTTGACCCGAGTATATTTACCAGATTTAAACACCATGGCCTATTTCGTAATGAGTTTTCATGAAACAGGTTGCAGAGAACTTATTTATGGCCCGCCTAGTAAAAGGTTGACTTGTCAACTGAATGAAGTAGTCATGCAACACATAGATAAATGCAATTACAGAATAAACACACTATATTCTTCCATGGCACTATTTGACGCACATGCTATAGTCCGATACATCAATGTTTTGGTTGTGAATTTAATTTTAACCCTGCCATACTACTAAGCTGAGAATAGAGCGCTTTTGAATCATTTGTACCATCGGCTAGACCCACATAAGAGGAGAGGCATTAATGCAGAGCAGTTGATATTCATCTCCTCTACAAGGATTGCGCCGAATAGATTAGATTATTCCACCATGAAATATAGAATGAAATTACTTATCAGAAATCCTGTATCCTATTGAAATTGAAAAGTCTGGGGTACATCAACGCTATTGATATTTGACTTCGATTGGTTTCCTCGCGGGGGGAATCGTTGAAACGCCGGTAAGTACACGAACGAGTGTCAACGAAGCGGCATAACACTACACACCATCCAAAAAACCTACGCACGTATAGGTGACAACGCCTTTAACCGGGGCTGGCTGGTCCATGTTGAAAATCTATTCACTCGTGGTGAATTGAAATATAATAGGACGGGTAATGCCTCTAAACGTGTTTTGGTGAATAGTTGTTCAGGATCTGACATCAAAAGCTGCAAATTAAAAACCTAAGAGGATCATGATTTAAAGTCTAAAGCGTGCCAGTTGGGTTGACGAACATTTGATAGAAAGCTTCGTCACTGACGAAGGCTTTGGTGTTGCATCACTACTTTTTCTCCACTGCATAATAATAAACAACACAATTCTATACTTGGAACGTATATTATTTTTAAATAAAATGGCACCTATATCTAGAATGATTTCCCCCGACTTCTGTCTTAGTTGATTTTTTATAAGCCGCTAGATAGGTAATTTTGTTGCAATATAAGGGTATTATGAGATATCGGGTTAGGATAAACACCAATTAACACGTTACCTTATACGCATGCTTACACTAGACTCGTCATAAAAAATGGATTAGAGAGATAAACAACACACAATATATATATAAATCGTTGATATTGAAGCACTCCTTCCTGATATAACACATCGAGTAAGGGAGTAACGCGCGATCATGAATTTCATAGGATGGCTGGACTCATGCACATTCATCGGCGTTAAGTCAGTTCGCTTTTCGCTGTTCTCACTACATTGTGAAAAGATTTATCGCTAACTAGGTAAATCAGTGGAGTGAGATTGTAATGTTAGACAAGAACTCTCACATTTGGGACGGCACACACTCTACTAAAACAGATCCACATGGGTTGGGGCTGGAGTAGTGCGTGGTAAGGCAACAACGCTTAATATGTAAACATTGAGGCTTTGCTCACACTCCCATTTCAAGCATATGTATGGATATTGCCGGTAAATGGTTGTCCAGTAATGCCATTTCGACTCATGTAGCTTTTACGTTCTCCAAGTGTTCCCAAATAAAAAAGAATGGAATCGAGAAACATCAGAGTTTAGCCTTTTTATAACACCCAAATTTCATTGTGAAGCTCATCAGTAAACTGTAACGTTTCGAATGTAATAATAAACTTAAGTAAGTAAAATTATTCTTTCAAATGTTTTCATGTACTTTGTTTGGAGAAATGTCACCGATAGTCAGTAACATAAAGATTAATGTTGCGAGATGTATGCCACGTGATTCTCCGTTTAAACATACGGACAACAGGTAATATTAATTTTTCACTATTAGCTCACTCGCTAGATCTAAACACGGTAAACAGCCCTCGAGATGTGTGTTTCAAGCTAACCAAGAGTACATTCCAGAGTGTATGTGACTTTCAAGAAATATATATTCAATTTCTTTTCTCACAGTTGAGTACATCAGGCCCGACACGTAGGCGGGTTATTTGGTTTATCATGATCAACACTTTGCTTGTTCTATAATGCCTTCAGAAAAGTGTTTCCACGAAGTAACCATTGATGGAGAACACTTAAATTTCCTTTCGTCATGCTTGTAGCTATTGGACTTCATGAAGGAAGTCAACTAGACTTGGCTCTAATGACATGTTATAATTAAAGATTTTTTTCTTTAAATTGAATTGATAGCATAATTAGAAAATATGGGTAGAAATTATAAACTCAATTAGCTGCCTCAGAGAGAAACACACGCAGAAATAGACTGTGACTAATCTTATGTATAATGATACACTAGGGGGAGAGCAATATAGAAGTTTGTAATTCTCTTTTAGCGACGTTTTGTGCAAACTTCTCATTGAAGAGTGAAATAGAAGCACGCCCCATAATTACGCGAAGAAATATTCTTAGTTCATGGTGTTCAAAAATACGTTCTCGTCTATGAGATCTTGTAAACACTGTACTTTCGTCTATTGAATCAATAATGAAATTATCTCGAGTGATGAAGCTAGTTCCTGTATATCATCTTCGACATAAAAAATATAGATTATATAAATTACTTCTACTTAGATTTGGTTATCGTTAGAAAAATAAAATAATCGCAGAAAATAAAGAGGCATTAACAAACTTATTACACCATGAATTGGACGATTGCGCTTCACTGATCTAATGACAGTTCTCTAGATGAGAAATATTAGTAAACACACGCCAAACGCACCATATATCCCACTGCTTAGGTGGTTTGGGGCGTGCAATAATTATTCAATCATAGGATAATCGTGATAAATGCACTTATGCGAGTGATGCGAATACACAAATTGGCGAATGGTAATGGTTTTGTCTGTTCAACGCACAATTTCCGCCTCGTAATTACCCTTCTCGCCCTGAAACTCATCCTGTCGATCTTCAACTTAGGAGATAAGAGCGAGACTCTCGCTATAAGTAGGGTTGCGGTTGGAATAAAGTGATGCCTGTTAATATTGAGAAGCGATAGGCTGGATTTATGGTGATAATTTACCTCTTTTTTGATTTCTCTGTTATACAAATCAGTTCCTTCTTGTTGAATTATCCGTAATATTCGCAAACTTGTACAGTACTCGATTGAGAGTTAGAATAAACCGGTGTTAAATCCTTCCACTGGTAGGTGTACAACAATTGAAGAGAAATGGTGACGAAACGCAATCGGATACCATTTGAGGGGTGACAATTGAGCTTGGCCCTATCATTGCGTACTCAAAACTATGCTCGGTATCACCCACAAAATGCTCGTCCTGGGACTTTACGCTCAAAACTGTTACACTCATTGTGTGCGAATAATCATGGCCCATAGACGCCTCATGTTGGTTACTTCCCATGTCATGACAATGATCTTGGAGAGTGACATTGATTGGCCTAGGCACATGTCTACTGCGGGAGGCACCAGTTGATATAACGAGCGAGCATATTACTGCTTGATAAGTCTAAGAGACGGAATCTTGATTCCTGGAGAACCATGACTGTGTCACAGTATTAGGCGTCCCAGGAAGAATTTGTAGAGCATATATATATAATGGCTCTCGTGCGAGTACCACAATTAATATTGGACGATTGTTAGTAGGTCTCGCTTCAGCCGTCGATATATATATCGGGGAGCACTGTGTGTTACAGGTATCAATCAGGGAATGGAAATACTAGACACACTAACAGCGTAAAGAGATAATGTGTTTAACTAACGGCAGACAGACGCTAGTGAAGGCAGCGGAGAATATGAAATGCTCGACGCAGTAGAAGTTGGGTTTTTCCGTCTCGTCCAAGAGTAGGAATGAGGCAGAGAATCCAAATGGTAGCTTTTCTTGCTGAGGTTAGAGCGCCGTGGTTCGAGACGTTCACTCTGGCACACAGTACTCTCCACAGTGTTCCTGCTTTGATATCTCATACCACAGCAGGTATCAGATGCTGCTATCAGATTATATTTGCAAACGTTATGTCCGCAAAAATGCTATTTCCAATAAAGGTTGCAATGACTTCAGGCGCATCGAATACAAAAATTCCGGTGGGTGCTTTTGGTTTCAATTTATCTTATGGTGAAGTCCAACAGATAATTTGGACTTGACAACAACAAATACAAACGCTAGCAAAACACGATAACAGCATTCCAATATCTTACTGTCATACCGTACCTATATACTCAATTCATATACAATACTCAACGTGTTGATTCCAATAATTATGCGGCAGATAACAATACAGGCCGAGCAAAGCGAATAAACATTCTCAGAGGACAGTGGGATTTGCTGATGCGCCTTCAAGCAGCATACAGGACAACATTACCAAATTCCGTAGGTAGCTTTTGTCTGTCGCATGAATCTAATTGAACCGAGTTTTATACGCACAGGCATTCCCCAGTTTAGTAGAGGCGATTTACGACAAAACGGGGGTTTCTATCTTCCCATGGGTTACGCACGCTCATCGCTTGGTATTTGGTGGTTTCATCAAATTGCTGGCTAAGACTGGAGGAATCAAACCCAGAGATGTTAAGTTAATTGAGGCGTATCAAATTAACCAATTTGGCATGGATGTCTGCACTTGTGTAGATGGGTGACAGTGTTTTGATTTCGAGCTATTAGGTTATTCCAAAGGCTTTCGGGGCTTATTCGCCAGCATGTGGTGACATTGGCTCAGATTGCTGCCGGTATGAAAGGGTTGAATGGACTTCTCCATTTTGGTTGAGGAGACTTGCGAAAATATGCCGGCCAACTCCGCGCTGTAATGATATGGACTCTGTATGAGAGTGATTTGAGGTCTAGGCAAGGGATCTTGAGATGAGGTGGCGGGGTTTGCAAAGGCCATTAAACTCAGTATAGTTGAGTTATATTTTGAATGATTACTCCAGAGGACAGCACTGAAGTCGATTGGGGCAACAGGGCAAGATGGAAGCCGGGTCGCATTGGCTCAGCATTTTATTGTGCTCGCTTCTGAATTTTTGGACAGTCTATTTTTGTGGGTTGCCGGCAAGAGGATCAAGCATCAAAAGACTGGCGTTTAACAGCAGGCTTAAAGTGGCGTGGACAAGGTTAAGATATATTAAGGATCAATATCAAAATATTGATGGTAACGTTTTAACTTGGAATGATAGGTACTGAATCTATTCAACCTCGAGCATATCTATCTACTTTGCCGGCGACAAGTTTTGTTGCGGCATTGCTCCATTATTCGACTCCAGGTTGACAAACGACTGCAGGCCAATACCTAGGACTCTGAAATTTGTGTCTGGAGGCTATAAGGCACATCTGTGGGGCAGAGCTAGATTATTTTTTGCTTCCAGCTCGGAGATTTTTGGTTCAGCAGAACCCAAATACGCTACTTTCTGGGAATAGCGTGTTTAAACCAGCAAAACCCCTACGAAGAATATCCAAACTTAACTGTCCTCAAGGAATTGGCTGCAGTATTGGGTATCGCCGAGACCTATAATCTTGCAACTGCTTGGTGGCATGTTTATTCAATGCATGAAGTGCCCGCTTACGAGTCGCAATTTTGTTTAACGCGGATTAAAATTTCATTTATCTGCAAGATTTAAAAATAGATATGGAATGGGACCTATTAGAAATAATTAGGCGCATTATCAATAGCGAGAGATTCGCGGGCGGGCTGCTGAGGACTATCTCGCTTGCCGCCAGAGCATAACGCCTGTGTATAAGAACAAAAGACGAAGCCGATGATATATTATGTAAGTGTGACGACGGTAAATTTAACAACGTTAGAGATTTCCTGCGTATTTTCGCTATTGCAGCCGGATTTACCCCCTCTTTTGAGGAACAGGGGTTTGAAGAAAGCTGTGCGTTGATAAATTCTTAGGAATTGCCCACAGGAGAGCTGATTGTATCGGAAAGTTATTTCAGACCTTTTCGATAGCTCCAGTCCGAAGAGAGCGGCAATTCTAATATAATTAATGAAACGGAAATGTTTGGCAGGGTTCCAGATCGGTTGAACAAATAGCAATTGAAATGGTATCACTGACTCATTGACAGAAGAACCAAAGGAATCATACATGTATGGACATTTTGAAACAGGGACTCGGAAGGCCTGTGTATTACACTAGTAATTTCATCCCTTTTGATGAAGGGCAGGAAACATATTGCATTTACGAATCACTGGAACAGGTATCTGAATCATCTTTACATTGGTGGTGCCAGAAATGTTTTTATGTCATGGCTTATAATTCAACGTTTTCTCAGTTTGAAACACTCAGAAATTAATGGAATTGAATGAGTTCTTGTATAAAACTGCTTAAACGGTACTTGATGCCTGAAAAACCCTTGTTAGTCCGTTAGGCGAACCCAATCCATTGCTCGACCAAAGAAAGGTAGCTGAATTTGCTGTCCCCATAGCAAAAGAAACCGGCGCAGATTTCCTGATTTCATTGAATTGTTGGCGAGAAAAATATTTCAATGATGAACAGATTTGTAGGATCATTTTGCAGAAGTTGGCCGAAATTCGAAATATGCCCATCGCTGGTTCATGATGGCCTTTTTTGACTCTTGGTTAATGTCGGTATACTCAAGATGCATTGGAGGCGAGCCATTGTTTTCGAAAACTGCCAGTATCCCCTGCAGAATCGTGGGCGTTGAAAAGAAGATTGCGAAAGAATTTTGAGAAACAATCTTGTCTGGCGCTGGACAAATTGAGAGAGAGTCCGGCGGATTCGTGTAAGTTGAGAATATGCCTGTGAACGTAAATCAACGACTGATGCAATCACTAGATAACCTTTTTGGAACAATGTCCTATCTGAATTGGTTTTCCTCTTAATGCAATGACTGACCGCTCGGTGAAGCGTTTTGGAAAGCCTGGAAAAAATGATGATCAATGCACTATCGAGTTTATTCTGAATCAACTGCGAAGCACTTTTTCTTTTGAAAATTAATTCAAGTGTAGTAGCCTGCAAGAAAATACGGATATAGCTAGCTATCAGAACAAAAACAAAGGAGATTAATGTGCATGGCATGGCTGTATTTATGGCATCGCCGAGTAGATTGTGATGTGTCCTCTGAAACATTTGAACGAATGATCGAGGTAGTACAGGAAGTTTGTCACGGTCCATAAGTCAAGTAGAAAAGCTATCCAGGACTTTTTCAGCTATGGCTATGTAGGGCATGTGCCCGCGCTCGTTCCCGATCTAAAACGATTACCCGGTAAAAATATAAAATTGCTGGCCGACAAGCCATACTTGTGGTTCACACCTGAGCATTTGTCACGGCACAAAAGAGTTGAGATAGAGTTATTTTTCTCTACTGATTCTCAGGAATACTGGGAAATCGGCGAAACGCGCTAAATTAAGAACGATAGTATGGATTCTGATTACTCGACGAACCG
>Ga0163217_1005995_pt1 | contig 10114 bp, 11 predicted proteins | sample SynspAceP_FD_185933 | JGI IMG/M metagenome (GOLD analysis project Ga0163217, IMG submission 185933) | Saline lake microbial communities from Ace Lake in Antarctica - Synechococcus sp. Ace-P (PacBio error correction) | ecosystem: Environmental > Aquatic > Non-marine Saline and Alkaline > Saline ...
CGGGTTGGCGTACGGCTGGCAAAGGAAAGCTTACCGGCTTCATGGGCTTGTGGGCATGGAGGTCGTTACTTGTGCGAGACAGCCCTGCCACGGCTCCCGCAGCGAATCCTCAAGAAAACCGGATCGAACAGGAGCGCTCGAAAATACCGGGGTTGACCTCGGTTGCAATACTCGAATTGGGACGCGTCGCCCAATAAAGTTATGGCCTGACCGAAGCCCACGCGCTTTGGTCACCGATTCTGGAGATTATTTCAGGCGTTGAAGGCCGGCGGGAAATCGAGACCGAATACGAGATTGCCGGTGGCAATCTGGAAGAGACAAAGACCGGAAACTGTTGTCATCCACAGCTTCGAACTGGATTCGTGATTCCAATCTTCGACAGTGGCAAGGCCGTTTGCGCAAGGCGACTCGCCTACATGGCAAGGCCGCCAACCAGCCTTGCTGGGAAAAAGCGGTCAACATCCGCTTCCGAGGCGCGGTCTGCGCATACCGCCTACAGCTCGACCTTCCGAGATTGCGCGGCACTATCCTCAAGCGTGGTTCTTTGCGGACCAAGATGAGGCGGAAATCTGCTGACCTATACGGCATGATCTCCAACAACTTTCGAACTCCTCGCCGGACACCCGCGCCAAATTGGAACTTGATGCTGGCGATCACGCCAAGGTGAGTTTCTGGCTGGCGAACGTCAACCTGTCAGCCTGCGATCTACGGCGGTGTGAACAGGTGCGGGCGGCAGTGCCGCTGCACATCCGTCGGTGTGCTTGGGGCGGCGGCACTAACTTTCCGGAACGGAAAAAGGACCGATTGATGAAGCAGAAGATATATAGATGCTGCCGGTGCGGCTTTGTCTCCTCGACCGCCTGTGGGTAGACCGATGGGCTGCAAAGGAGCCAGACTGAATAGAGAGACAAGAGACACGTTGATGCACTCAATCGACTTGGACTACAATCCGGTGGTGACACTCAACGGCTGGACACTGCCGTTCCTGATGAACACGGGGTCAAGGAGTTTTCCACCTCATTGCAAGAATGCCGGTTGGAAGCGTGAACTGGGTGACGGCATGACGCCTATCTGTGGGGCTACAACGGCCATCCATCGGTCCGACATGGGTGAAGCCGTGGACGGCGACCGGGTCCGTATTACGTGGACCAAACAAAGCTCCCCGAACACATTTGGTTCACTGGCAGGGTTTGAAATACTGCCGATCGGGCATGGAAGGTGTGGGTTGGTTGCTCGTACCGCAGCCGCATATCCAGTCGGGAAGCTTCATCTTACGAGTTCGGATTGGTGAAGATCAGGGACCTTTTCAATGTACCACCCGCACGCCGACGAGATGGTGCAGATGGCGGATGGGGATGATGGTTTCTTCATTGTCCATCCGAGGATCCCGCCTTCATAGCCGGTCGATCGTGATTTTCTGATCAATGCTCAACGCCTTCGACATATGATCCGGCTTCCTAATGTGCCGAAGATCATGAACTATGAACCGACTTTCAAATCTGTGGACATGGAGCCGGATTTTTTCCAGAAATCGATCCCTTGTCAGTGTCGAAGAATGATCGCGTCAGGGTCGAGTCGGCAACCTGACATGACAACCAACCGATCCATATAGCAATAGCTATGATTTCGAGGTGACCTGCAAGATGGCGGCTTGGGTTCGGGGCGGCCCGAGCGCGCTTGCCGAAGTGTCGGATCGGACATTCCGGTGGGCGCGATGCGGGCTTAATGAGTTTGACGCCAAGTACCTGGGTCGACTGGGCATCCCATTGCCAATCGCATACACATGGAACGCCACGGGGCCATGAACGTGCCGACTTTCATCGGCGTCGCAAATCAAAGCTCACCAGAAAGATCCGGGGTGGTTCAGCTGAATATGCCGATTGGGACGCGGTTATGGCCGAAATGGCGAAATGTGAATGGAGTTACCCGACAACACCATTTCCAAATGATGGGGGCCGCTGGGTCCCTACGGACGTTTGGGAATGGCGGCATTGTTCTCCGTCGTCAAGGTCCGTGAGGGCATCTCGCCGGCGATTACAGCGATCCCGCTGGTTACGAAAACCCCGCTCGGAACCAGGCTACGAATGGGGACCGGCGAACTGCCGGAGTTCGCCAAGGCCGCTGACGCAAGACAAATAACGCCACACCGGTGAAAACGGCGGCAATGGCTAACCCTTCGATCCGAAGTTTTCACGAAAGGGAACAATACCCATAAACTCTCTGATTGCTCCGCATCCTTCCTGGGATGACAGCCACTGGTGGTGCCAGTTGGGAACCATTCCGGTGGGTCATGACAAGCAATGATGGCCATCGGCAACGCCGCAAGGCGTCCGAAGTCAGCGAACAATCGAGTGATCATGAAGGAAACCGACGATGGCGAAAATGATCTTCGACCAAGGAAATTCAACGTGAGAAGGGGAGACCAATCGCTTCAGGGTGAAATGAAACAAGGGCGAACTCGAGCATGCAGTTCGTGTTCGATGATCATGAAGGCGTGATGGCGCACAAGGGGCTGATGGAGCGGCATGCGAGATGGAGCATGACGATCCCAATTCCGTGCGTCTCGATCCGGCAATGGATGGCGAAGTCATACTGGGGCTTTCCGCGAACGCGGGAACGTTCGAAATTCGCTGCCTCATCCCGGTCACTACGATTTCGGCATGAAGGGGCATGCTCACCGTTACCTGGCATTAAACGTCAAGCCAGTTGTCTAACCAGAAAAAGGAAATTGCAATGCGTAAACTTTACAGCACTCCTGATCGCTGCAGTGGTCACTCTTTTACAGGCGCACAAAGCAAGCTTTTGCACGAAATACACCAGGGATTCGTCAGAAGGTCGAATTGAGGCCGGCAAGGCAATATTCATGGGAATGACAATCTCGACTGCAGCCATTGACCAGTGGTTGTTCGCACGTGATCGGCAATGCTGGAAAGATGAAAGGGCAGGGGCCGACATCGAATTCGTGGCTGACCAGGGGTGAAGGGCAACTGACCGTCACCGTGCTGAGTAACAACCCGAAAGAAATGGCGGGATGAAGAGCTTCCCGCATTTGCAATCACAGTTTATTGGCCAAGACCGATGCTCGGAATTATCGGGCTGAGAATCTGAATATCCTGACCACGCGGCAGCGGACTTGAACAGCCGGTTCTGAGTTGGCTTATTCTGAGCTGACCAACGAGTGCGCAGCGACCCGTCATCGCTTTTCGGTTGGACTTGCCGCTGACAATGAACCAGATGACGGCAAGAGGTTAAAATGAAAATCCACTGGAGCGTTGGGCTGAGCCGGTGCCAAACGGCGGAACCAGCGCAATCAGTTTTCAGAGTAGTCCAGCGTTCGGTGATGTTGGTGTAATAACGATACTCAAAGCTGATCGTCAGCCTGGCGATGCTACTTCGAGAAACAATAAAGCGTACTGACACAAGCTTGGAACGCTTTCAAACCAATAGGCAGCGATCTTGCAGCAGCACTTGTAGATCCGGAAAGGCGGTTCAACGGCAAGATCGCATCGCAAGGTTTGTCCAGAGGAGCAAAGCTTGGATGGCATCCGCCAATGGATTCATTTATCATCATACCGCATTAGGTCGGCGCACCTAGCCAGAACTCCCAGACGAATGGAGCAGAAGGAAAAACACGATCAAGGGTGAATATCGGGGAGTCTGGTCATGTGGTGGAGTTCATCCTGGGTTATGCGGTATTCAGCAAAGGAAGGTAGCTGGATCGTGTCCAGTGTGTGCGATCCTAGACTGATGTGTCTCTCCATTCTGTAGGGACAATGCTCCACTAAGATTCAATAGCTTGTGGGGCGATTTTTCGAACAGTGGATATCATCTGTTCGGTCAGACAAGTGAGACTGGTAAAGGGGTTTAAGGCAGGGGGAGTGTCAACTTATCTCGCAAGCAGACAATATTGACCGGGTGGTGGCGCGGTGGGCAAGCGAGATGCGAAATTGCGGCAATGACCAGGGCCTCTTTAGCTTTGAAGACAGGCAATCAGCCGAAGAATAACCAGCTCCCCAAAAATTGACTCGGTCCTCGCAAAATTGAATGACGTAGATAACTGCGTGATACTGGAAACGATCGAGCCACGAAGGGGCGACGATATCACCTAAGAGGAGGTGATAGTGTCCGAACGGAATGGCATCTGAAAAGCCCAACGCCGTGCGCTGGATCGCAGGCGCTGAAAATTTACGGCCATCTCGCTGTTCCCTCTCCGCGATCCTGTTTGGTTTGGTTTTGTGCAATGGCGCTTCAGCTCCCGTATTACAAAAGTGCCGCTTTCCGATACATTAATCTGGCAATCGGTCCGAACATCTCATTGTTTGAAGCTACCCTCGGAGCACGGAATTTGGCGCACCGGAAAACCACAATGGTGGTGGGTGAACATGAAAATCAGTGGCAGGTGGGGAAATCGCTTCCACGTCGCCGGTGCAAATGGCCTTGTTCTGCTCCGCGCTTTGCCAATGATGTCTGGCGTTTGCGCAAATGAATGAAATGACAGGCAAACTTCAGTTGCAAAAGAGCTGCGCGCAATCTTGACGCAGAATCCCGTCGAATGGACTTGCGAGAGTCGCAACCGGACGTATAATCATTCGGGTTGTTCGTAAAAAAGCCAAAGGCATAGTCGCGACATGATCGGGATACGGCGGATAATGAGGCAGATTCGGGATTGGTGCGACGACTCTGCGCGCTGTCGCTGCTGCTTGTCGCGCTTTGCCACCAGCCGCTTGTCTCGTCCGCTGCGTGGCTATGCCGACGTTTGATATTGCCCGAATACGTTCTGCCTGACGGGACCCTTCCCAGTCCTTTGCCTGGATGGCGAGGAAGACGAGACCAATTTCTGTTTGTATCATTGCGAAGCTGTCGCATTGTCTCATCAAGTTGTTTTGCGTCCCCTTTGGACGGTTATGTGGTGCAGTATACGCTGCTGATCGCAGTTGCGGAACTGACAATCGTGCCAGGAACGTTGCCGTTTCAACGCCCTTTCCTTGGTCCAGCGCTTCCTCGGCCCCCCTTCCTCTCTCGTTGAACTGCTGAGCGGATAGCTTGATCCCGCGTTTTGGCCGCGGGGGCGTGGAGCTTATCCTCGGACGGCTTGCCAGTGGCCTGTGGTCCTCACGTTCCTTCCTCGACGAAAGCGCTTGTCGAGCGCACTCCGATCCTGATCAAACCTCCGCCGCGTCAGGGCGTTTTAACAGAAAGCTAAACTATGGAAAACATAGCAATTTCTTCTCTCCGCTGCATTCTCGCATTTCGTCACGCATAGTTTTTCCGGCGAGGATTACAAATAGGGCGCGCTCGAAATCGAGGCAATCCTTTTGCCCGCGCAACGCCGCCCCCAATGCACCGGTATCCGGCGGTTACCTGACGATGCCGCAACACCGGAAGAAGCTGATCGTCTGATTTCGGGCGAGCGATTTCGCCAAACGGGTCCGAAATTCACGAGAATGGCCATGGATGGCGATGTCAATGAAAATGCGTCAGCTCGCCGATGGTCTGAATCCCGCCGGCGGTTGAAGTCGTTCTCAAGCTGGCGGATACCACGTCATGTTTTCAATCGGTATCGACAGCCCGTTCAAGGACGGCGAAACCCGCACGTCCAAGTCACAGCTTCGAAAAGCAGGCACCAATCGGAACTCGGCTTTGACGTGCAGGATATGAAGGCGATGCAGGGCAAATGAAAAGGACGGCGATGTGCGCTAATGGACATGGCAAAAAGAAGCAGGGCGACTAGACGATGCCAGGCTTTGGTTTGAAAACCGGGATCTGGGCGCGCTTGCCGCCCTTATTCTCTGCTCTCTGTCCGGATTTCTGGGCTGGCCAATTTTGAACAAGTTCAAGGGCACAGACCAAATGCTCACTGCGGGAATGAAGCTTGGAACCGATTTCACCCCTTGTCGACCAATGGCGACACCATACCCAGGAGCGTTTGCGGGCGTAACGACAATGGTTTCTCTTGGTTTTACCCGCTGTCCGAGGTCTGGCCGACAACGCTGTATGAAATGGCGGGCTGGTTCTGAGGCGCTTTCGGCGACAGGGCCGCAATCTGCAGGCGTTTTTTCCAAAATTTCGGGGGGTCGATCCGCAACGCGACACGCCGTGAGATCATGAAGAGCTATGCGGAGGCCTCACCGACAGGGTCACGGAATTACCGGGGATTCCTGATGAAATCGAAAATGTGATTGCGGCCTGGCATTCATCTATGCCGCAAAGATCCACCGATGACGATGATTACACATGGACCCACTGCTTTCAGTGTCTCCTCATGGACGAGAATGGTGTGTTCAACAGGCACATTCGCCTCGGCGAGAACCGAGACGGCGATCGCCAAAACTGAAACGGCTGGTCGGGTAAGGGATCCATCCGCTGCGCCGGTCGGCGATCAGGCTCCCGTCTTCCGCGCGTCGCGGGGTACAGGAGTACCTGATCGCCATCGGACAGCCCGGACAGGAATCTCCTCCGGCCGCGGTCGGTCATGTGCCGATCTCGAACCGGCGCGACTTTTGCCCGCCGTCTTCTCATCCTGACACCGCCGCAGTCCCCGCCACTTGGGTAGAGCGAGCTCACCGGCACCTGCATCGTTGCCTTCGGACGACCCGATGATCAGAATTGGCGATGACCCGGAAGCCAATGACCGAGGTCAGTGGGCGGCGGATCCTTCAGTGCATATGGCGTTGACCCGTGCTCGGCAATTCCAGGGCGGACCACCTTTGTGAAACCTGATGGTTCAATAGCGTTCACCTGCGCCTGAAAGGGTGTTCGGACGCCCAATCGGTCATAGCACCTGGCTTGCGGGCGAACCTTGAGGCCGTCGGCAGAAAGCAATCGACGGTGATTTCAAGAAATCGGATGGTCGCCAACTCGCGATCAGCCTGACCGACTGAAGCGGCCTGTTTCACTCCCTGGCATTTGAGCGGAGAAATGATTCCGTCAATCGCGAGAACGATGTTGACGCAGCATTCGCCCGTTGGCGGCGTCCGATGGGCGTCTGCCCGGGCTGGGTCAACCTTGCCTGGGCGCTGCAAGTTCTGCATGCCTCAGCTTGATCAATGGCCTCAGCGGAACTGACCTGGGCCTCAGCCCAGATTCCAGTCACCCTCGAGATCTTTCCAACTGACTTTGGCGAACGATGTTTGGTGGGCGGAAGCTTGATCGCCCTATGTCATGAGCTGGCGCGGGCCAGAACCCCAGCGCTGTGCGCGCCGTGTCAGTTCGGAGTTCGCCATGGCCACGCTGGAGCGCGCCGCATAATGGTCCGCCATAGTTTCGGTCCGTGTCGTGTGTCGAGAAACGGTGGGTTCGAGCGGAGTGGTGGAAGTGATGCTTTCGTCGCTGAAATGGCATCGCCGACGGAGTGCTCGACCCGGTCAAAGATGCCCGGGATAGGGGGGAGACCGCATAAACATTGCGGATGCGGGTAATCCCGTCTTCGCGACAATCCCGCTGCAGCGGGCCGGTTTCCACCTTGCCGAGGTCGACAAGGATGGGCTTTTGCCGAAGGCGACCATAAAGCATCCGCCGATCGCTGCGGCGACGCAATCCTCGAGCTTTTTGGCCAAACAAGAGGCCATGGTTTTCAGTCCCTTTTTTCAAACGGGATTTAAGATCGGCCGGTCGATGCGTTCGGCGTATCGATCAGTGCCGACACAGGGCGCCACAAGCACGATCAGGCTCGACACCGCAATAGGGGTGGGCATATTGATGATGAGCGTATCCGGAAACAGATCGTTTCAAAGCCTTTGGCGAACCAGTACGAAAAACGCGTCCGATGAGCCAGCACAAAGGTTGCGGCAAGGATCACCATGAGCCAAGTTTTCGGTGAGCAGGGACGCTGGAGACCTCGCGGCATTGTGAACCGAAAACGCGCAGGCTGGCAATTCGCGGGCGTTCTGAAAGCTGGATCGCGCCGAATGTAAATCACCCCGAAGGTGATGATGACGGCCGCGAGACAATAGATTCGTGATGACTGATTCGATGTTTTCCCCTCGATAACTGCACGGAACGTTGCCGTGAGATCCCGTGCAGCGCACGAGGCGATCGGGGTGTTTGCTTGACCTCGTCATAGAGTCCTGGATTTGGCTTTCATAGATCACGCGCGCAGGGCCCCCGGAAATACGGGCTTCCTTGGCCAGACAGCGGTCGAGCGGCTTCCGGTCATATTCGCATTAAGCCGAACATAGCTGTTGTCACACGATTCAGAGGCACCAGACTTTGCGTCCCTGTCCGTATTGAGTTTCAACGGCTCGACCTGGTCACCGGTTTACCAGATCAAAGATGGGCGGCCCAGGCGTTCTGAACAGCAGAATGCCTGCCGGCGGCAGCTTGATGGGAGAAAATCCTCATCGAGCACCCGGCTGATATCGGTTTTCGGGTTTGGAGGCAATGATCGGACGTTGCGCGACCGGTGCCCGTTTTCTTCAGCGGTTGCCGCTTCAGCGCGGGAACGGTTCCGCAGCGATCCACGCTTGGGCAGCCGCGCGATTTCCCCGATCGCATCTTCGGGAGCGGTCCGAGCAAGGTCAGCGTCCGCGTCCTGGCGGTCGGCTGAAACCCATCGTGTCCTATCATGTGCCGATGGTTAATCAAAGGCGAACAGCGATGTGTATCAGCAAGTGCCACCAGGCAATGCGTTCCAAGGTGGTCCGCGGGTGGCTGCAATGGCCCAGCGCACCAGATGGTCTGAGCGCCATTAACGGTGAGCTGTGAAAACGGCAGACGGAAACCGCGCAGAACCGCTGACAGGCTGCGGTTAATTGGTTGGCCGCGGTGGCCGGCATTGCCACCGCGGCGGCAAACGCACCGAACCCATGATTGCGTTGGCGGCCCCGATCAGGGCGGCGGCAAAGGTTTACGAAGCGCGGAGTTCACAATAGAGATCGGTTCCTGAAGAGAAACCAGAACGGGAATCGGAGTAGAATTCGCCGTAATAGCGATGCATACCGTGCCCTCAGCGTGTGGCCGGGCAATCGCGCCATCGCTACCGCGACAATCGAAATTACCAGCGGTCAGCTTGGCATAGTGCAGGCCCGATGGGCCGCTTGGAATATCCGCCGGCTTCAACAGCGGATTGCTCGCGTTTCCAGCAATCAACTGGTAAGGATCCATGTGACCAGAAACGCCGCATGAACAGGAGATGCGGGATCCTGCGCCATCGCCTTGAGCTGGGTCAGCTCGAATCCGAAATGCATCGGACATATGATCAGCGCGGGCCATCAGCGCCGGTCCCGCCATGCGGTTCTGAGGATGGTGTCGAGCTGCGCAATTACGTCTTTTCTGGTCGGCGCTCGCGAAAGCGTCCGAAAATCGTTTTGAACGCCCCTTCATGTCATAGGCACCTCGAGCAGATTGTGGCAATTGAATGACCACGACGCTTTTGATCCGGAACCATGTCCCGGGGCGATGGCAATAGACATATTCCGGGGCGACCAAGGGTATTCCGGTAATCGACAAGTGGGGCGTTTCGCCCGTTTGATTCAGCACGTCAAAGCTGTCGCCCGGGGGAAAACCATGCGCTTCGGCGAAAAGCCTCGATGATGGTCGCTTCATGTCGCGCCCACGGTTCGGGTAGCCCGGCTGAAGTACGCAGGTAGAGACGGTTGACGGCCGGTTCGCCATGATCGGGGATGAGAGCACAATGTCTGTCGCCGGCTACAGCCATGCCCGTGATGTCGATGATGATGCATTGACGATCCGCGTGACACGCAGAAAACCCGTCGATGGCAAGCATGGCGCCTTGACGCTTTTTCCGGCGCCGCGTGCTCTGGCAACACAACGCCGACCGGGTCGGTCGTAAATGGCCGCGCGCCCGTGTCATCGAGGCGCCGTGTCGCCCCTAGGCCAGATAAGGGTCTGACCCGCAGGCCTCACCCAGCGCCACGGCCAAGCGATTGCGCCAAAGCCGGACGAGATCGCGGACAAGCTTGCGGTAGCATGCTCAGCGGCGTTCACCAGCTCACCTCCGATGGCTTGATCCGTTCTTCGTTGAAGTCGCAACGAGGCAATCGGGCCAATCCAGAATGTGTAGACCCGGTGAGCGATTTCCGGATGGCGCATTGTGGGTGATAATTGCGGTGGTGGCGCCGGTTTCCCTATTCACCCGTGCCAGCGCTTCGAGCAC
>Ga0163217_1020644_pt1 | contig 10114 bp, 21 predicted proteins | sample SynspAceP_FD_185933 | JGI IMG/M metagenome (GOLD analysis project Ga0163217, IMG submission 185933) | Saline lake microbial communities from Ace Lake in Antarctica - Synechococcus sp. Ace-P (PacBio error correction) | ecosystem: Environmental > Aquatic > Non-marine Saline and Alkaline > Saline ...
TAAAAAGGGAAGGAAAAGGAATGAATGGAAAAATTGTTCGGCCCAGGTGCGGGGCATGCCCCACCCCGATCTGCCTTTGTGAGTGTCCGGGCAGGTCGGACTGATCATGGGGCCCTTGCTGTGGGCCCAACCTGCCTGGCTTGCCCCCCGATCTGCTGTTGCCGCTTCCCCCTGGAGGTTGGATTTTTCCGTGAAAGCCCCTGGCCGGCGGTGCTCAGCAACTGTCTTTCTTCCGGGGTGCTTGGTTAACAATAACCTGGCCGAGGTGCACGGACGCACCCTGCCCTGCGCCTGTTCAACCCCGCGAGCCACCGACGCCCCTGCTGGTGGCCGGAAGGGGTGTTTTGAAACCGCCGCGCAAGATCCTCGACACCAGAGCGTGATCATTGATGGCTCGCATTCCGTGGCTGCTCGATTCCGGCCTGCCCCCTGTGAGGGCCAGTGGGATCGTGGCCCCGCAAGGCCTGTGATTCGACGGAACTCAAACAGCTGGCCGACTCCAGCCCAAACAACGAAAATAAAAACGCGGCCAAGGGCCGCCGTGGCCTCAACCTGCTGGCCTGTGCTGCGTGGCGCTAACGGCTGCCCGCCTTGGTGGTTGAAACAGCAACCCCTACGAAGGGAAATGGCGGCCGACCGACAAGTTGCTCAAGCTTTGGACCGCCTCGATACGGCCGCAAACCTGCTCACCGCCCGATTACAACTCTGGCCAAGGTGCTTGAGTGTGCAAGGAAACTCAAGGTGAAATGAAATCTGGGAAGCGCCCTGGTGATTGCCTGCGGCTCAGAGGTCCAACCTCGGCGATGCCCGCAAGCGAAGATCCGTGCGCGAGGGGCAAGGAAGCCGATCAGGGGGTCGGATACGCTGGATGGGATCCGGCCACCATGGTGTTGGTGGAGGCGGCCCCGCAGCGATTCGGCCAATCTGGCTGCTCCGACCGTTGACCCGTGCCCTGCTCAGACCTCGACCGGCTCGCATTGGTCTTTTGGCCTCGCTTGCGATCTTCAGACGTTCCAGAGGGGCCTTGTGGTTCGGCCCTACAGCTGGCCCCCGCTAGGTTCTCGTGGCCTGATTTGAAACGTTGTAGACCTGAATGTCGTGTTTCGCTCCTATCTACGGCGATTCGGCAGCGATGCGCACACTTTCTTTCCGCCTCGCCGTCCGGATCTGCCGTCGCTGATTGTTGAAATGAGCGAATTCGTCTATCTGGGTTTGCCACTGCTTTCTCCGTACGACGCGCCAAGCGCCCCAGATGTGCGTGGATGTGACCGAGCTTGTCGTTCCGCCAGATGCTCTATCGGAATTCGTACAATTCCCGAGAAGCCAATCTTTTTCTATATCAACTCAACCGTTGACGATTGGTACATACCGGCGATGCCGATCGGTTGAAACCGAAGCCTTCGCCATCTTGCGACACGATTCGCTACGTCAAACCCCCGCCACACGATCTGCATCGGTCCCATGGGATTGGGCAACCGCCGCCATGACCTCCTCGGTCCGGCGCCAAGGGCCACCGCGCTCGACTCTGCCCCACGCCTCAATCGTGTGCACCAAGCCCCGCTCCGGCGCTCGCGTCAGGCCAGTGGCTATCCAGATCAGGGCCCAGGAGGTGCTGCACAACAAACGCACCAATGCTCGACGTCATGCTCCTCGAGAACACCGGCCGCAGCGCCGAGCAAACTCAGCAAGGATTTCCGATCGGATTGACCTACCTCACGCCTGCCCGAGGCCCTCTTGGAGTACGTGCTTGATCGAATCGATCTTGACCAGCCAGAAGGGAACTTCCAGCGGCCCGGTTGGCACGGCGCGCCTGACGCCTCCTACGCCTTTCCCTTCCCTCCCGTTTCCACTAACCCCAACTTCTCAGCACCAAATGTCCCCTCGCCAGCCCTCCCAGCGTTCCTTTACCGTCCTGCCCGGTCAGCCATACGGTAAGCGTGGGTCGACATTATCACCCCGGCTGGTGTAGAGCGCAATTCTCTTTCTCGGCCAGGAGTCAACGACGGGATTGCCCAACAAAGCTCTGGTGGCCCAGATGCTGTATCTGGATCTCAATTGATGAACAGCAGCATAAGCCCGATCTACCTGTACATCAATTCCTCCGGGTGGTTCGGTCACCCCTGGTCGGCGATGCTTCGGACACCATCAGTACGTCAAATCGGAGGTGGCACCATTTTGCGTCGGTCCTGGCGCTGAGCATTGGGGCGCCTTTCTCCTGCGGCCCGGGCACCTAAGGCAAGGCGGGTGGCCCTGCCCCACACCGGATCATGATCCACCACCCCTCGGTGCACCAGCCAACGTGCCAAGGCCAGTGACATCGAGATCGAAGCCCGCGTTAGAATCCCTGCGCAGAAGGACAATTGCTCATACCCTCGCTCCGCCGAGATGTGCGCCAGCCCGATGAAGAAGTGTTGCCAAGGACAACCGATCGCGACTACTCTCAGCCCGCCGAAGCGATGGAGTACGGCCGATCGATCGGGTCATCGCGCAACTCCCAGCGAAGCCTGAATGGCGGGATCGGTCCCAACCGTAGGATATCCGCCTCTGCCCTGCCCGATCAGCCGGATGGCCCCAGCTCTTTCGACACCACGCTCGACCTCAGCCCCTCTGAACGGCAAAACCGTTTGCCATCATTTGGCTACGGCTCCCAGGGCCAGCGCCCTAAGTTAACCCTCAACCTTCAAAGACAGCGGCGTCAGCGTTGTGGTGGGGCTCTACGAAGCACCCGCTCGGTGAGAAGGCCAAGGCGGATGGTCTTGAGGTGCTCCAGCGTCGCCGAGGCTTGTGCAATGGCGGTACTGGATCTGGTGCTGCTCCCGATGAACCCAGAATCGTGTAACGCCGCCGAGATCGCGCCTGACACCTGAAGCGGCTCGGCAAGGTGCTCTAGCTCGCCATTGGTTCAACATCCGCTCGGCCAGATTCGTTCCTCCCTTGCCGATTGTGGACGTGGGTGATGAATTTGCGCCGAAGGTTCCCCCTGGATCACAATCTACCGTGCGCTGGGAAGTATTCAGAAAACGGCCAGGCGTTCCAGCACTGTTCGCCATTCCACTCAGGACGCCACGGGCCAGGCCCGCGGTCGGCGATAGGCCTATGTCAAAGGCGACGGCGTGCATCCGCGCCGCATCCTTGAAACCAATTTCAAGGAAAGAAACCGAAACCGATCTCTTTTTGTGGAGCAGTGCGTGCTCCTGCGTGAGCCTGAGTTGAGCTGGTGAAAGTCCGGCTTCGAAGATCCTTGGTGGAACGGGGCTATCAAGCCCGAGCTGCCTACTTCGAATGCCTGCACAGGTCCAAGCTGATCGTTGATCTGAATGGTCAATGGCGGCCTCACTCGCCCATGCGCGATTCGATCTCCAAACACCCGCCGAATTACGGCGTACTATTGTGAGTGCCCCTTCGCCTGATACGGCGGAACCAATGGCGAGATGCGGCGCATTCTTGTTGAACTCAGGAACGGCACTTCGCGAAGATTTCGTGGCCGAATGTCGAGGCCCGGCAAAACCGCGATGACGCACCGCCAAACCGTGATTCCCGCACCCGATTGAGCATTGTCGGCAAGGGGCTGCCGGCTCGATTGTTCTACTTGGCCTCCAAGACCACCATGAATTCGATCCGCGCACACCTGCCTTCTGCTCCCTCTGCTTGCCGTCGCCCGTGGCCCTCCGCTCCGATCGGCTATCGGTCGACACCGCCGGTCTGGCTGCATCCGGTTTCAGGTGATGGGCTGGTGATCGCGTTTGCGCCAACGGCCGAGGCCTGGGCAGTGTTGATTCAGCCTTGGCCGCCTACGGCTCGCCGTGGCCTATCACCGTGCTGTCTGGGTGGGCGTAAAGTGGCGGCCTTGGTTGTGGCCCTGGAATCCCTGGCTCGCTCGCAGCTCTGATCGCCAGTCCGCTGCTGTTTGCTGAGCCCTGGGCCAGTTGCCTGGCGGTGACAAAGCCTGGAATCGGGCCGTGCGAGCGTTTCTGGGCCGGGGTCTGGCTGGCCGCAAAGCCTTGGGGCTGACCAAGGCTGGTGCTGCCAGCGATGGGCCAAGCGAGCATGGGCTGGAGCGGGCCCGTGCTCGCTTGGCCTGGATCGTCGGCCGCGTGTGGAGAATCTTGTGGGGCCGGCATTAATGCGGGCAGCGGCGGAAACGGCCGCCGAGAAACGGCTGGATTGGAGTTGTTCGCTCCCCTGTTTCTGGATGCTTGGTGGGGCTGGGTCTAGGGGGGATCGGCCTGTTGGGGAGTTGGGTCTGTGGGAGCAAATCCCCAAAATCCGGGGCGGAGGTTTCCTGGCCAGGGCCACTCACGTGGCCCTGGGCCCTAACAAGCCTCCAGCACCCTCTGATTCGATGCTGGGCTATCGCCGCGGAAGGTTGCCAGTGGCTGGCCGGCCGGCGCTCGCACTCTGATGAACCTGCTCACTCTGTTGCCTCTGCCGTTCGTGGCCCTGAGCCTCCCCCTGTCATGCGGCCGGGGGCCTGCAGTGCGTGGGGACAGGTTGGATGTGCCGTTTCGGAGGGCCGCAGTGACCCTCCCCCCAATGCCGGCCTTTTCCCGGCGGCCTAATGCCCAGTTGTCGGCCCAGGTGCAGCTCTGGAGGGGTCATCAACTACCGGGGAGAACGTCGCCTCAAGCCGCTGCTTGGCGTCGGATTCGCTGGCGGTTCCGGATCAATGGCCGGGGTTGAGAAGGACTCCTGTCGTTAACAAGCGCTGGAAGTGGCTTGGTTGTTGAATTGGCCCTGGCCTCTTGGCGCCCTCGTGGACAGGTGTTTCTGGCTCTCAGGTAGCGCCCTGTCCATGGGGCAACAGGACAACTTTCCGATGGTGCGGTATGATGATCGTGAAGACGAGTCCAGAAAGTGTCTGCGTCCTGGCGTAGTCTGACATATCAGCCTGAACCCGCTCGGGGTAGGAGAGTTTGTTGGCGTACCGGACCACCTTGCCAGATGGGGCCGGCTGAGGCCAGGCCGGACCGCCCAGCACCGGTATCCATTCTGTGTTCTCCGTAAGCGTTCGAGCTCGGCCTCTTGACGTATTCGCCTAGGCTCCGACCACACTCAATTTGTCCCTGAAGCGTTGAAGGAAACTGGGGAGTTTCATCAAGGCTGGAGCGGCGCAGTGAACCGGCCGATGGGCGTTGATGCGCGGATCGCCTTGAGTTTTGAAGTCTTTCTTGAACTCGCCGGAAAGTTCCGGGGATTGCTCCAGAAAGCCGCGTGCCAAGGAATGCGATCGGCCGTCCGTGACGCATGGTCGGAATTTGATGCAGCCGAACTCTCCTGAACTGCGCCCGAACCCGTCCGCTGGACGTAGATACATCCGCCCCCGGTGAGCTTGAACTTGACCAGAATGGCCACAGCAGGAAACAAAGGGCTGCCCCAGCCCAAGCACCGCCAGGGAACAACAGATCGCCTGTTCGCTTGATGAACCCTCGAGCGCTTTCGACTTGCCGCCTCGATCAGTCGCGTGGGCCGGGACAACAGCAATCGGCTGAATGGCTCGCTGGCGGGAAACGCCGCCGTTGGATTCAGGGCTGGACGAACCACGGGTTGTAATACGGTGGGACGTTGCCCAACTTATGGCCACCACTCCAGAGGCCTTGCTCGCGCGGTTCGGTCCGGAAGTGGGTTGGGCTGTGAAATTGGTAACTAAGCTCGGCCCGACATGCCCAACTGTAAAACAATCATTTCCCGCTCCAACCAGCAGGCGAAGGTCCACTTCAGGCCAGAGGCCACTAGAGCTTTCAGGCCAGGGGGATAAGGCAGGGCGGTGCGGGTTGTTGCCTTGGTCTTCAACATGCTGTCCCTAGTAACGCTCCAGCAGGTAACCCCTCAGCCGGTCGCGGAATCGCTCAGTGGTGAATTGGGCGGCCCAGCGTCTGCTGCTCTCAGTCAAAGCAGCCCGCTTTTCCAGAGCTGTCCCCTCTTTCTGAAAGAATAGACAGGGCCTCGACGAGGGCCGTGCTGGTCTGCTGGCCAAACAACAGTCCCGGTCGTGCTGGCGCCGCTGCCAGGCAGGCGAACGCTGTCGATGCAGTCCGCCTGTCCTCAGGGCGATGACCGGGGCACCGGCGCCATGGCTTTCCACGGCGGCGAATCCGAAAATCTTTCACCCGCCGATAGACGTAGGCGCGGCACGTCGACCCTCATTCAGTTTCAAGTTCACTATTAGTATTACTGCTGCGGTGGTAGCGAGGCCAGAAAGGTCACTCAGTGGGGGCCAGCCAATGGCCTCAAGTCGCCGTCGTCCGTCCCTCACCCGACAACGATCAAGGGAAGTCCGCTGCGTTGAACGCCTGCAACCAACCAGTGTCAAACGCGCTTTGTAGGGCATCCAACCGGCAGACCGAGATGGGTAGTACTTCCTGCCGTGGCAGATCCAGCGATATCGCTGCCACAATTCACCTGGGGATGGAGAACCTGAGACGGGCGCGCCCCAGCCAGCGCTGATCCGCCCCCGCCCGCTCCCCCCCTTGGATAAAGCGCGAGTTGGCGATCAATCCGGTTCGGCGCTGCGACTTGCTGATGCAACATTCCCACTGGCGCAACCTGGTGCAGTTGCCAAAGTCGCACCCAGGGACGCAAGCGGGCCCGCGTGCGACCGCCGAACCCGCCTATGTAGGCGGGCATCTGTCCCAGGCGTAGCGAACCGAGCGTGGTGTACATAGCTGACATGCAACCTGGTCCCCGGTGCGGTGAGGATCCCCTTGGAACACCAAAATGGCTGCTTGCTTGATCATCCAGGGGGTAGCCAGAGAGTCGAGGCTGCTCGATCGCCAGCGGCAGCAAGGGCAGGTACTGGCCTGTACAAATGGCTGCGGCCCCAGGGCAAGGCGCTGCACGAAGGAAGTTCTGGAAATCGGCGGCCAGCAGCCAGCTTTCAGGCCTGCGGCTCTCCCCATCCACCAGATGCAACAGCTGGGTGGTAGCAGCTGGTCCAGCTCCCGCATCAACCTGTTCGGCCCCACTCCACCGAACCGGGGCGTGAATCGCATTTCGTGCACGAGGCGATGAGCTGGCAGGGCAGGCATTCGGCACCGTATGATGGGCGCCAGAAGGGCTTGCGCACGTCACGAAATGCTTCTCAGCTTGATTTGCGTTCCTTGCTCTCTGATTCGCGGATGCTGGAACGCATGCTCGTGCCCACCAGATGGGCGATTTCGCGATACTCATCTGAGGAATGCCCTCGATGAACGCATCGATCGGTCCTTGACCAGCTGCTTCAAGCTGGCATGCCAACTCCTCGGTCGCATTCGGCCGCCGCTCTGCTGGTCCGCAAGGCTTCCGGTCCCAACCTCCCCTTTGAGGAGGCCCTGAGGACCGGCCTGCAGTGGGCCCTGGACTCAGCCGTGAGGAACGGGAATTTCACCCAGATCCCAAGGGTCTGGGTGCTGCTGTTCCATTCCTTGAAGCCCCGCCGGCCAGTACCGGCCTTCGCTGTCACGGGGATGGAAGACTGAGCCGTCTTGAAGTGGCTGCAGACGATGGCGGACCTGCAACTTGAGCCCTCTGGCCCTGACAACACCCAACCGACAGCCAGACCCTGCAGTAGCCAGCCCTGCATGCCCCGGGTCTCCCTCTGGGCGAGTAAACCCTGTGGTGCCAGCACCCATGGAACGATCCTGAAGCCACAGGCCATCGTCATCAGTGGCTGAAGTTGGAATTCTGCTCCAGCGGTTGGTGGATTCACACTGCCTGTGGTGCTTGGCCGTTCTTGCCTGGTGGTGGTTGTTCCTCGTCTGGTGCCCGTCAGGGGCGGAAGGCAGCGGCGCTTCAGAGCTGAACCGGATTGTGAATTGGTGCCATGCAACAACACAAAGCATCGACCGATTCGCTTCAAAAGTAGGGTCAATGGGGCTACAGGACCCTCAGGTACCAGCTTTGATTCGCCGTAGACCATTGTTCCTCGCATGGGCCACTGTCCTCACTTTCGCCAAATTGTTCTTGAGTTTGTTTCCGAGCCGTTTCCAAGCCATTTCCTTGAGTCATGACCCATGAGCTTATGAGCCCGGTAACCAGCGAGTGCCGGTGTTGATCGACAGCAAGGGCCCAGATTCGAAACGGTTGCTGGCCAATCTCTCCCGATGGAGAACACCGACCACATCAGCTCTGTCAGTGCTTGCCGTCTACAAACCAGTCTGGGAGGGGTTGCACGACCCAGGCGCTCCAATAGTTCCTGTGGATCGCCTTCTTCAGGGTCTACACGTGAATGAACGCCTGAGAGTGCTCCCAATGGGCCATCTGGGCCGCAGCGCCGTTTCCAGCTCCGGACCTTCCAGTCTCAACGCCCCCAAGGCGGAATTCTCAGGGGCACTCCCTCCCAAGCCGGTTAGATCCGATCAAAGTAGCCGGTAGTTCGCACTCGGCGCATCCGCAGCGAGGAACCGGTTCTTCCCTGGTCCGCTGTGCAGCAAGCAGGAACCCCGCCCACCAATGCCCTGCCGCTCCCGAAGGCCAATGGCGTCCACGAATTCGGTTGAAGCGGCCGGCCCAGCCGCAGGGTCCGCCGCAGCCGGGTAGCCTCCCGTCACCTGAATAGAGATGGAGCGGTGCCCTAGTTCTGGAAAGCCAAGAAAGGAGAAGATCGGCACAGGTAGCTCCACGCAAGCGACAAATGGTGAACACCTCGGTCAGTGCCCCCTGTCTGTTATCAACCTGGTCCTCCCGCGCTCCTGTCTGGTCGTTGTGGCTCGACCTGAATGGCGCACTGTTCCGCGCCTTATGCCCCGTGAGCGGATCGGTCCCGTCCGACCCGGCACCTGCTTCGGTGGTCAGCTCGATCGTTGAGCCGATCGCCAACCCTGCGGGTCCAAGGCTGGCGTCCCAGCGCCTCAGCGTCGACCCGAATGTCCCTCTGATCCGCGAGCGTGCCTGGCAACACCCTGCCACCTCAGCGCCTGTTCCGCGGCGCCCCGTCTACTGCCGCTACGACTACCGCGTCCCAACGACCGCCGTGATGGAACATGGCTCTGATGGGAACTTCTCGCCAGAGCCAACTTGTTGTGATTACCATCGGACACGGCAAACAGAGCTTCAGGGCATGGGCCAAGGCCAAGGTGGTGCCTGGACCAACGAAGTGACCCAGGGAGGGCGCTGGGACTTTGCCAGCAGGAAGCCGATCAGCTCGCTGCTGCCCTGCGAGGGACGTTGAACGGGTGTTCGTTGATCCAGATGTCTCGTTGATTGCCGAAATGACTCATCAGATAACGGCATGTCTGCTGCCTCTTTACCGCGATGATCTCAAGAACGAAGCGACCACCCTGGCTGAACTGGCTCTTCCTGCTGAATTTTCTTTGGAGCAGCTTTGGCAATTGGCGGATTTGGTTTCCAGCATTACTCGGCTGATCGATCGCGGAGCATGGATGTGAAGGCTTTCAGCAAAAGGCACCTGTCAGCATAAGGAGAAACTGGTGGGATCTGACCCAGGTTCAAATTCGGCCGTTCGCCAGGCCTGGGTTAAACTGACCCAGCAGCACCGACCGCCCTCGGCCCGGCTGAGGCCTGGGGGAGGCGGCTTCCACCCACTGCCTGAAATTACGATGGAATCAGGTCGCGAAGGCCCAGCCCGCTCACCGCGTCATGGGCGTCGAAAGCTTGGGTTAGTTCCAACTGGCCGGGCTTTCTGCATGCCGTGACGATGTACTGACGACCATCGCTGCCGGAATAGATCATAGGAACCAGCCGGCCCGCCAGCGGGGCCGTGGCCGGGATGGCGGGGCGATCGGCGGAATCAGAACTCGCGCATATCAGAGATAGCGTTGGGACTAAGAACTGCTCGTTCATCGGTGGCCCCGCTGGTATTCACCCCATCTTGCGGGGCGGCGCTCGATGCCTCAGGAGTCATAGTCTTCATAGGGGACCTTGCTGGATCAGGTTGCGAATGCATTTGAGGGCTGGCGCAAACGCTTTGTCATCAGCTTCAACGGTGAACCAGGGTAGCTCGGGAAATGTTGGTGGTGGCAAACATCTGGTCCTTGGCTTGGAGAATTCCAGCCAGCGATCCCGCGATTCAAGATCCAGTCGGGCTCAACTTTCCTAGCGGTCGGGCTGGGTCGTCGATCCGCGGATTGAAAAACGCAATGTTCCTGTTTCTTCATCACTAAAAACAGAGAACCATATT
>Ga0163217_1027504_pt1 | contig 10114 bp, 15 predicted proteins | sample SynspAceP_FD_185933 | JGI IMG/M metagenome (GOLD analysis project Ga0163217, IMG submission 185933) | Saline lake microbial communities from Ace Lake in Antarctica - Synechococcus sp. Ace-P (PacBio error correction) | ecosystem: Environmental > Aquatic > Non-marine Saline and Alkaline > Saline ...
GGTGGGGATCAGCACGATCAAAAGCACTAGCTTTTAGTGTATCGAACACGTCGGTAGTCTCTTATCAATTTTCGTCCACAGGCGCACATAATCGGGAACGGAGTGGGATTTCTCCAGAAAAGAACGCCGTTCACGAGGATTTCGCCGTACATCCGATCTCGGATCTCGCCTCAGATCAACAACATACGCAGCTTTCACAGACTGTAAATGACGCTGCACTTGAACAAAAACATGTACATAGCGCTCGGCAGTATTAGAGAACATCCCGCTGAGGCGGCATCGCCTCGTGCAGCGCCTCAAAGCTGATGTCCTCGATCACGGCTCCCGCATCTTTCCAAGCGCGACGCATGTCGAAAGCCGTCGCGGGGGGCTTCATCGATATGTCAAAGGCCCACCGTCCGCAGGATAGCAAACGGCGTCCTTCGATTTCAGTGCTGCCAGGTCCTCGGTTTGAGCTTCGTGAGGCGCTCAGCGCAGGCTTGCATCTCTACGCGACCGGCAAAGCGGACCAAACGGTATCGAACCTGGCCGGCCAAGGGCACGCCGCCCTCAAGCGACCACACGGCCCGATGTGGTTTTCAGCCCCAGATCGTTCCACGCTGCAGGCCACGCGAAACCGTCCCGCCGTGTCAGAGCGCGATCGCCGCCGCCGCTAACCCGAAAGCGACAGAGGCCCGCGGCCCCCCGAGATGACTCGCCCTGCAACAGCGGCTTCGTCGTTCCACACAAGGCGGCGTTGGCCGGTGCTGGGGTTATAATCCGCAGCCCCGAAACGCAGTTCGCTTCATGGTGGGTTTTGGCCAAGACAGACTAGCCCCCATTGCCCGTCGCATTCGCCAGCACACGTTGCGTCGCGGTCGGGCACGCGGTCCTTTTTAGGCAGGCGCTGCCTGCCTCTGTCCGCGACGGGCCGCTGTGTCAACAGGTCTTTCAGCTGATCGCACAACATCCAGCAAGTGACAGACGGGCTGGCCTGCCGCCGGCGCGATAATCCCCGCGCGGCACCGGCTTCGGTCAGCGCACGGTCCAGCCGTCACGCGGGCATAGATACGGTTCCGCGCAGCGGGTGGTGCGTCAATCGCGTCAAGACTAGGTCTGCACAGCGTAACCGGGGTCCAAATCTGGCCGTCACCGATGCCCCGTCCCAGATCTTGCGGCTGTCCATGGATAACCATTCTTGCATGTTGTTTCCTCGAAAATGCCTATGGAAGGGACGGTTAGCGACGGCTAGGGCGCTGGACAATCCCTGCTGCACGCCTATCTAAGCTATGGATTTTGATACAGATATCGCAATCGTTTGGTGGCGGGGCTGAACGCCCCTACCCTTCGCCTTGGCTTTGGCAGCAGATCGGCCTGCGGGTCACGCTGATCGCACAGGCTGCTGCGGCCACGCGGGAAGATGCCGGCGTTTGACGGGCGATCCTATGCGCTGCGCTGAGTCCGAGCGGATGCTGGGGGGCGCTCGCCTATGGATGACGTGAATCCCACGCGCAACCGATGCTCCGAGATAGGTTGACGGACGGGCGCGCGGGCGAAGGCCCCTCCCCTTTCTTCATGTCAATTTCGATCAGTGAGATCGAAGAAGGGCCGATGGCCACATGGTCGAAGACCGCCATCTACGGGCGCGCCCTGACGGACGCTGTCAAGCAACGAGCCACTGATCAACGCGGCGGATGGTGAAGGTTTGTCGCGCAGGACGCGCACCTCGGTATCCCTGACCTTTCGCAGACGGCAAGTCCCTGCGCGCACGGCTGGTCGTCGCGTCGGATGGCCGCGCATCCGGTACCGCAATTCGTGCGGGGATCAAGCGGATCGGCTGGACTATGCGCAACCGCGCTTGGTCCCCTGCGCCATCGCTTCATGAAAAACCGCATAACGATGTCGCGCACCAGTTTCTTATGCCACCCGGCCCCGCTGGCGATCCCTGCGCTCACTGAACAACAGGTCGTTCCATCGTCTGGAGCGAAACCGCGCTAGTGCCGCAACAATATCAACGCGCTGCCAGACGACGGATTCTGGACGTGCTCCGCCCGTTAGGGTTCGGTGAACTTCTGGGCGAGATCTCCCTTGCCGGCGCGCGCTTAGCACCTCCCGCTGAGGCTGTCATGGCGCACGCGATGATGGCCCACGCGTGTCGGCTGCTGGGGATGCCGCGCACAGGCGTACACCCGATTGCCGTCAAGGGATTAAACGCCGTTTAATGCGCGATGTTCGCGCATTGGCCGAAAGTCATCGCAGATGCGCCCGACGCGCGGCAGGAATATCGGCAGCAACCACAGTGTTGGAACAGTACCAGCTGTGGCGCCGTTTTCGATAAACACCGCGCTGCTTTGGCGACAGATAGCTTCAACAGGCTGTATTTCGACGACAATCCGTGGCTGCGTTTTTGGGCCCGTGATGGTGGGGGATTGGGCCAAAAAAAAAAGGCGATCAATTGCGCTGCCCGATGCGCGGCGGTGGTGCTTTATGCGCGAGCGCAAGGGCTGAACGCGGCACCCTGCCCCGTTTTGATGGCAGGGAAAGCGGCTATCAGCGGCAGTGCCAGCATCATCTGAAATCAATCGGATAATTCCGCGCCTCGTCAAGCAGCATCAGGGGACATCGTTTTGCGGATCGGATAGGCCAGCGCCGGCGGTTTCAGAGATCAGCTCTTGTTTGTCCGGCATCATATGGTCCAGTACGCACTGGGTGCGGGGCAAATCAACCGCCTCTAGCATGCGGCGGTCAAACTGTATCTCTTCGGCGTTTCAATTTCATCATCTCCCCTTCTTGGGCCACCCCGCAGGGTTGTTTCATCAACGTCACAGCGTTCTCGCGTCGGGTAGACAGGGAGGCGCGCTTCAAGCAAGGCCTGTTTGTCTCACTGTCCAGATCAAGCAAATCATCGACAGCGAGTTGATCAACCAGTTCATCGTCGGCCTTGCAGCGTATCCCAATCCGCCGACAGGTTTGCCGGTGCATCGGAAATAGCGGCTAAGTTTGTTCAAGCAGGTATCACGTGAAACGTGCCCGTCTGTTCATCCTTGCCAAGGGTCGCGTTCGAACCCGCGCCAGCTGACATCGCAGCGGCGGTATGGGGCTAAAGCGTCGACCTCTTTCACACAACGAAAGGCGAATCCCGCAAGGGGATCATATAGCGCCCCGTCCCTCGGTTTCAGAGAACTGGGCTTGATCGCCTGCGCAACCGATGGTCTGCAGGTCCCGGCCTTCGCGGCCCGGACAACATTAGGCTGCACATGCCGATCAACGTCCCGGCGTTTTTCAGGCAGTCTTCGATCATCTGCAAAATAGCGCGGTTCAAAAGATGTGCAGGCGGGCAGCCGCGAGCGCGGCAGCCAGCAAAGCGCCCGACAACGGGAAGATCGGATTGTGTCTGGCAGGTTGGATTTGCTGTATCAATGTTTAGGCTGTACCTAGGGGCAGCCCGCCTTTACTGCAAATATCCAATCAGCTAAAGTTTTTGCGAACGGCATTTAACGCAATGGGATGTCGCTTTTCAGCGCATCGTAAAATGTTGAAAAGCTGGGGTTTTGGGCGGCGGCCATCATTCCACTCACGGTCCTTCCATAGAGCGTTAGCAGCTGATCCACGGCGGCTTGGGTATCGCCGTGCGCCTGAAGCGCCTGCGCCGAATCGAAACGGGCCTGCCATGTCGTCGGGGTGGCATCAACCGCGGCCGAGCTCGGCCCCGGACCGCATCCGGGCCGCCTGTCGCGCCGTTTGCAGCTGTGCAATGCGCTGCTTTTCAAGCTCGGCGCTTTGGAAATTTTCATCGGGGCGCCATTCAGATGGGCTTCGGCCTGATCCGCGCTCCAGCGCGATGTACGCACGCAGACATGCCACATAGCACCAGGCGTGTTCGGGTCTTCGCCCAAGAATCGCAGTAAAAGTGTCAGCGTCGGTCTTGGGCAGCGCCCTCGCAACATGTCATCAGCCGCTGCCACAGCTTTCGGAAGCTCTTCGCCGGGGGCTTCGCCCGCCACCTGCTTGATCACTGCTGATCGATAAATCGCCTTGATCTCGGATTGTGCAGGAACCCTGAAATCCCCGTCAACAGGCTGGCCTTTGAAAAAGGCATAGACCGTCGGGATCGATTGAATCTTGCAACTGCCCCGCGATCTGCTGGGCTTCGTCGACGTTAATCTTGACCTCATTGACCGCGCCTTGGCCGCGGCGCACCGGCGTCTTCGAGCATCGGCCCAAGCGCTTGCACGGGCCGCACCAGGGGCCCAAAAGGTCCGACAATTCACGCGGCACGGTTTGCGACGCTTCGACGACATCGCCATGAACGTCGCTTCGGCGGTGGTTCTTTGATCAGATCGGCATCACCGGCGGCAACGGGGGGAAAGGTTCAAATCCATCATATGCAAATTCCTCGCTTGGGGTTGCCCTTTATTATGAGGGCCGCGTCTGTCTATTTCAAAGGTCGAATGTCGCAAAGACCGGCGCGTGGTCGCTGGCTTTCTCCATCCACTGGGCTTCGCCGTAGACACGCTGGAAATGCGCCGCACCGAGAAATATCGCCCGTGGCCAAGACATGGTCCAGCACGGCGCCCTTTGTCGCGCAGCAATCCAATCTTTTGGCCCGGTAGGACCACAGCTATACAGGTTGCTTGGGGGGACATCTGCCGCGTGAACGTCGACGAAACCGCCCGCGTCCTGGGTTTCGGCTAGTTTTTTCGACCCTCGATGGGGGTGTGGCCTGACCACTTTGAGCAGCTTCTTGTGGTCCGCAGACTATCCTCCGCGGGGGGCATGTTCAGATCACCGACCAGAAGGATTTCTCGGGCTTGTCGCCGTGAAACCAGTCGCGCATATCCGCCAGATAATCGAGCTTTTGGCCAAACTTTCGTTCACCGCTCGTCGGTCCAGGCACATCGCCACCCGCTGGCACATAGAGTTGTGCACTGTCCACCGTTCTCGAGCTTGGCCACAAGTGGCGCATGACGCAAGGGTGGCAAATCATGACGCCGGCATCAACCAGCGGCAATTCGCGACAGAAATTGCAACACCATTGTATCCTTTTTGCCCACGCGCCACCATATGGGTATAGCCTGCTTCGATAAACGCGGGCGGTCGGAATCTTATCAAACGGGGCTTTTGCATTCCTGAGCACAGAACGTGTCGGCCCATGTTCTGCCAGCAACTTAAGCAACAAATCGGTTTTTCCGCGCAACCGGACAGAGTTGATTTCATGTGGCCAGCGTGAATGGCAATGAGGCAGCACCCCTTGGGTCAAATCGCGCACTACCACCCTAACCGCGAAATGGATGCGGTATCCACCCTGCGGAATCAGAGAACTCTTTGGGGAGTGGCAGACAAAAAAGAACGCGGGCACAAAGGCCCGGCCTTAGTCCAACAGGGAGGTAATGTATCATTTTCCCGATACAAATTTCGGGTTAAACGCGATCGAACGGGTCATGAAAACCCCGTCTCTCGAAGGAATAAAAACCGGACCCGCCTTTGGGTTTCCGAAATAAGAACAATTCTGTATCCACCTGAATTCCGTTAGAAGATCCGCGCATTCGAAGGATCGGGTTCGATCTTTTGGCGCCAAGACGGTAGATGTGCGTTTCCAGCGTATGCGTCGTGACACCGGCGTTATAACCCCAGACCTCGTGCAACAGCGTATCGCGCGCACCACAACCGGCCCAGCCCGATAGACGGGATTTTGGGGATATTCGTCTCTTTTTTCGGTGAGCCGGATTTTCTTGTCCGTCCTCGTGATCAATGATCTTGGCCGAGGGCTTGAACGTATTGGGACCAAGCTGAAAAAATCGCCTCTCGGATGTCGTGCTGCGGCAGCTGGGCGCGATACGCGCCACCGCAGTACGGGGAACTTGAAAGGGCTTCGTCACGTAATCATTTGCGCCCGCATCCAAACCCATGATCGTGTCGGCGTCGCTGGTCGTGCCTCGTCAAATCAGAATGGGCTTTTGACGCCTGCGTGCGGCAGGTCGCGGCACAGAATCGCGGGCCATCGATATTCCGGTAGCCCGACATCCAAGATCACCAGATCATACACGGCTTTCGGCGGCGCGGGTTTAGCATCCGGCACCAATTGCCTGCTTCGAATTACATAAAGTCGTCGGTCAGCATAACCTTGCTCGTCGCGCTTCGCGCAGGTCGTCGTCGTCATCTACGAGCAAATTTTCTTAGCTGGGCCCATATCAACTCATCCTCTACAACTGACTTACAGATGTGTTTCACAAACCCGTCACACAAAGAGCAGCAGGCATTTGATCACAAGGAACGCGTGCGAAATTGTCCGCGCAATGTTCATCCTTCGCGCATCTGCCACTATAAATGTTGACAACATAACATGAAAGATTACAAATCAATGGTTTTTTGGGCCCGGACATTACCGAACAACTGGCACGCGCCCCGCGCCGATCTTCGTTTGGGCGTTCCCATTGTACTGGCCGATCGCGTCCGGTTCTGGTAATGGCCGCCGAAACGCTGACGCCTGCGCGCTTGATGACCGGGCTGCCTTGCACTGGGCGGCGACACCGGTGGCTGGCGATCACTTCGCGTCGGGCCGAAACTCCTGAAAGCGCCGCTATGTGGCAAGCTTTTTGCACGGGTGCTATTGCCGGCATGATGCGTCTTTGCGGTGGGTTAAATCCGTTTGCCGAATCCCGCGACGATTTTGGCGCAACCCGATTGAAGGGCCCCCACTTGCCTGCCGCCCCGCGGCGGGATGCGACGCCACATGGGTTTGGCGAATCGATCTGATAAAATCGCACGGCTAGCTGGCCCGCCGCCGTGATACTAGACTTACCAGACGCCGCGCAATTCGCGAATGCAAAATGGCCTGACCGGTGATTGAATCTGACGCGGCCAAACCGATCCTCGCCGCCCCGCAGCCCGCTGCATCCTGTAAGTCAACGGCCCGCCTCCCGATGGAAGTGTCAGAGGCAGGGCGTCTGCAATATTTTCCGCCTCGGAATATGGCGGAGAAAGAGCATTATGCCATCGAAATCGGCCGCCCGACCGTAGCAAACCGGTACTGGCACGGCTGCACATCTGCCTGCTTACGGCGACATCAATGGGCAGCCTGAAATGTGATTGCGGACCGCAGCTTCAATGCGGCGATGGCCAAATGGGGTCCGAAGGAACGGCGTATTGCTGTATCTGAACCAAGAGGGGCGCGGCATTGGGCTGACCAACAAGATGCCGCGCCTATTCCCTTCAAGATCAGGGATTTGACAACCGTCGAGGCCAACCACCGTCCTTGGGTTTGGAAGATGACGAAGGGAATTTTCGTCTGGGCTCGGATATCCTGAAATCAATGGGGTTTTCCATCGTAGCCTGCTGACCAATAACCCCCGAATAGGTCGTGAGATGATGAGGCAAGCGGCGTCAAAGTGGCAGAGCGCGTCCCGTTCGACACGCGCTGGCGCGCACACCACGCTCACCCATCACGCTACCTTGCGACGACGCCGCTAAATCGGTTCACCTGCTGTGACGCCCGACGATTTGGTCCTCACGCGGTCGAGGCGTCCGGTTTTCAAGGGCGGTTGTACGCCCTGCACGATTGGCAGAACCGGCGTTACTACACCAAACAAGAGGGGCGACAAGGCGCGCCCCGCGGCATTCACCGCATTTCCGGGATGCTATACCGGCCCGACCGTATCCCCGCCCCCCGTGCCGTGGGCCCGCGCCCATCGGGCCGCGGCGAATCTTTGGTCAGATGATGTGAACACGCCGGCATTTACAACAAGCCCTAGTACAAACCCCCTACCGCACAGCCACGAGCACTGCGCAGGCGCTGACGCTTTAATGACTGGTGATTCTGACCGATTGGACTGGCCAATGCCGTGCCGGGGCGTGGATCTGCGATCTTATCCACCAACAGCGGCGCCCGGATTTACCCCACCGAAGGCTGCGTCGCTTTTCCGCGCCGCAACTACAATCATAATAGCGGACACGGCTGACCCGCCCATAGCCGTTTAACTCGTCTAGCAGGCAGCCCTTAGCCGCGCGCTGCGTTCCAAAGAGGCAGAGCGACGCGCACATGGGTCGCATCCAAGCGGCGATGGCCTTTTCAAGTCGCTGCTCTCCATCGACAAGTCGCCTACCCCGTTTTCCGCGCCGCAATCTTGGCCAGCACGCTACAATGAAGCGCGGCTTCCTCGTCGACCGGCGGATACACATCAATCCGCGCACGGGCAAAGCATCAAGCGACTGACATTCCCTTGATAACGCATCCGCGTCTGCCGGTAGAATTGCCTGCCTTCTGTGGCCTCTTTCGCCGGTGTTCACACTGCAACGGAAGCATATCAGGGCAGTGCCCAGTTCTGCGCCCAGCCGCGCGAATGTTTGGGCCAATTTAGGCCGGATCGAGCGTGTGGATCCACACGTCGAAAGCTCCATCGCGCTGCGCGCTTTGTTACTTTGCAGCGGGCCGATCAGGTGCAAGCCCACACGTCATACTGGTTGTTGAAAGGCGGGCCATTTGCCTTCGGCTCTTGCACGCGTTTTTTCTCGCCAAAACAACGGTGCCCTTTCGTCCAGAACAGCGCCACGCGGTGTCCGGCTGCACCTTGCTTCCACGCGATCAATTGCGTTGCCCGGCGTGCGGCCTGCTCAGCTTCGGCTTTTGGCGATGCGGGATGTGAATGTCGTGCAAGCTCATGTCAGTCGGCCTCGTTGTTAAGGGCGCACAGACAAGCCAACAGTTGGCGCAAAGAAAAGGGGGCCAGACCAACGGCCTGCCCCTCTTTTAGACTGTATCGTTTCAACTTAGAAGTTGAAGCGAACACCAGGTCAGCAAACGGTTTTGCACCGTTGCGGTTGTTTCTGAACACCACCGCGCAGCGATGTACCGCGCCGGTTCCGTGTGGTTTTACGCCAACGCCGTAAACGGTGTCCGGTGTAGGATTCTTTGATCCAGACAACAGCTGTCAGAAGACCGTGTCGCTTGCGCCGATGTTCGAACGCCGGCGGTGATCGCGAATGCGTCGCCGTTTGTGCCGTTGTAAGCATAACCGAAATGTCAGGTCTGCAACGCCGACGTTACCGCCAACTGTCAGAGCCCCGCTCGGTGTTCACCGGCGATGTCGGGAGTCTTGCAGACCCAGAGCAACGTGCAGCCGCTGAATGTGTATGCAAGGTAACTTCGATGCCCTCAGCCTTCGAGGTCGTTGTTGGTTCGCAAACCCAGGTCAGCTCGGAGTACGACAGGTGAGCTTCAGGGTCGCCCATTGTTCGTACAGAAATTCAACACCGGTTGCGGCCAGCTGCGCCGTTACCATCGGAGCTCGTATGTCCGCGGAGTAACCACCAGCTTGGTTTGATGATGTAGTCCCTACGACAGACCGGTCAGGACCCACTCGACGGGGTACATGCAGGCATGGAGTCGAATTCGCGCCGTAGATGTTGCCGCAACGCCGATTCCAGACCACCGGAACGAAGCAAAGTAGCGAATGCCGTTGATGCCTGTTTCAACGCGGTCACGCGGAATGTGCCCGCCTGCGGAAGCCGCATCCGCACCGAGGTTTTGCACCGTTGCTGGTCGCGTCGTTGTCCTGCTGCTGGATACGAGCACGTGCACGAAGGTGGGAATGCCGTGTCGACTCAGCTGGTCCCCCGCGTCGTTTGCAGACGGAAACGGCTGGTGAATGGTTGTTTCGTTTGTTGCGCCTTCAACATAGATGACACCAAAACGGCCGATAGCCGCGAATGTAACGTCCTGCAGCTTTGCAACGCCAGCGTCGCCCAGAGCCTGTTGTAGCGAAGAGAACTTTTTTCATGAGTTAATCCCTCGGTTTGAAATTCTATGCCCATACCGGGGAAACCGGTAAGGTAATGAGTGTGTTTTTTCAGCGTTTGCCTTTGTTTGGCAAAGGATCGCGGAGGCCCCCAACAACATTGGGCAAAATTGTGAATGCAGCTCATGTCACAAGTCATATTCGCCGCCCGAAGTCGCAGCAGACCCAGAAGGCAAGAGCACAGTCGCCCATACTCTAGTATATACAGACATTGCGGGCTTGCCGACCGGAACACTGCTTTGGATAGACCTGTGCGCAAAACAGGCAAAAAGGAGGGTCGAGATGGTGCGCGAGTTTCGTATTCAAATCTACACTAGCCCTCGTGGCGGTCTTTGTGGCAT
>Ga0163217_1083205_pt1 | contig 10114 bp, 9 predicted proteins | sample SynspAceP_FD_185933 | JGI IMG/M metagenome (GOLD analysis project Ga0163217, IMG submission 185933) | Saline lake microbial communities from Ace Lake in Antarctica - Synechococcus sp. Ace-P (PacBio error correction) | ecosystem: Environmental > Aquatic > Non-marine Saline and Alkaline > Saline ...
CCAATAAAGGAGAAGAGAATCAAGAACCGGGACCGCCCTGGCGGATTTTTGCAGGGCATTTGGATCCAAAGCCGGTTCTTCCCCTTCAAATCGAAGCGCTTCCCCCCGCCCGGGCCGGCCGGCTTTTTCAAAAACTTGACCCCAATCGGTGTAATAAGAAGGATGAACCATCTCCCGGGTTCCGAAGCACACCTGCTTTTTTGGCCCAGCCATAAAGTTTCCGCTTTCCCGAGCCCTTGCAGGCCGATCAGCAAGGCGGGGGGCATCGAAGCCGCTCGACCGGTTAAGCCCTCGCCGACGACAAGATCAAGTTGGTGGATTGTGGGGGCCGCCGTTGGCAATAAGCCCGCGAAGGCATCCCTCGGGTGAGTGGATCGAAATCCGGAAATAAATAGAAACAGCGTCAGCGAACGCGATTCGAATGGGCCAGGTCTTCCCTGGGCCCCAGCGCGGTTTGAGGTCGTGGAGGATGCGGATCGGGCGGCCAGACCGCTTGAGCCACCTTCGGCCCGCAGCATGCCCGCCAGGCCAACAGGGTCAATCAGCAGGCCGGCCGGCACACCCTTGCCCATCACAATCGCCCATCACAGGGCCCAGGGGCGAGGTTTTTTCGCCGCTGACGGCCGAAATGCTGGGTGGGTCCGGGATGAAGTCGTAGTAAGTCACCGCCGCACCTGGAAGGGCCGGCCCGGCAATGGGCTGCCAGCTCGATCCCTCGATCAACCGGGCGCAATACGTTGGCAGGAGCCTGGGGCCCTGGATTTCGCGCCCGTAAACCAGCTGGCGGATCCGGAGCCGTTCATGGCGGGGCGGCCTGTCCCTCCTGCAGCCCATTCACTCTCGATGGCCACAGCGGTGAGGTCGGCCAACCAGCTGGATGTGACGGCCCGATGGCTGTCCGATCCAGCTCAAGGGCCCTGGGCTGGAGCCGAACACCGGTACAGCCGTCCCCCGGGTGGGTTGCCGGGCCCACGAAAACGAGGTGCCCGAACACCTGGGTCTCACCCAGCAACAGCCCGACGTCTGGGATGCGAAGCCCGCAGGGCCACGGCTTCCCTCCTGCCGCTCCTTCCCTGGGGGTTGATTCGCCGGGAGTGATGGGCCCTTGGCTGAATCGGCCAGGCTGATCAGCTTGTCGCAGCAGTCGTGCTGCCGCTCCGCGCGGCCGAGGCCTGAACTGCCCTCCTTCCAGAGGCGCCCATTCGGCATGGAACGGCACCAAAGCAAGGCTGCCGCCTGCTCCCCCAGCGAGCGCTCCACCGTGGCACCAAGCTCCAAGAAACCGATTTCAAGATTGTTGAAACTGCGCAAGGCAAAGCAAGCGAGCAAGGAGTTCCTGGTTTGCCGGGACTTTGTTTCGCGGCTGAGGCTCTCGAGCAGCTGGCGCATCGAGGCCCGTTGCCGTGAGCGAGGGATGCGGCCGAGGCGGCCGGGGGTGGCACTCCGTGGGCGACGGCGCCTCGGCTCAACGGGGCTCACCCCTTGGGTCGCGCAGGTTAAGCAAGGTTTATTTGGGGCCCTGAGGCTGCTGCGTTCACCTGGTGGCTCAAGGTCGCCAGCAGCCGCTTTCAACGAATTCGAAAGCTGTTGAACGCCGCAGATCACCAATGCCTTCGCCGGCGCCAACAAAGCGGAATACGGCCAGACCGGCTTCCGAGGCCCACCGCCAGGGCCACGCCGCCGCGGGGGCCCGCCTGCCCCCGTCGACTTGGTGAGCACCACGCCCGGTGAGGCCGGCGGCGGCCGCGAAGGCCATCGCCTGGCGCAAGCCAATTCTGACCTGGCTGGCATCAAGCACCACAGCGATTCCACCGCCGCCGAAAGGCGCCAGCCGGTCGATGATGCGCCGCACCTTGGGCCAGTTTCTTCATCAGTTTGTGCTTGTCTGCAGCCGGCCGGCCGTGTCGACAAGCACCAGTTCGGTTGCCCTTGGCCTGGGCGGCCTCCGATCGCATCGAACACCACGGCGGCGGGATCACGGCGTTGGCGCTGGGGTTTTGGCGATCACCGCACCGCCGCTGCGACTCTGCACCCAGACCGTGACCTGCCTGGCACCGCAGGCCCCGCGCGGGACAAGTGGTCGGCGGCGGCGATCAGACAAGCTGTAACCGCTTTGCGCACCGCCAGGGTTGCCAGCTTTTTTGCCCAGGTGGTGGTCTTTGCCGACCCACGTCACGCCCACACAAAGCCCAGACAATTGAGCTGATGCCGCTGGGGCCAGCAGGCACTCTGGCCACTGGCGGTGATCGTTGCTCCAGCAGGCCGCGCAGCTGCCTCTTGAGGAAACGGAAGCCCTCGGCAGGATCAACGCCAACCCTCGATGTTGAGCCGCTGGCGCAGGGCCTCCAGCACATGATCGGTGGCTCGCACCCCGACATCGGCCCGCAGCAGGAGGGTTTCCTAGATCGTCGAGAAACCTCGGGCGTGAGGTGGGTCATCGCCCAGGGTGTCGAGCAACTGGAGACAAAGCCCTGGCGGATTTTCTCCAGCCCACGGCGGAGCCGGCTCAGCCAGTCGATCTCCTCAAGCCGACACCTGATCGATCGCGGCGCCGCTGGGCGGCCAGCACCTCGGCCGACAGCTAACTCGGCAATCGAAAGCTGCCCAGCTTGGAGTGGGGGCTCCGCTTCCGGTTGGTGGCGGCTGGCCTGGCGCTGGGAACAGCAGTGCTTGGATTTGGGAAGGCCCCGGGTTCAATCGGTTCCTGGCAGGAAAGTTCTGGGGCCTGCAGCTCGGACTGGCGTTGCTGACGCGCCCCGCCGGGCCGCCTGGCTTCCAGGAGCGACAGACCGTCCGCAGGGTTTCTGGTCTGGCTTCGGCGCTGGCGGCTGGGTGGATTGGGGAAGGCTGCTGCGGGGGAAGAGCGCCCGTGCGTTCCTGGGGCCAGCTCAGGCGGTCTGGAGGGGTTGGGCTGGGTTTCCTGCTTGGCCTGTTTGCTCGGCCTTGGAGTCGGGCGTAGGCCTGGCGCGCCCAAGTCGAGGCGTCCTGATCACCTCCCCAGCCCGCCAGCTCTGGCTCTAGCGGCGCCCGGCGGCGCCAGCGGGGCGGCCTGGGAGGGTGCCTCCACGGCTGTCTGGCTGCCTGCTTAACGCTATCTTGACTTGGCCTCGGGGCTGGCCGCTCAGCCTGATCGGCAGGACTTGCAGGCTCCGCAGCTGGGGCAGCTCTTCGTTTTTGAACCAGTCGAAGGACCATGGCTTGGCTCAGGAGCGCGGAGTTCAGGCGGCGTGGTGATGCAGACGCCGCAGGACGCCAAAATTGATCATACCGCCAGGCCCTGGTCGTCGCTGTAGGCGGTTGGCCAGCTTCCAACGCTTCATTGCAGGCCAACACCGCCGCTGGCGTGCCAAAGCTGTAGAGGTCGACAGCACCAGGCGCAGGATGTTCGCGGTCGGATGCGGGGCAAGCCGGGGTCAGGCGCCAGCCCTTCCATCACGCCATCGAGGCGCTGATCGAGATCGTCGCGTCGTTCGCAGCACGGCCCGGGCCCGATCGAGGGCTCCGCGACGGATCTCCTCTGATCGGCGAGCATCAGCAGGGCGAGGCCAGTTCCAGGCTCCGCCCGAGAGGCGGTTTGAGCTTGCCTCGGCATGGGCCAGACCGTTGCGCAGGTGTTCGCGTACCCGGGGGATCTGGGCTTCGCCATCGATGCAGTTCCGCTGTCGAGCAGTTGCTGCTGGGCCGTTTTCTGCAACTCCAGTTCCGAGCTTGTCGAGCGTTTCACGCACGGTGCTGAATTGAGGCTGGCCAGGGCCTACGCAGCAGGTGGTCGAGGGGAAGATCGGCGGCGGCAGGCGGTCGCTGGATCTGGCGCGACATCAGCAGGGCCAGTTTCGGGAAGACGGATCACCTCTGCATCAAAGAGGTTAGGGAAAGGGCTTGAGCGGACTCAGGCCTTGGTCGGGGGGGTGGGAGAAAAGACAGGGGCGCGCCACTGGGCCAGAAAGGCTTAAGGAAAAAACTGCGGACTGGCCTTGCCGGCGCGATGCATCATCGGGGCTGACGATCCCCCCTGCCGAGATGAATGGTGCGGAAAGCTTTCTTCAACCGAGGGTCGATGTCCGCGCAACGGAAAGGTTCGGCACCACCGCAAATACCAGCCGGTGGTGGGTTGGGGTGCCGTGGGGATGAACACGCCTGAGCATGGGTTCGGGAATCACGCTCTGCAGGGCTGCGCCCATTACCCCCGGTGGACAAGCCGATCGCAAAACAGCCCCCGCGCGGGTATTCCACCAATACAAACCCGACGGAAGCGGGTTGGAATTGTTTCCGAAAGACGGTTTTCGAGCAGCTGCTTGAGGTTTTTGTAGAACGGAGCCGCCAGGGGAATGCGCTGCAAGGGTTCCCTCGCCGAAATCAAGCCAGCCAGCGCCCAACAATGTTCCGTTGTCGGCCATCAGACCGATCAGCAGGATGGCCGAGCAGCGGGCACCGACAGGCAACTCCCAGGTTGAATCAGGTCCTGGAGGAGCGGATTGAGGTTTGAACGGGTTGAACTGTTTCGGGAATCGTGGTCAAGAAAGGCCAAGCACGAACGGCTGAGCGTGGTCCGCCAGCCCAGTCGTGGTCGCCAAGGGGATGAGCACAAAAGCCCCGCGATCAAGATCGTTCTTGAGGTCCCTGCCGCAAGCGCCCTGCTCAGAGTGAAAATCAGATCTCGGACTCCGATTCAACCAACGGTGGAGTCGCGCCCGAACCCGGCGTTCAGAAAACTGGCACCAACTTAGCAGCCCATCGACTGAGTGTTCCTTACAGGACAGCGGCCAGGCCACCAGGGTGAAGGCCGGATGGTCAGGGCGATCGCGGCTGCCGTGCCTCCGTAGAACCTGGTTCACGGCAATGCCGCTGGCCCGTTTCCTGCCTGGTTGGAGTTGCTGCTCCATCTGCTGGAGCTGGCCGGTCGATGAAACCGCGCGCCGCCTCAAGTTTCTGCATCGGAGGGTGGCTTTGGGCTGGAACCCTGTCCGGCCTGTTCGCCCTGCTGGACGAGTTGCTGGATCACCTCCGGGATTCTGCTCTGCTGCTTGGCCCATCTCGAACTGGCTGCGTCGGGGCGGCCAGGGCCTGCTCGTTGCCTGGGTCGTGAAGCTCTCCGTCACCCGTGATCGTCATGGCACCGCCCCGGCGAGGGCGACGGCCCAGCACGGCGGCCCAGCGCCCATCACCAGCCCAGCCGCAGCGGTGTGCGTGTCCTGATCGGGATGGTCGAGGCGGGAGCGCGACACAGCATCAATAACAGTCCCCACCAGGCCATGGGCGCCTGCTTGATCAGCCGCTTCCAGCACCACCTGAACGAAGCCGGCTTCGTCCCAGTTGCCAAAGGGCGGCGACGGCCATCACCTGGAAAAGCAGGCAGCACGCCAGTGAGGCCGAGCCAACGCATGCAGATAGCCGAGAACGTCCGGAGGTTGCAGTGGTCACAACAAAAGAATGGTGTACCGGGAACTTTTACGGATGAGCTCGGAGCCCCCACAGCCCGCGCCAGCCAGCAAGTGCCCCCGCCGCCGCCACAGAATCGATGGCGGCCCTGGCCCTTGGCTCTGAAGCGGGAAGCGGCCTGCCCTGGGGGTTTGAGCCGGTCGGTATCGCCGCCGTGCCAGAGGCGGGGAGAGTGCAGCTGCGCACCGCCTCGCTGCAACGCTGGCGGCGGCAGGCCATCAGGCCACGATGAACCTGGATGGCCGACGCCCAGGCCGACATCCGAGGATCGAAGGACCTAGCTGTCGGGGGTGACGCAGCCCTGCTGCGGTGGGGCTGAATTACCACGTGGCCGTGGAGCGGGCAACGAGGCAGCCTGGCGGTGGCGCGCTACCGATGGGCCGGCGACCTATCACCGGCTGATTCGATGGCCGCTTGCGTCGTTTGGGCCGCTGGCTGGAGCGTCAGCGGCCGGGGGTGCCGCTGGCGTGTCTGGCGTCGATAGCGCACCGCTGCTGGACAAGGCCTGGGCGAGCAGGCCTGGTCCTGGCTTGGATCGGCAAGAACGGCAAACGTGATCCACCGGCGTCGGGGCTCCTGGTTCTGATCGGCCACCTGCTCAACCAACCTGAGAGTTACCGGCCGCTGCTTCCGCCGAACCCCTCTGCGGCAGCTGCCAGCGCTGGCATCGATGCTGCCCCACCGGCGCCATTGCCGAACCGTTCGTGGTGATGCCCGCCGCTGCATCGCCTTTCACACGAATCGAGAAACCGCGATGCGCGCTTTGCCGGCGGAGATCAGCGCCGCGATGGGCCCTTGGGTGCCGGTTGCGAACATCTGTCAGGAACGTCCTGCCCCTGGAACCTACCAGCCCTTTGATCAGCAGCAGCGGATCCCGATCTGCAACCGAAGCCGTGGATGCCGATCTGAAGGCCGAGGAGGCCCCCTGGGCTGGAAGCGATCAGGCACTGGGCAGTCAACTGCGGGCCTCCGCCTGCGCCGCATCAAGAGCCCTGGATGTGGCGGCCGCAATCTGATGGTCGGCCGCGGGCGGTTTCGGCCCCTAGGCTGAATTCTGAACGAAATGGCAAGCCATGGCACCGCGCCTGGATGCAAACTCTGGCGCTGCGCCCTGGCCCTGAGTCTGGCCATGGCGCGGGGTTGTTGCTGCCGGCCGCGGCGGGCGCCGTGCCCTGGTTTGCCCTACACCTTTTGCCCAGTTTTCCAAGGAACTGAATCTGGCTGGTTTAGGCATTGCCAGGCCGCCTCTCGCCTGTTGCGGTCTCGGCCAGGCCGAAGATGCGGCCCGGCTGGCCAGCCTCACGGTCCAGTTGCTGCCGGGACGAATCCCCGGGGCTGGGTGTTACTGGCCGAGGCGCAGTTGCGCAGCGACAATCCGGCCCTGGCCACATTTCCCTGGCCAGGCCCAAAGGAGCTCGACCTCCCGCAATCCACCGGCATCCTTGGTTCGCCCAGGGCTCGATCGCCTTGGACAAGGCCAACGCGGAGCAGGCAGTCGCCTCCTGCAAACAGGGCCTGAAATTCGATGGAAAAGAACGCCGGCGCCTACTTCGATCTGGGCAACGCCCACCTGCTGCTGAGGCAATCCCAACGGTGCCCTGGGCCGCCTTCCGGGCGGCGCCTCGGAGCCTGCGCAAAAGACTTCTGGGAGGCGATCAACAACCAGGGCCTGGTGCTCTACGAGCTGGGCCGGCGTGACAGGCGAAATCGAGCGCTGGCGCCGTTGCCTGAAGAATCAATGCCAACCGGCCCGCTGAAGCCGATGCTGGCCGCTGGCAACGGCCCTGCAACACCGGCGGCGGTTCCGCCCCAAGAAGGCCCCAGCGGCCTGGCCAGCGAAGCCCTGGCGATCGAGCCGAACTACGTCTCGATGCCTATCAGAAAGAACAAGCTTTGGGGGAGCGTCTTGCGCTCAGCGCCAACCCTGCTTTCAGCCAGCCCGAGCTGAAGGTGCGTTGACGCGAGCGAACGCCAATGCCACCGGCAAGCACCGATTCTGGAGAAGAGGCCTGGCGAGGGGGCTCCCGGACGAGTAAGCGAGCCCCAAGGCCGGGCCCAGCCCCGCACCCAGACGTGATCTGTAGGCTGAGCCCCTTCCGCCCCAAGACACAAGATCCCGGATGGGCTGAGGAGCGCGTTCTGCGATTGCTCCTGCATCAGGAGATGCAGCGCTCGCTACTCGAGTACGCCATGAGCGTGATCGTGGGCCGGGCCTTCCCCGATGTGCGCGATGGCTCAAGCCGGTGGCAACGGCGCGTCCCTCATTCGCGTATGCAGGAAGCTGGGGCTCACCCCGACGGGGCCTACCGGCAAAGTGCGCCGGGGTGGTGGGTGAATGTGCTCGGCCAAAATACGCATCCCCAGCGGCGAACGCAGGCTGTCTATGACGCCTTGGTGCGGATGGCGCAGACCTTTCTCCCAGCCGTCACCCGCTGCTGGAATGGCCACGGCAACTTCGGCTCGGTCGATGACGATCCGCCGGCGGCGATGCCGGCTAACAACGGAGATCGGCTGGCCGCCGATCGCCAAACGAGGGCCTGCTCGACGAAATCAGCCAGCGATAGCGCGCGCGTCCGATTTTGCGCCGAATTTCGACGCCTCCCCAGCAGGAGCCCACCGTGCTGCCGGGCCCCTGCTGCCCTTCTGGTTGCTTCAACGGCTGCAGCCGGCATTGCCGTGGGCCATGCCACCAAGCTTCCGCCCCACAACCTGGCCGAGGTGGTGGAGGCCCTGATCGCCCTGATCCGCAACCGCCGAGCTCAGCGATGCAAGCTGCTTGAGCTTGGGTGCCGCGGACCCCGATTTTCCCCACCGGCGGGTGAGGTCCTCAACCGGCAGTGGTGTGCGGGACACCTATCTCAACGCGCCGCGGCAGCATCCGATGCGAGGCGTGGCCCATATCGAGGGAGATCCAGCCCGGCCAAGGGGCGCCAACGCCGCGGTGCGTTGTGATTCACCGAGCTGCCCTATCAGCTCAGCAAGGCGGCTGGATCGAGAAGCTGTGCCGATCAGGTCAAAGCGACGGCAAGAATCGGCGGCATCGCTGACATTCGCGATGAAAGCGGACCGCGACGCGCATGCGCGTGGTGGGTGGAGGTGCGCCGCGACCGGCGATCCGAAAAGGTGCCTGAGCGAGCTGGCAAGCCGCCGGCACCGCCCTCAGAGCAATTTCGGCGCGATCTGTTGGCCCTGGGTGGACGGCCAACCCGCGCCAGCTCACTGCGCCCAAGCTGCTCCAGCACTTTTCTGGAGTAATCGGGAGCACACGATCATTCGCCGCACCCGCCACGCGCTCAAGCGCAGCCGAAGAACCGCCTCGAGGTGGTCGAAGGCTTGATCCCGGGCGCTGGATTCCCTGCTGAGGTGATCGAGCGGATACCAGGCGGCCAACGGATGCGGCGAGCGGCAGGGCCAGCCTGCCAGGTCCACTCGAATTAACGGAACGCCCAGGCCGAAAGCGGTGCTGGCGATGCCGCTGCGGCGGCTCACCAGCTGGAGCAGGACGCCTGGCGCAAGGAAGCCGGCGAACTGGCCCAGGACACGGGCAGCGGTTGCGTCACCTGCTCCGACGACCGCCAGTCCGCTGCTCGACGCGGATTGGTGGTAGAGCTCAGGAGCCCTGAAGAAGCGCTTCGCCACGCCCCGGCGACCCCGCCCTGGTCAGTGGTGGGTGATGCCCTGGTGGCCCAGCGGGCTGCGGCGATTCGGCTACCACCGAACTGCAAGCGCGCAGCAGGCCCCTTAATGTCCCTGCCGCCCTGAACGGTCGCCTGCTGATTCAGGCCGACGGTCAGCTGGCATCCTCGGTCCCCCAGATGCCTGGGTCCGCTCCAACCTCGACGAGCAGCGCCGATCGGCGAGCACCCATCCCCAGCCCGGCCCTGATCCTGCCCGATCGCGGCCAAGCCGGCCCTATGCCTGGCCTTTAGGTGCCACGGGCAAAGGTGGCCAGCTCGCGCTGGGAGTTCGCCGCCCAGCAGAACGGCGGGCATTGAAAAGTTCCTGCCCGAGAGCCTGGGGCCGGGATGGCGTCCCGCCGCAGTTGTTGCCGCTGGGCAAGAACCGAGGGCCGCCTCGGCTGCTCAGCAGTGATGGCCGCTTCAAAGCGCCTTGCCGATCGAAACATTTCTGGGAAGCTCTCCGGCCGCGCCGCCCACGGTGCTGAAGCTCAAGGACGGGATCGGCTCTCCGGGTGGTCGACGTGCCAGGAGGGGGAAGACCTGCTGGTGGCCAGCAGCACCGGCGGAATTGCTGCGCCTTGGTGGTCCAACGACGGCCACCGTGCCGCTGAATGGGCAAGACGGCCGCAGGGGCCTGTGTTGATGCGCTTGTTGCCGGGAGAAACAAATCGTCGGAGCCGCCTCGGTTTCCAAGCGGATGGCGACGTGGCTTCTGGCCAGCCGGCCATGGCCAGATCAAGCGCCTGGCAGGTCAAGAGTCTGCCGCTTGTGTGAACGGGGCGATCTCGCCAGATCGGCCTGCGCCTTCGAAGCGCCGCGACGATGTGCTGGTGGATCTGCAAGGCCCGCCACGGCGCCCGTGGTGGCGGGCCGTGATGGTGGGCGGGGCGCAGTCTGCGCTGAAGGTGGCGGACTGGAGCGGCAGGGCATGCTCGGGCTGCGGCCAAGCCATGTGCGCTTTCAAGCCGGGAGAAAATCCTGCAGGAACTGGGTGC
>Ga0163217_1021413_pt1 | contig 10113 bp, 9 predicted proteins | sample SynspAceP_FD_185933 | JGI IMG/M metagenome (GOLD analysis project Ga0163217, IMG submission 185933) | Saline lake microbial communities from Ace Lake in Antarctica - Synechococcus sp. Ace-P (PacBio error correction) | ecosystem: Environmental > Aquatic > Non-marine Saline and Alkaline > Saline ...
AGTGCTCTGCATTACCTTGGCCTCCCTGGATAATCTAAAATGCTCGCACAAGGAATCCAATCGTGGCAAATTCTGGCTGTAAAACAAATCGCTTCAAAATAGGCTTTGCGCTTGCCGGTCCCATCCATGATTTGGGCTAAACGGCCTCGTCAATTCATGCGAGTTTCGCCCATTTGTAATGCGTTCCCACGATAATGCCCTGCCTCGCGAATAACATCTGCCGCCAAGAGGCGACAACAATGTTCCCAATGCGCTCGAATCTCCGTCTTGACCATGCCGAAGCACTTTCCGTGCCCTTGATGCTCGAGACGAGGCAGCGCCGGCAAAAATGAATTTTTTCACAATACGGCTAATCACGCAGAATGATGCCAATGGTCCTTGCAAGTGGCCTTCCGCGAAGCAATTGCGCGGACAAGCGCTGGACCACAGCCGATTTCAGCTTTGGCTGCGTCCACGGACCCCCACATGAATTTTTCAATGCGGAATTGCCAAGACGCGTGGAATCCGTGTTGCCAAACCCGGGCAACCAATCCGTGCCAACCAAGTCCTTCACGGTACGTAATAACCCGCTTGGCATAGGGCCTGCCAAATACAAGATCCGCCCAAACTGCTGGAAGTCTTCCTTCTGATGCCAAGCATGTCTATGCGCTTGCGCCGCACCACAACCGGTGCATTTGACCGCCGGATGTCGAATTTTATCAACCACAGTCGGCAAGTCGCACGCAATTCGGTGAAGGAGGTCATACGCCCCACCTGGCGCCGGACAACCCGAATAGGTCCGTCCTTTTGAATATTGGCGTGGCACCCGGGGGTTAATGGTGGAAATAAAGCGGGGACTGATAATCAATCGGCAGATATTCATCCGGCAATCACACACCAGATAATAATTGAGCCGCAGGACGACATTTTGCGCACACATGAATGTCGTCCTATTCCAGCTGCCTGCATGACGGTCAGGAATGGATTTTCCCCACGACCTTTGGCCCCCCAATCGCCCCGGACATCAATTATGGGCCCAGATCGTACATGTCCGCCACATTGGGAGTGACCGTTGTCGACACAGGGGGGCCTTAGGGGATCATCAAGTACGCCCCAAGAGCTCAGACTGATGCCAAAGTTGCTCTCCAGGCCCGTGCAGGTTCCACAGGCATGCATGGCGCTTTCGTGTCGCCCGGACCACCATCCAGATTCGTTTTGTAGATTTATTTGAGACAATTGGATCCCGGTAATGGCGCCTTTGCCTAAATGCCTTGTTACAGCCAGCGAGGATTTCCTGCTCATCACAACGGCATAGGCCTGCATACGGCTGCTGACGGGGTCCAGGGGGCGGTGCGCCAACCTGATAGGCCTGACCAAGATCAACATCTCTCCGCATTTCAAGAGATATCTGTCCCTGTTTTTTTCAACGAAGATTCAACAGAAACCAGGGGCCAGTGCGCCGTTCCCCGTAGGCCCGCGCCGATAATCTTATTATCTTTCAGAACACAGGCGTTTAATAGACAGCCGGCCGCGCTATCGACCGCAGCACAATTTTCTTGCCCAGTCATCTGCTAGTAATCCAGCTCGGCAATCCCCGTCAGGGAGTGCCGAAATTCTTAACTCAACGGGGCTTAATCTATGTTCGGTCAGAGTTACCGCTGAGTACAAATCAACCGCCGCCGCGCTCACGCCCTCCATCCATCCCTTTTCGAGTTCGAATCGCGTCACTAGAGAAAACATCATAGGCGGCCGCCTGTTGCCGTCAGTTGCTCGCCATCACTTTCTGTGCCCCATCTATAAAGGGGCGCAACCTCAGACAGTAGGCAATTGACTTCTGTGCTCTGCGCATGTCTCACAAGCGCACAGATATCAGGGAGTCAAAAGGGTAGATGTATACGAAATCTTATTAGCCCAACACGTATTCGGTATTTATAAACATAACTCAGATTCTCGCGTCAAAGTTCTTTCAACTTTTACCACGCACCCGCAATCCTATAGCCAATACAACGGCTATATTCCCAACTGCCGTATTTACTCTCTAGGGTTCCAGATGCGACGTCACCAGCAAATACAACTATGGTCCCTGCAGAGAGAGCGGCGACCAATAGGCAACTGGGGTTCGGAATGGAGGTTTATGTGAATCAATTCTACGTGAGACTCGGAGTGCAACGCAGGAACGTATCTAGCTTTCGGACCCCGAATCTAAAAATGCAGGGACAACAGCTTTACTGGAAACGCCCGCTACTGAGCGGCACCATCCCCAAAGCGGAACTTCTGTCTTAAACCTTAAGCGGACGTAACGGACATACACCAAAAGTTGAGCCCCGCATCGTAATACGACTGTTTCATGCTTCAGTTTGTATCAACAACCCGAACAATTTTGCTTCACATAATCCGAAAATCCGTGCTTGCCTCGCGAGTATATAAATATAAAATGCTCCTTAAGTTGTATTCGTTCTCGGGTAGTTTTACGCATTTGATTGACCTTGGCGTAAACCCTAATGTTCCTAAGTTAACTTCACTCGGCGCTCTAGCCCCTATCGCCTAAGACGCAGGGGAAAAGGGCGTCATGAACGCATGTATTGATTGAATAGTCTGAAATAAAATCTATTGGTGGGTAATGCCCAACAAACAGAACGACGTCCAGGAATAAACTAATCTCACTGCAGTAAAGTGTATTTCACGGAAATAGAACAGCGATGACATGATCTCCCTCTCAACGAAAAATCAAACAAATCGCCTCGCGTTCTTGTCTAATTCAGCCATTGAGCAGGTGGATCTCTCATCTGATTCTAACCATCCTGTCGCGTCGGCAAACTCCGGGCGGCGGCCAATGAGCGCTCGCAGTTTATAACCTGTGCGGCCCGAACTGTTTGTTTTCACGTTTGCTATCGCAACACCGGCTTACCGGCGGAACAGAAACGTCATTTCAGATAGTAACGTCCAATCTAAACGGGGAAGTAGGCCCTATTAGGAAATATATGCCCTCCCTTCAGTGAGAACGCAACCGCCAGTATGGTCCATATAGCTAAACGTAACCAATAACTAGTGGTACAAGCGTCTCGCCCGAGGTCATTGCGGCAATACCACCTCATTACCTGGAAATATAACCCAACTTAAACATGCCGGGATAGGTCTCAATAATCCCAGTAAGTTTGAATTGTTTGTCCCTGACGCAGCAGGATAGGTTGGTAAAGTAATTGATCTGGCAGCAACGACGCCTCATTCCACGGGGTCAATCAAGGGTAAGCATTGGGAGTGCCTACCAGACACAATATGGTGTATACGTTTGAAAATACTAAGGCTATTGTTATATGCAACAGCTAGGTCATCATTCTTCGCATCGCGCTGTTAAGATTATATTGCATATCAGGCCACTATTCTAAATTGTGAGGCCCTTCCGACTTAATTCAGTGGAAAAATCCTCAACTAAAGAACCGGATTGGCTAACCCGACTGTCACATTTGGGTAAACTTTAAAGCCCCATTGGCACGGGAGAAGAGTTGCATCGCACCCAACAAAGAAGGAGCACTGGAGCATACGCGTTAGCATTACCGAGAGAGAGACGCCATCCTCAGTGCCTTGCACACATAGTACTGTACTGACCAAATACTCCATCTTCATCACTAAATCTGTGCCCGCTAAGCCACGCATTAGGGCACGATCGATAACACACGCTGGATTATGTAGACCGCTCTCATCGTTCACACCGAGCACAACTCGCTTCTGAGCGCGAAGTATTGGAAAAGTGGCTAAAAAGGTTCATTCATCGCGTAAATTCTTTCGCAAAAAATTGGATAAGGCCAAGCGGCAGCACCTTGTACAGTTCCGATCAATTCTTGTTTCTGGCTGCAATAGAATCGACGCCTTGAGAGGACCCCCATACTGCTGTGCCATTATTCGGCGGCGTCAACGGCAGACCCCCAGCAATAAAAAAGCCTGCCTGCCCACTGCACAATAAATAATCACGACGGAATATCAACCCCCAAGCATCACTTAGATATCCCCGCTGTGAAAGCCCCACAATTTGGACATCTGCATAGTTTAACACAATAAACCGAATCAACCTCGCGCATCAGCAATTCCAAACCGATGGCAGTATAACACGGGACTGAGCAAAGTACGGCGTCCACCTCTGCTAAAATTCACCTATATAGGGAGATCCATAATCAAAACGTACAAAGCAAAAAGCTGAACGATCTTATGCGCGCGACTTCCAAATGGTGCGGGTCCGAAACTGATGAGTACCGCCAATGCCACCCCCAATCATCGTTCAGCGTTTGGTTTTTAAATACTCCAACGACGTGCGCTCATATCATATACGCATCGGGCGACACCGGTCTTGGAATGAATACACACGACTTGGAGGTTAGCGCTGAGGCGATAGTCCAGATATGGAATCGTCGACCGTGTTACTAAACGTTCACTCGTGTTGAGGTTCATATCCACGAAATCAATTCGCCAGCCTGAACCTCTGCCAAACGACGGCAGCAAGTGGTCCGAGAGGGAGATCTATCATTCAGGGACGCGCGGCCAAAACGTTGACGCGTGAAAGACCAAGCGCGGGCCAGAGGTAATAATAAGCGGTGAAAAGTAAGCTTCTAAAAACACTTACGACGGAGCAATGCACCAATATCTGGCCGCTGTCGAAGTGCATCGATAACGGTGTCCTGAATAGCGTTACAGAGACGGTTTATGTCGTGAACATACTAAAAGCTTGGCCACGCGCTCCACACGGTAGCACTTCAACTTACGAATCGAACCTTGACGTGTACGATAGCTAGAGAGTGTTGCAGGTAGTTTGGTATTATATTTCTCTTCCGCTTTCTGCTTGAGCGAAAGCCGGTTGCACAGCAGACCCCATCATAGCAATACAGTTTAATAAGCGCGACTAGTGAAATTCTTGCGTTTGGTAAAGACAGGTGGATCCTAGTCAGTGTAGCCATTAATCGACTTAACCTTCTATGGTGCTATTAGCCAACTGGTCCGACGTCAATCTGCTTGGTCATCAAGATAACCCTACTTTTTGAAAGCAACGAACTGTAAAACACATTTGTGCCATAGTTACGTAGTTATTAGATTGACAACGTTTTCAGTAAGTTATGTCTCTCTCTTTCTCGATAAAGAACAGTCAACAATCTGATAACAATTTAAGCCTTTACAAAAAGTGAAAATCATATAGCTATTGTTTGACTAACGACTGAAATCACCTATGGAGTTTTGAACTCATGGGCAGGTCAATGAAGGTAAGGAGAAATCTGAAAAGATGAAAAACGATAAATTTTCGCAACAAGAAATTAACAACAAACACTTGCTATCTACCATAATTACTCACCTAGAGAAATGATAACTAATAATCTTAGATCCATAACGCTAGCGACGTTGACTTTGATTCATTTGGCTCGCTCTGACTAGTCTAGCTCTTCAAAATAATGCGCACACAGTTAGGACCTAGGCCTTCACAACAAAGTCGCTCTAAATTTATAGGGGTGGAGGGGGCTTAGTCTTTGAGTGGGTCCTAAAAATAACGTGTCGTCTTCTACAATCCCACCCAGGTATCGATTACAAATTTTCTGCATTACATCGAGTATATGCCTGATTCAACTAAATCCATATGCCGCAGTTTTTTTTCGGCTCTTCCGGCTTACTACAACTGTTACTGCTTACCCTTATGGGCCAAAGTTGCAACGACATTTTTAACTCGTACTTCTCTCCCACGTTAGCATTTGGTAATATGTTCCAGGACCAATAGTCACTCGGTGCGCGGACCTCTAATCTAACGTTCGAAGACCTAAGATAGCGAACGTAATACCTCTGCCGGAGCGCGAGAGAATTTGTCAACATGTCTAAATGTAAAAGTAATTGCTGTGTATACACTAACAGACTCCGATGAGAAAGAATGCAGAGTGCAATAACTCTCCTATTGTATTAGCGGCTGCCGTTTTTTGATGTCGAAGAACGTCACAAGAAAACTTGGTTTCTGGTTGGGAATAAACAACCCGTCATCGAAAGAATGCGTAACGTTCCATGTCGGAAAGTCACACTCACGTCTCAAGACACGCCTTGGGGCAAGACTGCCGATATGTTTTGTTGCAGGTCTTGGCACTAAAAAGCGGCTTCGGAGCTATATATCCGTCAGGCCGACAAGTATGAATCGGGTTTTGTTCATGTGCTTTAGTGGGTACGCATTTGTTTACCCTCCCCAAGCCGGTTTCCCTGTTAATATATTGAACGTTTACTTCTGTGATCAGCTTGGGAATCGGTAACGTTTGTCCAGTACCTATAAACTGTACTGGCACTGCCAAATTGCGCTGGTTCGCTGCAATGGTCGAGAGTTGCGCCATCGCTCTGATTGGTAATCAATTAGAGCAAGCAAGTGCTGAGATTAAAGCATAAAAGACTAGAGACTTTAACAAGAGAGGTGATAGTTACCTTTTTGTTTATTGTACAAGACACGACCTCATTCCGGATATCACGTTGTTGCTGAGACCATAATAATCCAAATATCAAGACTCAGATTGGCTGTTGCTGGCCACGCATCCACTGATCTCAGACTTATGCGTGATCACACCTCCATATCCGCAAAGCGAGTGCAATAGGCTTTCAACTGACCACACGCCTATGCCAACAGCAGGCACTGGTGCTTAGACACAGGGGATATTCCAATCGGTAATAGCGCCGCGTTATATGAGCGTGCCTGGGACCAGCTAGGTCGGCCCCTGAGTCGTCGCCCCTGAAAGGAAAATAGACACCCGTGTCAAAGGGTTTTAATTATCGTCAAAAACCCAGGCGATTCGCCATTACAGCACGAGAAGCGGATATTTCCATGCCATCAACTCGCGCTCTAATTAATATATCTTAATTTTCTGACCTATTCCGGTTCTCAGTTGCTGGTTCTCATCAAGTCTGGACGACTTTGTTAGTCGCAACATGAGACTCATACATTTTAGGCTGTACATCAAGAGTGGCCGCTTGCTTTTACTGGATGAAAGAGGCATCCGAGTTGAAAAAAGCGTCTTGATACCCACAGGGTATATCTGTTATTATTTTCGAAGCAAGCTGGCACATAAGCTTGTAATCGCTGAAAATACCTTGACTTCATGTAATACAGATACTAGACTGAGTAAGTACTGGGCGCATAATTTCTGGGCTTGCGCCGAGCCCCGTGTCCGCGTATCAACCAGAAGAATCAGGGAGTTATGTCTTCAACGCAACTCACCTTCTCCAACGCGCAAACTGCAATATTGTTCACGGTCAAAACTGCGCTGGTGCGGAGGTACCACCAAGCTGTCCATATCAAGCAAGACATCGGACGCGTTGATCGCACTGAAGTGGGACGCCTCCCACCGTGCCCATCAGTCTAATAAAGTTCGAAGGCGGTAGGGGGCCAGCACTCCATGGTTAAATCAACCCCACAGTGCCTTAGGGTTATGCCAACGAAACGATCGGCCTTGGGTATCCATAAATCCCAAGTTCATCTGCCCTACAAAGTTTGGCAAATGGGTCAACAGTAACATTATAGGATGTTCCAGACCCGATAAGAGCGCGCCCCCCCACATAACAAAAGATAAATAGAAATTCCCAGCGTTCGCGGCCAAGCCTGCTCAGCGTTCGGCTCAGACGACGGAGTAGGTAAAAATTGGCACGGCGGTAATTGCCCTCATCGACCCCCAAAATCAATCGAACAGACTGATGCCACTATACGGGAGTCAGTCAAACGACTCAATCCAGGGGCACGCTAAACAATGGCTTCATACACGCGGCAGTGAGTCACGTTGTCCGCGATATCAGCACTTACGCAAAACATTGCTTGTCCTTTGTACAAAGCACTAAGACTTGGGGAAACCTCTGTAGTTTGTTCTTTACCAAGGTATCACTCGAGAATTTGTCGCTGGTACTGCATACTGCGAGTTCTAACGTAAATCCCGGCTTATGTTCTCTATCCGTCACCCCATCTGAGATGTCCAGGTTTCATCCGCTTGGCCAGCTACAAGGGTGAAATTACGCTCACGAATTGGAGCAGGATGACGCTTTGGACCCAGCTCTCGCCAAATCCTACTGAGTAAGAGCCTATTTTTGGGTTGCATCTCCCGCCTACGTCCCATTACCAATCCAAACAGAGCACGTGTGCCATCCTTTTCGGCGCGCATGCGTCAGTGAGTCTGTCGCTGCGATAGAGAGGTACTCATGCCACATCCTAAGTGCTGCTAGTCCTCGGTATTCCAGCCAGTTGCGAGTTTCGGTCATCTAAACTAAAGGCATATTTTCCCCACAAGCTGGCCATAAAAAATTACCTTTAGCGCAAAGAGGCAACTCAAAAACGTGGTTGATAAAAATCATGTATATGGACGGTGCCAAACTTCTCATGCCCCCAAAATTCCTGATAAACAGCGGCGCAGGAGGCTTAATTCGATGAAGATCACGAAAATCCAGGCAGGTCAAAAGAGTAAGCGGCGCACCTTTGCTTGCTTCGCAACTGCAGCATTTAAAGTAATGTTGGGCCCTTTACGTACACATCGAATCTGCCATTTAACGCGGGGTGACATCAAGCCCACCAATACCAGGGTGTACAGACGCTTTGCCGATGATTTCGCATTAGATGCATAGACCTCCAAAACCCAACGCAATCGCTACGTTCTGTTTCATCATTCGAAAGATCTGCCGCCGACGGATGCAACTGGTCCAGCAACCCGACCCCCGCCGCAGTAGTATTCCACACATCCTTGCGTCCGCAGGCTTGCATTCGGTAGAACCCGGTCCACTGCCCAGCGCACACCATTAACCTCACATAGGACAGTCAGCCTAGGGTATACCACATAGAGGGGAGCCTGAAAACACCATAGCCCGACTCACGGGTTCACAAAACCGGTCCTTGTTAGTGATGTTGGGGAAAGCCGGTCCCCACAGTAGTATTCGGCGCCTTGGCGAGGTCTGCATGCGGTTGATGTAACGCCCTCGAACCATTCTGACAACACAGCTGTAGCTTCTGTACCGTCGAGTCACGGAAACTGAACCCGATCAGCGTAGCACACTCACCCTTGTTCATTTTCAAAATCGAAGCATCTCAAACAAGTCAAACGGACCTTTGGGTCGTGGGCATAACCACTCTTCCTGAGATACACAGAACTCAATGATAAGCGCGGTCACTTTTGCCCGTCTCGGCCAGCTGAATAAACTAGGCCTCATATTCTGGCAAGGACTGCAACCATCTGCGGGAGGCTCCTGAGGCGGGGGGCACGACAGAACTATTCGGCATGACACGATCTGTGCGACCTCTAGACGTCAATATTTCGCAGCTTCAGCCCCCTTCATCAGATAGTTAGTACGACCGTCAGCCCGCCATGGCCTGAGGGATAACATCCTCGCGTTGGAATTCATCCAGTACTGCCCCGCCGCCCTTTGGAACGGGGAATTAGGCATACCACCGGTTGCTCTAAGGTGATGCCGCTGCTGGAAAGTCGGCTCTCTATTAGAGGTGCCTATTTTGTGAGTCCAAGGGCTTTGTTGAGCCGGGAATATTAATCGATCCGCAGCAGGATTGCCTACATGCCACTCATTGGTAAGAAGAATAATGAGTCTTCGCTTTTTTTCCTGCTCACAATTCCGGCAAATTCGTCCTGAAGATTGGCTCGGCCGGTCTGAGAGCGATCAATGTTTTGCGTCTACCGACGAGATTAGAGGCTGCATCCAATCGAGACAGAAACTTCCGCGTGCATCGCCAGTCGCGAAAACGCACAGCAATAGAACAAAACTATATTTTTGATTTAAAAAAGCCGCGCAAATACCGCACACGCTGACCAGCATTGACCTCCGAGAAGCTCGCGCCTGCGATCATTTTGCCTAGGTGTTCAGACGCACCATATATCATGTAGTTTTGTCACAAGAGCTTGGACGTTCAGGGAGCACTTCAATGTTTAAGCCGCGGGTAGGGCTTGCGGGCGAAAATTACACTGTCCACGGCCAGGCTCTGTTATCAGTGGCTATCAACGTCACATCCCCGCATCATGTCTGCAATAACGATTGAAAGAGCACAGACCACGTCCGGGCCCGCGGCCACATCATACTCTTCCCTCTACCGGGGCGTGTCGAGAACGATCAAACCGACCCCGCCTTCACATCACTGCGCCAATACAG
>Ga0163217_1032515_pt1 | contig 10113 bp, 13 predicted proteins | sample SynspAceP_FD_185933 | JGI IMG/M metagenome (GOLD analysis project Ga0163217, IMG submission 185933) | Saline lake microbial communities from Ace Lake in Antarctica - Synechococcus sp. Ace-P (PacBio error correction) | ecosystem: Environmental > Aquatic > Non-marine Saline and Alkaline > Saline ...
CGGGGGCCTCGGCCGCTGACCTCGTAAGTGGGGCCCTGGAAATCGACTTGGGCTCGGTGGGCCCGCCCGTAGCGAAGCAGCGCGCACGACCGGAGGTGGTGGGGGGTGCCCACCCAGAAGGCAGGAATGGCAAAAGCCGGGGCGCAAGGCTCCGCCAGCCGGTTCGCGGTATCGAGCAGAGAACGGGACGCCGCACCAGCAGCCTTGGCGACGCTCGAGGCAGCCGGCTATACAGGGCCACCCAATCGCGCGAGGGCTCCAGCGCAGAGCTGTAGGCCGCTGGCTGCAGAGCAGGAAAGGCATCGGCATGCAGGTCACCCCCCAACCTGACGGAGGAGGCGGGCGCGGCCAACCGCCGGAGCCAAGGCGCGAAGCGGCCTCCGCCACATCGCGGCGATCCCGATCGTTCCAAGCCGCGGCCGAGCGGGGCCCACCCACCTCGGCGTAGGTGGAGAGAGGTGGCGATAGCCCAGCCGGCCGAGAGCAGCACGGTCCAGACTGAATCCAAGCCAGGCCCAGGAAAACTAGCCACGCACCGCCCTGACCGCACGGACGGAGAGAGCGTCGATGTGGGGCCGAAATGGCCGCGAGCGGAACTCGGCAGCCGGGCGGGCCGGCCAGGGCCGTAGACGGCGGATTTCCAAAAGCAGTGCGCCAGAACCGCCGCGCCGGCCAAGGTGCCCGCTCAAAACAAACCCCAAAGCCGTTCAGCCACACTGCTGCTTTCCGCTCCCGTGGCATTTCGGAAGAACAGGGGCACCAGCACCAGTTGGCCAGCCCCACAGAGGCCCGCCAGGCACCAGCGGCCGGGCAACGGCCTGCAGTTGCGTGGGAGCTTTTTCGGCCCCAGGGGCCGAACCCACGTGCTTCAATGTACACAGGGCCGTTTGCAGACCCAGCACGAATCGCGGCGGTCGGCCCTGGCTGCCTCCATCAGATGGCGGCCCACAACGGACGACTGACCAACAACCGATTGGCTGACTAAGCAACAGACAGCGGCCTGGTCAAAGCGGTGCGTGAGCAGGTGCTTGAGAGGAGAGGAGATGCGGATGGCGAGACTTGGGAAAAAAAAGGAAACATCGCAAGGCCCGAAGCCACACGCCCCTCAAACGTGCGTGTCTACCAATTCCACCACATCCGCGTGGCCCAATCAGAAGCAAAGGCTCCTCCCGGCTGGGTCAATATACCGATCGGCGTGCAACCGCCCCCGGGAAGGGTCAAGCTGAGTCCTTCACTGATGACAGGTCGCGCAGCGGCAAAAGATTCCCCCCGGAATGCCCATCAACACAGCTGCCTGATCGCCAACCAGCGGCGAATATCGCCCTGCGCATTCCTGCGCACTGTCCGTGAGCTCGAAATGCGCCCGGTGGTCCGTGTACAGGCAGCACGGTGTCGAATCGCAACGCGTTGCATGTCCAGCTGGCCGATGAAGCGGTCCTGCATCGGCGAAGCCCCCAAGCAGCAAGAGCTTACCTGCAACATTCCCAACATCAAATCGCGGCGGCGAATTTTCCCGCGGCGGCCGAATGCCATCCATCCCGGCTACGGCTCCTGGCTGAAAACGATCCTTCGCCCGAGATCTGCATCGCCCAGGCCCACCTTCGTGCCCGTCTGCCGAAGAGATCGCGCGCCATGGGCGCCAGGCGACCCCAGAACCACCATGCAACGGGTGGGGTGCCGACGATCACCGGTAGTGACGGCCTGCTCAAGGATCCAGCCCATGCGCCGCACTGGCTGAGGCCATGGGCTACCCAAGTGATGATCAAGGCCACGGCGGCGTGGCGCCGGTGGCCATGCGGCCTGGTGCCAGGCCCAGACCCAGCTCGACTCTTTGTTTCAAGGGCAAGCCCAGGGCGAGCGAAGCAGCCTTTGGCAATCCGGCGGCTCTACATCCGAGAAATTCATCCGACGGCCCCGCCACAATCGAGATCAGGTGCTGGCCCGACCGTCACGGGCCATGTGATTCACCTCGGCGAACGCGGACTTGCTCGATTCAGCGGCCGCCACCAGAAGTTGGCTGGAAAGAACCCCAGCCCGGCCCTGGATCCTGACCTGCGCCCGCCGCATGGGTGAGCGCCAATTGGCGCCAGCCCGCAGCATCCTCCTACGAGGGGCGGGGCACGGTGGAATTTCCCTGCTCCGTACCGCAGCGCAACTTCTTCTTCATGGAGCTGAACACCCGGCATCCAGGTGGAGGCATCCGGTCACCGAAAATGGTGACGGTGTGGACCTGATCGCCGGCAATGCGCATTGCCGGCGGCGAAACCGCTCAGCCTGCGCCCGAGGACATCCGGCCTGGGGCCACGCGATCGAATGCCGCAATCAACGCCGAGGATCCCCAGCACAATTTCCGGCCGGTGCCCGGGCAGATCACCGTTGGCTCCCTCCCGGCGGACCCGGGGGGTCCGCGTCGACAGCCACGTCTACACCGGCTACGAATCCGCCTTCCTACGACTCCCTGATCGGCACAGTTGATCGTCTGGGGCTCGACCGTGACAGCGGCCCTGAAACGGATGCGGGCGGGCCCCTGAACCGAATTGGACGCCATCACCGGCATCCCCACCACGGGTCGAATCTCCATCTCGCGCTCTGGAGCCGAACCGGAGTTTCCAGAGGGCGAATGTGCACACCAAATTTGGTCGAGCAGGACCATGCTCAACGCGTAGGGGCAGGGTTCCACACCAACGCCAGGCCTCCAGGCGAGCGCCTGGGCCCGCAGGGCCAGTTGGTTGAGCACCCCTTGCTGACCTACCACGCCATGGCAGCTCCCCTGAACAGGTGATCAGGCCCACCCAGATCAACCGGGGCACGTCGACGCCAGCCGATCGTTGCATACATGCGACGGGTGACCCGCCAACAGCGGCTCGGTGGGAACCACCAAATGAAGCGCATGGGCCCCGTCTCCAGGTTGATCTGGGGATACCAGGTGAGGGCACGATCCGAAACAGGAACAGCAGGGTCCAGACCGCCAGCCCCGCACGCCCCAGCACCAGGTTAGGAACTGGTAAACGGTGCAAAAGAACGGGGGCGGCCGTCACGAAAGCCCTAAGGCTGGGAGAAAGCATCGTAGGAAAGCGGATCACCCAATGCCTAGGATTCTTCCGAGTGTTCCAGAACATGACTCCCTCTCTCGCCAATTTCCTCAAGCAGCCTTGGTTGGGGAGCCGTGACATCGTGTGTTCCCCGTCACCCTGGCCCCCTTGGTGCTGAATCAGGCCAGACCGACCAGGTCGACCGCAAGCTCTGACCCGGTTTGGCCAGGGTTGCGGCGGTTGGCTGCCCAGGTCACTAGCTATGACCACGGGTTCTCTTGACTGAGAACGTGATCAATGGGTTTCTGACTGAGGATTTCCCAGACGTGGTTATGGCCAGCCCTGAATTGGGCAGCAATCGGTCGGCCATCGTGTTTGGCCGTCACGGTGTGGGGCTTTCGGCTAATTGTGCAGATGAGGAGCTTCAGGCACAGCCCTCGCCCCGGCGACTTGACGGACCGCTCTTCTTCGCGCGCAGGTGTTCTGCTCTGCAACGGCATCCTGTTCCTCTTCAAGGGTGGCCGCCTGCGATCCAATCCTGCAGTTCGGGCAGTTTCTGCTGGCGGGCACCACGGGTTTCTTTGCCTACGAGAGCGTGCGTCTTCCGGCGGGTGTCACACCCGAGCAAGCGCGCCGCTCCTCCTATTTCGACGACGACGAGGCGGCGCGGAGCGCGAACCGGAATGGGTGGCAGCGAAAGTGGGCCGGCGGTCCGATCGCCTCGATGAGGCCCCCACCCCTGGCGGAGGCGCCATGCCGCGTCCACCCTGTCTGTATATATCCGTTCTCCCGACGACGATCGAGTTTATAGGCCCAGCCCGTTTCTCCCGAGCGCACGGCTATTCGCCGAGCGGGCCCGCCAGCCGCCGCTCCCCGCAAACGACGAAGATTGGAAACCAGCCGAGCCTGCCCTGCTGGCGGTGGCAGACCCGATCCCTACCCGCCCATCGGCCCAGAGCGTTCCCGCTCAGGGGACTCCGCCCTGGCCGGCCAACTCCAACGCCCAGCTTTGGCGAGGAGGAGCGCCGCCGACGTGAGGCGCCACCCCCCAGCGAGATTCGGCGCGGGAGCCGTCCGGTGGCCAGCAAGCGAATCCATGCCCCGCTCCATGCCGCAGAGGCCCGGTGCTGCCTCCTTCGGGCTTCTGCCATGCCCGCCTCGCCAGGTGTTCCCCAAGGGCACTCCCGATCCGTGGTGGAGCAGCAGAAAGCGGCAAGCGTCACGGACGCTGAACTACAAACCGATGAAGCCCGTCGTCCGCAGGACGATCCCTCAGCTCCTGCCGTTCAGCAACCGCCGGTCCAGACCCAGGCAGCAGCGCGTTCCTCCCGCGAACAACAGCTCGCCGCTTTGAAACGACTGAGCCGGATCCGATGAAGAGTTCCTAGGCACCAATCCGGCCCAGTGCACCGGAAAAGTGTCGGTGACTAAGGGTCTCGATCCAAGCAGCACTGAGGCCGAAGCCGAGCAATGGCGAAGCGGCCATTGACCCCGCTCGGCGTAGCACTCCAGCCGAAGGCGGCACCATCGTGGTCGTGGCACTCGAGGCGTTGGTCTGGCTGCTGGGGCTGGTTCTTGGGCTGCTTGGACTCGGGGGCATCATGGTTTATGGCGTTGGTGAAAGTCATAGTCGCAGCAGGGATCTGCCGCCAGCCACCGGTTGGCCATCGAGCTCCAGAGAACGGTGTCCGTGGAAGGCAGCGAGTGTGGGGCGGTGACACACTTTAACAAGGCCGATCTCCGCTCGGATGAGCAAGGAGTAAGAGGTGCTTTTCGGTGGTGACATCCAGTGCGCTGGTGGCCTCGTCGAGCAACCAACCGAAGCGCGGTGAAATTGGAGCAACAGGCGGGCGGAAAGCCCAACCGCTGCTGCTCACGCCGGCGAGAGGATGCGCTGCCAATCCTGGTTGATGTCGAAGATCGGGATAAGCGCCGCACCAGGTCGGGCAGGCAAGACCTCCTCGAGACTACTGCGGAGGTGGAATCACTGAAACGCCCAGGATCCTGTGGGTAGCAGAGCCTGTTTCGCGCAGGCTGCCGAGGATGTGAATAGGGCTTCTGGGGATGAAACAACAGTTCGGCGAGATCCGGCCGGCGCGACGAAATCTCGCCGGCTGGCTGCGGGCCAGAGTCACACTGATCAGGCCGCAGGAAGGACGTTTTCCGCAGCCTTGCTGGGGCCTAGCCACCTAACAGGCGCTGATGGGACCGCCCCTTCCAAGCTGATGTCGTGGATCAAGCAGCGATTGCTGCGCGGCGGCACCAGATCAGCATGGATCACTTCGATGGTCCGGATGTCATCGACGGCCACGTGGCCGGCGGCATCGCCGGCCTTTTCCGGTTTGGGCCTGTGATTGATTTTCATCCACCTGACCTGGAAACCCTCCAGGCGGCTGATGCTGGCGGAAGAAGGCCCGCGAGGCGGATCGAATGTTGTTGACGTATATAGCTGACAGTAGAAAGAGCACCTGGCTGAAGGCAATGCTGGCCTGGCCGAACACGCCGAATCAACCTCCCGAGCGAAATAGATCGGAGCGCTCACTGCAGACCAGGCATAAAAAAGCGGGAGAAGTGTCGTAGGAACGCTGGATCACCTGGGATCATCGCTTCCCAGATGATCAGAGCGGTCGTAGTTTTGATCGATCGCCCAATTGAGCCGGCGGCCAGCCCTCGCTGCCTTCCTGTTGCTCGCCGCCCGGTAAAGGCGATGACTCGGCGTTGTTACGGATGTGAACCAGTCCGTAGCGGAAATGCGCCCTCCAGCTTGAGTTGCTTTGGTAGTTCAGGACACCAGTTTGCGACTGGCGAAAACAATCAAGGTGGTGCCGACCACCGAGTAAAACCGAGCAGAAGGGAGCGCCAGATTCGGCTGATGCTCCCGAGAGCCAACATCAACAAAGCCTCAACAAAGGTGAGCAACGCGGCAATGATCTCCACCGTACACGCTCAAGCTGGTGCGGTGAGCTGCGACGTCCCTGGGAAATTCCGCTGGTCTGGGTTTGTCCGAATTTCCTCGTGGGATTCGTCGTTTGATTGAGGATGTATAGGGCGGCGTGGGTGAGATAGCGGCCCACAACGCGCTACTCAGCCATCCTCCCCAGAGCAGGCCCAGTTTGGGGATTAGATAACTCTGAAATCGCCCCGGATCGGCAAGGCCAAGCAAGCAAGGCAGAAGGCATAGATCGCCACGGATCTTCCAGAAACGGCTTCGCTGTCGTAAGCCACCAAGGCGTTATGCGACATTGCGGGCAATGAAGCTGATCGCCAACGTTTGATGCCATTGATCACCAGGATCAGCAGGGCGATCACCCCAATCAACAGCCAGGGGCAGCCAGCGCCCTGGCGCAGCTCGCCCGTTGGCTGCCAAACGCCAGCAGACGCGGCGCCAAACAAGCACATGATCACGCTCCGATCGGCCCCGACCAGATCGTGGCGATTCCGTTCGGAACGCCCGCAAGAAGCGGTTCGCGCAGACCCCCGGAATCAGGCTGCCGCTGGCCGGCCACCACACGGTGTGAGGCAGCAGCAGGGTGACGCCCACAACGGTCAGCAGCCGCCAAGCACCTAGCAGCAAAAATGCACGAACTGCTCTGCCTGCGCAGGAGGAAAGTAGGCTGGGCCAGGCGCTGCAGCTTGCCGAGCCTGGTCGCGCAGTCGCCCTCAGAACACCCATGAACCGATCCGTCTGACGCCCATTGTCGCCGCCTGGCGAGCCAGGCGGCGAGCGCAGGACTCAACCGGGCGGCCAGCGTTCAGGGGCGTGCGGCACTGTATTCACAGGTGTCACTATGCAGGTGGAACACGGTCTGGCCGGCCTCGGCGCCGGAATTGGGGTTATTCTACGGTGCGGCCAGCCGTCAGATCCTCCTGGCGGGCCACCTTGGCGGCGACCAGCAGCAAGGTGGCCGAGCAGGGCCTCGTCGGCCTCCGCCGCGTGGCCAGAATCCTCACCAGCGCTTGGCGTGGGATCACCAGTAAACATGAACGGGGCGCTGGGGGTTCCAACATCCGCGAAGGGCCGGCAGCGATCGTCGGCAATAGACCCTGATGCGCACGGAATCTCCCCCGCGCAGGTAATGCGTGCCAAAATCGTGCTGTTTACGGCCTGATCAGAGGAGCCGGGTCAGGGAAAGCCATGGCGCCGGTCTGGCGGAGATGGGACAGGGGGGGGACCGGTGAAGGCCCCTGGCTGTTGGCTCGATGTTGGCAGCGCCTGCAGCAGCGCCCTCCCTGCGCGATTGGAAGCCGCCGGGTGAACCTGGAGTGGACATCGCCCCAGGTCTGCGGGGCTTCAGGTGGTGGGCTGGCGATACCCCCGGCCGGGAATGCCGCGAGCGGTCAGGGCCAGGCCGTTGCGGCAACGAGCGGCTTCCGGGTGCCCCCTGACCCGGGTTGATCGTCCGCCTGGCGCCGCCGGAGCTGCGCAAGAAGGGCCGGCCTTGCGGGACCTGCCGATCGCGCTTCGCCTGCTGGCTGGCCAGTGGCCCAGCTGGCGCCGGGAGCGGCCTCGATGGGGTCTGGAGTGCCCGGCGAACTGGGCCTTGACGGCAGCCTGCGCCCGGTGCGGCGGGGTGATCGCCCTGGCCCCTGGCGCACGGCGCAAGCGGCGCCCGGGCCCTTGTGGTGGCCGCGCTGCCATGGGTCGCGAAGCGCTGCTGGTCGAAGTCTGACGGTCTGGCCGGCCGAGCGGACTTGATCAGGTGGAGGCGGTTGCTCTGGCCGGAACCGCGCGCCAGGCCAGTTGTTGCCGTCCGCCGCCAGCCATCCAAGGCTCTGCCGCCGCCTGAGGCTCGCCGATGTAGGGGCAGGAGCAACGGACGCCGGGGCCCTGGAAAATTCGTCGGGCGGCAGGGAACCACCACCTGCTGCTGGTGGGGCCCGCCCGGAAGCGGCAAAGACGATGCTGGCAAGCGTCTTGCTGGCCTGCTGGCGCACGCCTTTCGCGCGCGGAAGCCCTGGAGCTGACCAGGTGTAATTCCGTGGGGGGGCTGCTGGCGGCCCCACATCGGCCTCTGGTGGCCCGCAAGGCCGTTCCGCCTCGCCCCATCGCCTACAGCCTGCACGGGAGCAGCCCTGTCGAGCGGGCGGGTCGATTCCCCGGCCCGGTGAACTGTCACTGGCGCACGCACGGCGGTGCTGTTCCTTCGATGAACTCAACGGAATTTCGCCGGGAGGTGGTGCTTGACCAGCTGGCCAGCGCCCTGGAGATGGCGAGGTGTGGATCAGCCGCAGCCGGCGAGCGGCAGCCGTTTCCCACTGCCGTGTGGCGCCTTGTGGCCGCCACCAATCCCCTGCCCCTGCGGCTGGTTCGGCGACCCGCCAGCGGGGGCCCTGCCGTGGCGGCGAAGGCCTCAGGCAGCGTTACTGGTCAAGGCTGTCTGGGCCCCTGCTCTGATCGGATCGACCTGCAGGGTGGTGATGCGACGTCCTGGAAGCAGACGACCTGCTGGGTCCGCACCTAAGTCCAACGCGCCCCGACAACCGCCCCGATCAGCAGGCCAGGAACGCGGCCACGGTGGCGCTCCTGGTGGCCGAGGCCCGGCAGGCGGATGGTGGGCGCAAAGCCCCGGCGGCTGCGCAACAGCGCCCTTAAGCAGTGCCGAACTGCAACAGCACAGCCGGATCTCCACCGAGGGAATGGAGCTCTGCGCCAAGGCGATCAGGCAGCGGCGGGCTCAGCGCCCGGGCCGCCGAGCGGCTGCTGCGAGTCGCGCGCCCGATTGCTGATCTGGACAACGCTGAGGCCGTGGATCCAGCCCATTTGGCCTGAAGCCCTCCCTACCGCTCGTTTGACCCAGTGGCAAGCGAAGCGACCCATGACAAGACGGATTTTGGAGCCAATCTGATCCAAGCCAAACAGCACCTGTCCCCCTGGGAGCGAAGCGCAGCGAGCGTGGGTCCACAGCCTCGCCAATCCAGCGCATGAGCGATTAAAACAGCCATCACAAAAAGCGAGGCCTCCAGAGGTTCCTCCCAGTCCTCGGTAGAACGTCTTGAGGAGGCGTACCAGTTTGTACCTGATCTGTTCTTGATCAGTGCCCCGAGCCACCGCAAGGCCTCAGCGACGACGACTGGCGCCTGCTGGGCTTGCGCTTGTACTTCTCACCGGGGGTTCCTGTGATGGCGCAGGCGCTTGAAGGTCGGCAAAGATTGCCCGCCTTTGGACACCTGACGCTTTGAAAGCGGCGCGGGGGCCGATTCATTCCTTCGTTTCGCCGAACGGTGAACCTGGGTCCATGAACCACGCAGAAGGGGCTTTGAGATTGGTCAATGTAGCAACCACCGCCGCTGACCCTGAATTCAGGGAGCTGCCGGGGCCAACCGGAGTCCTAGCTGGGAGTGTCGATGGCACAGCTGGGGATGGCACGGTTTTGAGGTGGGAAGGCTGCCGGGGGAGTCCGTCAGGCTTTTGCTTCCATCTGGCCCTGCAGGCGGCCCGCCGGGAGCTAACTCTGTGGTGGGCGGAACTTCGGTCTCAGTCTGGAACATTCTCATCGCTGGCCAGATCTCGCGTAGAAGGTAAAGTGGCCCGGAGGGCGCGATTGCCCGAAGTGGCGCGCATCAGCTTCCAGCCCGGCTCAGGGTTTGACAGCAGAAAACCTGGAGCCTGGCCTTGGGTCGGGCGAACGATTCAGGTTGGGCCTGGATTGTTCCGGTCGGGGGACGCCAGCAACACGTTGTCGTACCTGCCTGCGCCACCACGCTGATCCGGTACACGTCCCGAGATCAGTCTCGCGATGCGCAGTGAATAGCCGTTGCATCAGATAAGCGCTGCAGATGCCGCTGAAATCGAAGCTTCCGCATGCAGCGGCTTCCACTCTGGGCCGGACTGTCCCCAGAACTGGCCGAAGCAGGGGCCTGCCGGTCGTTGATCTGGCTCCATAGATGTTTTGAGCTGGAGCGGCTGCCATCGCCAATCGGTGCCGCCCCCAGGGACGAAGCGCTCCTGCCTCGGACGTCCGCGGGCAGCAACAGGGCCTGGGCGCGGGCTCGGGGCCATCGAGTGGCTCCATGGGAAAGCCGAGGCCAACAAAGGCCAGGCCTGCGAGAACGGCGTGATGTGGGCCAATCGCGCCGTTGT
>Ga0163217_1070163_pt1 | contig 10113 bp, 16 predicted proteins | sample SynspAceP_FD_185933 | JGI IMG/M metagenome (GOLD analysis project Ga0163217, IMG submission 185933) | Saline lake microbial communities from Ace Lake in Antarctica - Synechococcus sp. Ace-P (PacBio error correction) | ecosystem: Environmental > Aquatic > Non-marine Saline and Alkaline > Saline ...
CGTGCACGTCGATGCCCTGCCCGTGGGGTAAGGCCACCTGTTCAGAACAACAGCTCACCAATGGCTTCGCCCCTTGTCTTGCCGCCGTGTCTCGTCAAGCCCCTGCTTGGAACCTCCTTCCCTGAGGGCCGCGCCGAGGATCGCGCTGCAGCGGCCACGGCAGCCCAGTGGCGGCGAATCGAAACCGAACTCAGCCGAGGCCGCGGGGCCCCGGCTCAGGGCCAAAACTGTGCCATGACGGGCCAGAAGCTGGCCGCCCCTCTCGCGTCGACTGTTTCGACTACCACCGGTGTTGCAGCCTTGCGTGAGCGCCGATTGCCCAGCTGGGGTGCAAAGCCAGCCGCCTCGAGGAGGTGCCTGGCCGTGGCCAAGGCCCTGCAGCCGCGGCAGGGTGTCGTTGGACCCTGCGCGGAGCGGCAAACCGGCAATTAACGGGCCCAGTGCGTCCCGCTCGCTGGGCGGGGTGGGCTCGAACCTCAGTGGCCCTGAACGCGGATGCGGCAGCTCTAGGCGAGCCTCGGATCGTCCCACGGCGAAGCGGGCTGCCTGCTGGCCGACGCTCGACCCTCAACGTGTCCCGTTCAGGCCGCTACTGCGGCTGGCCCCCCTAGCACCTGGCGGCAGCGCCACCTGTGGCTGGGTCATCGCTGGCGGCTCCGGAGGCATCGGTCCCTGCGGCTGGGGATTCCTGCGCGATCCAGGCAATTCTGGTCGACCTGGCTGGTGACCCTGGAGGCGGAACCCCGCTGCTCCAGCTCGATGGAAGAGCAAGCCGGCCGATCAATCCATGCTACGACCAACGCATCATCACTGGCGGTCCGCCTGCCCACCGCCGCCGCCGTGAAACTGGCAGCAACTGGTGTGGAGTTCAGGCCACTGGGAGCGCGCCCTCGAAGCCGGCCCGGATGTGCCTGCACAGCCTGCTGGCTCCACAAGCCTCTTGCCTGCTGGAGGAAGCTGTGGCCCGTCAAATGCCAGCCATCGGCGGCCAAGGAGCAGGCGCTGCCACGGCCCGTGGCCACGCCTTGCTGCGTTGGGCGGCGCCCGAAATACGCTCGAAATCCTGCCCCTCACCTGCTGCGGATCTGGCGGACCCCATACCTGGCAGGCGCCGGAAGCAGGGCCAGCGGGGCTGCCGCTGCGGGAACCTCTGCTGACCACACCACCCCTGCATGCGCCAGGGCCCCATACGCCGGGCTGGACCTACCTCAAGATGCTGCTTGCCCCAACCGTCGGAAGCACCCTTCCTCTCGGCCCTGAACAGCGCTTGGGGCGAGGACTGCTCGGCACCTTAGGTGCGCAACAGGGGAGCCAGCGCTTGGCGGCCCTTCGCTGGTGCCGCTGGCCGCGGCGCAGAGTCCTTGCCGAGAATGTCGCTGAGGTCCACCAAAACGGCGCCTGCTGTTCAATACCCCCACGTCTTCAACGTCGAGACGGCGGACTCCGGTGTGGTCGAATGGCGACCAAGTGTCAGCCCAAACATTGCTATGACCCGGCCCGGACTGCCAACCCAGGCAAAGTTACGGGCCTGGGCTGACGAAAAGCGCTAAAGCAAGCATTGAGGAAAACGTGCTCAGACACTGCAGGCAGCCCGGGGTCAACGGCATTCGAGGCGTGAGTCGGGTGCACTGACGCGCCGGGACCGGAGGGCTGCCCATGGGCCCGCAGGCAAAAGTTGCCGTTGGTCGGTCGCGATCGAGCAGGCATCGCTGAAGTCGCGTTCTCGATGCGGGCCTCCTGAAAGTTGCTGCCACCCAATCAACGCCGCGCAGCAGGGCAAACCGCTGAAATCGCACCGGCTGAAGTTCCGACCCGGTCCAATTCAGGGCAATCGCTGAATCGCCGCCACGGAAAATCGCCCGCAGAAAAACTGCCGGGTGAAGGATCGAACCGCGCAGGTCGCGCCGCGAAGTTGGCATCCGCGCGTGTGGCTCCCGGCAAAGGACTGAAGGCCCAGGGCCTGGCCACTGAAATCAGTGCCGCTCGATCGTGAGGGTTGTATCGACCCGGTCCTGGAACAGGGCCTTGCCCTCGACCGCCGCAAGCGGTGCTGGAGATAACAAGCGCCAAGGCAGACCAGCGCAAACGGCCCGACCGAGCAGCCAGCTCCAGGGCGGCTGGCCGGTGTCGATTCGCGCCATCTTCTTCATTCGCAAACCACCGCCATCACTCTCACCCGAAGGGTCCATTCCTCACCCTTCAGCCGCCGTGTGCTGAGTCGCCGCCAGCGAGCAGGCTGCCCACATACAGCGACCCAGCACGAACCACAGCCTGCGGGCCGCCGCGGCCCGTGAGCTGGCGACTGGCGTGGATACTTGCGAAAGCTGTGGCAAGCGGCGGCCAGGGCTTCAGGAAGATCGCCCGCGCGCTGACTGATCGGCCAAACTCGGGCAGGCGGCCAGCATGGGAGTCGCGATTCCAGCTGGGATGCCGGCACCGGCACCAAGCCAGGCCCGCCTCCAGGAGCCAGCAGGCAAACCGAGCAGCTCGGTGCCTGCTTGTTGCGAGGATGCGACCACCCACAGCCCAGGAATGGGACGCCCGGAATCCGGGGCACCCGCTGATTCCAATTCCGCTGCGCAGGGCCACGGCCGGCCGGAAACGTTAATGGGCCCCATCGAGCAGCAGGGTAGCCGCGCCCCACCAGGCCGGCTGCAGCCGGACCGCCAGCGGCCGCAAGCAAACCCGCGGTGATCGCCTGGTCGGGAATCGTCCAGCCCCTTCTGCCGCAACGTCCTGCCAGCATCGAGGGCAACGGCGGCTGTGGCGCTGCCAACCTGGCCGGGCAACCACTACGGCCAGTGCAAGTTCCCCCAAAAGCTTCATCCACTCGGCAGACCCTCAAGCGATCCACCCAGAGCAAGGAACACCCAGGGCTGCCGCCCGCTGCTGCAGGGCGGCAGCCACCTCCGGGAGCTGGGCGCGCGACTGCGGCGGCGCGGGGCTCAGGGCCTCCGGCCTTTTTCGCGGCGATCAGCCCGAAGGGTATGGCCGAAGTAACTCGGCATGGTCGATGCCGATCGTGCGAAAGCCAACCACCTGCCGATCGGGTGCACGCTGGAGCATCGAGCCGGCGCATCCCAGTCCCACCTCCACACGACAATCTCCAGCCCGGCCTCTGGCGGAAGCCAGAAACGCGGCGGCGGTGATCACTCGAACGAGTGAGGGCATGGCGTTGGGCCAGGGGTTGCAGCCCCTGGAGCAGAAGCGCAGCTGGGCGCTGGATCTTCGCTTGGCCCAGCCGGATCCGCTCGCACAGCTCACCAGGTGGGGGAGGGTATAGAGGCCGCAGCGCAAGCCAGCCGGCGCTGAGAGCGCCATGGAGAAGGAACAGATCGAGCCCTGGCCCGTTGGTGCCGGCCACCTGCACGGCCGCAAAGCGACGTTTCGGGATGCCCGAGTTTCGGCCAGGGCGGCTGCAAGACCTCCAGGCCCAGGCAATGCCGCGGCGCCTGGAAGGCTCGATCAAGATCGCAAAGCTATCGACGCCGTTTGGCACTCAGCGGCGGCGATCGCCTGCAACGCCTGCTCCAGCGTGGACACGGCCAGTTTCAGCTGCGGGGCTTGATCAACCAGGGTGGCACGAAGCGCACCATCCCGCGGTCACATGCGGGCAACAAACCATGTCAGGCCGAAATCGATCGCCTTGCGCACCACCTCAGGTGCGCCGGGCCATGGCCCGCAGCACCAGGCCCTGCCGCAAGCCCCAACCCTCAAAACCCCTTTCGAGCTGCTGGGGGCGGCGGCTGACCAGAATCAGCCAGCATGTTTTGCAGCAGCACACCCTCTGCTCCACATCGCAGCCAACATGCGGGCGAGTTCCAGTTCCTGGCCAGGTGAGGCCGCAGCGCGGCAGGCCGAAGGGATTGCCGCCGAAGTGCTGGCATGGTCGCCGGGCGGAAATGGTCGAACGGCCTGCTTGACGGCAAGCGCCCCGATCGCGATGCCATCCCAAGCCCGCTGGCCAGGCCCTGATCGAATCGGGCTTCCACCCCAAGCGTCTCGTAACCCCAAGGCGTCCGCCTCCGGCCGCATGCCGATCTGCACCTCATCCAAAGATCAACAGGATGTTGCGCTCAATCGCAGAGCCTGGCGCACCCGCCGGAAGAAGGCCGGATCGCCGGGGTTAACCCCCCTTCACCTGCCAGGGGCTCGAGCATCACGCAGCTACCCGGGGGCCACTGGCTTCGGCTTCGGCAAAGTCAAAAGCCTCAAAAGCCTCAGTCGTTGTAAGGAGAAGCGGATCCTTCCACCATCAAGCTCGAAAGCCCTGGGTAGCGGCTGACCGGTGGCGCTCACGCCGCCAATGTGCGGCCGGGAAGCTGGGCCTGGGGCCGGAGGAATGACCGGCGCCGCTCAATGCCTCGCACGAGATGGCCATGCTTTCGGCCAGCGAATCGCCCGCTTCGTTGGCCTCGGCTGCCGGAATTATACAGAAAAAGACGCGAATCGGTGCAGCTGCGGCTGGTGATCCAGTGGCGAGCGTTCCTGTTCCGGATCCTGTACAGTTGAGACATGCTGTAAAGGCGCCCGAGCTGGCGGCTCAGGGCCCGACGCAATCACCCGATCGCTTGGCCCAAGAGCGCAAGGTGGCGATGCGGCACGCAATCGAGGTAGCGATTTTCCGCGAACCTGCCTTTGACCCAGACCCCCTTGCCCTCCACCACCAGCTCAAGAGGAAACCGGGTGTAAGGTTCCATCACCGCACTTTGTGGCGGCGTGGCGGACTCGCCTGGGCGAGCCAGGGCTGTGCGCCAGGTGCCAATGGGAGCGGTGGACCTCGAACACCACAAAACCGAAGGCGCTCGATTTGAGTCGATCCGTCTTACCATTTCCGGCACGCTCCCATGGCAAAACATTTAGCCCGCTGGTGAATCAGACTCAACGCGGACGGATCGCGCGCCGAACACTGTTGAGCTGCCTCGAAGGTCGGAGTAGCGCCCCGATCGAGGTAGAAAGCCCAGGTGCACGGCGTGGTGCCTTCGGCCGCCAGGCCCGCCAGGACCATGGCCGCAGAGGCGCGCAGGTCCGTGCCTTTCACTGGCGCTCCCGCTGAGCTGGGGGACGCCCTCATCCAAGCGGTGTTGCCGTTGAGCGAAATGTTGGCCCCCATTGCGCTGCAGTTCGGCCACGTGCGGATGGCGGTCTCGAAGATGTTCTCCACCACTATCCGGTGCCAGGGATCGTGGCCAAACAGGCTCATAAAAGGCGCCTGCAGGTCTGTGGGGAACCCGGGATAAGGGTTGGGGGTGCAGATGCAACGGGACGCAGGGCGCCTGGATGGATGGTGAAGGCCGGCTGGCGGGAGTCGTGAACGAACAGCCCGGCATCTTCGAGCTGGGATCAAGCGCTGAGATGGTCGGTCGCGAATCGGGCAACGGTCACTTCCCGAGCGGGTGAATCCAGCAGCCACAAACAGGTGCCCCGCCCTCGATGCATCGGGATCACGCGTAATCGGCTCCATGCAGGGCCTTGACGCCAACGATTGGGTGATCGGGGGTGCCGGCGCCATGCCTTCTTCCGCCATCGCCACCAGAAAGACCGCGAGAATCCACCACCTCAGGTCGAGGCAGCGTTTCTCGATCAACCGTCTCCCCATCGCCAGGGCGGCGGCCATCAATCAGGGTTTTCGGTGGCCCCAACGCTGGGGCAATCCAGGCAGAATGCGTCCACCTGAGAGGCGATGCCGCGCCTGGGAACGGCCGCTGAAACGATTCCGTGCTCAATGACCACCCACTGACCCCGAGTGCTTTTCCAGGCCGCCTTGACATGACCGCGACGGGCCGAGCAGCCGATCTGGCAGCCCCGCTGGCATGGGGATCTTGGCTACACCGAAGCCTGGCGAGGAGAGGGCCGATACAGAAAAAGCGGCAAAACGCAGGCTGCTGAACCAGCTCGTAGGGGCGCATGGCCCGCTCGTGGGCTGGCGTCGAGCTCCCGACCCAATCAAGGGGCCGCTTTCACCTTGACGCCAAGGCCAATCAGGATTTCCCCCCATGGCCGCAATGTCCGGTGAGAGGGGGAACGTTGCCTGAGGCGCCAAGAGTTCTTTGTGAGCAGGCAAAGCCGCCATCAACACCAGAGCGGAGTTTTTGGCCCCGTTAACCGTACTCACAGCAGGCGACGACACCGAAGATCTCCAGCTGGGTGTAAGCAAAAGCTGGGGACCCACGGTGGCGGTCAAGGGGCAATGGCTCTAGGGCATTGATTTTTGGGCATATCTTGACAACCAAAGCCACGGATCGTCTAGGCGTCCGCCCAAGAAACTGTCTTATCTAGTCACAAATTCAATTCAGGAGGTCACCGCAAGGTGAAACAGCTTCGGCAAACCCAGCCTTCAGCCCCCGCCGGAGATGGGGGGATGGGGCACCAACGATGTTTTAAATGGTTGGAGCCCACTCGGTGGCGGCCAGCGATGTGGCGAATTGGTAGAAGCGCGCTAGTTTCAGGACAAGTGCAAGCAATGTCGTGGAGTTCAAGTCTCACCCATCCGCATTTTTCAACTCCAGCTCCAACGTGGCTACTGTTTCGCCCGGGTTGGGTCCCAATGCACCGCTGAACCCAGATTTCCGATGATCGTCCTCAAGATCACAAATGCGTCCGATGGTGGTGGCGGGGAAATCGCAAATTTCCTCGAAAGCCTCACCCCCGACGCCTTCCGATCAAATCACCAATGAAAGACATCGTGGTGAAAAGTTGGTTGGAAATCTCAACAGGAAGGCTGAAATGGAGAAGTTGGCCTCGATCCAGGGCGATTGACCTGGTAGAGCATCTGGCCTGGAAGATCCACCATGGTTCGGTTGCGCCAATCGAGCACTTCTGATCCGCTGATCACCAGCCCGGCGCCATCCGCTGGTGCCCCGAGTTCCGGCCCTTGAAAAATCGAGGCAGGCGTGACAGGGCCTGCTTGCTGCTTGAAGGCAAACCACTGCTTCGAAGAGGTCACACCTTGGCCTGGCAAACCCAGAGAGGTGCTGGCCCCTCCGGCCTGCGCAGCGGCATCCTGCCTGGAGCCGATGCCGGCCCCTTCGCCCCGTGTCCGAAAGTCCGCTGCTGGCCGCCGGCGCCACCACGGCCCATCCCGACGGGGTGGTTGCTCAAGCCGCCCCTGGCCCGATCCGGCCGCTGAAGGGCCAATCGGCTTCGTGCCTGGCGCTCGATCATCTGCAGGATCCCGCAACCTCGGCACCTTGAATGCGACACGGCCCTGGCCGCCCGGGTGGAGCTCTCTGGCTCGCTGGCGGGCCTGAAATCCCTGCAAACCCAAGTGTTTGCTGCGGCCTCCGCAGGCGCGCCCTGGCCCTGCCGCTGCGCGGTTTGAGGCCCTGGCTCGCGGTTGCCAGCAGGCGCGCCAGCAGGGGGTTCAAAGGTGGCGGCCAGCGTGGTTCCAGCAGGCGACGCGAAATGGCAGCCGCCACCCCAGCCACTCCGTTTGGCAAGGCTCGATTGGACCCGGCCCCACCGTGCTGCTGCTCGCAATGAACGCAGGGGTGGCGCCCGAATTCTACTGCTTGCTGCACCCACCACGTCACCAATTCCCCACAGCCGCGCCGTCGAGTCGCTGAACGGGCGGTGGCGGCCCTCCCTTGCTATGGACGCTGGCGCCCAGCAACAGGAGAGAATGCCGGCTATAGCAGCAACGCACCACTGTGAGTTTCGACTTCGCATGTGATCGGTGATCGGGGCCGGCACGAGCGGCTTCGATGCGCCAAGCACGCGCCGATCACGGGCTTGCGCACCGCATCGTCGAATCCACCGCACATGGGCGGGCCACCCTGCGTGAACCGAGGGCTGTGTGCCCTCCAAGGCCCTGCCGGCCGCCCAAGTGCCGGTGCGGGAACTGCCGACGTTGAGCAAACCTCAGGGGGTTTTGCATCCATGCGGCGACCGGTTTCGCCTCGAACGCCAGGCAATCGCCGGACCAACGCCCACCAGCTTGTGGCCGCGAATTCGCGCCAACCTCACCAAAACCCTGAGCTGCCTCCGGCACCAAGATCCTGCGCGGCAAAGGTCCCGGCCTCGATGGCGCCCAGCGGGTGGCGGTGCGCGAGCCAGCCGGCGTCGAGAAAGTTTACAGCGCCATAGAGGTATCATCGCCCAAAACCGTTCCGAACCCGTTTTGTCCCACCCGCATCAACACCGACGGCCGCAACCGTTCACCGCATGACGCAACAAACCTGGAGTGGTTACCGCGCTGCGATCGCGATCATCGCAGCGGCTACATCGCCTGGATTCGCCGACCGTCCTACACCGCCCCTGGCTGTGAGGTCACGATGATCGAGGCCCCTCGATCGGGTGAATCCACCTTAGATCCCGACTCGCCAAGATCGCGGCCCGGCGGCTGATCGAAGGCCGCGAGGATCGATCACCCGGCCGGGCCTGTTTGGCCCGCAAGGTGGACGGTTCACCGGTGCGCATCGGATTGGCGGACATGGCGCAGCCAAGGAGCTCGTGGAGGTGCTGGAGTCGACGCGGTGCCCGTTTGCCACCCGGCCCGGGTGCCCGATCAGCAAAGATCTCAACCTGGCCAGCGTGGGGGTGCAAACCGCAGCGCGCTTTTCAATCCCCGGTGACGACGCAATGCGCTCGGCTTGGCCACGGGCGAGCCGGTGCATCCACCTCTGGCCGTGGCGATGTGACCGGGAAGAATGATGCTCGCCCACACCGCCGCTGCCCAGGCTCTGTGGCGGTGGAGAAACATCCCTGGCCACAGCCGCCTGCATCGATTAACCGCCTCCATCCCCGCCGGCCACCTTCCACCCATCCGGAGAATCAAGACTCGGTGGGCCTCAGTGAAAAGCCGGACCGCCAGGGCGCTGGGCCACCAGGAAGGTTTCGAGCTCGGCCTGGTGGCGCAGCTACTTCAAAAGCGAACACCAAGGCCCTGGCCGAACTCGAACACGTGATATGGGCTGATGAAACCTGAATGTGCAAGGGACAGCGGCGAAGTGCTGCGGTGCCCACATCTAACGGCTCCACGCCGCCGACCTTGATCCAGGAGAATCGCCAAACGCCGGTGGCCCGCCGCCAGGGGTTTGCCCGCGAACCGCCAGCGAAGTTCACACCCATCCCCAACCCTCAGTGAACTGGTGGAGGTGGCCTACAAGCAGGCCGCCGCCCAGCTTCTAAGAACCGAGCAACCATTCCGATTCCTACGATCAGAACCTTGCCACCGGCCTTGGAGATTCGCCGCCGTCCCCCCCAATCCACCGGTAAGGGTGGCCTCCACCCAGTACGTGCATCCCCCACCAGCGAAAAAGCCGAACCCCGTCACATCCCCGAAAAGATTGTGTGGGCAAGATCGTGAGATCACCGCCGATAAAGAGCGCGTCAGCCTGCTGCCAACTGAGGCAGCAAGTGGAGGCTCTGCCCGCCATCGGAATTTCGTGTACCGGCCCTGCGGGCCAGTTCGCCGCAAGCCGGCCGTGATGCGCCGAGATCAAAAAGGCCCAGCCCGAGCCAGGGGGTGATCCGGGAGGATTTCGATCCGTGGCGATCGCCCTCGGGCTATGTTGGCCGGTGGGCAGCTGCCTGTCCCGTGCTCACCGACAAAGACCTTTTTCAGGGAAGGGGTTTGAGGTGCTGGGTGGCGGTGCGGGCAGGTGGTGGAGCTGCCCCTGCTCTGCAAAGACTTCATCCTCCTCCCCCTATCAGCTGTAATCAGGCACGGGCTGCCCGGCGCTGATGCGGCCCTGCTGATGCGCCGCGATCCCAGCGACCAGATTATCACCTACCTGTCAGCCGCCCCGCACGAATCTGGCCGTGCTGGTGCTGAGAACTGAACTCGAACGGGTGCGTGGGCCTAGATGGGGTGGAGTTGATCGGGATCAACAACGCGATCTCACCACTATTCCGCACGGATCTGGCACCACGCGCCTGGGCCCACCTTTGGCGAGGCCCTGCGCAGGAGCCCTAGCTGGTGGCCGAATCAGGCCTGCCAAGCCGTGGGATCTCGACCAGGTTGTGGAGGCCGGTGCCGATGCGGTTCTTGGTCGGCGATGCCCTGATGCGGCAAGCCCGATGTGACGGCGGCCCTGGAGCAATTGATCAGCGTGGGGACGCACCCTCCGGGAATTTTTTCTGTTGAGTCCGTGATATGGACGTGGAAACCCC
>Ga0163217_1011875_pt1 | contig 10112 bp, 9 predicted proteins | sample SynspAceP_FD_185933 | JGI IMG/M metagenome (GOLD analysis project Ga0163217, IMG submission 185933) | Saline lake microbial communities from Ace Lake in Antarctica - Synechococcus sp. Ace-P (PacBio error correction) | ecosystem: Environmental > Aquatic > Non-marine Saline and Alkaline > Saline ...
ATCCCACCGCTTGCAACGATGTATAATTATCCGGCTGCCTAGTTTTTAGACCAGATAAGAACAAAGGTAAATAGGCATCACTAGTGAACTTAACTTGATCCATACAGCCATTACTATAGAAATATAAACAGTAGATCCCGGCTGTAAATCTCCAAATGTCTTGAGTAGTCGTGGCTTGGCCAATCGCCACTCTAAACTAAACAATAAAAATCTGGACTAACGATTCCGTCTGTCCATTGGTAATACTGACCGTGCTATTTGAAAAAATACCCTCACAGCCATACTGCGGAATAGCCCTGTGCAGCTAAATCAACACCTAATCCAATAGTGACAACCTCTTCTGCTACAGGCATTAACTCCGCACATAAATGCGGTACGATGCACCACCCTGAAGATTTCAAACAAAAGTATATTATCTTAGGTAGCCCTGGTTTGGGGTACAGTTTGGAATCATGGTAAAAGGAAAAGCAGCTGAGGCACTTCCTACCTTGTTCATAATACCGGTACAAAAGTCGCCCGAATCAATAAACGAGGAGGTAGTTCCTTTCAGGTAAGTGCGTTATGCTTTGAGCTTTCTCTAGGCCATTCATAAACAGCAGTTTAGAATTGAACATGAGCTCTTTTCAGGTTGCGTAAACGACGAATACTATTTAGGTATGCGAACTTTAGTCAGGACTCTCCTGTAATCGGTTGTATTTGTGCGAACTAACTTTGCTCAATCATGGACCTTACGATCTTCTTAATCTAACGGTAAGATAGTTCTGACACCGCATAATCACCGGAAAGATTTCTTCTCTCAAGTTGAAGCAACTATTTCTCTGGCATTACTTCCTCGCGATCTCACAGAGTAAGATATTTACACTAAGTTACAGATTGGGGTTTAGATTGCAAACTGGCAACAAGTCCTACCAAACCTTTTCTACTATCGCCAAAGTCATACCGCTGCTGTAAATTTTCAGAAGACACAGATTACCAAGAGATCGCGCAACTGCTTCTCGTCTTCATCTGAGCTAAAGATATTATGAGTGTTAGTACGTTAGATAGATAGTTAACTTACATCAGAGTGAGAGGGAGTCGTTTCCAGACGCGGCAAAAATGAAAAGGGCAACCTTCAAAGTCATCATTTCGAAAGCGAGATAAAGATATTCCAAACTGGTAGCCATCTTTTGATCTCGGGAGAGAATGTCAGAGATCACCCCATTACCTTTGACATCAATAGCCCAATTCATAACCAAATAGCTCAGACAGGTCTCGACCTGCGAGAACGAATACGTTATCATGGACGGATAAGGATTAAAATGGTCGAGATATAAATAGTAATGCGTGCTGGATTTGCCCTAAATCCTTTGAGGCAAGTAATTCACATAACAGCTCTGCCGCCTCTAAACCTCTTGGTTCTTCCCGATACAATAACGATCGAGAGACTACATTATTCCCTAGCTCTCAAAGCGTCTTCACTCTAATAGACTACACAATACGGTCCGGAAAGTGCCCCCGTAATTCAGCTAACTTTAATAACATATTATGGCTCGCCTCATCATGCATTAGAATGATAGAGCCTTCTTCTCAAATCGCGAAATGCGTTACGAGCTGCAGACCACGGCCATCAATCCGTTTACTCGGACATCATATTGATAAAACTGCATATCGAGATACTATAAGCGAATAGAATATCTACATCTTGGACAATTTAACAGGATCGGTAACCATTTGTCTTCTTTGAAACGCTGGACACAATTGACCTCGTAATCCGTAAGTAAAGCCTAGCTCAGGATTTCATCTTAATCTTTAGAAAGACGACACTTTAAGTGCTTCGGCAAATACACCACAAGACACCTCGAGAGCTAGTTCAACCTGTGTAAAGTACCTCTTAAAGGGCGAATGCAACTGGGCGCTGAGAATCGAGCCGTACCTTAAAATTCAACGGGATACTTCGACCAACACATTCAAAACTCGAGGATACTTCTTCTACATGCATACTGCCACACAAACGCTAAAGTCCAAGTAGTACTTGGATGATGACACTTATCAGCTCAAGGCCATACTTGAAAATCCCAGCGCCATCAAAAAAGGGAAGTGTCTTGCAGTCCACTTTCTTGAATTTATATCGGTGTCCGTCACATCACCAATGCGACTGGCGAGGTGCAACGTAAGTGTTCCTTGAAAGAGACTCTAAATATGGGAAAAACTTCTGCATCAAGATAATTAAACAAAATCATCATTGGTGCAAAAGACCGAACTACAGAAACAACAGACTAGATAATCGTGGATGGTAAACTACGAGACGATTCCAAACTAGAACCGAGCGTTATTGCACCATCTCCAATACACTATCACCAAGATCGCCTTGTGTATCAAAGGCTTCTCTGAAAACCACAGTTTAGGCATTATTACCGTCTGGACATAGAAATAAATTTTCTCTTAAGCGATGAACTCGGAATACTTCTCAATACCACGCGCCAATAGGTCTACAGGGCTTAAGGTAATATCGAAAGCGTTTTGACATTGTTCAATAATCTCTTTATCCTCTTTTTATAATTCCACTAGCCCAAGCCTTAGAATTGATTCGCGCGTACAAAAGCTATTTTCTCTCTATCTAGAATAGAAAATACCTTGCAATAGAAATGTATACCCAGAGCTGTCTCCTTTTTGAACAATCGAAAATTCATACGGGCAATAACATCACGCCACTATACCGGTCGCTACATATGTTTCCAGGTTATCATTACAAATCTTTCTACCCTTCTATAGCCGTACGGTCAATTGCCCCATTTGGTTGAGTTCCTCTGTTGGCAACATTACTTACAATTACATTCTGGGAAACGAGGATGGGAAGTTCCGATAGCCGTACCACTTACTAAAAAAATTACCTGCCAATGGCTGAGAGTCCCTTCAGTAATTTGTGCATCATCAACATTACACCTCGGGTAGTTTACTCGAGGATATATGCTGTGTAAACCAATGGCAAGGACTAGGGTTAGATTCTCTTAGAGAGGGAGGTGTCCGATCTATATTTGTTGATTCAAAGCATGATTTCTCTCTATCACTCATCATCATAGATACATCTCGCAGAGGTAACTCTGACCGACACGTAATAGGTCTACAGGAGTAATCGACAACCTCTTGCATAAACATAGAATTGACGTCACATCAAAGAGGTACTCACCAAAGCATGAGAGAACTCTCGGATTCCTCCCTTACTTCACTGAGGAGAGTATACCGGTTCAAGGTCACATGTATGTACTCAGAGCTTCAAGGATAAGGTAACAAAAACAAGCGAACGCGATCAGTAATAAATCACTATTTCTAAATTGATACATAGCACCACCAGTATACACGCTGGATAACTACCGCACCGAATAGTACGGGCTATATTCAAATAGTCTGGAATCCACAGATATGATAATTGTCCTTTTGAGCACGTATTTTATGAACCATTCTTGCAACTGCGGTGGCCGATTGTGGTTGAGAAGAGATCATGTGAAATCAATCGTTCCGTATAGAAACGCTGGAGAGTATAAATTAGACCCAAAGTCCGTATCACGATCTGGGTCTGTCCAAGGTAAAACTGCTACATCCAGCCTAGTAAAAGAACAACATATATGCAGAACATGCTCATAGAGGTGGTGTTTAAGTGAGTTGAAAGGAGACCGGTAGAGTAAGGGTAACATACTCCTTACAGACCATTAGCTCCAAATATGACTATTAGCAAAAACCGTAACAAGAGTTGAGCGTGAGCCGAGACATACAACCCATTATTTCAAAGGGTATTAGGAGGCTTGTATAGAAGAGAATCATGGCAATTAGAGCCGTAATTGCAGTAAACTTGGAATCACATCAACAGACGGAGCAGATGGAGAGAGGTTATAATTTGGTCATAGTTTAGCTTGCGAGAGATATACTCTGCAGCACATACAGCCCTGACCATGACTGTATGAATCGCGTTTTTGAGACTCTCCTACTTATTACATGATCACTAGTTTTTTGAGTCACACTACATGTGTCGCATTGTGATGTCGATAAAACGAGAGAGTGGCTATGATCAATACAATTTCTATCTGAGATACTTTACAATACACATAAAGGATGTTTTGCCTGAACTTTACATATTCAGAAACAAAGCAGCGAGTGTATTGAATATATCTGTACGCACCAAATTGCTAAAGGAGACACCTTCGAGATTAGAGCAGGAGATTTTTTCACACATACTACTAGAACACGACAAATCAGCGATAGTCCCCACTGTTCCTCAAATAAGCCAAGGCGTCTACCAAGATACCATCATCATTTCACCGCTCGGTTATGACCGATTTGTTACATACTGCTCTACTATATTTGCTCTCAGTATTCACTAGTAATGATGGCATAAGAGGAGAGAGTGTCTGGGCTTATAGTCGCGAGTTATCTCGATTATACGGAAGTGACTACCATGGAATATATTCGAAGATAACGGAGAATAATAAGTAGGGTGTCTAGATCTGCATATACAAGTACATTAGCGACGGCAGAACCGAATAAACGTTCACCGTCTTCCGGCGCTTACAAGTTTGTATATAATGGAGGTAAGAGAAGATTGTCTAATAATGTGAGCATGGGAAATGCTAGTGAGACACTTATATAGACCGCGCGCTCTAGATATTATCATGGTGACGCTGTCAATTTGGAAAAAGTTGTAAGCACTATTAGGATGCTTCCACTCACCAACCTTCTCTTGCTCTTCGTTGGATCGTACCAAGAGAGAGATGCTTTCTCTCCTATCGTCGGTATGCGATTCTCACAAATTTACGATATTTATGGTAATGTATGAAGGTTTCAGTGGTCAGAGATGTCGCGAGAACAATGCCTGGAATAAAACTAGCCTACTTGTCGAGAGCGAGACGGGAGATACAGACCATGAGGCAACATATAACACCTTTCTCTACCTGAGATTAACTTCACATAGTAATCCAGCTAATTATTTTATCCGGTGGTGATAAGTACCCTGAGGATGACGAATTGCGCAGTACACCTAGGCGAAGTCGATTATTCTGCATTTAATGTACCAGCTGTTTGTGGGTCGAGTGAATGAAGCTGAGTACAATGTGCCTTCCACACTCTCGATTTACCTGAGCTGGGTAGTAATGGCTCTGTTACAGATCACGTCCGAGGTATACCAACCCTCTCAGCCGGAAGTGAGAAACGAATCGACACATGCCAAAGAGAGCAGTATACAACCAAAGAATCAGTTGGCGCTAGATTATGGATCGTTGAGAGCTGTGTGTCGCGCAAACTCAATATTGAAATAGTAGGGCAGTCCAGAGATATTCTGTCGATATTGACACGATAACTAGTAACTCTCCTTTTGACATTCCACAATATATCAAAGACAGAAATAAAATGGTGATACCAGAAGTATCCCTGGCAATCTGTCACCCCAGACTATTACTCTGACATTGTCTTAAACGTACATCTCCTTGCTAATAAGAGTAGTGATATTTCTCGTAGTGGCAAAGTTAAAAACACACGGTACGAAACTGAGGACCCTTTCATTCCCTATTACAGAGAGCCCTAACTTCTACGTAATTCGTGTAGTTTTTCTCGTCTATTAAAAAAAGCAGACATCTTCTCGAGAACGTATTATAATTCCATATCTACTGACCGTACAATTTGTAAATAAAGTAAGGGCCATTCCATCGTATATCTCCATAACACTATCACGCACTCACAAATGCTATAATTCAACCAGGTCCTAATATTCCTGAAAATGATTCCTGTAATCAGTAACGTTGTCAGAGGATGATAAAGTATTCCTAGCTCGTCTTTCATAAATGTTAAAATTCCGTACAATAAAACGCACGAAAACGTACAGATTGTCAGTCGTTTAAGTAAGATTTTTTAAAAGCAAATTTACATTCAAGTAAATTGCGAAATTCGTACTTATTGATAATTTTTTTGGAAAAGTTGAGATCAACAGGAGGATATATTGAGTAATTGTGCTATAGTCTCTCCTATACATACGTTATGAACTATAGATCTCGATTGCGTTCACAAGCACTCCTATTTCCGCTTGAGGTGCTTGACCAGCCAACGGATTGGCCCCCACCGTTCTACCCTGGCGCAGAAGGCACGATCCCTGGACACTCCGAAATATTCGCAATGAAATTCTGAGAATTGGGGTTGTGCTCATGATGCACTTCTGGGTAATAAGGAAAATAGTGGGCCGTGGCGCCCAAGGATTCTAATCCAACTCACTGTCGACACTGCTAAACTAAGTACTTCTGCGCACACTAAAATTTGGATCTAGCAGCTTTAAGACAATGAAATCTTCTGCGCACATGTCTATCAACATGTATGGGACATTTCTATGATTTGAGAATATGAGACAGCACCGTGATTCGGGAAGTAATTTTTTTCCACCACTCACCTCCAAATTTATAGACTAGTAACCGAGACGCTCTCATACGGACGTCCACCCGATCGCAATCAGAGAGACACTCATACCAATGCTGTGCATCAATAACACTACCTTCGATTCGGAGATAGATGATAACATACACCAGACTCATCTAAGGCTTTGCTACACTATTGTGTCACGGAGAGGAGTCGCTGACTATTCAGGATTATCATAACAATCCATCGAGAGAATCTATTGTCTAATTCTATCACAATCGACTTAGATTAGCCTTGCTATTAAAGTCATTCGCACACGATAGCTGAGATCTATGGATATTAAAGCGATCGGAGTCCATATATTCAAAAATAAATGAGTTGGAGAGTAAATTGACAAATTATAGGATATCCGACTCGTACAGTTAAGGCAAATATTCCACACATAATTGTGAAATCAGCAACAGCCCATCAGGCTTGGGTGCTATTTTGACGAGGAATATTGTAACGGTCCTCCAGAAGCAATTGTTCTGATGAACAAGAGGCATTTTATGTTTCAAAGAGATTCGATTTGAGATGGTGACTGATGGTATTCGCGGACTAGAGGTGGATGCGGTTTGTATCAGGAACTATCGTTTACTGGTAAGATTGCTGGTAATTACAATTGTTAGCATCCTTTACAAATATTCGACTCTGCCAGAACATACACAGAAATAAATATTTGAGCAGCAACCTAGGTGCATCATAAGAATCACAAGCTGCAAATGGAGATCGTCTGGATCATTTGGCGATCAGCTTTGAGATAGTATATTTTCAGCACACGAACAAAGAAATAAACCACATACTCAAAAGGGGGGTAATCAATTCCACTGAAGAGAGAATGACGTTGCTATCGCCATAACTCTACTATCATATACCCACTATTCAGCCAGTCATTAATACCAATACCTAAGGACCAGAGAACTCTTCTGTAAGAACGGAGAGCGAGCACTGCGGTCTTATGGCGTGACCTGCTGTAATGGTATTATGAGTAATTTCAGAACTTAGTTGATGCGCATAACAATATTGCGTAAATACGTGATCTGCAACAGGCAACACCCGAGTATTATATGCATTGAGAGAAAGGAACGTTGTACGTACATGAGTATTTGACACCGAGAGCCGCGGTATTATCTGACTGAAGTCATCACCTTCTTATTGAAAGATAAGATAGTGGGCTATAAAGTTGGTAGCGGGAGCTTGGTAATATTACCTCCATTCACGCCGGATTTCCATAGTCGTCGCCTCCACCAGGTATTTCAACTGACTACACTAAATCTAAGTCGATCTGCGGCGGGATTTCGAACTGTAACGCTAGCCGAACAATTTCCACCATCAATAACTTCTCTATGGTATAATTTCCTGACCAAACCACTAAAGGTATAAGTTCCTGGGTCCAGGAAGTTTGCAAGGCTCCCACATTAATTTCCGGTCAACTGATGCTTCCAAAAGGGCTTGTTGCTCGGTAGAAATGAACACTATAGAAAGACTATTTAATGCCTGTATATTATCCGAAACAACCAATCTGTTACATTCTTTGAAGTAATCCGATGCGACTCTGCTACGGAAGATAAGGTGAGATCGTTGAGTACATACATTCCTGTCAGAATCTCATCGCGGGTAAGTGTAGATAGTTCGCGTGCTAGAGTTAAATTGCCAAAAAGTTCTATTACTTGTGGACGCAACACTAGTTCATTAGGAACAGTAAAGTATAGCCTATTCCGCCCGCAACCTGTCACTGTAGTATTGCTACTACCACATCGACCACTGTTCCGTTTGCACAAGTCTTGGCGTCAACCACTGGGTTTAAACAAATGGCGCTTGCTGCTTCTATACAATAGTCGCGTAATCCGTACAACCTTATCACATCAGTAACGCGTAACGTGATACGTACCAGCACGCTCTTGCGACTAAATCTACCTTCGGCTTTATTTTGAGCTGCACTACAGATTCTGTCGTTGATTTGATAGGTATAGCGTGTTCCAAACCGTCTATGACAAAGTACCACTACCATCTGTACAACTGCACTAAACTCTTTTATACATCAGATTTTAGCTCTAGCTCTAATAAGAGCTTAGCACAGACGGGAGTAAATACTTTTCAGCATACAACAACAACCGTTCACATTATCTTGTAGCTTTCAAAAAGTGTAGGTGTCATTGATGTACTTTAAGCCCCGAAAAGGTAATCTACAGCACCAATTGTCACGGCTATAGGGCTTAGTTATCCCTATAGTTGCAATGCTTGCATCTGCCAGTTGCCAACTAATTGGCACATCGGTTGTTCCAAGGGACATTAATATACTATGAACAAAATCTAATATTGGTTGGGTATGATCTACGGTATCAATACCAGTATTACGTAAGCTCATAGCCTACACCACTATCATCTCTTAGTGATAGGCGTATAAGGATTCCAGGAGGAGACTTGGTAAACGATGCGCTGCAAAAAAATATAACTCCGTATACAACTAATATCTGAAAAACAGTACCGTAACCTCGCTCCAGCACCCAGAAAAAAGAATACTTCTCCATCGGGTACCGTCCTGAAGGCATAACAGGGTCTGATTTGATAATTTACTTATGTTCCAGTAACTGTTGCTTACACGTAGTGACAGTAAACGGCTAGGAGAATCATAGTTAACAGGATAAAAACTCCTTGTTTCGTACCTTAACCTCTAGTGCTAGTAATAGGTTTTTTCCATCAGGCGATTTATTCTAGTGCTTGTTCAACAGGGTCCACTGCTATTTTTGTTCTATACATGATAAGTATATAACCTCTGCGTTATGAGCTAAAATTAATTTTTGCACCACCATAAGGTACAGAGGTGCCATTTTTCCCGTGGCTTGTTTACCAGAAAAAAAAAAAAAAAAAAAACAGGTTTGGACTTAATTCTTGTACATTGGCAGATGCTGGTAATGGTGCAGGATTCCGTTGGCTCCGTTATTTAATATTTAAGTTATAATCGTCATGAGCATGAAAACAGTATGCGTGGTTTTGTCCCGTAACATGGTGCAGGACGAAGGACGCACCGTTTACCGTCTATCATATAGGCCCCTTGCCACCCCAGAAGTTTCTAACATAACTCGGAACATAGTTAATAGTTGAACATGCTCCAAAACTAGTATTTACCATCAGTTGATGCAGACTATAAAGGAAAAAGGTCCCATCCACCAATAATATGTAGCCTCCATTTCACATCTAAATCTTTCTTGGGCAAGAGTCCAATGCCCATTTGCAAGATCCCGCTTACAATTGTTTCACACTAAGGCTGCCAAAACCATACCGCCGCAAATGTTAGGTAATTACTAGCTATACAAAGCAAGAATTCTTGTGGAAAACCATCTGCCTAATTAAAAGGTATATGTGTAAGGTCCTGGAACGTCCTTCACTAAAACTGACGATGCTTTCCATTTTTCACCAAAACAATTAGCGTCTACAAAATTCACGTCAATATCAATTTCTCTTGACTCCTAATTAGATTGGACTTCAAAGGTATTCACAGGTATCGGGTGTATTTCTTAGCCTAGCTTTAACGGTATAAGTACAGTTTGTAAAACCATCAAAATGGCAACTTGCCATGCTCCAATCCGTACCATTATCTATCGTCGTATCATACGCCTACACTCAGATAAATGGTAATTTGGAATCTTACCATCAACGCCACCTTAACAACTCTTTTTACCACCGGTCGGGTAATGAATACT